>Ga0247734_1000350_pt1 | contig 40621 bp, 43 predicted proteins | sample UWRJL103311B2_FD_180933 | JGI IMG/M metagenome (GOLD analysis project Ga0247734, IMG submission 180933) | Plant litter microbial communities from Arlington Agricultural Research Station in Wisconsin, United States - UWRJ-L103-311B-2 | ecosystem: Environmental > Terrestrial > Plant litter >...
TACAGACAAGGTCAGGACTTGATCCTGCCTTCAGGAGCGATCGGCCTCCCCCAGAAACGTATTTCTCGTATGTCACACCGCAGAGACTAACCCTTCTCTGTTGGTGCAGGAGCAACATACAAGGAGCCAACTTGTTGGCGAGGCGACTTGTCAGGCGACGTTCATCTATCGTCTGTACCGACGCCTCGCGAACAAGTTCGCTCCTACAAGTCATGTGTAGATTGTTAGATATGAGGTTCCCCATGCGCGTCTGGATCGATGCCGACGCTTGCCCCAAGGCAGCCAAGGATCAAGTCATCAAATTCGCCCTCAAGCGCCAGTTCGAGGTGGTGCTGGTGGCCGGGCAGAGTCAGATCAAGCCCACTTACAGCCTGGTCAAACTCATCGTCGTGCCCAGCGGCCCGGATGCGGCGGATGATTATCTGGTCGAGCACGCCGTGCCCGGTGAACTGGTGATCTGCAGCGATGTGCCGCTGGCCGACCGGCTGGTAAAGAACGGCGTCGCCGCTCTGGACCCGCGTGGCAAAGAGTTCGACGCTCAGAACATGGGCGACCGTCTGGCAGTGCGCAATCTGTTCACTGACCTGCGTGAACAGGGCCAGATGGGCGGTGGTCAGCCCCCTTATGGCGACCGGGAAAAACAGGCGTTCGCCAACTCCCTGGACCGGATTCTCACCCGTCTTTCCCGCTGAACCGCGCACCCTAAAACGGTGCGCGCCCGCCTCAGAATGAATCACTCTGCACAGCCTGCATTAAAAATACCCACCAGAACTGTGCAAGGTGAACACTCGCCGCTATCACCCCTGCCTGCTTTTTTCTGCTTCACAGCGTTGCCCGGAAACGGCCTGGTTATTGCTCTGGCACCAGTCTGCCATTGAGTCCGAATCCCAACCTGTGATGTGGAGACAACCAGATGAGTTCACCCAGCGAGTTTCCCCTGAGTGAAGCCCCGCGTGAAGGGCGCAAAGGGCTGCTGTCGATTTCCATGGTGTTATTCAGTTTTACGTTCTTCACCGGGACCATGTTTGCAGGCGGCAAGCTGGGTATGGCGTTCAACTTTGTCGACATGCTGTGGATTGCGGCGATTGGCAACAGCCTGTTGGCGATCTACGCGGCGGCACTGGCCTTTATCGCCTCGCGCAGTGGTTTGAACACGGTGTTGATGGGCCGCTTCTGCTTTGGTGAGGCAGGCAGTCGACTGTCGGATGTCTTGCTGGGCTTCGCTGAACTGGGCTGGTACGCCTGGGGCACGGCAACCGTGGCGATTGTGCTGGTGAAAATGCTCGGCCTGGCCGAAGGCTTCACCACGCCGCTGATGGTCCTGTTCGGTCTGGGTTTCAGCATCACGGCCATCATCGGCTACAAGGGGCTGGATGTGCTGTCGCGGGTTTCGGTGCCATTGATGTTCGTGCTGCTGATCATCTCCATGTACATCGCCACACGCGATATCGGCGGTTTTCAAGGCCTCGCCGCGCTGATCCCTCACGAAACCATGACGCTTTCAGCGGCCATCACCATGGTCTTCGGGACCTTCGCCAGTGGCGCCACCCAGGCCACCAACTGGACGCGATTGTCCCGTAGCGGGCGGGTTGCGGTGACAGCCAGTGTGGTCGCGTTTCTGCTGGGTAATGGCTTGATGGTGGTGGCGGGCGCCTGGTGCGCGATGGTTTATCAACAGGCCGATATCGTCGAAGTGATGATGCTTCAAGGCCTGTCGTTTGCCGCCGTGGTCATGCTCTGCCTGAACCTGTGGACGATTCAGGGCCCGACCATCTACAACGTGTCGGCGGCCGCCTGCCATCTGATGCGCAGCGAGCGGCGCCGGACCATGACCTTGATCGCCGCAGCGCTGGGCATCGTGCTGGCCATTGGCGGCATGTACGAAATGCTGATTCCCTTTCTTGTGCTGCTGGGTTCGATCATCCCGCCCATTGGTGGCGTGATCATGGCTGACTTCTGGTACCGCCATCACGGCAAATACCCGGCGTTGTCCAGCGTCACGCTGCCGCGCTACAACCTGCTGGGGCTGTCGGCGTATGCCATCGGCGCCGCGCTGGCGTACTTCTCGCCCTGGATTGCGCCGCTGGTGGGCATCGCTGCCTCGGCCATCTGTTACATCGTGCTGCTGGAAGTCACTGGCAAGCGCAGCGTGTTGACTGGCGTGCAGGAGGAGGTTTGAGCCTGACCGTTGGCGAAATCCTCCAGCTCCCGGGGCTGGGGGAAATGGCCGCCCGGCCAATGCTCGGGTGCCGGAGCGGATGGAGTTTAGTCAAGAGATCCGCAAGTTACGCACGGGTCCGTAGGAGCGAATTCATTCGCGAATAGGTAATCGCAGGCGACGGATCTGTATCGAATGTACCGACGCCTTCGCGAATGAATTCGTTCCCACAGAATCGCATATCCAGATTGCGCCACCAGCGGTCGGGCTTTGACTCACTCTTCGTGCGTCAACTCCAGCACCCGGTCCACCAGCTTATTGATGCCAGCGGCGGCTTCACCGATGGTCTGGGCCACCATGTACGCCGGGGTGCTGACCAGTTTGCGGGCTTTGTCTTCGACGATCTCGGTAACTTCGCATTCCTGATGCTCGCCTTTCATGCGGGTGATGGCGGCAGCCGTTTCGGCATCGTTGCCGATGGTGCACGTCACGCCGGGGCCGTAGATCTTGGCCGCCAGCGCCGGTGAGATACAGATCAGCCCGACCGGCTTGCCTGCTGTCGCAAAGGCTTCAGCCAAAGCCAGGACTTCTGCCTGAACCTTGCAGTCCGAGCCCGCAGTGGCGAAGTCGGACAGGTTTTTGGCCGCGCCAAATCCACCTGGAATAATCAGCGCATCGAACTGCGTGACGTCAGCCTCGCGGATGTCCTCAATGGCACCACGGGCGATGCGTGCCGACTCGACCAACACGTTGCGGGTTTCGGGCATTTCCTCGCCGGTCAGATGGTTGACCACATGATGCTGGGCGATATTGGGCGCAAAGCACTGCACCTGCGCGCCACGTTGATCCAGACGCAGCAGCGTCAGCACGCTTTCATGAATTTCCGCGCCGTCATAGACGCCACAGCCGGACAGAATCACGGCAACTTTCTTTTGCATGGTCGTACTCCCTTCGAGCGCAGCGGTCTGCCAAAGCCTTGTACGGATTGGGCAGTTTGTCGATCTGTTCAGTGTTCGGACAAGAGGCTGCGGCGGGGATTCAATTTTCGAAGGGATCAGGCGAGGAGGCTGTGCAGCACTGGCCAGCGCAATAACCGATTATTGCGCTCGCCAGGGTTTACTGATGGTTGGTCTTTTGGCTGTCAGTTTTGACGTCAGCGGGGATTTCAGCCGGGATAGGCGCCATGGCGCTGGCTTCGGCAGCCGCCGCGGAAGCGGCCAAGGCTTCCTCGCGGGCGATGCGGGCGTTCTTGAAGCGACGACGCAGCCAGAGTGCGAAACCCAGCACCAGCAGCGCGCCCAGTACCCACAGCTCGTACTTCTTGATGTTGCCAAGCATGCCTTCGAGCACGGCGCCGAAGTGATAGGCGGCATAGCCCAGCGCAGCAGCCCAGACAGCAGCGCCGATGCCATTGAGGATCAGGTATCGCAGCGGCGGGTAACCCGACAGGCCGATGGCCACAGGCATGACCGTTCGCAGGCCGTAGACGAAGCGAAAGCTCAAAACCCAGAGGTCCGGATGCTTGCGCACGTGTGCCAGAGCCTTGTCGCCCATGAGTTGCCAGCGCGGTTTGCGCGCCAGGATTTTACGGCCGTGTTTGCGCCCCATGTAATACCAGAGTTGATCCCCGGCGTAGCTTCCGAAGAAAGCCACGACCACGACCAGCTTGATGTCCATGTATTCGCGGAACGCCAGGAATCCGGCAAGAACCAGAATGGTCTCGCCTTCAAAAAAGGTGCCGATGAAGAGGGCAAAGTAGCCAAATTCGTGCAAGAAATTCTGGAGCATTGTCTGGATGCTGGCGAAATGAACGCGCAGCCTAACTCGGCCAAGCCATTCAGGAAAGTGTGCAAATGTGTCTCGACGTTAAACTTTCCTACAAGGACAATGGCAAATGCTCAGCTGCGGCCCTGAGTCGCACGCTGCCCCACGACTGTCACACATTGGTCATAATGGCGGCTTATAACTGTCGCGCTAGCCCGCGTATGCGGGCCCAGGAGTCTCGCCGTGAGCTTTACCCCCGCTAATCGCCTGTTCCCTCTCACCCGCCTGCGTCGCAATCGCCGCGATGATTTCTCTCGTCGTCTGGTCCGTGAAAATGTTTTGACCGTTGATGACCTGATCCTGCCTGTTTTTGTCCTTGATGGTGAAAACCGTCGCGAAACCATTGCATCGATGCCCGGCGTTGAACGTCTGAGCATCGACCTGCTGCTTGAAGAAGCTCAGAAGTGGGTCGCCCTGGGCATTCCTGCCCTGGCGCTGTTCCCGGTGACGCCGGTCGAGAAAAAGACGCTGGACGGTGCCGAAGCCTGGAACCCGGACGGCATTGCCCAGCGTGCCACTCGCGCCCTGCGTGACCGCTTCCCGGAGTTGGGCGTCATCACTGACGTGGCGCTGGACCCGTTCACGACCCACGGTCAGGACGGCATCCTCGACGAAAACGGTTACGTGCAGAACGACATCACGGTCGATGCGCTGGTCAAGCAGGCGCTGTCCCATGCTGACGCCGGTGCTCAGGTTGTGGCACCGTCGGACATGATGGACGGTCGGATTCAAGCCATCCGCGAAGCGCTTGAGCTCGCCGATCACGTCAATGTGCGGATCATGGCTTACTCGGCCAAATACGCCAGCGCCTATTACGGGCCGTTCCGCGATGCAGTCGGTTCGGCACTGAATCTTGGCAAGGCGAACAAGGCGTCCTATCAAATGGACCCGGCCAACAGCAATGAAGCGCTGCACGAAGTGGCCGCTGATCTGGCTGAAGGCGCTGACATGGTCATGGTCAAACCGGGCATGCCTTATCTGGACATCCTTTACCGGGTCAAGGATGAGTTCAAAGTGCCGACCTTTGTTTATCAGGTCAGTGGCGAGTACGCGATGCACATGGCGGCCATCCAGAACGGCTGGCTCAGTGAAGCGGTCATTCTTGAATCGCTCACGGCTTTCAAACGCGCAGGTGCTGACGGCATCCTTACTTATTTCGCCGTCCGAGCTGCAGAACTGTTGAAAGGGCAATAGCCCGTACAGGAACATTCATGAATACCGAAGGACTCACCGAAGCTACTGTTGAAGTCGATGTCGAGCAGCCCCTGCCGGTCGTCGAACCCAGCATCGAGGTCATACCTGCTGTTGTAGAAGCCGCGCTCCCGGTGCCGGCGATTGTCGTGCCGAACCTGGACGACAGCAGCCTGTATATCCATCGTGAACTGTCGCAGCTCAAGTTCAACATTCGCGTGTTGGAGCAGGCACTGGATGAGTCCTATCCCTTGCTGGAGCGGCTCAAGTTCCTGCTGATCTTTTCCAGCAACCTTGATGAGTTCTTCGAAATTCGTGTCGCCGGCCTCAAGAAGCAAATCACCTTTGCTCGCGAGCAGGCTGGTGCTGACGGCCTGCAGCCGCATCAGGCTCTGGCCCGCATCAGTGAACTGGTGCATGGCCACGTCGATCGCCAATACGCGATCCTCAATGACATTCTGCTGCCTGAGCTTGAAAAGCATCAGGTGCGCTTTATCCGCCGCCGCCACTGGAACGCCAAGATCAAGGCCTGGGTGCGTCGTTACTTCCGTGACGAGATCGCGCCGATCATCACCCCGATCGGCCTGGACCCGACGCACCCGTTCCCGTTGCTGGTAAACAAGAGCCTGAACTTCATCGTTGAGCTTGAAGGCGTCGATGCGTTTGGTCGCGATTCCGGTCTGGCGATCATCCCGGCACCGCGCTTGCTGCCTCGGGTGATCAAGGTGCCTGAAGAGGTCGGCGGCACCGGGGACAATTTCGTGTTCCTGTCGTCGATGATTCACGCTCACGCCGATGACTTGTTCCAGGGGATGAAGGTCAAGGGCTGCTACCAGTTCCGCCTGACCCGTAACGCCGACCTGGCGCTGGACTCCGAAGACGTGGAAGACCTGGCCCGCGCGCTGCGTGGCGAGTTGTTCTCCCGTCGTTATGGGGATGCGGTGCGCCTGGAAGTGGCCGACACCTGCCCTAAACACCTGTCGGATTACCTGCTCAAGCAATTCAACCTGGCCGAATCCGAGTTGTACCAGGTCAATGGCCCGGTCAACCTGACGCGCCTGTTCAGCATCACCGGTCTGGACAGCCATCCGGAGCTGCAATACCAGCCGTTCACCCCGGCGATCCCCAAGCTGTTGCAGAACAGCGAGAACATTTTCAGCGTGATCAGCAAGCAGGACATTCTGCTGCTGCACCCTTACGAATCCTTCACGCCAGTGGTCGACCTGCTGCGTCAGGCTGCCAAAGATCCAAACGTGCTGGCCGTGCGCCAGACGCTGTATCGCAGCGGCGCCAACTCGGAAATCGTCGACGCCCTGGTGGACGCCGCGCGTAACGGCAAGGAGGTCACGGCGGTGATCGAACTGCGTGCGCGCTTTGACGAAGAGTCCAACCTGCAACTGGCCAGCCGTCTGCAAGCGGCCGGTGCGGTGGTGATCTATGGCGTGGTGGGCTTCAAGACTCACGCCAAGATGATGCTGATCTTGCGCCGCGAAGCGGGCGAGATCGTCCGTTACGCGCACTTGGGGACCGGCAACTATCACGCGGGCAACGCGCGTCTGTACACCGACTACAGCCTGCTGACTTCCGACGACGCTTTGTGCGAAGACGTCGGCAAAATGTTCAGCCAGTTGATCGGCATGGGCAAAACCCTGCGCATGAAGAAGCTGCTGCACGCGCCGTTCACGCTGAAGAAGGGCATGCTCGACATGATTGCCCGGGAGACTCAGTTCGCGGCCGAAGGCAAGCCTGCGCACATCATCGCCAAGTTCAACTCACTGACCGATCCGAAGATCATCCGTGCGCTGTACAAGGCGAGCCAGTCCGGCGTGCGTATCGATCTGGTGGTGCGTGGCATGTGCTGCCTGCGTCCGGGCATTGCCGGGGTCTCGCACAACATTCACGTGCGCTCGATCATCGGTCGCTTCCTGGAGCACACGCGAGTGTTCTATTTCTTGAATGGCGGCGACGAGCAGATGTTCCTGTCCAGCGCCGACTGGATGGAGCGCAACCTCGACAAGCGCGTCGAGACCTGCTTCCCGGTGGAAGGCAAGAAGCTGATCCTGCGGGTCAAGCGCGAGCTGGAGTTGTACCTGACCGACAACACCCACAGCTGGCTGCTGCAGTCGGACGGCACCTACGTGCGCAGTTCGCCGACTGGCAACCAGAACGCCCGCAATGTGCAGGCGACGCTGTTGGAGCGTTTGAGCAACCCGGTCCTCAGCGTACGCTGAGGACGATCCCTACCCGGGTCAACCAGGCCGCTTCCTGCTCGAAGTCGGCCTGGGTCAGCTGGTTGTTTTCCAGCCAGCCGTCCGGGAATACCACATCAAGATTGTTGCCGTTGGCGGTGAGCACCGGCTGCGGCATTTCCTGCGTGCCCCGAATGTGGTGGAACAGGATCGCGAAACGCAGCAGCACGCACAGGCGGATCAGCTTGTCGCCCTCTGCGCCAAACTCGGCGAACTTGTCCTTGGGAATGTTACGGCGATGACCGCGCACCAGCAGCGCGAGCATTTGCTGGTCTTCGCGCGAGAAACCCGCCAGGTCCGAATGCTCGATCAGGTAGGCGCCGTGCTTGTGGTAGTGGTAGTGGGCGATGTCCAGGCCTATCTCATGCACCTTGGCCGCCCAGCTCAGCAGCTCACGATAACTCTCGTCTTCCATGTCCCACGCCTTAGCGACCTGCTCAAGGGCTGACAGAGCTTTGCGCTCCACACGGTCGGCTTGTTCCAGGTCGGCGTGATAACGCTCCATCAGCGAGCTCAGGGTGCGTTCACGGACGTCTTCGTGCTGATGGCGGCCCATCAAGTCGTACAGCACGCCTTCACGCAGCGCGCCTTCGCAGTGATCCATGCGCTTGAGTTCCAGCGCATCGAAGATCGCTTCGAGAATCGCCAGCCCCGCCGGGAAGATCGAGCGCCGATCAGGCTTGATGCCGTCGAAGTCGATTTTTTCCACGTCGCCCAGTTTGAACAGTTTGCGCTTGAGCCAGGCCAGCCCTTCGGCATTGACCTCGCCCGAGCCCTGACCGTTGGCCTTGAGGGCCAGGCCGATAGCGCGAATGGTACCCGACGAGCCAATGGCTTCATCCCACTTCAGGCGGTGCAGGGCATGCTCGATGCTCATGATCTCCAGACGCGCAGCGGTGTAGGCCTGTGCATAACGTGCCGGAGTGATCTTGCCGTCTTTGAAATAGCGCTGGGTGAAACTCACGCAGCCCATTTGCAGGCTTTCGCGCAGCAGCGGCTCGAAGCGTTGGCCAATAATGAATTCGGTACTGCCGCCGCCGATGTCCGCCACCAGGCGCTTGCCGGGGGTATCAGCGAGGGTGTGGGAGACGCCGAGGTAGATCAGGCGCGCTTCTTCACGGCCGGAAATGACTTCGACCGGGTGGCCGAGGATTTCTTCAGCACGGCGGATGAAATCGCCACGGTTGCGCGCTTCACGCAGGGCATTGGTGCCGACGATCCGCACGGCGCCCAGCGGCAGGCCGTTGATCAACTGCGCGAATCGCTTCAGGCAATCCAGGCCGCGCTGCATGGCTTCTTCGTTGAGCGTGCGCTCTTCGGTGATACCGGCGGCCAGCTGGACCTTCTCGCCAAGGCGCTCCAGGATGCGGATATCGCCCATATTGGCCTTGGCAACCACCATGTGGAAGCTGTTGGAGCCCAGGTCGATGGCAGCGATCAGGGAAAGATTCTTGGCTTTGGATTGCGGCATGATCAGAAAATCTCGGTCGATAACCGCGCCATCGTGCCACGAACCTCGGCTGACGCCAACGCGAAGCTTTGAAGGTGGCGTTTAGCCTGCAAACTCAATAACCCAGATCAATAATGTGTACGACCTGTAGGAGCTGCCGAAGGCTGCGAAAGCGGTGTGTCAGGAGTAACGCTTTCGCAGCCTTCGGCAGCTCCTACAGGGATCGCATTTCAAACCGGCAGGCTCGTGGTGGATTTGATCTCCGACAGCGCCACCGTCGAATTCACTTCCTGAATCCCCGGCACCAGCGACAGCTTCTCGAAAAAGAAGCGCTCATAAGCCTCGATGTCCGGCGTCACGATGCGCAGCAGGAAATCCACTGAACCCATCAGCACGTAGCATTCGAGCACTTCCGGGAAGCCGCGAATGGCCTCGGTGAACTCAGTGAAGTTCGAGCGGCCGTGGGCGTTGAGTTTCACCTCGGCAAAAATCTGCGTATTGAGGCCGATTTTCTTGCGGTCCAGCAACGCCACCTGGCGGCGGATAACCCCCTCATCCTTCAATCGCTGGATGCGCCGCCAGCAAGGGGATTGCGACAAACCCACCGCTTCGGCGATCTGTGCGCTGGACAGCGAAGTGTCTTCCTGTAGCAGGGCCAGGATCTTGCGGTCGTAAGCATCCAGTTCGATTTGCATAAACAATTCTCACGCTTGTCTAATTGCGCATTAACAAGTCTTTAACGCGTCAATCTCGCCAATCTTAGACCAGATATTTCCACTGCGACATGTAAGAATTTTCTCCACTCGCACTGCATCCACCGTTGGAGAGACTCCATGCCCAATCTCGAAGCCGTTCCCGCTCTGCCACACCGCCCGGATGCCTGGTCGGCCAGCAACGTGCAATGCTCGGCGCGGTTTCAGATTCAGATCGAGGCTGAAGCCGATTCGCTGTGTCGGGTGCTCAATCTGTTCGCCATGCAGTACCTGATTCCACAGCAGGTCAACGTCATGCAGCAGGATGAGATGCTCAGCATCGACGTGCAACTGAGCGGGCTGACCTGGCACCGGGCGCAGGTCATTGGTCAAAAAATGCGCAGCCTGATCAATGTCTGCTCGGTCGAGCTGGAGCAATTGCCGTCTGTACACAGTGCTCATCCTGCGGTCGCCCTCGCGGCGGGTTGAGCCCGGGGAGACATCTCAGCGGAAAAAATTCGCAACCCTTGGGTTCGCAGACTCGGCAACAACTGACATGCTGGTGACTACTCTTGGTTCGTCTGAACCAAACTGTCCAAAGGAATACGCATGTCAGTCCTTGCCTCATCATCCCAGGACCGTTGGCTGGATCTGAATGAGCTGCTCAGAGAGCTGGTTGCCCAGGGCACGCTTGACCAGAACAGCGCCGAACAGGCCGTAACCATGCGCCGCAGTGCGGCCAACAGTCAGTTGCACCCGCTGGAGTTCATCGCTGCGCTGCAGCTCGATGACCTGACCCGGCCAGGGCGCAAGCTGGATCTGGAAACCCTGACGGCCTGGCTGGCCCGGCAGAGCGGCCAGCCTTACATGCGCATCGACCCGCTGAAAATCAACGTCGCCTCCGTGACGCCGTTGATGTCCTACGCCTTTGCCCAGCGGCACAAGATTCTTGCAGTGGCTGTGGATCGCGAATCGGTGACCATCGCCAGCGCCCAGCCGTATGTCAGTGCATGGGAAGCCGATCTGACCCACGTGCTCAAGCTGCCGATCAAGCGCGTGGTGGCCAACCCCACTGACATTCAGCGTCTGGCCGTGGAGTTTTACCGCCTGGCGAAGTCCGTCAGCGGCGCCTCATCGACTGATCAGAAAATGAGCAGCATGGGCAACTTCGAACAGTTGCTCAAACTCGGCGCCAGCGATCAGGAGCCCGACGCCAACGACGCGCACATCGTCAATATTGTCGACTGGCTGTTCCAGTACGCCTTTCAACAGCGTGCCAGTGATATCCATATCGAGCCGCGCCGGGAGCAGGGCACGGTACGTTTTCGCATCGACGGCGTGCTGCACAACGTTTATCAATTCCCCGCGCAGGTCACCATGGCCATCGTCAGCCGCCTGAAAAGCCTGGGTCGGATGAACGTCGCGGAAAAACGCAAACCCCAGGACGGCCGGGTCAAGACCACGACCCCTGATGGCGGCGAAGTCGAGCTCAGGCTGTCGACACTGCCGACGGCGTTTGGCGAAAAAATGGTCATGCGGATCTTCGACCCGGAAGTGCTGCTGAAAAACTTCGACCAACTGGGCTTTTCCAACGACGACCTGCGCCGCTGGGAGGGCATGACGCGCCAGCCCAACGGCATCATTCTGGTGACCGGGCCGACCGGTTCCGGCAAGACCACCACGCTCTACACCACGCTCAAGACCCTGGCGACGTCGGAGGTCAACCTGTGCACCATTGAAGACCCCATCGAGATGGTCGAGCCAGCCTTCAATCAGATGCAGGTCCAGCACAATATCGACCTGACGTTTGCCAGCGGTGTGCGGGCCCTCATGCGGCAGGATCCGGACATCATCATGATCGGCGAGATCCGCGATCTGGAGACTGCTGAAATGGCGATCCAGGCAGCACTGACCGGCCACTTGGTGCTGTCGACCTTGCACACCAACGATGCGCCTAGCGCCATCAGCCGGATGCTCGAACTCGGTGTGCCGCATTATCTGCTCAAGGCGACGATTCTCGGGGTCATGGCGCAACGTCTCGTCAGAACCCTTTGCCCGCACTGCAAGGCGCCGGTCGCCCTGGATGAAACCGACTGGCAGAGCCTGACACGCCCCTGGCAAGCCCCGGTGCCCGCCGGAGCGCAACAGGCGGTGGGTTGCGTCGAATGCCGCGACACGGGCTATCGCGGCCGCGCCGGGGTGTACGAAATCATGTTGATGTCCGATGGCGTTCGGGCCCTGATCAGCGCCGACATGGACCTCACCGCCATGCGCCGCCAGGCCTTCAAGGAAGGCATGCGCAGCCTGCGTTTATCCGGCGCCCAGAAAGTCGCCGCCGGGCTGACTACGCTTGAAGAAGTGCTGCGCGTCACGCCGCAGAGTGAGCAGCGGTAAGAAGTACTGTGGCTGACACCTGACCTGTGGGAGCGAGCTTGCTCGCGAAGGGGGCAGTACATCCGATATATCTCTGGAGGCTGGAATACCGCTTTCGCGAGCAAGCTCGCTCCCACAGAGGAATCAATGGGCCGGGAGAAACCGCCACACATCCAGAACAAGTTTCCCCGCCGCTGCAGGCCGAACTCTGACTTAATAGCCCACTGACAAACATTCGCAATCAACAGGGATCCGTTATGCAAATCGGTAGTGTCGTTTTACTGTTCGTCGCGCTGGCTGTGGCCATCGTCTTCATGGGTTTCAAGGTCGTGCCTCAGGGCTATCAGTGGACGGTCGAGCGCTTCGGCCGCTACACCAACACGCTCAAGCCGGGCCTGAACATCATCGTGCCGGTGATGGACCGCATCGGGCGCAAGATCAACGTCATGGAAAGCGTGCTGGACATCCCGCCTCAGGAAGTCATCACCGCCGACAACGCCACGGTGCAGATCGACGCTGTGTGTTTCTTCCAGGTGGTCAACACCGCGCAGGCGGCTTACGAGGTGAACAACCTTGAGCACGCCATCCGCAATCTGCTGCAAACCAACATCCGTACTGTGCTTGGCTCCATGGAGCTGGACGCCATGCTCAGCCAGCGCGATGGCATCAACGAGAAGCTCCTGCGCACCGTTGACGAAGCCACTGCGCCCTGGGGCATCAAGATCACCCGAATCGAGATCAAGGACATCAGCCCGCCCGAAGATTTGATGGCGGCCATGTCCGGCCAGATGAAAGCCGAGCGGATCAAGCGTGCGCAAATCCTCGAAGCTGAAGGCCTGCGGGCCGCCGCGATCCTGACCGCCGAAGGCAAGAAGCAGGCGCAGATTCTCGAAGCGGAAGGCGGGCGGCAAGCGGCGTTTCTGGAGTCCGAAGCGCGGGAGCGTCAGGCCGAAGCAGAAGCTCAGGCCACTAAAGTGGTGTCCGAAGCGATTGCCAACGGCAACGTGCAGGCGGTCAACTATTTCGTCGCGCAGAAGTACATCGATGCGCTGGGCAAGCTGGCGTCGGCCAACAACAGCAAAGTGATCCTGATGCCGCTGGAAGCCAGCCAGGTGATCGGCGCGGTGGGCGGGATCGGCGAAATCGTCAAAGCCACTTTCGACACCAAGAAAACCTGAGGCGCACTGATGGAATACCTGCAAAACCTGTCGTTCTGGGATTGGCTCGGGCTGGGCACGGTGTTGTTGATTCTCGAAGTGTTCGGCGCGGGCGGCTATCTGCTGTGGATGGGCGTGGCGGCGGCAGCGGTAGGGATTCTGACCTTCGTGCTCCCCGCCATGGCGTGGACCGTGCAGTTTCTGCTGTTCGCAGTGTTGTCGGTGCTCACCGCTGTCTACTGGTGGCGTCGGCAACGCACAGTCAACCGGCCTTCGGACCAACCCGGCTTGAACATGCGCGGCCAGGAACTGATCGGCCGCACCTTCATCGTCCACGACGCCATCGTTGAGGGGCGGGGCAAGATCAAGGTCGGCGATGGCGTCTGGATCGTTACCGGCCCGGATGCGGAGGTGGGTAGCCAGGTGCGGGTGATCGGGCAGGATGGGGCGATCTTGCGAGTCGAAAAGGCATAACTGCCTTGTAGGAGCTGCCGAAGGCTGCGAATGACGGTGTGTCAGGAAACCTGATTCGCAGCCTTCGGCAGCTCCTACAGGGTCCATAGCCCGTCTATGGAACTACCACGTCCCTCCCGGCATCCAAGGTTTTCAGAACATCCATCGTTGGAGTACCCCACCATGCGTCTCAAGCTCGCTGTCGCCACGTTTGCTCTGCTTTCTCTCCCGGTCGGTTCAGCAATGGCTGACGCAGGGTTCTGGCGTGATGTCATTTCCTCCGGCGCCACCACAGGTTCGACTTATCTGACGTTCAAGGATCACAAGCTGATCGTTGCTGCACAGGACGACGCAGGCAGCTTCGTCGCCAGTGACGGCGGCATCCGCGGTCCTTTCCTGGAAGCCGCTATCGCGCAAGTGCGCAGCGAGAACCCAGGCCTGAACGCTTCGGACATGGACCTGGCCAACGCCATCCTGACCAAGAATCTGGTTGCTGAAAACCAGTAAGCGCCAGACAAAAAAATGCCGCTCCATTGAGCGGCATTTTTTATGGCTGACGTTTCAGCTTATTCGCCGATAGCGCTCTGGTAGCCCGCTGCGTCCAGCAGTTTTGCCAGGTCTGCATCGACGTCGCTTGGTTTGACCTTGAAGATCCACGCGGAGTAAGGCGAGGAGTTCAGCAGCTCAGGCGCACCGCCCAGCTCTTCGTTGACTTCAACCACTTCGCCACCCACGGGCGAGTAGATGTCGGACGCCGCTTTCACCGATTCAACAACACCAGCAGCGTCGCCAGCAGCGAAGACCTTGCCGATCTCCGGCAGCTCGACGAAAACCACATCACCCAGCGCTTCCTGAGCGTGATCGGAAATACCGACGACGATCAGATCACCTTCTTTTTTCGCCCATTCATGGCTTTCAGCGAAACGCAGTTCGGCGGGGATAGTGCTCATTTAGTCATCCTCAAAGTCGGGTCAGCGGTAAACCCGCCAGAAAAATTCAGTTCACAACGAGTTGAATCAAATCAGATCATGGCTCGGCCATGACGTACAAACGTGGGGCGTACCACGCGAACCGGGTACCATTTGCCGCGGATTTCCACCTCGGCACGGTCAGCGGTTGCGATGGGCACACGTGCCAAGGCAATCGATTTGCTTAGCGTAGGAGAGAAACTACCACTGGTGATCTCTCCTTCGCCAATTTCTGCGATGCGCACCACCTGATGGGCGCGTAAAACACCGCGCTCTTCGAGCACCAGCCCGACCAGTTTGGACGTCACGCCTCGGGCGCGCTCTGCTTCCAGTGCGGCGCGGCCGATGAATTGGCGGTCTTCAGGTTCCCAGGCGATGCTCCAGGCCATATTGGCGACCAACGGCGATACACTCTCGTCGATGTCCTGGCCGTAGAGGTTCATGCCCGCCTCGAGGCGCAAGGTATCCCGCGCGCCAAGGCCTATCGGGGAAATGCCCGCGCCCACCAGATCATTGAAAAAGCCCGGCGCTTGCTGCGAGGGCAGAATGATTTCCAGCCCGTCCTCACCCGTGTAGCCGGTGCGGGCGATGAACCAGTCATCTTCCTGACGACCTTCGAATGGCTTGAGCTGACGGATCAGCTCGGCGCGGGACGAACTCAGCAATTCGGCAATCTTGGTCCGGGCCTGGGGGCCCTGAATCGCCAGCATCGACAAATCCGTGCGGCGGGTCAGCTTCACGTCGAAGTCGTTCAGGTGCACGAACATCCAGGCCAGGTCCTTGTCACCTGTGGCCGCATTGACCACCAGGCGATAGCCGTCCGGCGTGAGGTAGACAATCATGTCGTCGACGATCCCGCCGTCGGAATCGAGCATCGCGCTGTACAACGCGCTACCCACATTCTTGAGCCGGTCGACATCGTTGGCGAGCAGACGCTGAAGCCAGATTTTGGCCTGCGTGCCTGCCACATCAATGACGTGCATGTGAGAGACATCGAACACACCGCAATCGCGGCGCACCTGATGGTGTTCCTCGACCTGCGATCCATAATGCAGCGGCATGTCCCAACCACCAAAATCGACCATCTTCGCGCCCAGCGCGAGGTGCAGGTCAAAGAGCGGCGTACGCTGTCCCATGGGTTTCTCCTTCCGGGCGTGGCGAAGGTGTGGGCAGGCAGAACGCTGGCAGGCCCCCGTGAATTGGGAGTTTGAAGCCGCTCATACATGTCGAACGGTCTGACAGACCACACCGATTGCGGCGCATTGTAGCCGCACGGCGGTAGACCCGCACCTAACCGTTTTGGCGTGCAGAACGTCGTATTAAACCGATGACTGGCAACAAGCCAACAAGTACCAAGGTCAGAGCGGGTAGAGCGGCGCGAGCCCACTCACCTTCACTGGTCATTTCAAAGATGCGCACTGCCAGCGTGTCCCATCCAAACGGGCGCATGAGCAGGGTGGCAGGCATTTCCTTGAGCACATCGACGAAGACCAGCAGCGCCGCGCTTAATGCGCCGGGCACCAGCAACGGCAGATACACCTTGAAAAACAATCGCGGCCCACTGACGCCCAGGCTTCGTGCTGCTTCTGGCAGGGAAGGGCGAATGCGCGACAGGCTGTTCTCCAGCGGGCCATAAGCGACCGCGATAAAGCGCACCAGGTACGCAAGCAACAGCGCCGACAGGCTGCCGAGCAGTAGCGGCTTGCCTGCGCCGCCGAGCCAGCTGGACAGTGGGATCACCAGTTCGCGGTCCAGGTAACTGAACGCCAGCATGATCGACACTGCCAACACCGAGCCGGGCAGGGCATAGCCCAGATTGGCCAGGCCCACTCCGGCGTTGATGGCAGGCGTAGGTGCCAGTCGGCGAGCGAAGGCCAGGACCAGCGCCACACTGACGGTAATCAGCGCCGCCATGCCGCCCAGGTACAGCGTGTGCAGGATCAACCCGGTGTAGCGCTCGTCCAGATCGAAACGCCCGCGCTGCCAGACCCAGATGATCAGTTGCAGCATCGGCACCGCGAACGCGCAGACGAACACCAGTCCACACCAGGCACTGGCTGCCAGGGCCTTGAAACCGCGCAGGTGATACAGCGCCTTGACCCGTGGCCGCTCGTTAGTGGCGCGGCTTGCGCCTCTGGCTCGACGTTCGCCATACAAAACCACCATCACCGCCAGTAACAACAGGCTGGCCAGCTGCGCGGCGCTGGAGAGGCTGAAGAAGCCGTACCAAGTTTTATAGATGGCGGTGGTGAAGGTGTCGAAGTTGAACACCGAGACAGCGCCGAAGTCCGCCAGGGTTTCCATCAACGCCAGCGCTACACCGGCGCCAATCGCCGGGCGAGCCATGGGCAGCGCGACCCGCCAGAAGGCTTGCAACGGCGTTTGGCCGAGGATCCGTGCCGCTTCCATCAAACCTTTGCCCTGGGCGATGAACGCCGTGCGCGCCAGCAGATAGACGTACGGATAGAACACCAGCACCAGGACGATGATTACACCACCGGTGGAACGCACGCGCGGCAGACGAAAGCCGGTGCCAAACCATTCGCGGAGCAGCGTCTGCACGGGGCCCGCAAAATCCAGCAGGCCGACAAACACGAAGGCCAGCACATAGGCCGGAATCGCGAAGGGCAGCATCAAAGCCCAGTCCAGCCAGCGTCTGCCGGGAAATTCACACAGGCTGGTCAGCCAGGCGAGACTCACGCCGAGTAACGTGACACCCACCCCAACGCCCAGGATCAACGTCAGGGTATTGCCCAGCAGACGGGGCATCTGGGTTTCCCATAGATGCGTCCAGATCTGCGCGTCGATGGTTTGCCAGGACAACAGCAAAACGCTCAACGGCAGCAGCACCAGTGCAGCGATGCTGAAGACGAGCGGGTACCAGCGGCGTTGGGCAGGGTGGGCCAAGGGTGGGTCTCGGTGGGGCGGCTGGAGCGAAGCACCTGTGGGAGCGACCGGGGTGGCGCTCCCACAGGTTGTGTACCTATGGGCGCGAACGCTAACTCAATTCCAACCCACGCGATCCATCATGCGGATCGCTTCGGCCTGGCGCTTGCCGGCGACTTCGACCGGGATGGTATCAGCCTTGAAGGCGCCCCAGCTCGCCACTTCCGCAGAAGGCGCGACGTTCGGGTTGGCCGGGAATTCCTGGTTGGTGCCGGAGAAGATCGCCTGGGCTTCGGGCCCAGTCATCCACTCGACCATCGTCTTGGCGGCTTCCGGGTGCGGCGCATGCTTGGTCAGACCGATACCCGACAGGTTCACGTGAACCCCGCGATCCGCCTGGTTAGGCCAGAACAGCTTCACCGCCAGCTCAGGCTTTTCCTTGTGCAGGCGGCCGTAGTAGTAAGTGTTGACGATGCCGACATCGCATTGCCCGGCGTTGATCGCTTCCAACACGGCGATGTCATCGGAGAACACATCCGTAGACAGGTTATTGACCCAGCCCTTGAGGATCTTCTCGGAGGCTTCGGCGCCATGGGTTTCGATCAAGGTAGCGGTCAGCGACTGGTTATAGACCTTCTTGGCCGTGCGCAGACACAGGCGACCTTCCCAGTCCTTGCCCGCCAGCGCTTCGTAGGTGGACAGCTCCGCAGGCTTGACCCGGTCCGTGGAGTAGGCGATGGTCCGCGCGCGCAGGCTCAGGCCTGTCCAGCTGTGGGTGGAAGAGCGGTATTGCGCAGGAATGTTGGCGTCGATCACCGGGGAAGTGAAGGGCTGCAGAATGCCCATCTGTTCAGCCTGCCAGAGGTTGCCGGCATCGACGGTGAGCAGCAGGTCAGCGGTGGCGTTCTCGCCTTCGGCCTTGATGCGCTGCATCAGCGGCGCTTCCTTGTCGGTGATGAACTTGACCTTCACGCCGGTTTTGGCCGTGTAGGCATCGAAGACCGGCTTGATCAGCTCGTCAATCCGCGAGGAATACACCACAACCTCGTCGGCGGCCTGGGCGGTGGTGCCGAGCACTGTCAGTGTCAACGCAGCCAGAAGAAGCTTGCTTGCCTGCATGGGAGTGTCTCGCTTCGCAAAATGAGGCGAAATGGTAGTGAATCCCATTTGCCAAGTCTGGCTGGACGAGTAACAGAATGTTGCAGCTAGGCATGTGATGTTCTGTAGGAGCTGCCGCAGGCTGCGAATAGCGGTGTGCAGGCAAAACGCTTTCGCAGCCTTCGGCAGCTCCTACAGTTCTCCTACAACCGCGCCAACTCCGGCAAATCCCCGCTCAGCCCCAGCGCCTGGCGCACAAACGTCGCCTTGGCTTCCGGCATCTGGTTGACCAGCTTCAGGCCGGTATTTCGCAGCCATCGCAACGGCAATTGATCCGCCTGGAACAAGCGCTCAAAACCTTCCATCGCCGCCATCAAGGCCAGGTTGTGGGGCATGCGGCGGCGTTCGAAGCGGCTCAGCACGCGAATATCAGCCAGTCGCTCGCCACGCTCGGCAGCATGTAGCAACACTTCAGCCAGCACCGCCGCGTCGAGGAAGCCCAGATTCACCCCTTGCCCGGCCAGCGGGTGAATGGTGTGCGCCGCGTCGCCGATCAAGGCCAGGCCTTCAGCCACATAGCGCTTGGCATGACGCTGGCGCAACGGCACGCATACACGTGGGTCGGCAGCCATGACAGGCCCGAGACGGCCTTCAAACGCCTGCTCAAGCTCGCGGCAGAAGGTTGCATCGTCCAGTTCGGTGAGGCGTTCGGCTTCTTTGGGCGTCACCGACCAGACGATAGAGCACCAATGCTCGCCCGCCCGCTCCAGCGGCAAAAAGGCCAAAGGGCCGTTGTCCGTAAAACGCTGCCAGGCCGTTTTGTGATGCGATCGCTCAGTGCGCACGCTGGTGACGATGGCGTGATGCAGGTAATCCCATTCGCGGGTGGCTGTGCCGGTCAGTTTGCGCACAGCAGAGTTGGCGCCGTCTGCGGCCACCACCAGCGGCGCGCGCAATTGTCGGCCATCGGCCAGGGTCAGCAGCCAGTCATCGCCGGAGCGACGCATCTGCTCAAGACGCGCATTGGCCAGCAAGCCGATATCGCAATCATGCAATCGGTCCAGCAAGGCGTCCTGAACCACGCGGTTTTCGACGATATGGCCGAGCACATCGGCGTGCACGCTGGCGGCAGAAAAGTGGATCTGCCCGGTGCCGCTGCCATCCCAGACCTGCATGTCGCCATAAGGGCTGGCCCGGCGTTGGGCGATGCCGTCCCACACATCCAGGCGTTGCAGGATGCGCTGGCTGGCTGCGGACAAAGCGCTGACCCGTGGCTCGAAGGGCGCCTGTGTGTCGAACGGCTTGACGCTCAGCGGGCCACCGTCGACCACGATGATATTCAGGCCACTGCCTTGCAGCGCCAGCGCCAAGGCGCTGCCGACCATTCCGGCTCCAACAATCAGCAGATCTGCGCGGGTTTCCATGCTTTAAATCGTTCTCGCTGAGGGCGTGAGCCGGTGAATACAAAACAGTGGGTTACACATTGGGCCGAGTTCCCAGCCCCATGGCCTGCCGGGCAAACCAGCGCTTGGCCGGCGGCAGCAGGTCCAGGCCCAGCAAACCGATGTTGCGACCCGCTGCAATCAGCGGCTGGTTGCTGCCGAACAGGCGCGTGACCTGATCGGAAAAACCCACGGTCAACTGCTGATCCAGACGCTGCTGTTCGCGATAACGCTGCAGGGTCGGCAAATCGCCGGGCTGCGTTTCGCTGGTCAGCAGGGTATGGGCCAGCGCATCGGCATCACGCAATGACAGGTTGAAGCCCTGGCCCGCAATCGGGTGCAGGCTGTGGGCCGCGTTACCCAGTACGACCAGATGCGAGCGCACTTGTTCTTCGGCTTCGATCAGGTTGAGTGGGTACACATGCCGCGCGCCGACTTGCTGCAACGTGCCGAGACGATAGCCGAACACATTCTGCAGTTCGCTGAGGAAGCTGCGGTCGTCCAGCGCAGCCAGGCGCTGGGTGTCAGCGCCGGTACGGGTCCAGACCAATGCGCAGCGGTTTTCCGGCAGCGGCAGCAAGGCCATCGGACCTTCATCGGTGAAGCGCTCGAACGCCTGCCCGCAATGGGCTTCGCTCGGGGTGATGTTGGCGATCAGCGCGCTCTGGTTGTAAGGGCGCTGGCGAACGCCAATCCCCAACTGCTCGCGCAGGCTTGAACGCCCGCCATCAGCCAGCACGGCCAGGTCGCATTCCAGTTCGGTTTCATCGTCCAGCAACAGCCTGTAACCATCAGGCAGCGCTTTCATGTGTTTGACTTCGGCCGGCACGCGCCAGGTGACCACGTCCTTGTCCAGGCCTTGCCACAGGCATTGGCCCAGCCAGGCGTTTTCCACCACATAACCCAGGGCCGGTACGCCTTCTTCCAGTGCAGACAAACGGGCGGCGCCGAAGCGACCGCGGTCAGACACCTGAATATGCAGGATGGGCTCGGCGCGGCGAGCAATGGCTTGCCACAGGCCAAGACGCTCGTAGATCTGGCGGGCACCGAATGACAGGGCCGATGAGCGCGCGTCGTAACTGGGCTGATAGGTATCGCCCGGCGCAAAAGGTTCGATCAGCACGATCTTCCAGCCGCGCTCCTTGGCCCCGGCTTGCAACGCCAGCGCCAGGCTCGCACCGACCAGGCCGCCACCGATAATTGCCAGGTTGAAACGGCTCATACCGCGTATTCCGTTTGCTGGCGGGCAGCGGCCATCAGCGCTTCGATTTCAGCGACGGACTTGGGCACATCGCGACTCAGAATTTCACAGCCTTGTTTAGTCACCACGACGTCATCCTCGATTCGCACACCAATACCCCGCCACTTTTTGGCGACCTGCTGGTTATCCGGGGAAATATAAATGCCTGGCTCTACCGTCAGCGCCATGCCAACTTCCAGCACGCGCCACTCGCCGCCCACCTTGTAGTCGCCGACATCGTGCACATCCATGCCCAGCCAGTGACCGGCGCGGTGCATGTAAAAAGTCTTGTAGGTCTCGTTGGCGATCAGTTCGTCTACGTCGCCTTGCAGCAAGCCCAGTTCCACCAAACCGGTGGTGATCACCCGAACGGTCGCTTCGTGGGCCTGATTCCAGTGCTTGTTCGGGCCAATGGCAGCGAACGCAGCTTCCTGGGATTGGAGCACCAGCTCGTAAATGGCTTTCTGCTCCGGGGAAAACTTGCCACTGACCGGAAAGGTGCGGGTGATGTCGCTGGCGTAGCAGTCGATCTCGCAACCGGCGTCGATCAGCACCACGTCTCCGTCCTTGAGCACCGCGTCGTTCTGCTGGTAATGCAGGATGCACGCGTTACGGCCCGAAGCGACGATGGAGCCGTAAGCGGGCATCTTCGCGCCGCCTTTGCGGAACTCGTAGTCCAGCTCGGCTTCAAGGCTGAACTCATGCAGCCCTGGACGGCAGGCTTGCATGGCGCGCACATGAGCGCGGGCGGAAATCTGCGCGGCTTCGCGCATCACTTTCACTTCTGCCGCTGATTTATACAGGCGCATGTCGTGGAGCAGATGATCCAGCGCAACGAATTCATTGGGCGGCTGCGCACCCAGATGCGCCTTGGAGCGGATCACGTTGATCCAGTCCATCAAGTGCCGGTCGAACTCGGGGTTGCTGCCCATGTTCGAGTACACCCGCTCACGGCCTTCGATCAGCCCTGGCAGGATCTCGTCGAGATCGTTGATCGGGAACGCGTCATCCGCGCCAAAATCCCGGATCGCGCCTTCCTGACCCGCCCGCAGGCCATCCCACAATTCCCGTTCAGGGTTGCGCTCGCGGCAGAACAACACGTATTCGCCATGTTCGCGCCCTGGCATCAACACCACGACGGCTTCGGGTTCGGGAAAACCGCTCAGGTACTGGAAATCACTGTCCTGCCGGTAGACGTGCTCGACATCACGATTGCGAATCACAACCGCCGCCGCAGGCAGGATGGCGATGCTGTTGGGTTCCATCTGCGCCATCAAGGCCTTGCGTCGCCGAGCGTATTCCGACTTGGGGATCTGGATCATAGGCAGGTGGACTTCCCGTTCAGCGTGCCAGCCATGCCCTGCGCAGGGCATGGCTGGATTCGCCGGTGCTGAGCACTCAATGCAAGGAGGGTTTCGGCGCTGGCGCTTCAGGCTTGTTGCATTCGGTAAACAGCAACAGCGGCGCTACGCGCAGGTATTCCATGACTTCCATGTAATCGCTCTCGCCGTCTTCGGACTCTTCCAGCGCGTCCTGAACCTGAGCGATCGCGGCCAGATCCTGCAGCACTTCCATGGCTTCGCCGCTGATGGCGTTGTCACCGGCGGTCAGGCCGAAGCCTGCGAGAAAGCCCTGGCACCATTGGCCCAGCGCGATGGCGCGTTCGCCCAGTGGCTCTTCATCGCCTGGCAGCAGCAGTACAACGGTCATGTCGTCGCTGGTGAGCTCGCCTTTGACCATCTCTTGCAGGCCGATCAATGCCTGACGAACGTTGTCTTCCGGCGCGGAGCCGAGGATCTCGGTCGCATCGATCAGCCAGCCATCGGCAGCGAAGCCTGCGCCCGCGCAACTGCGGCCCAGCAACAGACCATGCAACTCGGCAGGGGAGACAGGATGACCGCTGCTGCTCAGCAGGGTGGCGAATGCTTTATAAGGGGAATTCTGAATAGGCATGGGTAGCTAGTCGCCAATCGGCTCAGTGTCTAGAATGGAGGCTTCACATCGTAGACTATCCGGGCCGCAAGATCACCAAGACGTCCCATTCGCGGCCGTGGCGTAAAGCCAGCTCCTGTGCCACTCATCAGAAAGTATTCAGTGGGAAACAATGGAAGACACCGACCTGCAAGCGTTGATGGCCCGACTGGAATTACTGATCACTCGTGTCGAGCAACTAAAACGTCAAAACGGACTCCTATTAGCTCAGGAAAAGTCGTGGCGCGACGAACGCGCTCATTTGATTGAAAAAAACGAAATCGCCCGGCAAAAGGTCGAGACAATGATTTCGCGCCTCAAGGCCCTGGAGCAAGACTCATGAGCAATGGCAACAGCGTCACCGTACAGATCCTCGACAAAGAATATTCCATCATCTGCCCCCAGGAAGAGCGCACCAATCTGGTCAGCGCCGCTCGTTATCTGGACGGCAAGATGCGTGAAATCCGCAGCAGCGGCAAAGTAATTGGTGCCGACCGCATCGCTGTAATGGCCGCGCTGAACATTACCCACGATTTGCTGCATCGTCAGGATCTGCCGGACGTGCAGGCCAGTGGCTCGACGCGCGAACAGGTCCGGGATTTGCTGGATCGTGTTGATTTGGTGCTCGCCACAGACGCCGATTCGCCACCGGATGCACCTCGGGGCTGAATATTGCGGCAAGTTTCGGTATACTTGCGCCGCTCCCTGGAGTGCTTGCCAGTCGGTCATGTCCCTGAGCCGATACGCACAACCACGGGGGTTGCACGTTGGGGTTGGTGTGCATGTCCGCTCGACGGAAAGCCTTAAAACCTCCTGCAATCTCCACCTTGAACTTTCGGGTTCAAGGGCTACACCGACAGCGGTTCGTCGGGGAGTCTCAATTCAGTTCGTTGCCGGTTTCTGCCGACAACCGTCACCACGAGTTCGCCGCCACGGCGCTCTCGATCTGGTTCAACCTTAATGGATCAGCCTGCGCTCATGACCAGTGATGTCCCGCTCACCCGTCAGCAATTGCGCCGCACACTTCGCAAGGCCCGTCGCGCATTGAGCCCCAGTGAACAGCGCGCGGCAGCACGTGGCCTTTATAGGCAATTGGCGCAACATCCGTTGTTTCGTCGCGCTCGCCACATCTCGTTGTACTTGCCCATGGACGGTGAAATCGATCCGCGCCTTCTGCTGCGTGCCGCCCAGCTTCGAGGCAAGGCCACGTACCTGCCCGTGCTCAGCGCCTGGCCGCGAACCAAGATGGTCTTTCAGCGCGTCATGCCTGGCGAGAAATTCAAACCCAACCGTTTCCGTATCCCAGAGCCACGCATCAACTCGGCAAAGCAACGCAAGATCTGGGCGCTGGATCTGATCCTGATGCCGTTGGTGGGGTTTGACGATGAGGGCGGGCGGCTGGGCATGGGCGGCGGCTTCTACGACCGCAGCCTGGCGTATCGATCACGCAGAAACGCCTGGCAGAAACCTGCCTTGCTGGGGCTTGCTCACGAATGTCAGAAGGTCGAGCGGCTGGCGCAGGCCAGTTGGGACGTGCCGCTGGATGGCACGGTGTCGGACAGGCGTTGGTATCTGGCGTAACGCGGATTTACTTGTGGAAGCTGCCGAAGGCTGCGAACAGGTTATGGGTGACACACCGTCTTCGCAGCCTTCGGCAGCTCCTACAGTTCGAGCAGATTAATGCCGCGAAGGATATTTCTGTTGCTGTTGAGTGATTTCAACTGGCGCGTCGGCCTTGTTAGACCACAGACTTTGCGCATAACCCGTAGTGACGACACCCAAGCCGAACAAAATAACCAAAATCCAAAGTAAATCCGGCTTGCGTTTCATTGACTGCCCTCCTTAGGCAAATCAATACGTTGTCAGCATCGGTTTATGTATAGGCCGTGCAGCAGCGTGGTGCTTAAAATCCCGGCATTCTGCGACAACGATCACAGACACGCAAACGATGATGTGAGCCGACTGTCGGTTTGTCCTGAAACTGTCTGACAACTTGCCCGATCAATCTTTCAGGGGTAACAAAAATGGCCTATTGGCTGATGAAATCCGAACCCGACGAATTCTCCATCACCTCGTTGAAAGACCTCGGCAAGGCCCGTTGGGACGGGGTCCGCAACTATCAGGCGCGTAACTTCCTGCGGTCGATGGCGGTGGGTGACGAGTTTTTCTTCTACCACTCCAGCTGCCCTGAACCGGGTATCGCCGGTATCGGGCGGATCAGCAAAGCGGGCTATCCCGACCCGACTGCGCTGGATCCGAAAAGCCATTACTTCGACGCCAAGGCCAACGAGGACAAAAACCCGTGGACGGCCATCGATGTCGAGTTTGTCGAAGCCTTCAAGAACGTGTTGAGCCTGGGCTATCTCAAACAACAAGCGACGCTTGAGCAGCTGCCGCTGGTGCAGAAGGGTAGCCGCCTGTCCGTCATGCCGGTGACCGCCGAGCAATGGTCGGCGATCCTGGCGCTGCGTTGAGGCTTACTGGACGATGAAGTTGTTGAACAGCAGGTCTTCAACCACCGGCTTGCCTTCTTCGTCGTTCATGACCTGCTGAACCTGCTTGAGGGCCTCCTGGCGGATCTTCTCTTTGGCTTCGGCGCTGCTCATGGTGTCGACGGTTTGCTGGGAGAACAGGGCAACCAGTTGATTGCGAATCAACGGATCGTTGCGTTTGACGGCAGCCTGAGCTTCCGGACCGGTCACGCGCAGCGCGATGTCAGCCTTGTAGACGCGCAGCTTCGGCCCGCCATCGAGTGCATAGTTGCCCACGAATGGAGGCGTCAGGGATACATAAATCGCCTTGGGCGCCTCGCCCTCTTTGGCCGCTTCTTCGTTGGCGAGCGCCATGGTCGGCATCGACAGGGCCAACAACATCAAGATCCACGCTTTCACAGTCCACTCCTTAATCGTTTAGCCATCTAGCTTATACAGGCTCATCAGGCCGGGTCATGCTGATTGACCGATAAATTCACATACCTGAACGTATCGGCCACGAATCAAAAAGGAATAGCCCGATGAAAGCCTTGCTGTGCAAAGCGTTCGGCCCCGCCGACACCCTCGTGATCGAAGACATCGACAGCCCCCAGATCAAGAAAAACGAAATCCTCCTGGACGTGCATGCCGCAGGGGTCAACTTTCCTGACACGCTGATCATCGAAGGCAAATACCAGTTCAAGCCGCCGTTCCCGTTTTCCCCGGGGGGCGAAGCGGCGGGCGTGGTGGCGCAAGTCGGCGAAAAAGTCACCCACTTGAAAGTCGGCGACCGGGTCATGGCCCTGACCGGTTGGGGCAGCTTCGCCGAGCAGGTCGCGGTACCTGGTTATAACGTGCTGCCCATGCCGCCGGGGATGGACTTCAACACCGCCGCCGCCTTCAGCATGACCTACGGCACCTCCATGCACGCCCTCAAACAACGCGCCAACCTTCAGCCCGGCGAAACCCTCTTGGTACTCGGCGCCTCCGGCGGCGTCGGGCTAGCAGCGGTGGAAATCGGCAAAGCCATGGGCGCTCGCGTTATCGCCGCCGCCAGTGCTGCGGAAAAACTGGAAATCGCGAAAAGCGCCGGTGCCGACGAACTGATCAACTACACCGACGCCAACCTCAAGGAAGAAATCAAACGCCTCACCAATGGCAATGGCGTCGACGTGATCTACGACCCAGTGGGCGGCGACCTCTTCGATCAAGCCATCCGCTCCATCGCCTGGAACGGTCGGCTGCTCGTCGTCGGCTTCGCCAGCGGCCGCATCCCCGAACTGCCCGTCAACCTCGCCCTTTTAAAAGGTGCATCGGTCGTCGGCGTATTCTGGGGCTCGTTCGCTCAACGCCAACCCCAAGACAACGCCGCCAACTTCCAGCAACTGTTTGCCTGGTTTGAAGAGGGGAAGTTGAAGCCGCTGGTTTCAAAGGTGTATCCGTTGAGTGAAGCGGGTGAGGCGATTGATTCGTTGGGTCAGAGGAAGGCGGTGGGGAAGGTGGTGGTGTCGCTTCGTTGAGGTTGTTCCCGATGCCCCGTTTCAGATGCGGGGCATCGTTGATTACAACAGCGCCCGAACCCGCTCCGGCATCTGATCTGCGTAAAAAGCCCCAGGGTTTTCCCCGCAACGCTCGACGATCTGAGGGATTGCTCGGGCGAACTCCGCCTGCAGCGTTACGCGTTCGGCCGCTGATAGCTGCTTGGTCAGGATCCCCTCTGACAAGTAGCGTGAAACGTATGAGAACACGCTCAGCTCATGGAGTTGTTTTTCCGGCTTGTGCAGGTTTCGTTCGGCAACCTGAGTGTTAACTCGGGTGCAGGGCAGCTTGGCCAGTACCGCGTTGATGTCCATCGGCAGTTGGCGACTGTTGCCGAAGGCGAAGATCATTGGTATGACGACTCCCACGCTGGCGGGCCGCTGGGCTGTGACCTCCCAAGGCTTGAATTTCCATTGTTTGACGGCTTTTTTCGAAGCCTTGGAAAAAAGTGGATTATCACTTTTCAGGATATTGATGCCCGTAACTGATCCGTTCGAATGCACGGTGAACTGCACTCGGGTTGCACCAGCGATCCCTGCATCCCTGAGCTCTACCGGGAATATTGGTTTGGGGGTGTACACAGGAATCAGTTTCACATCATCGGCACATACCGAAAACGACACACCCAAGCAGAGTGCAAGCAGCCAGCGTTTCATGGTGAAGCTCCTTCTATCAAAAAACGGTTTGTCCCTAGTTGTGCGAAACCAGAACGCCACGTATTTCATGGGGCAGGTAGTTGCCATAGCGGGCGTCGGGGTTTGCCCTGCAGGCTTTAACGATCGCGGGTACGGCATGTTCCAGTTCGGTGGACAGGGCTGAGCGTCGGGTTTTATCCGGTACCTGCCAGGTGACATAGCTGCTGGCCAGGTAATGTCGGGTGTGCCAGAACACGTCGACCTGGCTCAAGGGCTCCAGCGGGAAGTTGCGCTCGCTCAGGCTCACTTCCTGATTGAGGTAGGCGCACAGGGTGTTTTCCAACCCAACGGTGATTGCTTTGGAAAACGGCTCCATGCCCTGAGCGCCGAAGATGACGGGCACCGTGATGCTGACTTTTGCGGGCCGGCCTTGTGTGAGTTTCCAAGGCCGATAGCGCCACTTTGCCAAGGTGTGTTGCACCGCCTCGGCAAACGTTGGGTGGCTGCTCTCGATAATGCGTACGTGCTCGACCTTGCCTGTTGCGCTGATGGTCACCTCTGCCAGCACCTTGCCAGCGTGGGCGTTTTTGAGCAGCGCTCTGGGGTAGGCGGGCGTGGGGGTTGAAAGCCCACTCACAAAGGCGTCGTTTGCGAGAGCAAGCGACGATAAACAGCACAGCACCATCAACACTAAAAATTTCACCACGGACCTCGAATGCTTGTTGGGCACTGATTGCCCGGCGTGCGAGCGATGGTACGTGGCGAGTTTGTAGGACCAGAAGCCTGTCAGGTCCGATACGCTCGTAGGATCGGTCCTAATCTTGGCGCATTTTGTTACACATAAGCCGAATGTTCAGAAAACAACACGTTGCAGCCATTACAGCGCCACTTATTGAAATTCTCAGACACGAAACACTGCTTTTTTCTGTAACGAAAATGTAATATTCGCTTTCGCGCAGAAAAACAAAAAATGGAGTGTCTGAATGTTCGCCTTCTTCCGCCCCGCTGCACATCAGGCACCCCTGCCTGAAGAGAAAATCGACAGCACGTATCGACGTCTTCGCTGGCAGATCTTCGCAGGCATTTTCATCGGTTACGCGGGTTACTACCTGCTCCGTAAGAACTTTTCTCTGGCCATGCCTTATCTGATCGATGAGGGATACACCCGTGGGCAGCTGGGCGTGGCGATGTCGGCCATCGCCATTGCTTACGGCCTGTCCAAGTTCCTGATGGGCATTGTGTCTGACCGCTCCAATCCGCGTTACTTCCTGCCCTTTGGCTTGCTGGTTTCAGCGGCCGTGATGTTCGTGTTCGGTTTCGCACCTTGGGCGACGTCCAGCGTGACCATCATGTTCGTTCTGTTGTTTATAAACGGCTGGGCGCAGGGCATGGGCTGGCCGCCGAGCGGGCGGACCATGGTGCACTGGTGGTCGCAGAAAGAACGCGGCGGCGTGGTGTCGGTCTGGAACGTGGCGCACAACGTGGGTGGCGGTCTGATTGGCCCGCTGTTCCTGCTGGGCCTGGGCTGGACCAACGACTGGCATGCCGCGTTCTACGTACCGGCAGCTGTGGCTTTGCTGGTGGCGTTGTTTGCCTTCGCAACCATGCGCGACACCCCGCAATCGGTCGGCTTGCCGCCCATCGAGCACTACAAGAACGATTACCCGGAAGGCTACGATGCCAGCCATGAAGAAGAATTCAGTGCCAAGGAAATCTTCGTCAAATACGTGCTGCGCAACAAAATGCTCTGGTACATCGCGCTGGCCAACGTGTTCGTTTATCTGCTGCGCTACGGCGTGCTGGACTGGGCACCGACTTACCTGAAAGAAGCCAAGGGTTTCTCGGTCGACAAAACCTCATGGGCCTACTTCCTGTACGAGTGGGCAGGTATCCCGGGCACCCTGTTGTGCGGCTGGATGTCGGACAAAATCTTCAAGGGCAACCGTGGCCTGACCGGCGTGGTGTTCATGGTCCTGGTGACCATCGCGACCCTGGTTTACTGGCTCAACCCGGCGGGTAATCCGACCGTCGACATGATCGCGCTGGTGTCCATCGGCTTCCTGATCTACGGCCCGGTGATGCTGATCGGCCTGCAGGCGCTGGAGTTGGTGCCGAAAAAAGCGGCGGGCACCGCGGCTGGTTTTACCGGCCTGTTCGGATACCTGGGTGGCTCGGTGGCGGCAAGCGCCGCGATGGGCTACACCGTTGACCACTTCGGCTGGGATGGTGGCTTCGTCCTGCTGATCGGTGCTTGCGTGCTGTCTATCGTCTTCCTGCTGCCGACGTTGTGGCACAAGCAGATAGCGAGTGCGTCGCGGTAATTAGTCGCGATCTGTAGGAGCCAACTTGTTGGCGAGGCGTTGGTTATGCGTAATCAGGAATATCGCCTCGCGAACGAGTTCGCTCCTACAGGGCATTAGCTGTCCCTTATTGGGAGCGTCACGTCACAGAACCTGGCAATCCGCCGCGCAGCGCCGTAACCGCGCCTCCAGATTCAAATCCGGCATGGCGTGGCTGCGCAGGGCGTTGGCGGTCTGTTCGACGTAATCGCGAGTGGTGCCGTAGCGGCCGCTGGCGCTGGCCAGCACCTGGCTGAGCACGTTATCTGGCAGGTTGCCCGCATAGCTGGGCAGATGCCGCTCCAGTACAAACCCCAATGCCTGAACGCGTCGGCCATCTGCAAGGCGACAGCTCAACCAGTGTGGGCGATAGGAAGGGAAGGGCATTTCCCGTTGCCAGAGCGCCAGCAACGACTCTTCAAGATTTTCTTCCGGCAAGCGATAGGCAAACCCACTGCAAGACCCACCGCGATCCAGGCCGAATACCAGGCCCGGCAGTTCCGGCGTGCCTCGGTGTTCGTGCGACCACAGGTAAAGCCCGCGATGGTAGCCATGAATGCGCGCGCGTTGACGTTCCACAGCGGTGCACTCGGGGCGCCAGATTAATGACCCGTAGGCGAACAACCAGACCGGGCCACCCTCGTGGCGTTGCAACGTTGCGTTCATTGAATGGATCAGTTGCTCGCGGGTCAGTTGCGGCCCGAGATCGATGACTGGCGGATAAGCCAGCCCCAGGCCGTCATGCACGGCCGCTGACAAACTATTGATTTGATTCCCCATTTGGCCCCCCTGGCGGCCGGAAATATCCGGAACCATCGCCAGCTGTAGCAGGTGATGCTGAATGAATATGAGCGTGTCGTAAGCGTATCTGACTGGCTTGGCAGCTCTGCTTTCACGATGCACCGCCGAAACAATTGCACATATCCAATGCAATTAACACTCCAGTGAGCCCACCTTGTGGCGGATCAGCCGTGTCTTCCGATAGACGACACGTCGGCAGGTTTTTCACTTTAGGACGAATCCTACAAACACTTCGGACTGTTCAACTTACTGCCCTCGACCCCGCTCGGTATAAACGCCGAATCGAATTTAAACAGCGGAAAACAAGGCATGACGGTGGGCAGAATTCTGAAAGCGGCAGTGTTTGCAGTGCTGTCTCTGGTGGGCTTGAACGTGACGGCAACGGAGGATTCAAGCGGGGATGACGAAGGGTTCTGGCTGGTGCAGACCAGCGTTTATACCCGGCATTTTTCGCCGGACCCGGAGCACAACAATCGTCAGGACATGCTGGGCCTTGAACGCAATGAAGCATCCGGGCTGGTTTACGGCGGGGCGACGTTCCGTAATTCGTTTGGCCAGCGCTCGTTCTACGGTTATGCGGGTAAGCGCTTTGATAGCAGCGCTTATCCGGTCTATTTCAAAATCACAGGGGGGCTGTTGAAGGGGTACAAAGGCGAGTATCGCGACAAGATTCCGCTCAACCGCTACGGCATTGCGCCGGTGATCATCCCGGGCGTTGGCGTGCAACTGGGTCCGGTCAACGCAGAGGCGATCCTGTTGGGCGCCTCTGCTGCGATGGTCAATGTGGGCATTCGTTTCTGACGGCCCGTTAAGGCCGTGGCGCGTAGGCGAACACGTCAGCACGCATCTGGCTGGCATCCATTCCGGCGCTGACCAGCGCGTCCAGCGTGCCGTAGATCATCGCGGGCGAGCCGCTGGCGTAAACGTGCACGGCTGACAAGTCGGTGATGTCTTCGCAAACCGCCTCATGCAGCATGCCGCAGCGGCCTTCCCAGCCACAGAGGTCGCTGACGACTTTGTGCAGGAACAGGTTGGGCAGTTTTTTCCACTCCTCCCAGTGCTTGATCTCGTAGAAATCATCCGGGCGGCGCGCGCCCCAGTACAAGTGCACGGGATGGGCGAAGCCTTTAGCGCGGCAATGCTCGATCAGGCTGTGCATCTGCGCCATGCCGGTGCCCGCAGCGATCAGCACCAGTGGCGCGTCAGGCAGCTCGGCAAGGTGGGTATCACCAAACGGCAGCTCGACTTTCGCCATCTGATTGCGCTGCAGTTGATCGATCAAGGCTTGCGCGCTGTCTTCGCGCACCAGCACATGCATTTCCAGGTCGCGGCCACTGTGAGGCGCCGAGGCGAGGGAAAATGCCGACTTCTCGCCGCTGTCCTTGTGGATCATCAAATACTGGCCCGCGTGGTAGCGCGGCGGTTTGCCCGCGGGAGCACGCAGGCCGACACGCCATACATCCCCGCCCACGGGCGTGCACTCGCTCAGCTGGCAGGCGAAGGTGCGCACGGGCAGTTCACCCAGGGCCAGCACGCCGTCCCAGAGGACTTCGCAGTCTTCCAGCGGCTCTGCCAGGCAGGTGTAGATTTCACCATGAGTCAGCTCGTCATCGCCCTGTTTGACGCGGCCAGTCACCAGCAGCGCCGAGCACACGTGGCAATTGCCGTTGCGACAGCTTTGCGGGCACTCGTAACCCAGACGCTGCGCGGCATCGAGGATTCGCTCGCCAGGCAACGTTTCCAGCACTGCACCCGAAGGCTGCAAAGTCACGCGCATCAATCTATTCCCAACTCATGCCAGATTTCGTCGACGCGGCGCGTGGTGGCTTCGTCCTTGACGATCACCCGACCCCACTCGCGTGTGGTCTCGCCCGGCCATTTATGCGTTGCATCCAGCCCCATCTTCGACCCCAGCCCGGAAACCGGCGAGGCGAAGTCCAGGTAGTCGATCGGTGTGTTTTCGATCATCACTGTGTCGCGCTTGGGGTCCATGCGCGTGGTGATGGCCCAGATCACATCGTTCCAGTCCCTGGCGTTAATGTCGTCGTCAGTCACGATAACGAACTTGGTGTACATGAACTGTCGCAAAAACGACCACACGCCGAGCATCACGCGCTTGGCGTGGCCGGGGTACTGCTTCTTCATGGTCACAACGGCCATGCGGTACGAGCAACCTTCCGGCGGCAGGTAGAAGTCAGTGATCTCCGGGAACTGCTTTTGGAGGATCGGCACGAACACTTCGTTCAATGCCACGCCCAGAATTGCCGGTTCGTCAGGTGGACGGCCGGTGTAGGTGCTGTGGTAAATCGGCTTGATGCGGTGCGTGATGCGCTCGACGGTGAACACCGGGAAGCTGTCGACTTCGTTGTAATAGCCGGTGTGGTCGCCGTACGGGCCTTCATCGGCCATTTCGCCGGGATGAATCACGCCTTCCAGGACGATTTCAGCGCTGGCGGGTACCTGCAGGTTATTGCCACGGCACTTGATCAGCTCGGTGCGGTTGCCACGCAGCAAACCGGCGAACGCATATTCGGAGAGGCTGTCCGGCACCGGGGTCACGGCGCCGAGAATGGTTGCCGGGTCCGCGCCCAAAGCGACGGACACCGGGAAGGGCTCGCCCGGATGCTTGGCGCACCACTCCTTGAAGTCCAGCGCGCCGCCACGGTGGCTCAACCAGCGCATGATGACTTTGTTGCGGCCAATCACCTGCTGGCGATAAATGCCCAGGTTCTGGCGCTCTTTGTTCGGGCCGCGAGTAACGGTCAGGCCCCAGGTAATCAGCGGGCCGACGTCGCCAGGCCAGCAGGTCTGCACCGGCAGCATGCCCAGGTCCACGTCATCGCCTTCGATGACGATTTCCTGGCAAGGCGCGTCTTTGACGACCTTGGGCGCCATGGAAATGATTTTGGTGAAGATCGGCAGCTTGGACCAGGCGTCTTTCAGGCCTTTTGGCGGCTCGGGTTCTTTGAGGAAGGCCAGCAGCTTGCCGATTTCCCGCAGCTCGCTGACTTCTTCAGCGCCCATGCCCATGGCCACGCGCTCGGGCGTGCCAAAGAGGTTGCCCAGCACCGGAATGTCAAAGCCCACCGGCTTTTCAAACAGCAGCGCCGGACCCTTTGCACGCAAGGTCCGATCACAGATTTCAGTCATTTCCAGTACTGGGGAAATGGGCATCTGAATGCGTTTCAACTCTCCGCGCTGCTCAAGCTGCTGCACGAAATCGCGTAGGTCCTTGAATTTCATTAACCCGGCCACCGATAAAATAGGCTCGTATCGTACCTGCTCTGGGGTTTTGAAGCAGCTTTGGTGTTGGTAGTTTCTCGGACCTGTGGGAGCGAGCTTGCTCGCGAAGAGGCCGGTGCATCCGATATATTTCTATGGGCAGGAACATTGCCTTCGCGAGCAAGCTCGCTCCCACAGAGAATTAGCGTCATTTCAGAATAAAAAAATGGCGCCGATAAGGGCGCCATTTTTTGTGCTGCGGTGCTGCCTGTTACTTGCGTTTCATCGACAGGAAGAACTCGTCGTTGGTCTTGGTCTGCTTGAGCTTGTCGATCAGGAACTCGATAGCAGCGACTTCGTCCATCGGGTGCAGCAGTTTGCGCAGGATCCACATGCGTTGCAGCTCGTCATCAGCAGTCAGCAACTCTTCACGGCGGGTGCCGGAGCGGTTGATGTTGATGGCCGGGAATACACGCTTCTCGGCGATCTTGCGGTCCAGAGGCAGTTCCATGTTGCCGGTGCCTTTGAATTCCTCGTAGATCACTTCGTCCATCTTCGAGCCGGTTTCAACCAGCGCGGTGGCGATGATGGTCAGCGAGCCGCCTTCTTCGATGTTCCGCGCTGCGCCGAAGAAACGTTTCGGTTTCTCCAGGGCGTGGGCATCGACACCACCGGTCAGTACCTTGCCGGAGCTCGGGATCACGGTGTTGTACGCACGAGCCAGACGAGTGATGGAGTCGAGCAGGATCACCACGTCTTTTTTGTGTTCGACCAGGCGCTTGGCCTTCTCGATCACCATTTCAGCAACCTGTACGTGACGGGTTGGCGGCTCATCGAACGTCGAGGCAACCACTTCGCCGCGCACGGTGCGCTGCATTTCGGTTACTTCTTCCGGACGCTCATCGATCAGCAGAACGATCAGGTGCACTTCCGGGTTGTTACGCGTGATGTTCGACGCGATGTTCTGCAGCATGATGGTCTTGCCCGCCTTTGGCGGAGCAACGATCAGGCCACGCTGGCCCTTGCCGATCGGTGCGCACAAGTCGATCACACGGCCGGTCAAGTCTTCGGTGGAACCGTTACCGGCTTCCATCTTCATGCGGATGGTCGGGAACAACGGCGTCAGGTTTTCGAAGAGGATCTTGTTCTTCGCGTTTTCCGGACGGTCGTAGTTGATCGTGTCGACCTTGAGCAGAGCGAAATAACGCTCACCTTCTTTCGGTGGACGGATCTTGCCGACGATGGTGTCGCCAGTACGCAGGTTGAAGCGGCGGATCTGGCTAGGCGAGACGTAGATATCGTCTGGGCCGGCGAGATAGGAAGCGTCTGCAGAGCGCAGGAAACCGAAGCCGTCCTGGAGGATCTCCAGCACGCCATCACCGGAAATTTCCTCGCCGCTTTTGGCGTGCTTTTTCAGCAGGGAGAAAATCACATCCTGCTTGCGCGAACGGGCCATATTTTCTATGCCCATCTGTTCGGCCATTTCGAGCAGATCGGTAATCGGCTTTTGCTTGAGTTCAGTCAGATTCATAGGGGAATGACGTAATCATGTAGGGAGGGGAAAAATTAAGCTTGTGGGCTTAATGAGGCCGCGCCGCAGAGAAGGCGACAGGATCGCGTACTAAATCGAAAGGAGAGCGTCGGCGACGGCTTGCAGGGGGCAACGGAGAAGCCGTTGCGGGGCCGAATGTACCACTTGATTTTCAGGCCGTCTAGTACAGCGGCTGAAAAAAAGCCCCGCAATTTGCAGGGCTTTGGCACATCAGATATTGGCGTCCAGGAACGCCGCCAACTGAGACTTCGACAGCGCACCGACTTTGGTGGCTTCGACGTTGCCGTTCTTGAACAACATCAGCGTCGGGATACCACGCACGCCATGCTTGGCCGGGGTTTCCTGATTTTCGTCAATGTTCAGCTTGGCGATGGTCAGCTTGCCTTTGTAGGTTTCGGCAATTTCGTCCAGAACCGGGGCAATCATTTTGCACGGGCCACACCACTCAGCCCAGTAATCAACTAGTACAGCACCTTCAGCCTTGAGGACGTCGGCTTCGAAGCTGGCGTCGCTGACGTGCTTGATAAGGTCGCTACTCATGGAGTTCTCCGAGTTAGTAGGCTAAAAAACGTGGCCCATCATAGCGGGCCTTGCTCCGTTCAGGAAGCTGGGCTTGATTGAGTCTGGCTATAAGGGTGCATGAGTCTGGTTATAGGGGAGGCCGTTCGCAGCATCTCCACGTCCGATAGACCGCCTTCGCGAGCAAGCTCGCTCCCACGGACGAAGTGCAATACCGTATTTGTGGGTGTGGTTTGCGGCCGATTGACAGGCGGCCTAGCTCGCAGGCGAAACGAACACAATCCCGGTGCGCAACGCGGCGCCACGAATGTGTTCATGCATGGCTTTTTGCGCAGGGCCGGAGGCGTGGCGGGCGAGGGCGCGCAGTATCTTGCGGTGCTCCTGCCAGGTTTCCATGGCGCGGGTCGGGCGGATGAAGGGCATTTTCTGGCTTTCCAGAAAGATGTCCGCGCCCGCCGTAATGATCCCGAGCATGGCCTGATTGCCGCTGGCGACGAGGATGAGCCGGTGAAATTCAAAGTCCAGGCGTGACGCCGCCTCGAAATCCTCCGCGCGCAGCTCCATGCGCATCGCTTCTACATTGTCTTCCAGCACGTCGCGCTCATCAGCGGTCAAGGTCACAGCCGCCATGCCCGCCGCGAAACCTTCCAGCGCATAACGCAGCTGAAATGTGTCTGCGGGCGACACGTGGCTGTCGAACGGCCAGGAAAAACCGGCAGTGCGCTGTTCTGGTTCAGAAAACGCCTGGACGAAAACCCCTTTGCCCGGCTGCACACTGACCACACCCAACGCGCTCAGCGACGACAGCGCCTCGCGCAGCGACGCCCGACTCACGCCGAGCAAAACCGCCAGGTCCCGCTGCGAAGGCAGGCTGTCGCCGGGTTGATAGCCCTGCTCGACAATCAATTTACGGATTGCCCTCAGGGCTGATTCAGGTACTGCGAGCGGGCTATGAGGCATCACTGTTCAGGCCAGTCAGTCCAGTTGAAGCCCCTTGTAAGCCCATATTGCTGATCCGGCAAGCGGTGCCCAGGCCTGGGGCGGCGGGGCTTTGCGGTGCTCCAAAGCGGGGCGCGCGAAATGCTGACTGGTCAGACCAGTAAGACCGAAACACCCGTCCAACCCTCGGTTTACGGTTGCCAGTCCTCGTCTGGCATGAGCTGTGCACTGACCACCACAGGCCAATCTCTCGCCCCATCACGGAGTCTTCCCATGACCAAGCTTTACAGCGCTCTGCTTACTGCCCTGTTTGCCAGCCTCATGCTGAGCCAGGCACCTGCCCATGCTGACGGGCTGGATGACGTCGTGAAACGTGGCACCCTGAAAGTCGCCGTTCCCCAGGACTTCCCGCCGTTCGGCTCGGTAGGCCCGGACATGAAACCGCGCGGCCTGGACATCGACACCGCCAAACTCATCGCTGACCAGTTGAAGGTCAAACTCGAACTGACCCCGGTCAACAGCACCAACCGTATCCCTTACCTGACCACCGGCAAGGTGGACCTGGTGATCTCCAGCCTGGGCAAAAACCCGGATCGCGAGAAAGTCATCGACTTCTCCAAGGCTTACGCGCCGTTCTACCTGGCAGTGTTCGGCCCACCTGAAGCGGCCATCAGCAGTGTTGACGACCTCAAAGGCAAAACCATCAGCGTGACCCGTGGCGCCATCGAAGACATCGAGCTGACTGCTGTTGCGCCCAAAGAAGCGACCATCAAGCGCTTTGAAGACAACAACTCCACCATCGCTGCGTACCTGGCCGGGCAGACCGATCTGATCGCCAGCGGCAACGTGGTCATGGTCGCCATCAGCGAGAAAAACCCGAAACGCATCCCGGCGTTGAAAGTGAAACTCAAGGATTCCCCGGTCTACGTTGGCGTGAACAAAGGGGAGGCGAACCTGCTGGCCAAGGTCAACGAAATCATCGACGCGGGCAAGAAAGACGGCGCGCTGGAGAAGAACTCCCAGACCTGGCTCAAGCAGCCACTGCCAGCTGACCTCTGATCAATCATCGCTTTCTGATTTCGGGGCCCGCCAATGGCTTACCACTTTGACTTTGCACCGGTTATACAGAATGCCGATCTGCTGCTGCGCGGCGCGCTGTTTACCCTGGAGCTGACCGCCATCGGCACGTTGCTCGGGGTCAGCCTGGGCATCGTCGGCGCCATTGTGCGGGCCTGGAAGATCCAGCCGTTCTCGGCGATTTTCGGCGTTTACGTCGAGCTGATTCGCAACACGCCGTTCCTGGTGCAGTTGTTTTTCATCTTCTTCGGTCTGCCGTCTTTGGGCGTGCAGATATCCGAATGGCAGGCCGCGATTCTGGCCATGGTGATCAACCTCGGCGCCTACTCCACGGAAATCATCCGCGCCGGCATTCAAGCGATCCCCAAGGGCCAGCTTGAAGCGGCGGCTGCGTTGGCGATGACGCGGATGGAAGCGTTTCGCTACGTGATTCTGATCCCGGCGCTGGGCAAAGTATGGCCAGCGCTGAGCAGCCAGATCATCATCGTGATGCTCGGCTCGGCGGTGTGCTCGCAGATCGCTACTGAAGAGTTGAGCTTCTTCGCCAACTTCATTCAGTCCCGCAATTTCCGCGCGTTCGAGACGTACATCGTCACCACTTTGATCTACCTCCTGATGGCGCTGCTGGTCCGTCAGCTTCTGGCCTGGATCGGGCGTCGCTACATTTCGAGGAAAGGCTGATGGATTTCACCCTCTGGGATGTGGTGCGCAACCTGCTCACCGGCCTGCAATGGACGTTGGCGCTGTCGTTGGTGGCGTTCATCGGCGGCGGCGTGATCGGCTTGCTGGTGATGTGCATGCGCATCGCCAAACTCAATGCCCCCCGCGTGATCGCCAAGGTCTACATCGAGCTGTTCCAGGGCACGCCGCTGCTGATGCAGCTGTTCCTGGTGTTCTTTGGTGTGGCGTTGATGGGCGTTGATATTTCGCCGTGGGCGGCCGCTGCCCTGGCCTTGACCTTGTTCACCAGCGCTTATCTGGCTGAAATCTGGCGCGGCTGCGTCGAGTCCATTGCCCATGGCCAGTGGGAAGCTTCCGCCAGCCTTGCGCTGTCGCCGCTGGAGCAACTGCGCTACGTGATCCTGCCGCAGGCGCTGCGCATTGCCGTTGCGCCCACCGTTGGCTTCTCGGTGCAGGTGGTCAAAGGCACGGCCGTGACCTCGATCATTGGTTTTACCGAACTGACCAAAACCGGCGGCATGCTCGCCAACGCTACGTTCCAGCCGTTCATGGTGTATGGCTTCGTGGCTCTGGGCTATTTCATGCTCTGCTACCCCTTGTCGCTCAGTGCCCGCTACCTGGAAAGGAAACTGCATGCCTCTGCTTAGAATTTCCGCGCTGCATAAATATTACGGCGACCATCACGTCCTCAAGGGCATTGACCTGACCGTCGAAGAAGGCCAGGTCGTCGCGATCATCGGCCGCAGCGGCTCGGGCAAAAGCACCTTGCTGCGCACCTTGAACGGGCTGGAGTCGATCAACGACGGCGTTATCGAAGTCGACGGCGAATACCTGGACGCCGCCCGCGCGGATCTGCGCGCGCTGCGGCAGAAAGTCGGCATGGTCTTTCAGCAGTTCAACCTGTTTCCGCACCTGAGCGTCGGCGAAAACGTGATGCTCGCGCCGCAAGTCGTACAGAAAAAGTCGAAAGCGGAGGCGAAAAAACTCGCTCAGCAGATGCTGGATCGGGTCGGGCTGGGGGAGAAGTTTGATGCCTTCCCGGATCGGCTGTCCGGTGGTCAGCAACAGCGCGTGGCGATTGCCCGTGCACTGGCCATGTCGCCCAAGGTCTTGCTCTGCGATGAAATCACCTCAGCGCTGGACCCTGAATTGGTCAACGAAGTACTCAGCGTGGTCCGCAGCCTGGCCGCAGACGGCATGACTTTGATCATGGTGACCCACGAAATGCGCTTTGCACGGGAAGTCGGCGACAAGCTGGTGTTCATGCACCAGGGCAAGGTCCACGAAGTCGGCGACCCCAAAATCCTCTTCGCCAACCCCCGCACGCCTGAGCTGGCGAACTTCATCGGGACGGTGGAGCAGGGGGCGTAAAAGCCTAAACACATAACCCCTGTAGGAGCGAACTTGTTCGCGAAGCGTCGGACCTGTTGAGCCAGGAATATCGCCTCGCCAACAAGTTGGCTCCTACAGGGTATGCGGTCGTCTGTTGGAACGAGATCTAATGTAGGAGCGAATTCATTCGCGAAGGGGCCTCGTCTGGCAGTACATCAACGCCTGACCCACCGCATTCGCGAATGAATTCGCTCTCATCAAACAAAAAATAAGCCTCTGATTTCATTAAACAATTCAAGAAGCCTTTACCAAGTCCAGCCCCAGTTTCCGGGCCTTGCGCAGCAAGGCCCGGTACTGCTTTT
>Ga0247734_1000351_pt1 | contig 40611 bp, 32 predicted proteins | sample UWRJL103311B2_FD_180933 | JGI IMG/M metagenome (GOLD analysis project Ga0247734, IMG submission 180933) | Plant litter microbial communities from Arlington Agricultural Research Station in Wisconsin, United States - UWRJ-L103-311B-2 | ecosystem: Environmental > Terrestrial > Plant litter >...
CAACCGGTGCATAAAAAAAAGAAAAGAGAGGGAGCACGGTCTCTTTTGCTCTCCCTCCCCTCCCCCCTCGCCCCCCTCCCGAAAGCACGTGCGAGGAGCACCGGAAACGAGGGGAGGGGAGGGGAGGGGAGTTTTAGGAGAATAGGGGAATTCCTGAGACACCGGCTGCTTTTTTTATGTAAAGAAAGAGGAGAGAGATGCGTTAGTTGGTTAGTTGGTTAGTTGGTTTATAAAAGAACAAGGCGGAGGAAACGAAACGAAACGAAACACATTTTCTTCTTCTTCTTCATTTTAGTTGGTTAGTTGGTTGGATGGGGGTTTGTTTGTTTGTTTTGTTTCGATGTCTTTCTTTTCTGGGAGACATAAGAATAAGTGCGTTGGGAAAGATATGAGGTACTGGGTACTGTAGAATACCGTTTCATAGTTATGTGATGTGCGTGATTGTGTGTGATGCTATATTATGTTAGGGTAGTTAGATAGATCTCTCTGACTCTGATCTAAGTAGGGAGGGAGATCTCGCTTATGTGCTTTTTCTATCCGTTTTCTAAGTCTTTGCCTTTTGCTATAGGCGCTGGGGGGTATATCAGGGGGGAAAGAGAGGTTATGGAGGTGGTGGTGGAGGAAAGAAAGCCTGCGTGTCAGGTTGATGTGAAGGTGTTTGAGTTTGCTTATGATTTGCGGCGTTCCGTCGAGGGCATTTTTCTGATTTCCTGGTTTTCTGGTCGGTCGGGTGTGCATTTTGGGTGCGCATGAATTTGAATTGGGTACGGCGGTTTGAGGTTTGCATGTTCTTTGGGACGTGGAAAGTTGGTCAATGGATGGATGGATGGATGGGGGTTTGTTGGCTTGGAAGGCTTGTTTGAGGGGAGGAGGGTTTGAGGCTGATGGATGGAGTGGACGAGGAAATAAATGGCTTTTGAGTGAGTGAGTGGTGTTAGAAGTTACTCTTTTGGGAGATTGTTTGCGAGCGAGCGAGTGGAAGAAGAAGACACGAAAAGGGAAAAAGATGAATTGAATTATTAACAAAGGGGGTGGGCCTTTCTATAGTTATCAATGGCATTTTCCGTCGTCGTGGTATGGAAACTTGTTACACACACACACACACATATATATATGTATGTATGTACAGTATGTACAGTACTCGCTTTGTCTTCGTCCACAAGTCTTTCTCGGAAAAGGGGTTGGGTGGGTGGTGGTTCTTAATAAGGGGTTCGGGAAGCTTCTTCTTCTCTCCACCCCCGAACAACAAACAGGTTTGCAATTGATTCCCTGCATTTTATCTACTTACCTGATGTACAATTAATAATAATACCGGAATTACCAGCATTACCAGCAATACCCGCAATACCGTACTTACCATGTAAAATTAGTTGGTTATTTTATGTACTCTACTTTTATGTACTGCACTTTTATGTACGGAAACTGTGTTACCGGTAATAAATGAATTGGGTTCCCGGGATTATTTCGTCTTGGTCTTGATCTTGGTTATGGTTATGTTCTGGTTATGAGGAAGAGCACAGTACTACTGTACACTGTACTGTACGTAAGTACTACAGTAAGTACGGAGGACTGTGGAAGTAATTACTTTAATACTTAATATGAAATGAACCGAACCGGGAGTCAGGGTTGAGGTGACGGGGATTGCTATGGGATAGGATGAACCCCCCCAAAAACGGTTCTCCGGGAGCCCCCGTCCGTCCTGGTTGAAGGGCAGGGAATTAGCGGCGGTATGGATTTTATATTAAAAGTAAAATTTGGGTTATTAATTGGATCTTGATCTGGATCTGGATCTGTGTTTGAATCTGTGTTTCTTGTTGATTATTGCGTACGATTTATACTGTTTATACTGTACTGTACTGTACTATATCGAAGGATGTAGTTATTTAGGCTTCACTCTCACATAGATACACATATACACATATACACATATACACATATATAGATATATAGATATAACCCCATATAATCACTATTCACTATTCACTATTCACTATCCATATCTCGTCCTTTCCTCCCTTTTTCTTTTTCTTCTTCTCTTTTTCTTCCCCATCCTTCTCATACCCGTTTTCACCAATCATCCGCCCGTTCGGAAGAGAAATGCGCCTAGTCGCAAGGCTAATCTCATCGGGCAAGTGCTTTCCGGGAGTGGGAATTCATCGTTCATCGTCCATCGTCACCACACCATCATCTGGACCAGGGAGCCAGGCGAGCCAGGGTCTGATTAACTGTACTGTACCTAGTAGTGGGTACTTTTACAGTACAGGTCCTGGGCACAGGGATGGATGTATAGTACAGGATGTACTGTATAGAAGTAGTACAGTAATGTGCTGTATAAGTACAGTACCGTACATCCGAGAACTTGATTTTACTTGATTTTACTTGACTTGGTAGGTTTTACTTGATTTTACTTGATTTTATTATTTTTACATTGACTACCTCCTACTTGACTGACTCTCTCTCCTGTTGACTTATGTCAACGGTACTTACGATTGGTTCTTATGGTGGTGGTGGTGGGAGGAGTGTAATGATGTCTGTGTGCACCCACAGACCATAAACCGCTCCTCCCGTACGGCGGCGGAAGGGGACGGATTAATAATTACACACTTATTAGTACAGTATTATTACTACTACTGCGACTACTATTACTACTGTTACTACTATTGTTACTACTATTGTTACTACTACTACCTACTACCATTTACTATACTGTACAAGTACTGTATGTATGTATTGTATGTATGTATGAATGTATTGTATTGTATTGTATTACCCCTAGATTACATTACCTCCCAATACCAGTAATCAACCATCGCTGAAACACCCGGCTACGACCCTATCGAGCCTATGAGCCCTGGAGCCTTGGAACCCTAGAGCCCTAGAACCCTAGAACCCCGGAACCCTGGAACCCTGACCTGGTCCTGTAACCCCTGTACTCTGGTCGCTGTCCACACTATCTTCCTCCCCGGAACCATTTCCATTGCATGCATCCAATCCCAATCCCATCCCAATCCCATCCCATGCCAGTGATCCATCCCACCCGCCCGCTGGTTTGGAGATTATGTGACCCTCCCTCCCTTCCTCCAGCCAGCCAGCCAGCCAGCGTTGTGTGGTGTTGGACTGGACTACTGGACTGGACATTGGATACTGGGATACTCGACTGCACTACTACGTACAGTACTCACTCACTCTACAATCTGCACACTCACAAAGGAGCTGAACATTTTCATTCTCGCCAAAAAGAAGATCCTCCACCTCACCTCACCTCACCTCACCTCACCTCGCCTCACCTCACCTCTCACTACGGGCCTAGGTCTTGTCTTGTGCGATCACCACCAACCATCCGTCTTTACCTCCTCACCATCCCAATCCCCGTGCACACCAAGACGACGATCCATCTCCTTTTACAACTTGGGTGCATCTCGTTCTGGTCCGCTGGATGATTATTTTCGCGCGCGACTAGCAATTTCTCTCTCTCTCTCTCTCACTCACTCACTCACTCACTCATCACACATCACACTGTTCTCCTGTACGACGCACTCAACGCATTCGACTCGACTAACCCAATAAGCTTTTCCTGCTAGGCGACGACGTAACGGGCTTGCTTGCACACGACGACACGGACTTCCGTGCGGTGCTGTGGGAGTGTGGGACCGCCCCCGACGAAAGAACTAACAAAACAAAAACGGCGGGACGATTCCCAGCCCGGGTGGTGGCCTTAAAGGCGCCGGAAAGATGCTTTTGCAAACGGATTCTGCGACCATCATCGCTTCTAACCTCACCTCTAACATGGTCCACCCGAATCTGCCAGCGTCACCAACCCTCACCAACCCAGACATGATTCTGCCCTACGGCGAGTAAGTTCTCTCTCTCTCTCTCTCTCTCTCTCTCTCTCCCTCTTCCCCCGTGCGACTACCAGGAAACCCAAGCGATCCGAGGAACCATGGGAATGAATGGGAACAAATGCGAACAAGTGGGAACAGGTGCGAATTAACCACGGACTAATGTGTGTGCAGGTACGATGCGAACGCTTCACCGCACGATTCCTATCGACCGCCGTCGCCCGGCGAGGATTGGAACCCAGCCAGCATGCAATTCACAATTGGGCCGCCCTCGCAAAATCTACCGATGACCCCGGAAACACCCATCATCTATGGCAATGGCACCATGCTGTCGGATATCGGGGAGGTGACGGAGGCAGAGAGCACCTCGGGTCGCAAACTGCCAGGACCAGCTGAGAGAAGGATGTTAAAGAAACAAGCTTCCGCACAGGCAGTGAGCCGATCAAGTCCTACCACCACCGCCCAAAGCCAAATCCAAAGCCAGAGCCAAAGCAACTCCACGAAGCGTGCAAAATCGCTCTCGCATATCAGAAAAGTTTCGACCGAATCCACGAGCACCATCACATCCGAGGGCCCACCCGCCGAGTTGTTCAAGGACTTTGATGACTCCGTGAGTGTGGAGGATAGTGTGTTCCAGGGCGATGATGAGCAGAGTGTGGCAGACTCGTATACCGAGGGGGTGATAGCATCCGAGACAGAACGGCTTGCGAAGAGCGGCAACATGAACGAGCAGGATGACGATCAGAACTCAAGCGCGGCCCTGAGCCGAAGGGCCGAGCAGATTCTACAAAATGCAAAGATGCGGCTCAACGTGAGTCTTCTTGTGGCCATTTGGCTGTTTTGTGTGCTAATTTTATCGCAGAATATGGAAGGTAATCTGACTCGGGCGCGGGGAAGTTTGGGCTCTATATCAATACACAGCAGCAGCCCGCTATCAAGATCAACCCCCTCTCCCTTACATCCTACCCGAACCCCGGTCGATTCACCAATGGCGAGTCCAGGGCACTCCAGAGTCTACAGTGAAAACTCCATATTGAGGCAAACCAAGGGGATGCGTTTTCCGGTACGTTCAGCAAGCGCAGCTGGTCGCTATAGAGGCAGAAGTATGGAGGATCTGAAGAGGAGCGAAAGTCCAGAACATGCTTTGAACTTGTCTGCATCCGGGACCCCAAAACACTCACCCACGTACAAGATTCCCCTGGAACCATTAAGCGAAAACGAAGTCCCAGACTTCAGGGTAAACAGGGCAAGTGTGGCATCAAGTATAGATGACGGATATACCAGTGGTGGTAGTGAAACTCGGGGTTTGACCCGACCTCCATCACAATCCCAAATGCGGGATTTGAAGGACCAAATGACCGACTTGAAAGGAAGGTTATCCGTCCTACGAGACCGCGCGCGAGATGATACGATGAAACGCAAAAGCATGCAAAGTTTGCGGACACCCAGTCCATTCACAGCGGCCGAACAGTGGTATACGGCTGATACAAGTTATACCGCACCGGGATTGACTGCAGATGCAGGAGTTGGTCTGCCATCTCCCTCTAAGGATGAAAAGGGGCAATTCGACTTTGATAACATGCCTTTGTCTGCGGTCGGTACCGGTGCGCAGGAGTATGCTCAATCCGACAGCACCAGTGTCTATGAAGATGTCGTCGAGGAACAACCCAAAATCGAAAGGATGATCAATGAACCAAGAATTGTGGATGATAACTCCGATACGACGACGGAAGATGGCCAAGAGCGATATTTTGACGATGTCAGTGAATACACCGCGGAGATGATCAGCCGGGGTGAGCTTGATGACTACGACAGCGACTCGTCTTATTACCACGACACGGTGGCCCATCCCATATCTCATGAAGACCGTGAGGATGCATTCGACTACGAACACTTTTTCCTCCACAGCGCCATGGGAACAATTGGCCAAGAAAGAAGAGGTAGCTTCAGCTCCGACGATTCCGTTGAAACAACTGTTCCAGATCGTAAGCTCCAGGAGCGTCCATCATTAAACCATCTCAGGTCAGAAAGCGCTACCTCTGTCTCAACGGTTGACACGTTCAAAACAGCCACTGAAGGTCGAGGCCCGGATAGCGATGGAGAGCAAGATCCTTATGCTGTTCGACAGACCCCAACACTACGACCTACCACACCCGTGACGACGAAACGTTCCACTTTTGGCTCTCCCGTGGTAAACACCGAACGGAACGAAGAATCCCGCCCAACATCAGCAATCCACAATCCTGTAATTGCCAGCACTGCCCACCGTCCATCCGTCTCCTCCACCGACTCATATGGCTCCACCGGCACCACCCGTAGTTTTCCTTTAATAAACAAGCCAAAATCTCAACTCTCGCTTCTACAAAATGACACTTCAAATACACCAAATGGTGTGGCTGGAGGAGACCGCACAATGTCTTCCCCGGTTCACATGCTTTCCAAAGCGGACCAACTTCTTGTCGAGAACTTGGTCGCGAGTCTTGGAAAATGCGTGCTAGGTTTGCAAGCAGCCAGTGGAGGAGATTATGAAGGACGCGTATGGCGTCGACGACTCGATGCTGCACGTCGTACTCTCGAGGGTGAAGAGGGTGCTGTCTAATCATATCCACATTCACATTCTCATTCAAAAAATTTATAGCTCCAACAACTGCAACCAAAACATACACAGACATGAACATTTCTTTTGTACTCGGTATCCCGGCGTGGACCAAACGGCGTTTTCTTCGGCAACTGGAGATACAGGAGGATAATTTTGCTTCAATATTTGCATCGATATTCAGCATGAGCATGACCCTGTCGCAGGAGCATATTTTGATACCCCATTTGCTTGTATGCTGTCTTTTTAGCGCCAAGATCGGTGGAACCTTTTTTTATCCTGCATTGCAGGAACACTTTTTGATGATTTACGGGGACGAATCGCGACCAGAGAAAGTATTTATAATTCTAATTGTATAAAGATATCTAGGGAGAAGGAGCGATTACGAAATTATATGGGAGGAAGTTTGATTGTTAAGGGACCGGTGTCGTATGAGGCGCATGGTAGATGAAGGCTCCTTGATAGTAGGCTACATTGAGAGCTTGGAGAACTAGAGTGTAAACACGGCTCAATTTAGCTCCAAAGTCTGAATTGACATACAATTACAATCACATATATTCATTATCCTTATTCATTTACGAAAGTCTGAGCTCTAATTTATACTTTAAACATGGATCTCTGCTCTTTCTGGAAGTGAAGCAGGTATGATAGGGGGTTAAGCGAGCGAGAAGCCATAAGGGGAAGATAAAAAAGAAATCAGCAAACATCGGCTTGTCGGGATTTAAATTTACCCGAGGGGCCCCGCCAGATCTCGATCGGGTAATGGTTTCGCTACCCGGCGGGGATAACCGGAACTTGTCACGACGTAAATATAAGTGGCTAATTAATAAGCACAGCAGAGGAAGACCAGACCACCTGCAGGTATAGAGAATCAGAAGACAGCAAAAACAAAAACTAGTCCGTAACGCGCTCGCCGATGGGGTTTCGCCGGACTGACACTTAAGGTGGAACTTCTAGTCCCCCCCCCTTTTTTTTTTAAAACAAACTTGATTACAGTCATCTAGCTAGCTAGACATATATACATATATAAATGGATACGAACGATTGTATTCGCAAAAGTGGGCGCCTGTATATAAGAATCAGCCTTGCTCGCCTTTTTCATCTCGAATAACTCCCCTCCCCTCTTCTTCTTCTGAAGCTCGTTTTAACTCAGGTAGTTGATTCGTATATATATATACATATACAGCCATTGATCATTCTGCTTCAACAAGCATCCACCCCAAGGTTTCCTTTCCCCCCCCAAACTCAACCACCTGTTGGCAGAACCTCACGCTTTAAAACAGCCTCAACACCAATTCTCAAAATACTCAGTCCAAGAGGACCTAAAGAGAAGAAAGAAAGAAAGGAAGAAAAGAAAAAATGAGCACCCCATCAAAAACACGCGACAATTTCCTCCTCGAGCCCTGCACGCCCGCAGACGTCGAGGGGATGTTGAGCGTCTACCTAGCCGCCTTCGCGCCAGACTACTTCTCATCGTTCACCTTCCCGGCGACCATCGCGCCGGCGGAGCGTCAGGGGTGGGCGCGCGCGCGCTTCCTCAAGACCTTTTCCACGCCGGAGATCCACAACCTCAAGATCTCCGACACGTCGGTGACGCCGCCGCGCATCGTCGCGTGGGCGCGCTGGGGCTTCCCGCACGTGCTGGACGCCGCCGAGAAGGAGCGCCGCCGCGCCGAGAAGGAGCTGGCCGACGCAGCCGGCAGTGCCTGGCCCCGCGGAGCCAATCTGGAGATCTGTGACCTCAAGTTCGGCGGCATCCATGCCGCGAGGGAGCGGAATGTCGATTGGGAACGTGATTATATCGTCCATCTGCTGCAGACGCATCCGGAGTATCAGAAGAAGGGGTTGGCAAGGTGGTTGTTGGACGATGTGCTCGAGAGGGTGGATGTGGAGGGGAGGAGGTGTCATATTGAGGCTACCAAGGATGGGCTGCCGCTGTATCGGAAACTGGGGTTTAGGGAGACGGAGGTTATTGAGGTGGATTTGAGGAGGTGGGGAGGTGATCGGACGGGGAAGAATTGGGTTATGGTAAGAGAGCCAAGGGGGAAGGAGGAAGAGAAATCAGGGTGATGTGAATGGAATATGAATTACAAGGTGAAGGCTTTACAGGGATACCATAGATGATATAGTAAATAGTTCTATTAGGCTGTGAAGATCAAGTTCTTTACAATCATTATCATTAAAAGCATGATTTCTTTAAGTATAATTAGTTTGGTGGATCATGTCTTGTCCTGTATCCTGACGGCTAGCTCTAGCGACCCGCTTCAAAAAGAGAAGCTGTGTTATCATAGAACGAAGTCTGAAAACTCAAATCATGCCTCAACTGCATATCCGCTGCTCAGGTGGACGATAAGGCACTCCTAAAGCCTCAAAGATCTTTCTCTCATCAGCACCCTCAATCAAAAGCCCTTCAGTCATCTTAGCCCGACCTGGGCCTCTCATAACGTCCTTATAAAGGCCTCTCTGGTTCAATCTACAGCCCTTCTTACTTGCAAGCAAGCGAATGCTGCGATTGAAGATGTCATCCCCGGTGAAGTATATCAGCGCAGCGCCCAGTTGGGTTTCGGGAACAAGGAGGAAATCAATGCGTCTCCAGATCGGCTTTGGCGATCCAGGAAGGACGCAGCAGCCATGCCATTTAGACCCCGTGTCCGAAGGCGCTGCGAGAGAACACACCAAAAATCCCGACTCGGTGAGATGCTGCACTAGTTTTCTCATCAAAGGCAGGAGATCGGTTTCTTTAGAGGTTCCCGGTTTGGTCATCAGGCAATCGATGTCGCCTGAGGTGGTGGCCCCTCGTCGATAGCTTCCTCCGATTATGACTTGGACTTTAGGATCGATCGATGCGGTGGCAGTTTTAACAACCTCCCCAAGCGCAGTCACTTCATCCCGAGGAATCCGTGTGTTGAGATCTTCATAATGCTCAATACCAATGCGTTGGTTGTCATTCAACTTCGCATTTGCCATAAGATCCTGCAAGCTTTTGTAGCCTTGCTGCACCCATTTCCCACCCTGACTTAGACCCACCCCATATATTTTCATAAATAGCTGTAGGGTTGCGTCACCAGGTTCTTGCTGTGCATAATCGAGTCTTTTGAGTCGACCTGTGAGAGCAATTTGCTCAATCTTCTTCGCAAGCCTATCACCAACCCCAGGCAGCTCAATGGCCTCGTCGTATGTGTAAACCTTGTTGGGAAGTTTTTTCAAAACCCCAATAGTCTTCTGGTATGCTCTGTGACGCCACTGGTCCTTTATTCTCTCGTAGTGGTCGCTCATTTGCTGTAGGAGCTCGATCGTCTGCCAATTAGGATTGGAAGTAGTTATGTTTCCAGTTCCTCCTTTCATGCAAGAGAAATTATCCTGGTTAAGTACATTTTTCTGAGTCCCATTACCAGCAGGCTTTCTACTAGTGTGTAAATTTGATCTCCGGGAGTCACTATCGGACCCTGAGTCGATGCTTTCGCTTTCCTCGCCTTCCTCGCTAAGATATAATGCTTCGTGTACTCGTGCCTGCTGAATGATATCATCAAATTCGTCGCTAATAAATGGAGAGCTAGCGACATATTTAGAACCAGAATTGTGACTTTGTGGGTCCTGATTTGTCCCCACTGAGTCTAAAGCTACAGTTTCATCCGGTCTTGCCATCGGAGATTGAGGTGTATCTTCAGACATCACTACCTGACTTCGTGGAGGTGTTTCTGAGGATGAGAACCCCGGTTTTTTGGAAGCATGAAATCCCTTGACTTTTACAGACACGTCGGAGACTTGTGACTCAGTAGCTACTGGAGGTAGCATTGCTCCTATTCCTCCTGGCTCCCGAACCTCATATTGCTTTTGGTCATGGTCAAGGAGGAATTTCTCGGCAATGCACTCGACTACATACTTGTCATAAACCAATATCATATTTTGAGGGATAATTTCCAGTTTAAGAAAGTTAATGACATCTTTATAGGTAAGATGTTCATCCACAACAATATGAGTCGTTTCGGGAATGAGCTCTTGTGTCCACGTTGCACCTCGCTCTCTGGCTTTCGTAATTCGGCGTTTTCTCAAGCTATCCTTTTCATTAGGAGGAACCCAATAGAAAACTTGATTTTCAAATATGCGTTGACCCTCAGGTACAAGCTTAATTGTTGTTGATTTGCGCGCCTTTTTCTTTGAGGATGTATTATCAGCAGCTGTATTGAGTCTCTTTCTCCCTAGCATAGACTCTATTCCAGCGCTGTGATTCAATTTGAGAAAGCCAGCACCCAGTGCGGGATCTGAAACAGTTCGACGCTCGGTCCCAGGACGAGGCGTTCCGGAAGGTGTGTCTAGCATTTGTGTCTCCTCTACGACTGATATTTCCAATCCCGAAGGTGTTGAGTTTTCTACCTGGCGCAAGGCTGACTTCTTGGACACAGGTGGTGTTTCCTTTACAAAGCTTGTACTTGATACCGGTGCAGAAATCGTTCGATGAATCGCGGGCATCTTTGTCTGAGAAGGCTTGTCGGGTGTAGCTCCAATTGGAGAGGGCTGCTGCGACGTCCGTCTACTCTTGCCTAGCATCTCTCTAAAATTGTTTGCATCCACTTCATTGTCTGAGCTATCATTCAGAGCTTGAAGCTTATTGAAGAAATACCCCTTTTCTCCTTCATCATCATAAGTTGCCTAGCATATTTGTCAGTAATTTCATAGGCTGGGAAAGGTAGTTTTCAGGCAGAACTTTACCATATTTTCAGTTGATAAACGTTTGGTGTATGGGATTGTGTCATATCATGATGACAACCAAATCCTTTTCTTTCAGAGATCTGCCTCAGCATGCTTACAGTCATTTATAGATGAATATAAGGTAGGTAGCGTCGCTTGGGCTGAGGTTCACGTGAGGCTGTAGCCTGGTCCCGCACAGGTGGTTGGCTAGGTGAAAGTGGGTCTCTCTTGCTTTGTAGGCACGTGATACCGTAATGACTTAGGGAGTATAAAAATGGTCGGAAAATATTTGTGACTTCTTCTCACAGGCAAGTTTAAATACAGTATATAGTGAAGAGGAAGAACAAGGATTCAGTTTAAGTCTGTAGGATTTTCTTAAAAGGTGCGACGTCGTGATTTAAAGCTTGGTACAAGTTCAAGCCATATACATTATTGTAGAATCAAAAAGACGCAATTTTTGAAATTCCGCTTGAACTTGTAGCCAAGTGAGCCCTTTTATCTAGATAGCGAACTCATAAAACAGAAGGTGACTAGATATAAAAAAGAATTGTGCATGTAAAGCCAAAAAACTTCCGTCTTCATCATACATTATGGTTGTTGGTTATCAATATTCTTTCATCGAGACTTGGCACCTCGTTTCTCTCAACTATTTCTATCGTCCACCGGCAGCCTTCCAGGCAGATTCCCAGTTTGAAACCACTTGTTTCCCACTCCTCCTTGTGGTGGTCATTCCTAGTGGGACCTTCTCAAAATTTTGATCTTGGCGAAGATAAGTCTGTGTATTTGACGTTGCCACCTGAACGCGAGAGAGGTTTTGTTTTGTGACTTGTGCTGTTTGATATCCTGAGCTGAGGTTTATTATACATTAGCTTGGGCTTCCACAAGTGGGGACATTTGAATTACCTATCGTTGTTTTGGGGCATTGTGAGTGGGATGGAACGACTTCGGCTTGTGAAGAAGTTCTGCTGAGTTGAATGGTACCTTAAGAAAGATGCTTGATATATATCCTGTGGTAGCAAATCACTTGTTGAACTAAGATGTGACGTTGATAATGCAAGGAGTTACTTGCACCTGGGCTTGAAGATGGTTGTAAAATATAATTGTGAAAGTCGAGAACAAAAGCCTTTATATTTCACAACACTCTTCTCCTTACTTACAACACATAAGAATGAATACATAATATCCTATGTCCCGAAATACACTGAACATATTTTAATTGGACATGCTAGATGTGTCCTAAGGACTGAATGAGGACTGAGGCTCAAGTGAGCAATACATTTTAACTTGCTTAATCACATCCCTGCCTATGGTAAGCGACCACTTAGACAAATTTAGATACATATGCACGCAGTTAGGCAAATTGGGTCCTGGTCCTCAATCCTGAATGAGTAATCACTAGAACTAAGCAAAAAGATAACCCACTGCTCTATTGAGCCACCCAATCAGATGGGAGAGATATAATTGTTCACAAAGCTCGAATCGGATCAAATGGATTTTAACAATTTGAATTCATGAGTTTAATAAGATATTAACAGAATATGAGCGAAACAGAAAGCTTCCCGTCCTTCTTCAGTGCTCGACCTCACAAAGGTCTAAAAATCCAGCGCCGCGAATCTACCGCATGGCGAACTTTAATATTTTGGTCTACTAGCATTCCCACATATATGTTGGCTTCGACATAAGAATTAGTTCCAATATCTCCATTATTCATCGATCATATTAAACGTGCAATAGGTGTTGAGACCAGTTGTTTGCCTGAAGCTGAAAATATCTTTCATCTCGTGCTTCTTTTTCTTTTGATGAACTAGCAGATTGTCGGACCGTGTGAAACTCTTAGTACAGCGCCGATAGGTGCATCTGTAGGGCTTATCTGATTTCAAACTGCGAGAATTTACCTTGCAGGTTGTTTGATGGCGATTTCGGTTGGATTTATCGTTAAAAGCCCTTTTACAGAAACCGCATGCGTGCTCAGGCTGTGTTTGAGTTTTCAGAGAATAGTCAATATCAGGAATCAGAGATGAGGCTCGCGCAAAATATGCTGACATCGGTTCAGCATCGGGCAGCGGACGATATGGTGTCGGTTTCCTGGGGACTCGGGGCTGCTTTATAGGCTGACTAATACAAAAGTTTAGACAAATCATCTGTTATCGCAAAAATAAGAACTTACTCTGGTTGACGAGGGCTGCTTTCCAAATTATGTATAATCATTGCGTCAATCTTACCAACAGTGCTGATGCTCTGCTCAATACGATCAAATTCAGACACTTCTGAGTCAATTTCTCGCTCTGGGGGCAGTTGAAATATGTTTATCGAGTCAGGCTCATCACACATCATCGATGGATCATTAAAAAATGAAACAGGACTCTCGTTGCTGGTTCCCACTGAGCTCTGGCTGAATTCCATGCTATCAAAGCTCCCCAAACTTGACACTGATGAATCCCAATTTGTGGTTTCTGGTGCAACAGTGGGAAAGAGCTGGGCACCCATATTCTCGCTATTGGAGCAACACCCAATTGAATTGACGATATGATCATGAATATAGGAAGGAACCCAATAGGCAGACCCTGATCCGTTCATGTCCTCGAAATATGGAGTATGATCTAGAGCAGGATGCTCTTTGGAGCCCTCTTGTAGGACGAATTGTTCTATAAGTAGATCCAGCTCATAGTTGTCAGATCTAGATTTCTGAGGCAACTTATCACATTTCAGTGTGCCCCAATTGTCAGATGAAGTGCGCAAGACGGCCGAAGATGTTCCTTGACTTAAGGCATCTTCGGCATGGCCGGATAAAGCGTCAGACATGGATTGATCGACATTTATTTCTGTTGAAAGATACACCTCTTCAGTGACATGCGAAGGTGTACATATGTAGTCTCTGCCATCCAGCTCTGCAATATCAGACTCCTTCAAAAAATAGCACTCGTTAAAATTTGGCGGAGTACCAGAAGATAAGCCATTAAATGGTGGGGAAGAAGAGAGCTCAGAAATGAATGTAGTGCAGTTCCCAGAAGCTAACTCAGACAGAGTGTCATGGGCGACATTTACTGAATGATATCTATAATTATCAGTGGCATCCAGCTCAGAAACGGTGTTCGAAATTGAGTTGGACTCCAACTCCGAGATATGGGATATCACGTCAGACGAAAGCTCAGCGTAACCCACGGGATATGAATCATCCCAAATTTGATCCATAACTGAAATCCCGGGCGACATAGTCTGCTTCTCACTACGAGCTTCGGCGAACCGAAGTGGTCGAGATCCTCTGGGAGATAGACGTCGCTTGAGAGAGATCATAGCTGCGGCAAAACGGTCTTTGCAGTGTTGTAACTGGAGGCACCCACGGCTTGTACATTTCCCAATTCGCTCTTCCCTCCCACTATCAATGCAACGGTATGACCCCTTTGAAAGAAGCGGGCAAATCTTGAGATGAAGCAACATTTCGTCTGGGTGTTCAAATAACTTCTCACAACCAATCAAAGGACATGTTCTCCGGTCGATCTCGTGGATTCTAGGGGCAAGATTGCGCGTATAAGCAACCCAATTCAAAAAACCTTGGTACGATGTCTTTGATAAAGAAGAAGCACGGATTCTGTGCGAAACATTAGCATTTCCTGAGTTTCGGAATATAGTCAATTTACTCACCCAGACGTTTGTGAAGCTCCGTGTGCCGCTATTTGTTGTTCATTATGCGATATATTGGTGTTATTTTTATTACTGCAGCTTCGTTTCGGCCACTCCATGATATCGTTTGTCTTTCCAGGGATGGTGATTGGCATCATGACACTCTCCATTGTTTGAATCACAGGTACTGTTCAGTTCCAGACTGATTGTTACTCTTATGATGCAGAGATGATCTTGTTTGATCCGACGATTTTCCACTTTACTTTCTTCAAATCAACGCCGCACCAAGCCCATGTGATATGAGTTGTGTTTGTGGAGGGACCGGGTAGTCCTTAATGGTGCCATTCTCTGATTGGCACATATTTGAAGTTGCGAGACACCGGACCAATCGACTTGCTAAGGTTAAGGCATGCTGCAATGTTGCTTGGGTTCCTTATTTGTTGAGTGACCATAAAGGCCGTTCGGAATGACTCTGGCACTGGTTTGCATGGTTCGCACGGCTTCCGCTTGAATGCCTATTCGTCTGCGAGGAGAAGGCCACCAGGACAGCACATGGTGGCGGTTGACACCGACGAAGCGGTTGTTGGGCGACAAAAAACTTGTATGCTTCCTTGCGTACAAGGAGGGCTAAATTTATCAGTCCGGATTAGATGACTTGTGTACGCATGTTGGGTCCTTACTTTTGATTTTCCAGCTTACCATGGCACAGCTATCACTAGTGATAGGCGGCCTCGCAAGACAGACATGTACGCGTACATGTATGAGTTGATGTTGACAGAGAGTATAGCATCTTCTGGATTCAAACTTCAATTTTGGCATAGAGTTACAAAAGCAAAACTCTCCAAAGTTTTGAAATAAAGAGAAAGCGAAGAGTATATAAGATATTGAGAGAGGCAGTGCAGGGCAGTTGACACAGCCTCTCATTGACTTCACAGCCTCCTGGAGCTGTCCGTCTCCTCATAGAGTAGAACCTGGCTGAACCTTACTTTCATTGGTGAAATACTATGACTTTGTTCATGCACGTGGTGCGGCGTCCCATTTTGTTGTGTAATAAGTACGTGTGGGCAGGAGACCCCCTTGGGGGCTATGCAGATGGATCTGGCTATCAGGCCGTCCTCTCTCGGTGAGAGAATTGGTAGTTACAGTAGACCGTTCTCAAGTGTCACTAGGTCTTCGCGTAAATACCTATAAGTAGATATATTGGCAAGGCGCAACATTGCAAAGCAAAGCCTCATGGGTGGGGTTTCACCCGTAGCGTGGGGGAGTGGACTGAGGTGGGCTGAGGTAGACGCCCACTCAACCTGCCTTCTTGGATACCCACAAAAAAGGGTGTCACAAATGACTGTAGGAGGAGTGTGAGTATGGGTGCTCATATGTGACTGCTTTATCTTCAGAGAACAAGAGAACTTACGAAGGTCTGTATGACTTATCGTCAAGCACTTTATACTTTAGTACCAAGCGCAAGCTAAGCTCTGGTCTGGGAACGTGGATCCGAAAGCTTTACTGAAAGCCAACACTTTTGAGTAAAAAAGCACAACAAGGCTTTGGGGGCCCATATGACTTGGGCGATTTCACAATATTTGCTAGGATAGTATCGGGCTCGGCATTGCTATTCACTCTCTCGTCTTTCCATTGCTTGTTGTTGGAATCCTAGTGACTTTATTATAATAAATGTAACCGAGGTACAGCGCCGATCTGCTCTACTCAAAGCTTAATAAGAAGCACGTTGTATTCCAAGAGGCGATTTTAACTCCTGGCCATGGATACTACATAGATTCACTCAAATTGCTGCAATTTACAAATAGTGCAAGTATCCTGCCACAGGTGAGGTTTTTTCTAGGATTGTGGCAGAATCGAATACTCCTTGTATGAGCAGGCCCGAGCTTTCACACTTATATATCAAGATTATCATTCCCACCCTATGTCATCGAGAATTTTATTTCAAGTTTGCAAGACTCCCGACTGCTCAGGGTAGTAGTGAACCAGGTTAGGACACTTTTGTTAGCGAGGTGACAATCAGTTGGGGCGTATTCTAGATCGGCTCGGTTATTATATACTCGCTACATCGTCAGAGGCCAATGCTTCTTGAGGAAAGGTTGCATCCGGTTGGGCAGAAAGAAGCTTGAAAAGTGGACAGCGAATTCCACTCATTCGAAACACCAAAAAGGTGGCCAAAACTGTATTTCAGCTTAACATCATTTCTTACCAGAAAAATAGCATGTGAGAAACGATCTAATTCTGTAAAGGAATATATGAAAATAATGGTAGGGAACATAGGAACTGTTAGCTAGATTGATTTGCCTATTCATGCAAGGCATTTAGCATAAATAAAGCGACGCATCCTAATTCTTGCGGTTGCAAGTGCCGATAGATATGCTAGTATTGATGAGGTTGCCTAGACCTCTTTACCCAGATGGTTATAAAGTGATTTTCATGCAGCTAATGAACTTCCTGGAGGAGTTTCCAGTGTTTTGAACCTCGGAGATATATTTTCGTTAATGTTGGTGTCATTTTGAAGATTATCAAGTTACTGCTGTTTTCAGAGGACCGACAAACTTGGCTAGAGAGAATCAAATGATATACTAAAATAGGGTAGGGTGCGATAAAGTTCGTCTGAGTTCTTACCATCAATATCCCTGAAGATGAAAGATCAAAATAAATTACTTCGAAAACCGCTGTTCCATACTGTTTAGTTAATTAATTTCATCTATTGCCGCCATTATCTTAATTTATTTAATTTACTTAATTTTATTAATTAAAATATGATATGAGATCCTCGGCATAGGTGTGGTGAGTTTCCGGTATAAACAACTCTATCCTGCCGTGATAAAGCGCGATTAACAAACAGTAAACTTTATTTGTGTGTTGAGTTTAGACTTCGAAAGTTGCCAATTATGTTGCTACTAGGACTTACGTTTGTTCTTTTATATTCGCAGCATGTATCTGCCCAAACAGGGACCGCCAGAGGTTCGGATTTCCTTCGGTTCGGATGCTCTCAACTAGTCATCGAACGTACAGACCCTCTTGTCAACCCCGGATTGATACCATCAACACATATGCACCAGATTGTTGGAGGAAGTTCTTTCAATGCTACGGTACAAAAGATATTCGTTGCTTGACTCAAAGATTTATTAATAGCGATTACTTAGATGGACCCAATGACAATTGACCCCTCTAAGGCATCAGCATGTACGTCTTGCAAGTTGTCTGAAGACTTCAGTAATTATTGGACTGGGTCTATCTACTTCCAATCTCCCGAAAATGGCACGTTTAAGCGAGTTCCTCAGATGGCAAATGGGCGCTTGAATGGGACTCTGCTGGAACAGGATGGAGGACTTACAGTATATTACATGCGACCTTTTAGCGGTACTAATAAGAAGGTGACAGTAATGAGCCCTGTAAGTCAAATGTATACTATGGTATTAACACTAGCTGATGAAAACTGAAAGGGCTTCCGAATGCTTGCGGGGGATCCGATGCTTCGTACTAAACAGAGTGGAAGTCTTGCCATCTGCCATCGTTGTCTTGCTAAAAGTGAGCGTATAATGGGCGGCAGTGGTGCCCCTTGTGACTCCAAGGATACAGCAGAGTTCCCAAAGACGCCATGCGAGGGTGGAATCCGTGCTACTGTCATCTTCCCTTCATGCTGGGATGGAAAGAACTTAGACAGCCCCGATCACAGAAGCCACGTAACCTATCAGACAGGCTCAGCGCTCGCAGGGGACAAGTGCCCAGCTTCACATCCAGTTAGGATTCCACAAGTCATGTATGAGATTATGTACGACACATCAGGATTCGCTAATCCGAATTATTATAAAAATGGGAAACAGCCTCTTGTATATAGCTTTGGCGATCCGTTAGTTCCACTTGTCCTCTCCTCTATTATCTTAGCGCTAACTACAATACAGTACGGGATATGGTGCACATGGTGACTATCTCTTTGGTTGGGAAGATGGCGCCCTTCAACGCGCAATGGACGCTCTTGGAACAAATTGTTTCAGCGAGACCTGCCCTGTTTTAAAATTACAATCTAGTGAAAATGCTATTAAATGTACAAAAGCACAACAAGCAATCGAGGATACCGGTACAGATACTTGTATGTATGGTTTCTTAACTGCTGTTGATTTCTGCTAACGTGGTATTTCAGGGCTTGACAAACTCCCTGGTGGTGTTGTAGTTCAGTGAGATGAGGGAAACTATATTCAAAGGTATTAACGCAATTACTCAATATGATGTTTCATTTCATTTGTCAGATCACTTTATATAACTTAGCTTGGTTTATTCTATATGATAGAAGACTATTTCTATATTACTATATTGATAATGCAATTCAGCTCTTTGAATTAGTGACTAGATAATATATAATACGTTTATCCGAGTTGGGTGAGGGTACGAGGTTGATGAGCAAGCAGACAGGAGGGAGGAGGGAGTTTTATTCGCTATAACATATAATCTAGAAGATGAAAAATAATATGAATGACAGCTCGTATATCAAGAGGGGAACCAAACACAATTCGGCATTTTAATAACGCAAACAGGACAGTTATTTCATCATGCGACAGCTTTGATAAATTGAGAAGCATTTGAAACTAAATATGAAGGAAGTTCAAAAGATCGTGAGTCTCCCCCTCTGAAAATAGAATGATAATATTGGTTGTGTTCCAGCAATCGTTTTGATTCTTAGATGTAAGTGAAGCTCACTCCTGATAATACGTTCTAGCTTCCAATATTGTTCGTTCTTTTAAAGGATTATAATATTCCGTATTGAAAGGAGGGGGGAGAAGTCCTCGTCTCTCTCATTACCGGATATTGATTGATAGTTTAGATGCTAATATAATGCCACTTAATTGCCAGCTCTAAGTCCCCAAATTATTTACAGCCAATAATAGCAATCCAGTCTGTTTCAGACTGTTCTACGTTCCATATGCGCGCAAATACTGAATGTAACTCACCTCATGCTCATATTATAATCCGAAAAGCTTTAGCGCCGGCGCTCCAGCTGTCTCTATCTCATGTGCGATATTTGCTGATATCTAAGGGGTAAACATTCGGGAAGAACTGCTCTAGATCTTTATACACATAAGGAACTCAATTTTCAATTGGACTTTTGAGTAGGCACGGAACTCTGTGTCTACAGATAGCTAAAAAAAAATTGAAACAGCTTATGTATCATGCTAGATAGTCTGTTTAAGGGGGTATGAGGTGAGCACAGCTAGGTCCTAATGTCAATGAATTCTTTATTCAGTCGTATACATTGGTTGGGCACATAATCATCAAGCAAATCATGCAATGCACAGACGCCTATTTCTATCAGACATGTCGCGTCTAATTTTTAGGGATATTGTGATACAGATATGTCCTGCTTTGTCACGTTATCCACCAGCTAGCCCTTTTGGTGTAATACAGCCTGTTAATATTTTGGATTCGGATCCTTACCAATCCGCCCCACGTTTGAAAGCGCTACTACTATATATGCTAACTTCCTCGCACTGAAATCTATATATTAATGTTTGATATATTATATTCAGCCCTGGTCTTCTTTTCTCTCTGTGCCTCTTTTTTTTCTTTTTCTTTTTGTTTTTCTTTTTATAATATGCAACTACGCCCCATTAGTCTGACCACCCTCTTCATTTTTATGAAACTGAGCGGTATCCTTGCTTATCCTCGCGTCATGCAAGCCATACAAAATGCATCTCATGGAATGTAATGCATAATAATATTGGACCAATTCATACGGATGCTTCTATACGTCAATGGTTGTTTTTCAGCTTATGTGACGCAGCACGATCAATCAACCAGTATTTTATATGAATAGTTTGCTTAATACTCTACCTAAAACAATAGTTCGGTGCGTAATTTCAGAATGAAGACTTCCATTTTGAACGAGAGACAGGACTTTAGATAAAACCATATATTCATCTATTTTACAATATATCTTTTATAACAGGTATTTGTCAATTATTATATTGATTTGTGCCAAGTTAGGATGCAAAACCTTAAAATACAATCTAGTGCTTCCAGTGCTTCCAGGGCGTGGGACTTGTACCTGCCACGATGCATATAGCATTTGCTACAAAACAGATGACTCCTTACTTGAAGTCAAAGCCGTCGAAGTGAATAGTGATGAAAAGGAAGAAGTGATATCGACGAGAAGTGAAACATATGAAGCAAGGACCAGCATTTAAATTCCATTCCAAATGGCAGAGAATCCAATTGATCTTCCTTTGAGGGCGCCTGATGATCTGTTCTACGAACCTGCCAATAGCGGCACAACCCGATGCCATGTTAATATATATCCCAGCGAATGGTGTGACCACAGCTCCCTGCATCCCGCTCATATAATAACTTTATCTTCCAGATGGTGCCTGAGAGTTAAGTATCTCCGAACGTCACCCACGAAGCTCATTGAGCTGTCCTCTTTTCCAAATAAGCCATTTCAACCCCTTCAGAGTGAAATCAACTTCAATTCCTCTTCACTCATAAAGCACGGTCAAGAGACATCATGTTTCTACCCGAAATAATCCCTGGTGTTGACCTTTTCCAGGGTCCTTCTACAAAGCCTCCGCTGGGGGTAGTCCCAGACTTCTACAAGCAATCTCCACTTATCGACTTCAGCATTGCTATCAGCGCCATTTTCATACCTGTGATGTATATATTACTAGGTATTCGGCTTTACATAAGTATGAAGTATAGGCGAAAGTGGATGCTTGACGACAGTGAGAAAATGATAGATGCAGGAAGTACCAAGCTAACAATACGTCAGGCATCGTAGTCACAACGGCTATATTCTGCACAGCTCTTTCTGTGCTCATCTTAGTTGGGTCTAACAAGCTAGCAAAGCATTCGTGGGACATTCCTATAAGAGTTAAAACTGCTGCAAGCACACAAAAGGCAATCATGAAAAGTCAGTTATAAGTAGCAGAAAAAGTAGCTAATTTTGAGATAGTATCTGGTCGCGCTACATTTCTTTAACATCAGCTCGCTGTGGTTAGGAAAGTTCTGCCTGCTCACCATGTATTACCATATTTTCGGCGTCGATCGGAAAATCAGATGGCAATTGTATGGCGTTGGAGCTTTGACGCTTCCAGTTTTCATTACCATTGTTCTGCAACCTGCTTTGGTTGCACCAGAACCAGGAAAACCATGGGGAACACCGAATCCTTTGGTAGATGGATCAGCCACTGTCGGCCTTATAATAGGCATAGACAACATCATTGTGGACTTCTTGATTGCATATATACCCATTCCTCTAATTAAAGGTCTAAACATCTCGCACAGAAAGAAGCAGGCCATTATTATTCTTTTCGCATTAGGTTTCATGTTAGTACAAGTCCTCGATTAATGTATACGTACTGTACTGTACACCCACAATGCTAACCTATTAGCCAGTGCTGTCGTGAGCGATCTTATTACACTTCATTTCCGTATTGCAATATTCAAGAGAATAGATCAAAATTTGAACTACTATATTGGTCACAACTGCGCGTATGGAAATTTATTCCCCTATCACCCTAAAATGTTTAGCTAAGCTCATTTTCCAGTCTAATCGAAAGCACATTATCAGTTATTTTAAGCTCAATACCATCTGTACCCAAGTTCTGGAATATTCATATTGAATCATCACAATTCTACCAATCTATCAGGTCACGGATAGTTCCCAGCAGGGGAAGCCGGAGGATCAACAGTACCAGTGGCCAGGAACTCCAGGAACTCCAGGAAAACGTCATACCTGTCAGAAAAAGAAATGGCCTATATTCGGTTGGCATGCCTACAACAAATCTTTTGCAAACAAATCTCACAGAAGAAGGAGGACTAGTAATGGCACAAGTACACTACGGAGCAGTTAAGTCTCATGTTATTTGTGAAGTCCTAGACGAGAGACAAACCCCGGGAGGTATTTATCGTAAGATAAGTATCAAGCAATCCTCAGATACGTATTCTGGCCTGGATCCTAAAACTCCTCAAATCACTGAAGAAAAGATTAACACATTGCCAAATGTACTTTAATATTAATACCTTTCGCTATATTTGATTCGCAATTTCTTAACTTCTTTTCCTTTAAAAACTTTGCTTCTTTTTAAATTGCGTATTTTAAAGCCTTCGATACAAGCAACAGAGAATTTTGGCACACAGCTTTTGATTATGAACCGGATATTTCCCAATGGGCTTGATACAATGCCGAGGGAGAACGAGAAAATGCTACGTAACCTCGACTTGATAGTTTTTATGTTTTCAGGAGGTGGCAAGAAAAGTGCTAGTCACTCGGAAAGGATTTTAAGAATGGCTGACGAGAGGCTTGCGATCAAAAGGTCTATTAGGTCATTTAATTTGTTATTTTCGTTTGTAGAAGTCTCTCTTAACAAGCAACTGCTTGGTACAACAGGCTCAAATGTCGGCAAATTCAGTTCGCTATATGGTGACACCGATATGGCATTCGTGTCAAATCACTTCCTTCTTTAGATAAATCAAGATACTTCTATTGTTACTGCATAATTTGCCACTATGAAGTGTAGACCTTTTGTAGTGTGACCGTGGCACGTGTGCTTAACAGAGCCCTGTAGCTATATAAGACTTGTCTATACAAAGCTACGACTTTACTCATATCGAGCAACCAAAAAGTATCATTGATCTTTGTGGTTATATAAATCGACTTTACCTTTGGTAGCCATCTTGTAGCAGCAAAATCTAGGACAGCAACAGCATTGCTCTCTGAAGTTGTCAAGACCAAAGTATCGCAAGCTTTGTAAGTAAAGATACAGTGAAATAGTAGGTGATAGTTTGTTTTTCGCAAGAAAAGAGAAGTCTATATAGGCAGTAGCGCCGTGGCGTCTGTATGTCACGCGCGGAGAGTAAACTCAGCACAGGCAAATCCTTATCTTTCCATTCAGCCTCGCAATCATGACCCTCACAACATTATTATGCTAGAATAAACACCGAATCTATCAGCAGTAACAAGCATGACCCTGAGAATGGGGCGTTGAAAAACAAGAAAGTCCATGTTATGGAATGACGGAGAGACTTATTCCCTCTGCACCATCACCAGCGAGGAAGTTATGCCTATCTTGGAGTGGCTTGTGTTTTCAGCTTTTAGAAGGATGCATATCAAAGTTCTTAGACACGCTGAAAACACAATGAAGTCTACTCAGGTTAGGGAATGATCTGGGACCCTAAAACCATCTGGACCACTTGGTAGTGAGATTGAGAGAGAGGCTAGAAAACTTGGCAAGGACTGGCCTTGAGGTTTCCTTGCCTTTGCTATAGTGCTGTACCTCTCCCTCCATCCCTTTACTATCGGGATCATCCTCTATTTTTAAAAAAGCGGGTCTATAGGCTTTGGGGATTTGTAAGAGCCCATAGTATTCATTCCTTGCCAGCCCCATTACGCAACATCGTGGACATCTCATGTCCGTGCTGACAGAAGTTGCGAGTAAGTCTTAGTGAAATATAAGAGCTGGATGCTGGCGTAGGGATGCTAAGAGCTGTTTGGGTAACACCACGAGATGGTGTCCAGTGGAATAAGCCCATCAGAAAAGCGAAGCGGAGCTGTTTCTCAATTGCATATACTTTACGGACTCCCACTTTCGATGCAAGATCCGAGAAACTAATGTTGTCGTCCAGCGGAACAGTACTCGCGATATCCAGAGAGTCTTGATAGAACAGGTCATTCTGAGGGGGAGTTGTGACAACTACAGGAAGAGCAGAGGACAATGTAACAAAGTCGACTATATAACAATTACAAATGCGTCTATACTGCAGAGAACGAAAAAGAAGACAGAACTTTTAAGTCAAGGTGGTGGCATTTATTATTATATAATTGTATATAAGTGTATATAAGTAAAGTGACGTCAAGTTCAACTGATCACAGTTTTACAGCAAAACGTGTGTCAACTCGGACACGCGCAGCAATGACGAATGCGAGTGAAAGCAGTGCCATCCCTCCTGCATAGAATATAGCGGCCCTATAAGGCACGATAGAATGAGATCTTCCAGCTCCAGTAGAGCCTATTAGAAATCCGGCGATGGGATTGCCAACTAGCAGGCCAGGAGTCCATCCGGTAATGGCAATGCTTACCGCTCCTGCTCCTCGCAGCTCCCCCGCAAGCCTTCCAACTGCAGTTGGCAGGGCCACGAAAAAGGCGCCATTAGCAATCCCGTTCAAGATAGAGAACAATATTAAAACATGTAGTGTAGACGCGAAGGACCACAGTGTGAACATAGTAAGACCGTTAAGAGCCATGGCTAAGAGCAACGTGTTCATGCTCCCAAACTTATCGCAGGCAAAGCCCGACGTAAGACGCCCAATCGCCATAGATGCATTAAAGCATGCCACAACGCCAGCTGAAACGGAAGTAGAGAATCCGAGGGAAGTCGTTACGGCGGGTAAAAAGAACGGCGGTGCGTAGATGCTAAACACCCCAACCACGCCAGAAGCGAAAAGGCAGGAAAACGTAACACTTTTAAAAAGAGACCAGTCAACGTTGAAGCTCCCCTGAGCGGGAATTCTCTCCCGGATAAGAAAAGCTGCTGGAACACCGGTAACTAGTGACAAGAGACCGAATATTCTAAACGTCCACGCAATGCCGAGTTTGTCAGTAAGCACACTAGTGACGATTGCCATAACAGTCGCCCCAATGCCACCGCCCAGCTTAACAATGCCGTTGGCAGTCCCAAGCTTAGTATCGAACCATTGTAGGGGGAGGCTATTGGACATCGTATACATTAGGCACGCCCCAAGTCCGTATGTAAAGCCGCACGCAATGAACAACCCGCCAACGTTAGAGACAGCCCAGGCGCTAACGATGTTGCTTATACTGTAGAGAAGGATCCCAATCAGGCTGGTCCAGCGGGCACCAATGGTGTGGGCAAGACGGATAGTAAAGATGCCCAAGGCGCAGGACAAAGCGAGACCAAGTGAGCCGATAAAAGAAACAGTGCTTGAAGTAGAATTATGCAAGGTCGTTTTCAATAAAGCAACTTGAATGATTCCCCAAGACCCTGTCCAAGCGTTCTGCCAGAAAGTATGGACGAAGCAAACGAAAACAACGACCCATCCATATCCACCATCTGGATTTGGGTTTGTGTTATCTGCCTCATCTACGATAGACTTCTCGGCGTCTGTCGTATTATCAACAGGCTCCCGATTCGAAAGAGTAATCGATAAACTCATTCTGGATACACTTTCGAGTTGCTACAAGGTAAGTGGACGACTTACGTGCGTGAAACCGTTGGTAAGAGGAAATAAAATAGGTAGGTTCGGCACTGGGGCAGCTTGAACATGAAAGACAGACAGGAGTGGCATAGTATGAAAAAGAGAGAAGAGCAGAAAGATGAGGGAACACTCGAAATCTGGCCATTTTAAACAATTCAAAACGAGGATGTAAAAGCAAGAGTTATTATGTATACCCTAGGCAAGAGTAGGAAGACTAAGCTTTACCCCTGACGTTTTGACGCCTTTCGCCCTACAAACGACGAAGCAACAATTAAAAAAAGCTTATGATTGGCTTCACCCTCTCCAGCATGCTGCGGTTCGGACAGGAACATGTTGCCGTGGACCCACCTTCCACCTTCCGAGCCGGAGAAGCGGTTATGAATCTGCAGGGCCCTTCCTTAAACGTCAATCTCCATCTTCACTTGCTCTGGTCTGGTCTACGAGGAGGGGGAAAGGGTCTCCATGTAATCCAAACCAACACAAGACTTGCGCGTCGTCTCGCTAGCAGCTGTGGATTATCAACATAAGCCCTACCAGACCAATATGTTGTCGGGATTTGCGGCCGCCCACCTCGAGCGAGATCACGTATACATATCCAGAAATTGTTCTTGTTTTTCGTAGTTAATGTTGTTTCGTTTGTTTCCAGCTCTGTCTTTAGTATCATTGAAGATGTTAAGTTCATCCCAACATAGTCTTTAGTGAACAGCAATTCTATGAAAATAGTTAATTCGCAAATGTAGCCACAGCGGTTCCCGTTATTGCAGGTGATTTTCACGACCTGGATCGTAAGCATGTGCTTCTTTTGCTTCTACAGTTATATATTTCTAAACTATTATGAATAAGAAAAGAGCGACATCAAACCGCAGGAGCGGAGATGCGGTTTAAGTGAGGACAATGCAGGAATTGGCAATACAAGAAATATAAGCAGGCATAATGCTACTCAAGCGCCGGCTCGGCATTTAAACCATGGTGGTTCAGTTGTTGTTGAATCTGCAAAGCATGAACAGCTACAGTTACAATAGCGGGGGGTGGGGCATATCTTTAAAAGCGATCCCTAGGGACGACGTTGGTAGAAATAGTACTGTAACAAGCTATTAAAATCGTAAGAACATGGATGCATGACAAAAGCCTACCTTTACTGTACCTTTTTCTGATTCTCCGCATATTCACCAATGGCGGTCTCCGGCTCGCTCTATATCTTCCACACCAGTGAAATGATTCCTGGAAATGATTCCTGGAAATGATTCCTGCTCAAGTAGCCGGCAGTGTCAGCCATGTTTAGTATCAGCTGGACATTTTATAGCAAGTGCGATTTTGTTTCATCATTTATTCAGAGCATACAATCTATTTTGTGCCCAGCTTGCCTCCATCCCTTATAATAACTCCTGATTTCTACAGCAAAGTCATTGAGGCAAACTACATAATCCCACAACACCCCTTTCCCTTTCTTTGAGATCCTGTGCCTGCGCCAGCATTTGTGCCACCGCCAGTACCTGTATTTGGTCTTTGTGCATTCTTTCCACTGCCAGATTGACCCCCTGCCTGAGGTTTAGAGTCCGTGAGTATACCAGTGTCATGTGTTATTGACGGACTTCCAGGTTTGGGCTGACCCTGCGTCCCCGGCTTAACACCAGGAGCTAGCTTTTGAGGCAAACCTGGTTTTCTGCCAGAGTACGATGTTGTTCGACCTGCAAAAGGTGCCAGATTCAGTGGAAGCCACTCGCCCAGGAAATCTATGGCGAGTTTTTTAACGGTTAAGGCGTACCACCCTTGCCAAAGAAATGCAAAATTCTCTGTGATAATGTAATATTAGTCTATTTATCTTTGAAAATTGTTAATATAGAGAGATAACTTGATGGTGACCTACGTGCGTTTTGATGGGTTTTATTCTGTACATTGAAATTCCAGTCATAAGGATGAGGCTTTATATCTGTTGTCCCTTTAATGCCAGGAAATGCACCCGGCATCACGGGTGGATTCGGTGCAGGATCATACCAATTACCAGTGTGTGTCAGCTGTTTTGAACAGTCAGCTATGAAATGTATGTAGATAGAAACAGTAGGGGTTTGATTGGATTGTTAAGTTTTGGGAATATACCTCATGAGCCAGGATAAACGTCAACGTTTCTGTAACCTTCTTTTGGGAGGAATATTGAGGCTTCTGTGGGGGTTCTCCTTGCGGGACACCATATCTTCTATGTTCGTATGTGTAGCTTGTCTGTGGCCATGGATAATCTGGGATTAGTTCATTCTGCGTCCTGTATATTGTTTCATATAAGCCTGCGTCATGGTTACTCAGCCATGTAAGTTGGCCTTCCCTGGTCCTGTAGAACCATCGGGGACAAAGCTGCATCATGTCTGGTCTATTCGGATATTTTTCTTCGTTCTTCCCTTTTCGGCCGATTGTAATGGCTTGATCCCCTGGGCCATCGCCCGATTCACACCCATGGAATATTGCTTCAGGCCAGTCCAATGGTACGCCATTCAAGACTGATTTCATAGTTTTAGTCTTTGAATCGTACTTAAATCTATCTAGGTTACAGAACACATACTAGAATGAAAAGTTAGCCAGTGATCGTTGTGCGACACCCAGGAGGTATACTAACAATTTCATGAATATCTAAGCTTCCCGCCGCTGCTGCATTAATATCTAGGTAGCTGATATCCTTTCTTCTTAAGAGACTAGTAGTTGTTGCTATGTCTTAAAGTTAGTTCTATTCTTTTTGACAGATAACACAAAAGAGTTTATTACTCCTTGAATGCTGTTTGATGCTCGCAGCCTGAGCCTCAGAGAATAATAGTTTGAAATATGAGGTGAATTCTGGACGAGATTCAGTCTGAAACTCTTGTGCTATCTGACTATATATGTCGAGAACTGTTCTGAATGCTTTCTCTAGATGGTTCTGTTGCCCATCGGGACCAACAAATGGAGCTAGATGAGAGAAAGTGTTAGCAATTATATGAAAAGAAATTGTATTTTGCTATGGGAACTTACCTTGACGACATGAAACTGAGTCCAACACAAGAGCAGCGCAAACATTTGCTGCTGATAAGACCCGATAGAATAGCAGTGAACTTCTCATGATAACGGATATATTTTATAAACTTCCGTGTGAATCTGTGTTATGGGAACATTATGTTCCACTTAGAGCAGAGGTACAGTGATATATAACTGCGAAAAGTCCCCTAGCAGATATATTGAACTCCATGTGATAAGCAAAGGATCGCTCCCTTTTGATCCAAGGTGACTACAAAACGAATGGCTTCCATCAGGAACGTCAATAGTCCACACAACTGGACGCAACAAATTACTGACCTAAAATCAAAGAGGCTGAACTTCTGCTGTACGAGCTGAGAGCCTCCAGTTGAGATGTGTTGATTTAGCCTAATCCACGGTGCACGTTTTGCTATTCCTGTGGACCCAAGTGGTATTGTATTCGCCAATTAAGGTCTCGACCAAACCAACAAACCAACAAACCAACTACCAGCCCCAAGGCTGTAGTGATAGGATCACCAACAACAAGTTCTAAAATACAGAATCCTAGAATCCTCTCAAGTTTCTGAGAATTTGAGATCCTAACTCTCAATCGAGCTTCCTATTAAGAAATTTTAGAAACATTCGACCAGCGATGGAAAGCCCACAATCAACCCCTTCACCTACGACAAGGCAAGTTATTCTGATTCTTAAACCCCAATACATTTATGCAGCACTTCACTTTTGTATCATGACCAAAATCGGAGTATTCAATATACAGCGAAACAACTACAACAAGCCCCACCCGCCTATGGAGTTTCTGTGTCTCGTCACAAGCATGTTCGTTATCAGCATGACAGCCATGCCAATCAAAAAATAACAGCGAGATCGGTTATTAATACAACACTCACTAAAGAATCTTACTAACAAGTCTGGTAACTTAGTATGGTTATGGATGTAAGTGGAATAGATTATGTGCAAGGCGTCATAGTCCAAGTGCTCATTGCCAATTACAGAGATACCGTGGCGACGCGTTTACTGATGAAGAGGTTGCCGACTTTGAAAGAAAACTAAAGCTACCACCAGATCCAGAATGGGTGGCGCTTCAAGAGTGGATAGCGGCTGAGGAAAAATCACAGATGGCACAGCATGGGGGAACCTCAAACACATCTAGAAATCAAGCAGTATCGGAAACCCAGCAAAGGACAAGCACAAGTAGAGAATCAGGGTATACAACTGATGATACTCTTGTGTCCAACAAAAGTGATAAAGGCTATGTACGGCAGATTCCCTTGTCCAATTTGCCTCAAGCCTTTACTGAAATAACCCCATTAGATTAAGAGATCTAAGGAGATGTCTCTAGAAGACAGCGAGCTGACACCCCAAAGTTTCGGTCGCCAACAACCTTCATCAGTTCAACTCAAGACGGAAGCCGCCAATTCAGGGGATGTTCTTTCCAGAAACAAACGACTCCGCATCCTTCAGCAATGGTTCAAAGATGTGACAGAACCTCTGGTCAAAATCAAACGCCGCGTTTGCAAATTTCTGTAGGTTGTCATTCAAGGACACTCCTATTCATGCGTCGCTGACACAGTATGTATACAGGCAATAAACCTAAAAGATCGTCGAAGGGGGATCCAAACAATTGAACGTGATAGAAAGCCGCTGATTGAATATACACGAGAGACAGATGTATGGAGAAGGAGATAGCAAATATTAGCCTACTTTCCCAAAACACAGGCCCATGAACACACATATTCGTCATTGGAAACTTTAGTCTTTACTTTCCCGTTACCTGTTTATAGCCACCCATTTGCATCTCCATCATCAAATCTCTCATCCACTATGTATTCACCACGTTAAATACTAAGAAAACGAGCCTGTTAGGAAGCCTAACACTCACCCAAAACACTTTATAGCCTGTCAACGAAATGGCACTGCCTTCAGGTCATTCATATCACACTATATGCGCAACTCTCTTTAGCTTGTTTACAAAGTCCAGGAGAGGCTTGGAGTCTAAAGCACTTGTCCACAAAGCGCATTTAGCGGCTGCCCAAAGACTAATCATAATCAAATCCGCATGCATGACATCGAAGGTTTGGACGTTTCCCCCTTTCTGCATGTTTAGAACCTGCGCACCAAACTCAAATGTTGCTAGAGGTTCTAGAGAGTCCAGTGTGGGGTTTCTCCAAGTTACTGTACCTTCAACCAGGTTTGCTCGTATGAATGTCTCAGCTGCATTGGTGTTGGTGTCAATGATTAGTCTTTGGACCTTTTCTCTAAAGCCGTTGTTTGTGATAACCAGCATTGCTATAGCTATCCGGAGAACCTCCGGCTGCGTGATTGTTGAGCTAAGGATGGTACAAAAGGAAACCAAGTCTTCTGTTTTCTCGCGGCGGAAGGTCCTGTGGTCTTTCCATCGCAGTGCTCTATGAGAGGCGATATGTACAAGCTTGGCATGTTGAGCTTCGGGATTTCGAGTTGCAATTAGGAACGTGCGAAGAAGGCGAGAGGTTCCGAGCAATATAGCTGACCATATATCGTTGTTCAGTTTCCACAGCAGATAACTCCACGGATCCCATTTTAATGATAACATGGCAAAGACTAGCTTCTCCACATCAGGGGAGAATATGAAACCGGCACGTTTATGTTGGCCGTATGTAACACTAGTCCATTTCGCTGATGCTTTCAAATCTTGAGGAGTGAGACTTCCTTTTTGTTTAGTAAAAATGCTCAATTCGTCTGGTTGTAGCGTTTGGTCCTCTTTGAATGAGAGAATCTTAGTGTTACTAACCTGTAAAGCCTCAATCGCCATGTAAAGAGAGCGTGGGCGATCCTGTACCTCCTGTAGTCGAAAGAACCGACCCATTGGCTTATCACTGCCACCGATAGCCAAAAAGGCCCCACAGGCTGGATCTTCCAAGCAAGCCACGATTTCTTGTTCGTTGGAGTCTTTACCTAGTGGCAGAAAGCCCGTTGCAAGCCAGAAAAGATCGCTTAGGGTGAGATTTTCCTCCTTCCTCTTGACTCCAATCTCCACGTTGTTGTGCCGCCCAAAGGAAAGTGGAGAATCCAAAGAATTGCCATCGGATCCCTTAATCTTGGTGCTCATTTTGCGAAGTCTGCCCGTGACACCCCAAATGGTGCGAATCTTGCGAAGCTTTATCATAGCCTCCGTGTTACGCTGTCTTGATTCATAAGCTGCTGCTACTTTATGAATTGTCCCGACAGATCCAGAGCTAACTATGCTAAGGCCATCGACTTCTTCTTCTTCTTCTTCTTCTTCACTATCAATGCTGCTGTTGCTGCTGCTGCCACTGGAAGAACCTGCATCACTGTCTTGAATGATAATTCTATCCTCGTCCAAATCTCTTCGAAATGTTGGCGGATGAAGTAACCCTTTGTCCGCCCTGCTCCCATAACGGCCGAGCAAGCCGAGAATCAGGATCCAGTACCGACTGACAGGTAGCCAAGTGTTACCGTCCGCAAACTCAAGGTCTCCTCTCATACTGATCTTAATACGGGTGTCTCCATCACCTTCATTACTTGGGACATGGTACGCTTCAACCAACCGACACATTTTCGCCCAACCCGTGCGACAACTGGTCCCCTTCATCGCATGGAAGATCCAGCGTTTATGTACGTCCGGTAGAAGTAGCGGTGCGCCCTCCATTTCGACATGGTAACTCGGCGCCAGGGCGGGGACTTTGGGGCGCTTGAAGAAGCGAAGCTTGCGAGTCACCCCGATGCCTTTGGAGATATAGTCTCGGTTCACGTCTTGCACCATGTTCAATGCCCGATTCCGCTCGCTCATCGCTGCTCTTAATACCAGCCAGGGAGATACGATGCCGATGAGTGCAATCGAGGCTAGCAATACTGCTACCCAGGTTCCAATCGTGCCCCATAATGCAACCTTATCAGACATTGAGTTGATGGGTTTAAATTGTAAAAATATCAAGAGATGCGATATGCAATAGCACACTGAATTTAGGTAGGATAGTGTTACAGCTCTATAGCCGCGATGAAATGGTTGGAGATCAAGATATTTGAAATCAGATGGTGTATTTCTAGACACATAGCCAGGCGGTAGGTAGGTAACAGAAGGAAGCAATCTGTAAAGGCACCCCGAGCAGAAGTATTAGATCTTGAATCTGGTGTAGACTAAAGAAGAAAGGATGGTGATCCCGTGATAGAAGCTACATACATACATACACATAAGATAGGCCACAACGAGTAGATATACATCAATATACCCCTCCTAAATCCCATCCACAGAAATTAGTTTTATATATACATATGTCAAGCGCACCTTAACAGTAACTGTGTGGCGCTTTTCGCCCTTGAGTTGTGTCAAGAGCTGATTCGTCATGAATCAGGCTGGGTGGTCAAAATTTACTGTGGATTCGACCAACAGGGCAGCAAGCAAGGGGCTCATTCAGCTGATGGTTTGCTGAACGGGACGGAAGTGTCTAGCTGACTGACTAACTACTACATATAAATCTTTCTTGGGTGCCTTTTTCAACTCTGTATTGGCCAGTTAGGAAGAAATTGGATATACACACACTTGAAGTTATGACTTTGAGTTTCCACATAAGATATAATGTTAGTCAAGCGGGAGTACGTAAAGGCGTTCATAAGTTCTTTAGATGTAAAATCACCATATTATGGAGGAAATCTTTCCCAAGACTAAGCGCTATGGAATTAAGCTTGTTAGATATTATTTTATTACTGGGCTTAAAGCTTTCCGTATATAGTACAACGTGCAACAACTTGGGAAGACGTTATGTTTCACCGCTTTCAGAAGGTCCCATAATGATGTCAATTAGAATATAGATACATACATATATACATATGTGCAAAAAGGCCGCCACCTGATTTTTGGGGAGAAATCAAAATAGAAAAACTCCGGGCGATTATTACTGACCTAGGTCATAGAAAGATCGCTGGTATAGTGGTAGCCCATCGAAACACCTCCTCATTCACCCTGCTCGTTGCTTCCATGTGGCTTATTTTTAACCCGATTACAGCATTTGGACTATCTTGACAATTCACGTTTTGCGTTCCAGCTTCCACACAACTAGCGTTGATAACCATCCTGACCCAAAGCGCCCAATCCAGGATGTAACTTTGGCGCATCATGCGGACTAACCTCATATGCCCTATTGTCAAAATACTGACCTACCGCTCCTCCATTACCAGCACCGCCAGCACCCATTCCACCAGCGCCATCAATTAGCGGGATATGCGCATCGCTACCCCTTGCTTGCTGCGGTGCATTGACATCACTCCTCCCATATCCCTTGCCTCCGCCCAACATGGCCAACCTCTCCATCTTCGCTCTCTTGTTCAGTTTCGCAGCTTGTCTCTGCATGGTTATTATTCCCGCAAATGCACCCACAATCGCGACAACGAACACGATAGAAACAGCCATCCCGGATGTGGTCAAATGGTTATCACGGCGCAGGCAAATGTCGTTATTGTCGACATCTTTTTGACAGATAATGCCAGGGGCGCAGCTGGGTGAGGGAGTGACTGTAGGAACACAGTTGAATGACTTGCCTGCAGTCCAGGAGCAGAGGTCCATGCTGACCATTGTTGTGACGAAACATTCTAGCTTCGCACCGGTGGTGGTTTGAGACTGTGCAGAGGGAGTTGTGGTTGGAGATGTAGTTGTTGACTCGGGGGTACTGGTCGTAGAGGGAGTGGTGGTTGGTGAAGCTGTTGTTTTCTCATTTGTGGTTGTCGCATCAGTCTTCGCTGGGGTGGCTGTGGTTTTCTCTGCTTTGGTTGTTTCCTTCTTTGCTTCGGTAGTCTCCTTCTCTTTGGTGGTTGCTTTAGGGGGTGGTGTAGTTATCACGTCTGGCTCCTCGGCGGTAGACTGTGAATCCGTGTCCTTGTCGTCTTTTTTCTGTCGTTTGCGCAAATCCGCCAGCCCCTCATCCTCCGCGGACTGTGGGCATTCTTTTGCTATCCATTGAGAATGTCTAGTAGATGTGAAGTCGTCACATTCGTTTGCAACGTAGCATGATTTAATAGCAGCCAGGCTATGGTCGTTGATCGCGCGTAGGCATTTAGTGAGTTGCCTCGGACAGCCACACGCGGTGCCGGTCGCAAGGTCTTCAAGGTTGGCCTCCGAGCACCATTGTGTCGTGGCAGATGCCAGGGAGGCCGTGGCCAGAAGGGCATATAAAATTGGTCGCATGGTATTGATGTAGAGGGAAGGATGGAATCAGGCACCCGATCTGATGGTCAGTAGATGGGTATCCTGCAAGCCCAGGGGTGTAGTGAGAAGCAGAATCCTACTCAATGGTAAAAAACATAAAAAAAGACAAGAGAAGTAGCTTGAAGGAAAGTGCGGAGGAACTATATGAGAACAACAGCCGCGGTGGGTTGAGGGAGAGAAAAAGAGACAGGAGAGATGCAAGATAATACTGTACAGTAGACGATACAGTCGACGGATGGATGATAGGGAGCCCACCCGGAATAGGGATGGGCTGGGAATTGTGGTGGACAGTGCTTATTTTAAGGCGAGGCGTAGCAGCATCTGCCCACAGCTGATCCCGGACCGCACAGAAAGGGGAACAAACTCAACCGGTGGAAAAGCCCGCTGATTGGTGGCAATGCCGAAACCTAGCATTGCCTTAGACTATCAGCCCTAACCCCTCCAAAGGCTCCGTCCGTACAGGAGTAGAGGAGGAGAGTGTCTGATCGGAATCTGGTCTGTTTTTTTCATGGCAGAGCAGAGGTGGGAGGTAGATAGGTAGGTAGGTGGACTTGTTGTTGTCATGTAAAAATGTATAAAGTCCGTGTATGCCAGCCAAACATACATCATCTGTACAGAATCCATCCGTACGTACAATATTGTCGTGAATGCCAAAGCGTGCACCAAAAGCAGTGAAACAATCCGTCGGTCCTTGTAATGTGTGTCGAATTATCGCTGGGCACTACCCAAATGTACCTTTCGTACCAGGCCACCACGCAGCACGACGAGGGGATCAGGCAGTCAGGCCAGACATACGAAGTATTCTCCTCAGAAGCGTTTTACATCTGGTATGGGGCTGCCACTTGCGGCTAGAACCAGGGGGGTTCTCATTTCGGAGATACGAGAGAACAAAAGCCATAGGCGTACAGTAACGGAGGTATGTCGTAAGTTCAGAAGCGGATTTGCAACGGCGCAGCCGCGAGTGCTAGTGCTAGTAGTTGAAGTGGTGGGAAAAAGGAGGCGGCCTTTCGCGGTGGGTATGCATCCAATTATGCAGTGCACCGCCGGTCGCCATTCAGCATTCAGCGTTCAGGAGGGCATCCACAGTGCTGGGCAGCACACCGCCATTGGTGTGTTGCTGACAGCTGAAGGAGGTGAGGACGGAAGGAGGGAGAAAAAGCAGCGAAGAGAAGAAGAAGATAAGCAGTAAAGAGAAGAAGAAGAGGAAGTCGAGAAGAAGAGAATGTCGGAGGTGGAGAAGCCACCGGGGCGGGCGGTGGTAGTTCTTATGTGAAAGGAATGCATGGCTCCTCGTACCCGGTCGCATACATCTGGTCCTCCTAAAATGCTGATCTTGATGAGTAAGGGCAACCTGGAACAAAAACAAATGGATCCCGAGTGATTACTTCGTATTTTGATCTTGGTGCCATACAAAGTAGAACAAACTATGGAATCTATCATGGACGAAACATGGAAGAGGCAAAGAAACGCAAGAGCTTGGCGGATATAGTAGTCACGTGCCCACAAACACCATACGTCACTCCAGTCCAGGCATTGACTTTGGGAATATGCAGTAGGAAGCTCGAGATGACGACTCCTGCGGCAACCAACTACAAATACCTACACAAACACCCTTCATTCTATGCGGAGCATCAAACACTTCAACTCGTTACTCACCAAATCAAGAAATCCAATTACCAATAAACTCTTTATATCCACAATTACAACTACAAGTACAGCTAAAACAACACCCAACATGCCTCTCGTAGATCCCGTTACCACCAGCGCCGGCGGAGACAAGACCCAGGAGTGGCAGAACAAGCTGGTTGGCAAGAAGATTGGCGACAGCTCGGATGCTACAGTATGTTAATAAGAGATCTAGACTTCATGCATCACCCCTCCATCAATATTATTCGGTGCTTCGGTGCTTGCATGGGATGACTGGGGAGAAAATGAGCCATTTACTGACTGAGTAGAAGACCTTCGCCAAAACCGAGCTGCCCAAGGAGCACCGTGTCATTGCGCCGGGAACCATGGTCACCAAGGACTTCAAGCCCGATAGGTAAGCCTCCCTTCTACCAGCAAGATGTATAGATGATGTAAAGAGGATATATGCTAATAGGATGCAGGTTGAACGTTCACGTTGGCGCGGATGGAACCGTCACACACGTTACGCATCAGTAAACGGGTGGATAGATGGCTGATTCTATCAACACAGATGGATACATAATGATGTTAAAAGGGCACTGCGTGTATGATACGAATGGCATATTTGGCATTTTGGCCCTCCTTATTGGGATATCTAGGGCTGGGCTTTAGAGAGGAGTTCCCTTATGAATGAATATATGAACCATTAACGTAACGATTATCGATCTTTTTCCTACCCTTTTAGTATTCATTCATTCCTCTTTACTTGCTATTCGGACTATCACACTTCTCACATCGTAACACATTCAAAACCCGTTGATTTCTATTTTTGGAATTGGAATACAGATTTATCTCAATTCTCTAGACTATAGAACTCACCTTTCAGTTTCAGGAGGAATATATCATCCCACTTCACAAAACCCAGATCGCGTGGCGTGGTGTGCAGCCAGATGAGTGCCGGAGTGAGTGAGTGAGTGAGTGAGTGACTTCATCTCGTTCAATACATTACCCCACCAGCCCCTCGTGCATATTTGGCTCCTCCCGCCCGCCGGATCGCGGGGCAGAAACAGAACAGAGCCCCTCCTCATGTCAAAATATCAACAACATCGATCCATCCAATTACCACTTCAACCACATCCGTCATTCTATCCCCCATTCTACACAAAGACTCAATAGTCATTGTCAAACAATTGCAGGCACCTCGGTCTCCAGTTCGACATCAAGCCAAACGTCCAAGATGTTTAAAAAAGAGCAAGTGGTCCCAATCTTTCCCCTCATTTGCATCAAATTTCACCAGCAGACAAGATCTCTCCAGCTAACAGCAAAGCAGCATTTCCCCTGGATCGAAATCCAAAGTGAAGTCCTCCGTGCAGCGTGCAATTCGAAACCAGATCATAACTACCTACCCACTCCTGGCACCGCATATCGATGAGATTATACCCAAGAAAGAACAGTTAGATGCCATGAAAATGTACAAACCCCCCGTTCCCTCTCCAATGAAATACAAACTTCCCAATCTCAGCCTCATGGGAAAATGACAGCCAAGATGAAATAATTGAGAGGATATAAAGCTGACAGCAGTTGCATGAAATAGACCGGATAGGGTAACACTCTACCTCCTCTCCTCCACCCCGCTCTTCTACCAGCACATGACCGATGCCCTCCTTCCTCATCTCCGCCTGGTCCACCGTTTCCCCTCCGCTTTCCCATCCATCCGAATTGATCGCGGCGCGATTCGTTTTGTACTTTCGGGCGCCACCCTCATGGCCCCGGGACTCACTTCCTCTGGCGGCCGCCTGCCGTCTGGCGATGCCAAAGAAGAGGGTGCTTACGGCACTGGCGCTGATGACGAGGAAGCAGATAGCGACGATAGCGAAGATGAGGACGATGGAGAAGGATGGTATGGAGGTAGGGAGTTGGAGAAGGGCGAGCCCGTAGTGATTTGTGCCGAGGGAAAGAAGGAGGCTTGTGCGGTTGGGCTGCTGAGTATGGGGACAAAGGAGACAAAGGAGAAGGGCAAGGGACCGGTTGTTGAGGAGGGACATTATTTGGGCGATGGACTTTGGAGGTTAGTTCTTGATTGAGCGAGCTACATTGGTTGCACTTGAGAGCGATGGAATGCGATTATGGGATATGATTGTATGACGACGATACGAACCAAATCACGCAGAACTTAAGACTCAAGGACCGTTCATACTTGAGAGACTCGATGTTTTTAGATATGATCAAATTGCAGCAGTAGAACACTTCATACGAACGAGCCTAAAATGCAAATCAAGTTTAAAGGCACTACCAACTGGCCCATGAAATTCCCCTATGAAATTTGCGAGCACTACCCTGTTCTCAAATTAAGTATTTGCTACTACCGCGTCTTTTGCAAATCATTCATAAAAACTCATTCATGTCTCTTTCTTCTTTGTTTCTTCCAGCCGAAACCACTGACATGGCAAAAGAAACATCCCTTGATTCCAGCTCCCAGTCAGCACTATCGTCTCCTATGCTATCTATACCCACCTTCCTTTCAACACTCTCAACATAACCCACTTCTACTTCCCCTTCCACTTCCACTTGCACTGTATAAAAGGTACGATTGCTAGTATTCCAGCACCGCACAAAAGAATAGTAGGTAAGTAGGTATGTTTTTGTGCTTGATTTCGCTGTTTTGTCATAGCATATCAATATCTGCTTTAGACTCGTCGTAGGGTACATAAGGATTCTTTTTTTATTAAAAAAAAGCCCTCACCCTTTTTTCTTGTTTTCGCTCCTTACTAGTAATGTAAATAATACAAAATATTTTTTTCAATGGGCTGATAATTGCAAAAGAGGAAGAATATTGATTAACATTATTATTATTATTGTTATTATTATCCCTACTTTTTACATATTAACGTCAAGAAAATAGAGCAAAGCACAGGCAGGGGTTTATCGCTTTTCTTTTTCTTATCCCTGCTGCGGACGTCGCTACGACCTAAGCGAGCTAAAAAAGGGGGTGCGTATTTGATAGAAAATGCAAAGTTATCCATAAAGAATTACTAGGATCGTTATAGGCTATTCTCAATATTTTCATTATTCTACTCAGGGCAAGAGCTGGAATTTTAGGCTTTCAAAAAAGAAACAGAGGTATAGGTTCTTTCCATCCAGCTCCGATGGTGAAAAAGAAAGAACTAGGCACCTAGAACTTTGCTGGAAGACGGGTCTCCAAAAAAGGAAAGTAAACTATAAGTAGGGGTTTCATGTATAAATGATGTATAAAAAGGTTATTTAAAGTAGGTTTATAGTCATGCATGTTGGCCTAATGGGGCGTATCTTATCATATCAATCACAGCAGCGTAACAAGCGTTTCAACACCTCCTTCATACCACTCACTTCCCAGATTGTTAATGACTCCAATGCGTTCCATGACTCCCTCCAACGCCCGTCCTTCTACAGGCGTGACCACCAAACCTACATATTTATAGTGCCACATCCCCGTCCACGCAATACACAGAAAGAACGCACCCGCGCCTTCGTAATCGGCACACATGTGATCCAACGTCGTCTCCATGCCGACCACAGCGCGGCGACACACTGGACCGTTCACGGAGGTTGAGTTTACGGGCACGATCTGACCGTCGCCGAGGAACCAGTTTTCTTTGCTGCGGCTGCCGTCGGGCTTGAGTGTGTAAGCATGGTGTTGGCCGAGTTGGTAGGTGTGTTTCACCAGACATGGTTTGAGGCGGGCGCGGAGCTTGATGCTGCCGTTAGATACGATGCCAAATGGATTTGCGCCAACAATGTCGCAGCGCGCGTCGACGATGGTGGCGAGGGGCTCGAACGACTTAAGTTCGTTCCAGAC
>Ga0247734_1000352_pt1 | contig 40515 bp, 30 predicted proteins | sample UWRJL103311B2_FD_180933 | JGI IMG/M metagenome (GOLD analysis project Ga0247734, IMG submission 180933) | Plant litter microbial communities from Arlington Agricultural Research Station in Wisconsin, United States - UWRJ-L103-311B-2 | ecosystem: Environmental > Terrestrial > Plant litter >...
TTTATTTACTGGCTACAGAATTCGTGGAATAAAGCCAAAGGTGTTTTAGGGAGAAGAATTAGAAAATTGAGGAATTAGGGCAGAAATTCGAATGCCCAAAAGGGTTGGAAACTAAAAGGGGGGGGGGTTCGTTTGTGTCGCGTATTCAGACTTGGCAGACATCCAGATGGTCCTTTATATTCTTGGTACTACTTCGACATCACAAGTGATGGGGGTCGCAGCGGCCCAAAAGTAGACACGTTTGCCACTACCACGATCAGGATGCGAACGACAGACAAACACCTAACCACATTCCTCCCTATTAATGCATTGGTCGTTGATCGGGTTGACCGTCTACAATGCCATTGACCAGGCGCATAGTTAGCTACCTACTTAAGAACGGACTCGAGAGAGTCCAGAATATCAGACACTTTTACTTAGACAGATTTCACAGTCTGTCGGTGATGTCTTTGACTGTGCTCCGAACCATTTCTTAGGGGCGATGCTTCCTGCGTCTGCTCTTCTGTTGGTCCTTCTTGAAGTCCGTCTAAAAGTCTCTGGAAGGCAGCCGCCGATTCCGTTGAATTCCCTGGTGCTTAGTGATTTTTTCGCATAGTTTTTGCGTTTCCGTCCTTTGAGGGGCGTGTTCGTGAACCCTATAGTTTTTAATCGGACAAGTGGTTCAACTATAGCTGCGTAATCTTTAACAAACTTCCTGTAGTACCCAGAAACCCTACAACAATTGGAAACAGTCCTCGGCTTCAGTAGTTAGCTAACTATGCATCTGGGAAAGGGTGACTGAGTCCTATCAACCTTCCCAATGGAATTTCTGCCTGGGGAAAGGGGCGTACGAGATATCCGGACGGGGTCACAGCATTTGACGTGTCCCAAGCGGATATATCAGATAGTTGGGGAACTTCAACCAAACAGAAAGTCGAAAGTATTCTCCTCAAATACAAAGGATTATTCCGGCAAGGCCTAGGATAGTTCACGAACGGAATCAATATGCCGGTTTTATTCAAAGAAGGTATCAGGTATCACAGTCGTGAGTCTGAAATGATAGGAAAAGTGTCTGATTCTCTCCTACTAAGGTCTTGAAGACCTTATACCTAAGTTCTACTGTTGCTAAAGGAAGGTGCGTCGGACGTTGCGTCCGAACGCCAACGCCAAGGGCGTTCTGAGGACGTTGAGTCCTCACAGAAGGCGTATGTAGACATTTCTGACCTAAAATAAACACCCTACCCACAATCCCAAAGGTGTTGACTTTTCGAAGGTCGACAACCACCCGCGGTTTACTGTTGGATACTAGCGACTTTGTAGATGATATCTCAACATATAATTGGTGAAAGTTCTTCCATATTAGGGCGGGCATATCGTCCAATAGAAGATCATCTCCTTGCAGGATCGTTATTGTATCACCATAATGAATATAGCCAACACTGTGTGTCTTTTGTCCTGGACGATAGTACCGTCTTATGGATAGTCAAAGCAATCGATTCTTGGATAGAATGGTTCCCCGTTTGACTTTCTATCTGGGTAGGGACCGATAAACCACAAACGCCGGCGATGCTACTAGAGACGGTTGTTGTAAAGGAACGTCCTCTAGTGCTCCGTCTGCTTTCATTGGGTCTAGGATATTGTCCATGGCTATCCTGTCTCTTTAGGATTGTGGTTAGGGTGTTTGTACCATTCAGCAATTTTGGAAGCGCCGCTATTAAAATCGGTTGTGGTGGGGTTAGTCCAGTAGAAGAGGAGAATTAGGACGTTTAATCGTATTTGTGAGCACGAGCTACCATATCACCCCTTGTGAGGTCTGATAGTTTGGGAGAGTTATTATATATTTAAGAATTGAGAAGATCTTAATGTTACGCGCCGTTAAGGAGTGTACTCGATGCTAGATTTTCTACGCTGTCTGAGATTCAGGTATATATATACATACAATACATTGGATATTAGAGTGTTAACTATAGAGCATCAATTATAGTAATTCCCAGTTTATAGTGGTAATATCTGATTTCTTAAGTCTCCTAATGTTTGAACACCTAAAAGTGATGTGCTAGCTAGAATATATATTGCGCACATAGTTGTAATTCAATTATATCAAACGCAATGAGACACATAGTATTCATACAATAGATATATTATACTACGTATATAATTGTATTTATATTTTATCAAATGAAATAATATAAGTAATATTTGTATAATAGATATGTAGCAGGTCTCACGGACGTGGAACCGTAATGGTGAAAAGTGTCTGATTCTTCTGAAAGATTCAAGTGACTTCTTATCTAAAATATACTATTTTGCTAGAAGGAAAGTGCGTTGGGCGTTGAGTCCAAACGCCAACGCCAATAGCGTTATGAGGACGTTGAGTCCTCACAGTATGCTATATTATATATATAGCTACGAGCTACCATGTCAAGGACCCTAATCATACTGAGAGGGGAGGTTTCTCAAGAATGTAAGAAAGGTTCTGTATACGGTGTAGTCTAAGGAGGAGAAGAGGCGTTGCCTCTTCTCACGAAGCTATATACAGTAATACAAATGTGAGGCCACCCTGGGTGCCTTGTGCCACAACATGCCCTCCTCCACAAAGAACTTCTCTCTGGAGAAGTGTGAGAACTATTTAGAAAGCAATCTACCATCCGTTGTAAACAGGTCCCTCTGTACCATCTCCCTCTCCGTCCTCTTCTCCATCCTTCTCAATTCCAAAGTTATCCGCGTTATCAACGACCGGAGCGACATCCTTATTAGCGAAACCACCTTCAATAGTGGCAATGATCTCGTCGTCAATGTTGATAGTTGTAGGACGATCTTGGGTACGGGGATCTTTGCTACTGCTGGCAACGGCGTTGATACGGACCTCATTTCCCTTTCCTTTGTCACCTTCTCTAACCGTCAAGGACCCTAATCACACTGAGAGGGGAGGTTCCTCAAGAATGTAAGAAAGATTGTAGATATGCTATATTATATATATAGCTATACTTATATTATATCAAATGGAGTGATATAAGTAATATTTGCACAATAGATATATTATATTACGTATATAATCGTATTTATATTTTATCAAATGGAATAATATAAGTAATATTTGCACAATAGATATGCTATATTATATATAACTGGACTTACATTATATCAAATCGAGTGATACAAGTAATACTTGTCAAATCATATATGTATTTCGCTATTCAATATATACAATTTACTTCCACTCCTCCTCTACCCAAACGAGCGACTTTTGGTTTAGTAACTTTGAAGCTCTGTCCACCCATTTCATTAAATACACCCATAGCGCGATTAGAAAGATGGGACGGCGTTCTTGACAAGCATTTCGAAGTACGCCTGATTCCATGTTCCAGCTTCTGGAGAAGGCTTGAACGCTGAGGGTAGAGTTAGCATAATATCCATTAAACAGTAGAGATGAGTGAGCATACCATCTGCGTGTCCACAGAAGGAGTCGTAGCGAGTAGCAGATTCGTCACTAGTTCCGTCGGACTCTCCACCTGGCTTGACCCATACGAAAGCGTCAACCAATGTGTTGGAGGTAGAGGATGTAGGTCGAGCACCGAATCCAGCACCGTCGACGTTGCACCAGTCACCCCATTCAAGACGAAGGCCAGTGACGGCATTGCGGCCAGTGTCAACAATGGCGTGGCATGGCATGCCAGCAGTTTTAACCAATGGGCAGAAAGTATTGACATAGGTCTTCTCATCCTGGCACTTGTTATACTTGGCGTCAGAGGAACTGGCGAATTCTCCTGGAGACTGGGAGTAGGCGTTCCAACCGGCAACGTTGGTAGCAATACCAAAGACTTGCTTGGGTGAGCCAGCTGCTTTGTATACGCTGGCGAGCCCTTCTGCTCCAGGTTCTAAAGCAAGCATTAGTATTATTTGAAAATATATGTGTATCATTGGAAACATACTCAAGTTGGCATCCCATCCTAGCCATCCACCGTGGCCTGCATCAATGTACATGGCGACGTTGGGGAGGTTGAGTTGCTTGAGAGCATACGCAACGCCATCCTTATAGCCTTGTGCCGAATTTTGGCAAGTCGTCAAATTGGCATTTGTCACTAAGTTTGGGAGCGAGTCTGGCTCGATAACTAGGGCAACTGTATAGATAGCAATTAGCAATAGCTTTAAACAAAAAGCCAAAGGTTGTGGTGTTTTCGTAGACCCTTGTCGGAGCTACTTACTGGCAACGTTTGGGTGAGCCTTGATGGTAGCAACGATGGCTAGGCAGGAATGGTCAGTATATAATATCTCTAAGATCATTCTTATCTACTCACGATCAATGTATTCGCTCTTGTATCTGCTCAAAGAGCCGACTGGAAGTTCTCCGTTGGAGGCCTTGGCTGCACAGTCACGGCCCGGCAAATCGTAGATAACAAGACCAGCGATTTCACCACAGGGTGTCTCATCCAAAATGGTCTTAGCCAATGGTGCGCGTGCAATGGTATCGCTATTGGGAGTTAATTTTAACAGTTGTTGTGAAGTGGAATGGCATGACTTACAGCCAGAGGAAGCTTCCAACCTTGGCAACAGCGGCAGCCTTTGTCTTGAGAGACGAATCCGATATTTGTTCGACAGCAGTCGCAATCTCAGAAGCATAAAAGGAATTTGCGTGCAGAGTTCGGCCGCTGAAAGGATTGGAGCCAGGGGCCAAAGTAACGGCGGTGGAGCATGCTGCGCGAGCTTCAATGCGAGATGGGTCGCGGCTGTCTACCTTCTCGGCTGGGGCAGCAATGGCAACTGCTGCCAAGGCAGCTAAACTCATAGAATACTTCATGATATAGACCAAATGACACAGGAAAGACTTAAGGGATAGAGAGGTGGGGGACAAAAGGTGAAGAAGAGTGTGGGATTGTCTACTTATACATCCTTGTGGAAGTGGAGCTCATCTTCTGATTGTCCAGGAAAGGTTTATTAGGTGCCTGAACGGGTTCAGGAACCTCAGGGCCGAGTAGTGCGGCAGAATTAATTGTCTTGTTCTTGTGACCGTAGTATCAAATTCTGTTATGGAAGAGTATATTGGCCCTGAAAGTAGCACGCAAGTAACTTGCCGGAAGCACTCGCCGTAGAGAAGATCATCCGCTCCGTATGACTGACAGTTATGATTGCTGGTGGAGGCAAAGAATTTATATTAAAACACTCCTGACGAATCACTCGCCTTGCACAATGCTTGAACTTCTTGTTAATATGCGGAGGCTCGAGACTGAGACAGAGGAATACAGTACACATCATCCGGAGATCGACAATTCTTTCAGGGCCACAACTATACAAAACTCCCAAGAACCCCATAACTAGTAACACATCAAAACTCATAAATCAAAGCAAGATGATTGAGCAACCAACTTAGGACAAGATTAGACAAAATGGGACTCTCACTAATCTGATACTTGAAGGACGTGCCGCAGTACTTTGCGTATCCAAGCGGCTTTGGTGGGGAGCGTATTTTGCCTATTGCCATCCATAATTTGACTATGTTAAACAGTTGTTCAGGAAAATAGCCTTTAAATTTCATGGAGCACTATATCTGCCAGTCTTGGCAATTGGTGTGGTTTCGTGTGGCCAATCATCTCGACGGAGTCTGAAGTGCCGGAGGGATATGATTTGCAACTCGCTTTTATCCTCCCAAACAAACGAAGACCCCCAGATTGCGGGGTGCATATACTTAACCTAATCTGGTGGAAACAAGTTGTATAACCAGAGATCATTTCTTCATTACCGCGTAAACGGAAACAAGTGCTCCAGCGGCGGTTTGTAGTGGCGATTGGTCTTAAGTCTGTATATACTAAATTGCTCAGCCAATCCATCCCTTGATCATGAGATCTCTTCTAGTACTCCTTTATGAAGCTTCTCCTCAGCATCGGCTATGGTCAGAATGCCCTCACCCGCAGGAGGCTCGGTTCGGCAGCCTACTCTCCTTCGCCAGTCATGAGCGAGGACACTTGCTTGGAGTGGCTGAGTCTTGGGCACTTAGTGAACTTTGAAAGTGTGTCCAAGTGCCAATGCGTGGCAAAATGATGGTGCTCAAAGTCTGACGACGCCCGATCCGTCTCTTCGCCACATGAAGTTCAGGTCTTGGGAGAAAAGCCACAGATATCTTAATCTAAGAGTACACATTTATTATCGTAGTGCTCGTTATAATCTAAGTGATAAGAATAGTGACCCGATAATCATGCGTTTTAGTTCTACTGGCGGATAACGCACTACGATTGGCCTAACTAGTTTGTAGCACTAAGTATAGGTATCCGCCGACGACTTGTATATGGGCCTTAGAGACGAGGGCTTTCATAGAAGGTCATGGAGCAAGCGATGAACATTCTTTTTTCAAGAACATGGTCTTAGCACTAGGGAATCTGCAGACCCTCGATTGAGTATATATCACTTGATGAAAAGCTGATTGGATATTGTATAGTTGTAAGGTAAAAATGGATAGTAGTCTGATGATTTTGTTACTCAGGACATTAACAGCGACAGCAACTCTTCCTGCGACAAGTTCAAGCTGGTAGAGACCAGCTGATCAGTAAAGTGAGTCCAGCTTCTTGAACAGGACCAGACTATTGTGGGTTCGCAGCTGGTGCCAAAATACAAACAGGAGTTCAATTTTGCCAGCCAATGGGATCTTTTACGTCAGTTCGTAAGTTTACCATGGAAGCACCTCCACAGGAATACCCAAAGGAAGGGCTAAGAAAGAGCTCATCAATATCAGGCTCGAAGGATGCAGGTTAAGAATGCAGCAAGAGATAGACTGTCTAGGTGCGTCGTTAAAACATGATTCTTAATTATTTTTTACAGGGCAACTAAAGCTTCTGCCGCTTTTTCTTCGGCGTTAAGTTTTGTGAATGTTTTCTTGAACCCACGTCTTCGTTTAGTTCTTCTCGAAGTTGCTCAGCTGCTTCATCTGTCTCGTCCACGTCCTCTAAGTCTTCATCGTCCTCATCCACAATATCATCCATTTCACTATCTTCGTCTTCTGAATCGAGACCAAAGGCAGCATCAACGTCTCCAAGTTCAATACCACCGTCACTATCGAATCCATTGAATTCTTCTTCAATCTCATCATCTGGAGCATTCGAGGTGAAGTCCGTCATCGATGTATCGGCGACAGATGTGCCAGCCGCAGACTCGTCGTCACGCTTTCTCTTCTTTCCCATTTCTCCCAGTCTACCCTCTCGACCTTCTATTCCTTTCTCTTCCGGACCTTCTATAAGCGGAGGAGGGGTGAACCATGGGATCTTGCCACGCAAAAAGTCATTCAAAACCATTTTAGCTACACCGTCAACATCAGGCTCTCCTCCGTGGAGAAGTCTTCCGCCCTTTCTCGCCAAAAGTTCTAAAAATTCAATATGATCTTTATACCCCTTGATCTGATAGGTTCTTTCAATATGCTGAGGTTTGGTTTTGGCAAGGACGGCTGGAATATATTGTTCTGGATTCTCAACGTTCTCAACTCTGACAACACCACGCAATAAAATATCTTGAGGTGTATCTGTGTTGCTAGGAGGAACAACTCCAGGGCAATCAATTAAATAGATACGTTTCATAAGGGTAATATACTGCCAAATTTTGGTCTCTCCCGGGATAGGCGCAACGGTGCATACCTTCTTTTTTCGAAGGGTGTTTATAATGGAAGATTTGCCCGTGTTGGGGTACCCAATGAAACCGACAGATACCTGTTTACGATCTGAGTGGAGGGAAGAGAATTGTCGGAGGAGAGAGATCAGTGATCCTTTACCAAACGAGTTCGTTATTGAAGCGTGGAATGCGAGTGTAGGGTAGTCTTTTCCTAAGTACCGTGTCCATGCAGCCTGCGGAAAAGTTAGCTTTGGTTCGAGAAAAACCATAAGAGCATCACAAAATCAAGATGTATGAATCATTACTAAGAATACCACCACGAGCTACTAAGAATAGTAGGAGTAGTCTTCAACTCAAACGAAACATAATCAAACTCTTTACGACAGACCCTCCAAGACGGTGGGCTGTCTACTCAAAAGTCGTGAGACCTAGAGCGGCGAGGATGAATTTGCTCTACCAAAGTTGTAACAGGCGACCTTCCATTGCGTTGAGCACATAATATGCAGAAGGAGTCTTGACTTAACGATGGAACAAGGAAAAGGGTATATAACACGAAGGGGGAAAAAGTACTTACAGCGACTCTTGTAGGCACCAAATCGCACTTGTTCAGTACAAATATCAAGTGCTTGTGTGGGGCTTCCTCCTTGATATACTTTTCCACGCTGCGACACCTGGTACCAAGAGGATCTCTTGCGTCGAGTACGTGGATTACCACATCCGAAGAATCAATAACTTTGTAAAGCTCGTTCCAGATACGTTTGCTCTGTCCCTTATTAAAGATAGCCTCCCTGGCACTGGTGATATAACCATCGTCGGCTTTCACAGCCTCACCTACTGGTTCTGCTCCAGAATTACCACTGAGTAATAACTGCTCATCAAGGCGGTCTAGGTAAGAATCGTGACTCTTTGTAGTACTCTCAGCTAGATCTTCTACAGAGCTCACTCCAAGTTTCACTCGCTTCCGCTGCATTTTTGGGCCGAATGTGTCTGCAAAAGGGACACCTTCTATTGTCATCTTGGCCTGGTGTTGTTTGATGCCATTCTTCCCTTGACCATCCCTGATCAGCGTCATTGGAAGCTTGTTGGATTTTAGCAAAACGCTATATGGATCTGAGGCTCGTTCCTCCATTGCGGAGCGAAATGAAGCCAAAGCATCTTGCCCAATAACCCTAGAGTTGGTGAACCATTTCCTATTGGGCTTCAGCCAAGTTAGTTTCGACGATATCTAAATTTTTGGACAGTGTGGAAACTTTACCTCAATTCTAGCATTTGGAACCTCTCTAGTTTGGAATGCAGCCGCCTTCGTTACCTTTCCAGCGGCATTGTGCTGGGCAGTACCTCCAGTGAGAATCTTCAATTGCTTTGCCTTTTTTGCTGATCTGTAGAAATTCTCTCCCTTCACTTTGACGTTGGCCATGCCGTCACTGACAGTGCCATCTCTCTTTTTCCGAGACTCTTCTTTCTTGAACTTACCCATCTTGAATAAAGCGCACTTTGTAGTGCAAAGTCCTGGATTGAAAAGGTTGTTGTAAGGTTTAAGATGGGTGCGGGCCACAAAAAAAAAGAAGAGGAGCGAGGAAAAAAAAGTTACATGGGGCTGGGCTGGTAAGCTTGGCCGGCTTTAAAAATGTGGCTGAACAACGTTGTGCCTGATATATGAGGTATGGATAACGTTAAATTATTTTGGGGATTATCAACGACATGTTACCTTTCTAAGGAGAAGGCATTATCATTTATCATGCCGCCACCACTACCATACGGTCCATTGAGCGCTCTCATAAGGCCGAATTCACAAATTTCCACCTCATACCCCTTTAGAGCTTTCACGACATCAGCTGCCCTTTCGTTTGTCGGTCCTGAAAGTCCCAAGTTCATCGATGTCCCCTTACCACCCCAAAGATATGCATCAGGGAATCGAGATATAAAGGGCAAACTCCCTTCGCCCCGAGATGTTTTTCACCGGCGAGGGCCTACCAAAGATGGACGAACCCTGAAGCAGCATTTGAGGCTCGCTACACTCCCTCCATCAAAAGAGCGTTTGAGTTCCGAACCCGCAAATGAACGCATAGCATGGAAACGACGTATGGCAGATTCACGGCGGCAAAATTTACAAGATGGAATTAGGGCACTGTATGAGAGGAAGAACAACCAACAACGCTCAGTTGCAGCCAGGAGTCATAAGAAACAACAAGATCGTGATGCACGATTGAATGCCCCCCAGCGTGAGGATGAACGCCTGACAAACCCTACTGTCAAAGAGGCTGTACGAGATCTTCAGCTTGGTCCGGTTGCCGACCCTCAGCGAGAATCGCGAATTGCCGAAATGAAGCAGCGAGTAGAAGCTAAAGAAGCTGCACGTGAGGAAGCACGCCAAAATGCGCTGCATACACTATATATGCATGCTCGCTCGTTCATTGTGACAGAAGAACAGTTGAATGCAGAGGTTGATAGAATTTTTGTCGAAAAACCATTCCCAAAAGCGGAGGATGCAAATGTGTGGGAGGCATTTGGTGTACCATTGACTATCGACGCTATGGTCAGAGGGCTAGAAGGAAGGCAGAAAACTGTGTATGAGTCTTCAAAAGCTAGGAACCCTGCTCATAAAGCTGAAGAACGCATGGCGAGAATCTCGGAGGAGTTTACTGGGGGGAAACTGGACTAAACGTAGAATGATTTTCCATCCTTTGTATATTAGAGGGCACAGCTGATTATATCCAATGTATAATATTGTAAGGCTAGCTACGTTGGTCTGCAGGATATGCTGATAGTTATCAATTTGCGGATATGATTTGAGTGATATTTACAAGCACTTGATCAACACCAGCCCTTCGAACTCCTGGCCCTGGCCCTATACATACAGCACTCCAAGCCAATTGTGTGACTATTTGTTGCATGTTTATAGATGCTCTGACAAAATAACCCCCTTTATGAGGCTCGATTCCCAAAACTTTGGGTGTGGTAGCCGGAATCCATACATCCTCATTGTTTGCACTTCCGTTGAGGACGCCTATGAGTTCAAGATGCTCTTATATATCTTAAGCCTCGAGAAAATATCCTTTAAGGCCTGGCAGTTCTGAAAAGATAGCTGTCCTTGTCCATCCAAAGAGAAGTCGTTCACCGTGAACTCTGGGGATCTTTATACAAAGATGTCCTTTAATTGAACGATACATTTTTAGAAAAACTATTGCTTTAATAAAAGGCTTGGGCTGACTAATAGTTGGTAATAGTTTGCCTTCTAAGCTATGTTCGGTTAGCTTTGGAGATCTGGTATAGCTATTCAACGAAATTGTCTAAATAAACGGATTAATTAGTCTCTATCAGATAAGTTTTCAAAGCTTGAATGAGACAAGAATTTGCTTACAAAGATAATGATGGGTGCCGTAAAGTGGCTGAATATGTGAGAAGGATATGTTGGGAGATGACAGAATTTGTAGGCTTCGTTGAGCACACACGAGCCAGAATGGTTGCGCGAAAGTTGGCGCAAGACTAGGTGCAGGAACTAGATGCCACGGGTCGATATATGTTGGCTGCTCCCGAAAGCAGGAAATTGTGTATGTTTCAGCAATTCACTTGCGAAATCTACATATTTCGACAATTCTTCTTGTTTCCGAATATTTACACTCTCCTCGGCGCCCAATAGAATCTCGCTCAAGTCATCGAGTTGTCGTCTCTCGCTTCCGGCCCAAGCCTCAATCTCGAAAGAATAGATCTCCATTGCCTTTTGACTGAGAGTTAGAGCGATATCAGGGGTGAGCTGACTAGATTGAATGGCAAGTCTTTAAACATTGTAAAGGTGTCTAGTGTATCCGTATAGTCCTCTTCCAGTCTCTGTGCTCTGCTCTCAGTGGCTCTAAGTCTCAAACTTTTGCGATTCCAATATGTCTCTGCGCAGTGCAAGTCTCTCTTCTCGCATCTTGAGTATCGAATTAGCAATTTCTGGGCGAGATACAAATTAAATCCCTTATACTGCTATAATTGCTATTGTAGTATCGAATTCTTTCACCCTTGTATACATAAGTGAGAACGCTGAGATAGATATTTTATTCATCCCTAATCTCTAATTAGAACCGACCATTTTATCTGGATGGCATTGAACCTTAAATTAGGTTTAGGAATCGGCCTATTGCATTCATGCAACTACTCTTTTTCTGAATCCTTCTGAATCGCAGCTTTGTTTTTTAGGGTTAGGTGTATATTTTGGTAGTCTGGCCTCTATGTGTATATTAAATGACTTTGGAATAAAAAAAGTTTATGATATCTTGGATAGAATGTCTTAGTTTATTTGCTACTATTGAAACAATATGGTGATTCATTGCGGATAATGAGGTGCTTGACTTGAGCAATCTACCTGCCATAAAATTATATCCCAAGCAACAGAAATTAAACATTTTCTTATAACCAATTTTTGAGGGGAAAAAGTCGCAGTTTCAATTCACTCCACCAGTCTAGTCTATCTTCTATTGGTCTATCATCATATCTATTATCTTACAAATACCATTTAGAAAACTCCATTTGCACAGGTCAAGCCCTTTGTTTATAACCTGCCGTGTATCTCGATTAAAATCTAGAGATATCTCGCCCAAAAATCCAGTTAATAGACCTGTTATTGTTAGCAAGTTCTTCCGTGCTCCAGGGTTACAATACCAGTAGATTGGAATAAGTAGTCTATTATATCCTTGGAGTTAGCTTTATTTTTCTTGTTTGATGGATATGGGAGGATATTTGTTGAGTTGATAATCAACAGAGACAAACGTGCTATTCGTCGAGTCTCAAGGCTGATAACTCATTTTTCTCGAGGACTGCCACTACTCACTTGTTCCTCCACGACACCGTCTGAGTCAAGTATGCTCCACGCCAAATTAACCAGGCAAATCTTCCTTTAATCTCAGTGTTACCTCCAGATTGCATGATGGCATTCATGTTACCCAGGTATGTCATCACCCCTAAATTTTTGAAATTGAATCCCTCCTGATCCTCTACGAAACCTTTATTCAAGCTCTTTCCTAACCATTTTGCTTCCTGATTAGCTACTTGGGCAGTCGCCGGGAGCCTTCCCTTCTCCATAATAGAAACATCGCCGATCGCAAATACATCTTGCATGGTTGCTTCAGGGACATCAGTTGTTGATTCCGGTGCATTTGGAATGCAGTGTTCCCTGAGGCGAAGTTTTACTCTAAAGTGATCATCAACCATAAGTCCACCATTGCTATATCGCTTCAGAGCCCATTTATGGGCGGTTGGAGATGTTGAAGTTGCGTTTACCAAGGTAGCAGAAGATTTGGGGAACATGTGTACATCATCAAGGGCTTGTTGAATGAATGGATTCATCATAAGACCTGATCAGTCAGTAAGGTGAAAAGAAAACAAGGAGAAGCTGCTGACCGGTAGACCAGACACACATTCCTACACCAATTTCACCATTCTGTTTGGTCTTGAGAGTAAAAACACCACCATCAAACTGTTCACGGTCTTTACCTGGCGCTCCAGGAGTGAGGCTATCGATGTTGTGTTCTGTTCTGACTTGAATCCCATCTCGCTTGAAAAGCTTCAACGCATATTCAGCCAGTTTTTTGTCGAACATAGGGAGGATTTTTGGGGCAACATCATATATAGTTATATTAACATGATGAATGAGTGACGGGTAGACTCTTCTTAGATCTTCGTGTATAAGATCGTGAAGTTCAGCAGCAAATTCGACTCCAGTGGCTTTAAATTTAATTAGCAATTGTAGTCGGGGTAGTATAATTCTGATAAACTCACGACCACCTCCAACAATAGCAAAATTCAGGAGCTGTTGACGTAGAGCATCAGAAGATGTTGGAAGTGAAGCAGTCTCGAAACCTGAAACAGTCAGTATCTAATTGAAGCGATTTCCTAATAAGTGATAACACACATTCTAAAACCCTATACCTTATTTTTCGCGCATCCATAACATCTTTAAGGAAAAAGGCATTTTCTCTGACTCCTGGTGTTCCAAAAGTTTGGCTGTAGCACCCAACAGCTACAACGAGTTTGTCATATGCTAATTCGAATAGTTGACCTTTGGGTTGGGGACATTTTTTCATATCTTGAAGGGCAGCCTTGCTAAGTGTTGGGTCCGGCAGTTGGTTCGAAGTTGCTTCCTCGATTCGAATTTGCTTTTGATTGAAGTTCACATCGTTTCCCCAACCTTGGATGAACTCAACGCCTGAGCGACGAGCACGAACAGATTCCAGAGTTGTTCTAAACTCAAGAGTACCGACTGCTGTGGAAGCCAGTAGGGGGGTGAAAACAAAGTACGGTCTTGGGGATACGATAACCGGTTGAAACTTATTCTTATCAAGTTCTCTTGAAAGAGCGAAACCAGACCAACTTGAGGGATCATTAGAAGAGTTCTGAAAATAACATCAAAGGAGCAGACCGACCCGGAGCCCAGTATGACCACCCTTTCTCGATCTTATACAATCATTACTATCCATCAGAAACTCATAGCATCAGAGCCAAGCCTACCTCCTTTCGTTTTATCCAACTCTTGTGTTGATATTCCTTTTCGTAGAATTCGGTTCCAACCCGACGATCCCGGGCGGAGTGGCGATAAGCCAGTAGGTCTCATACTCTGCATCAAGGAACTCATTTTCAAGAGGCGAAATTGATTCTGTGGAAGTCTAAGAGTAACATCTCTTTCTTTATGATCTTTTCTCACTCACGGGGACAAATAGGTAATCATTTTAAAGTTGCGGACGGAATTCGGCGAATATCGGGTGCACCACATAACACAACAAGCTTCTAAGGAATTATACGAGACTGAGCCGCATTCACGATGAGGTTGTGGCAGACATATGTATCGTTTAGGTTGTCAGAGAAAGCTCTAATATATTGATGGAGAGTCATTTTATGGTCCAATATAGTTAGTTATCAAGAAGGTAAGATGATGTACTATACTGCGCTGGTACTGTCCTAACCCTGCCAAGACTATGTGAGCCTAGCACCTAAGGTTGATGTCATGGGTGTTCTGTTTCCATGGACTTTAGCTTTTACTTATTCTTTAAATATTTCGATATCTTTGGGAAGACAAAACGTAGAGTAGGTCCCGGTGTTAAGTCTGCTTCTTGAGTCTGATGATATCAGGTCGACCCTTTTGCAAAGGGTGATTTATTCCCCAACCGGTGCAACTTCAGTTCTCTAACTTGTAATCGAGGGTATTGTAAATCTATAATTCATCTCGTTGAAGTACTTCTATGTCCTTCTCGTTTGAACCATTGTTACAAATATATAAATTTAATTGCTTATATCCTTGTTTTTCATATTGCTCTAGACAAGTCACTCGTTTTTACGTTAATGGCACTCAATGATCTTCAGCTCTTTTTGCTCAGAATTTCTTCCCAAAATCCTGCCATACCCTATCTTTCAACAGCCTGAGGGGATCTTTCACAAAAATTTGAAAGCAGAATAAAGCGAAACTGATCATCTGGACATGCTGATATTAGCAGGAGCTGGATCCGAAAATAGGCAAAGCTCCGAAACGTCAAGGAATAATGAGGCAGCGTCAACTAAAGAGATCCCATGCCATTTCATCAACTCTTGTAGCCCATTAACCCCATAACAAACCATACCAAGTCCTAGATATACAGTTTATTCACTATGTGTAATGAAACTAAATTAGAACATTTCAAATTGATCCTTGGCTACCAGAATCCTTAGGAAGGACAAAATCCATCCTTCTATTTGATCTAGGTTCTTCTTGACGTTACAAAATACTGCTTAAGGGGAAGATCAAAAGATAATCGTGAATATGGTGAGTTGATATATCATGTTACTAAATGATAGCGCAGTTACTTCTAATAGAATAGTGCATGCTAGTTTCTTCGCTGCACATCAATCTATGGAGACGTTACTACCAAGATCAAACTGTTTAGGAAGCGATCATTATTTTTACTATCATATTTATGCTTGTCCTAAATTAAACTCTTCATTTGATGCTTGCTACTTCTGCCACACACAGTTTTAATCGTTCTCCAGATCTATGATTCTGAATCAGAGGTAATGCATAAAAAAAGACATAGAAGATTTATTCATAATTATAAAGGATCCCGAGAGGTTCCCTCTCGACATAAAGATATGGAGGGATAAATCTCCTTACTACTTGTTGTGTAAATTGAAGACGAAATGGCAGTTCAGAGGACGCGAAGCGACCATTTGATGGACCCACTTGAGAATTCACCCGTTTGTTGAAACGCTCTAAAAGATTATTGCAGAGCTTTTTCGAAAAACGGGGCCCCAAAAGGTTAACCGCAAATGGCGCGCCACGATTTGCTGCACTTGTAAGAAGGCTATCAATTTGGAGAGCAGAAAAAATATCATCGGGCCGAAGATGTTCATGTGAGAGTTCAATGAGCTCAATAACTTCCAGAACTGGAGGGATTAGGTACGAAAGTGTCCAAGGAATGATGGTATGCTCAGCAAACGAGCCTAGCCGGAGGGAAATAAGAGCTTTGAGATCGGGAAGCTTGAGATGGCATATGTTGGTTCTAGTTGCTGCTTTTGAGATATTAAGATGTGTGAGAGACTCAGACTGTTGTGCAAGTGCATCGTTGAGAATGTTCATATCGTCGGTGGCGTAAACATCCGAGTGATCAGAGTGATGGTATCTAGTCTCACAATAGCTCAATCTCTGCAAAGCTTGTGGTAGTGAAAGGATAACTTTCAAACTGTCCGCTGATATAGTGCCTTCGGTGATTGTGAGAGATTTAAGATTTGTTTGGCGAGTAAATGGGTGTATCTTTGCGCTCATACCAGCTCCGCCGGAAACACTAGAGAGTTGCCCAATCTTTACGCAAGATATTTCCAATATCTCTAACCCCGGAAGAAGGAATATTGGAGACAAGGGTGTAGCTTCCCAATATCTCTTACTTGCTGTCGCTGTCCAATGCAAAGTTACTGGAGAGAACATCTGTTAATGACTACCCAACTTATGTAATACTTAGAGAGATAAGCTATTCAGTTTGAGACTCACTTGATCTGAGCCTATCCAATGGCCTTTGTACTGCAACCGAAGTACTTGACAATGAAGCTAGCTCAAAACACTTAAGATATGATTGCATCTCTCCAACCCAGGACGTGTCCTGGGAATGCCAAGAATGGGAATTGCAAAAAGGGGATTCGGACACAAATGTGTTCAAATTAGAAAGTGAGCAGAGATCAATAATTGGTGCTGACTCTGTGCCAAACTTCTTGGTCGAATAACGTAATTCAAGAGTACGTATGTAGTTGCGTCTCTCTGGGTGAATGACGAGAGCATTTTCCAGCAAGCGGACCCTGGTACTCTCAAGAAAAAGAAGTGAAGAGTATAGACAAGGCTCAGCAATGATCCTCAGACTTTTGCAACTCAATATGATTGAAAGTAATGTGGGCCGATCTTGGATTGCCTGGATGATCTGAGTAATTGACTCAGTTGGAAGACTGAGTAGAGACATCGTGAAATACGGCGCAACCTTAATTGAAAACGGTAGTGAGGTGATATTTCTATAGAATCAGGTATGATGTTTGCTTGTCATCAATAGGAATTAGCATCGCGAGCTCGTTGTTACATCATGAATGGCAGAGTGTAGCCTAATCTCAGCCTAATAAGGCATAAACGAAACTATTTGCCAAGAGCTTAAGCGAGGTCTTCAGGAGTACCGTCTTAATTGATCCAAAATGTGGTTTACGTTGCTAGCCTTCATTCAGATGCACAGAGTCCGGCCCAAACTAATATCAAGAAATCTGGGCTCGCAAGGCTATGTTTGATTCCTCATGTAATCCTTCGTGCAAGGACTGGAGTAAGGCAATAGCCCATTGTACGCACTAATTTCTTGCATTCTCAGCAATCGTATCAAACCAAGGGGGTTTTCTCTAAAATATAAAATGAGTCTCAGCTTACAAAATCATGAATTGGAAAGTGAATTGCGAGCTTTGTACATGTACCGCCGTCTTTGAGAAAGAAGTATACAGATCTGCTACTACGATGTTGAAGTTCAACTTTTGAGAAATTCCAAGAAGGATAAGATTATTTTGAGCTGATTCTAAATATCTTGATAGAGTGCTTTGGAAAGTTACACCGCATGCAGTTTACAACATAAAATGTTCAACTTAAGGAACAAACAAGGTGCCGTAGTCTTGTACTATTCAGCAATTTGTCGTTGGCTAGATTCTTCTCTAGTCTCAAAGAAGTTGGGCAAAGATAAACTATCGAAGTGGTATATTCTCCTGAGTTTTCGAACTCTAGAAGCACCTTCAACTGTTAACAGGACTTGGCGCTAAGAGTATTACCAATCTATAGGCAATGTAAACGGTTAAAATCAAAGCTATAATCGTACAGGACACTATCAAGATTTATGGATTCAATACTAACGCATTCTATTGTGAGCATGAAATCGCACTAATGTAACGATAATCTATTGGAGCTAGTGGCTCATATCTTGAGAAACATTCTAAGTATGCCAAAGCTGAAAGTTTACAATTGATTTCAATGATTAGATAGACCTGAAGAAGTATTCCGATTATGTCTTTTTGAGAATCGACCTTCAACTCAAACTCATGCTAAACCAAGGTTAAGAGATAGAAGAGAAATACATTTCCTTGAATTTTACGATTGTCCATTTCTTATGGCGAAGTGAGTATTATCTAAAATACGAGAATGAAAACGATACCGCAGACCGAAAATGTGTCAGGGATTATTTTATGTGAGAATCCTAGTACTGGTTACAGAACTTGAAAGGCATTATGAACACAGAAAATATTATGACAATTAGAATATATTGATTAAATTATGAAATTAATCAGATTACCATGGACTGAAGCTCGTGAGAAGAGAAGACTTGGCGAGGGAGACGAGACTGCAGATTTTCTGTTGTTATAATACAATATTTTACAAGTTTTTCCGAATGTTTCCCACCCAAGCCGCATCTACTCATTATAATGCATGAATAATATAGCTAGGCTATAAAGGAGACGCCATGATACAGGAATAAAGTCTATTCAACGGAGATAAAATAGAAGACACCTGCAAATCATCAGTTATAAGCTAAAAATTAGATAAGTGATAGGCAGTGCTCAAGCGACGACGTACTGTTTATTTATTTCTATCCGCCTGTATTTTTTCATAATTCGCAATCAATTCTTTCCTGAAGAAGGTTAGTCTGATATGAGTGTGCAACAGGGGTCATAAAAACTGTACTGTAGCTGTCCTGGTGCTGGACTATAATGACTAAATTCCATTCCGAATTCACCTTTTCCCTGTGTTGCAGCTCTGAGTTGAGAGCTGAAACCAAACATTGCATTCAAGCTGCAGTCAGCGAGTAGCGTGAAATCCTCTGGGCCAATTTCAGTCTCATTAATAATCGCATTTCTCTTATTCAACAAGCCAAGGATGTTTCCTTGAAATTCGTTCGGGGCGGTGATGGTAGTCTTCATGAGGGGCTCCAGGATTTGAGGTTTGGCTTCTTTGAAAGCCTTGCGGAAGGCTTGTTGAGTTGCGTTCTTAAACGCCATCTCGGAGGAATCAGTCATGTGAGTCGCGCCATCATTGACAACCATATGGGTTCCTAGAACAGGATGGCCCACTAGAGGACCTTTCTCACAGGATGCCATGAATCCCTTTTCACATGCAAAAAGATATTTCTCTGAGATCGAACCACCAGTAACCTGTTGTTCAAATTTTGCTGGGCCATAACCATTGGGCCCTGGTTCGATCGGGTCCATGAATCCCACAACTCTGGCGAAATCACCAGCACCACCCGTCTGCTTCTTCAGTGTATGATCAAACTTGACGGACTCTGTAATTGTCTCACGATAAGCCACCTGTGGCTTTCCAGTTTCAACTTCGACTCTATATTCTCGACGCATGCGCTCAACATATATGTCTAGGTGGAGCTCACCCATACCAGATATGATAGTTTCTTGACTTTCTGCATCAACATGAACCCTAAATGTAGGATCTTCACGCTGGAAGCGACTCATTGCTTTACTGAAGTTTGCGGTATCTTTCATGCCCTTAGGCTTGATGGACAAAGAGATGACAGGATCTGGCACGAACATGGAGGACATAGAATATGGCAGTCCACCATCCGTAAAGGTATCTCCAGAGGCACATTCGACTCCGAACACAGCGCAAATTTCCCCGGCACCGATTTCCGGCACATCCTCCATTTCATTAGAATGCATTCGCACAATTCGAGGAATTTTGATCTTTTTGTCCGTCCTGGCATTGAAAACATTCATTCCTTTTCTCAGTGTTCCTTGGTAGACCCGAATATACGTCAGTTGTCCATAATTGCCTTCCTCAAGCTTGAATGCCAGGCCAACAAAAGGCAGCGAACCGTACGATACGAGCTTAACGGGCGCTTCTTCTCTTCGTTTGTCTAGAGCTAAGTTTTCGACTTCTGCAGGATTGGGCAAATAATCACACACGGCATCTAGCATAGGTTGAACGGACTTGTCTGCCAATGCACTTCCCATGAGAACCGGGGTGAACTTAAGGGCAATAGTCGCTCGTCGGACAGCAGCTTTTATCTGCTCTTGACTGGGGATTTTCTCATCCAAAAATATTTCGGCGATCTCGTCATCAACATCCGCCAATGTTTCAATCAGAATAGATCTTCGCTCTTCTGCCAATGCCTTTACATCGTCGGGTATCACGTCCGTCTCTCTAATGATTTCTCCCTTGGGCCCATCGTTGTATATAGCCTTCATTCTTATAAGATCCACGACACCCTGAAATGAATCCTCTGATCCGATAGGTACTTGTAAAGCGGCGGCAGGAATCCGCAGCTTTTGGTTGATCTGGTCAACTGCCTTGAAAGGATTGGCTCCCATTCGGTCCATTTTGTTGATGAAACTAATTCGAGGAACGTTATATCTTCGCATTTGACGGTCAACTGTAATAGTCTGACTTTGTACGCCGCTCACTGCACATAGAATCATAACGGCTCCGTCGAGTACCCGTAACGCTCTTTCTACCTCGATTGTGAAGTCGATATGTCCGGGCGTATCAATCAGATTGACGTGGTACTTTTCTTCTATGCCATTCTCCGTTTTCAGCCAATCACAGAAAGTTGCTGCGGACTGAATTGTAATTCCCTTCTCTCTTTCCAACTCCATAGAGTCCATTTTGGCACCAACAGCATCCTTTCCTCGAACTTCGTGAATCGCATTGATTCGTCCAGTGTAAAACAGTACTCGTTCTGTACATGTGGTTTTACCGCTATCGATATGTGCCTAAAGTAAAGTTAATATTGATCTCTTAATAGAAGCATCGCGCCACATACTGCAATTCCAATGTTCCGAATCTTTGTTAAACGCGATTTTTCAGCAACATCTAAGTTCTTCACAATATCCTGCTGGGAAAGCTTTGCAGGCTCTGCGGCAGCTTTTTTTAATCTAGACAATGTTAGTTGCTATTTTGCATTAGGAGCTTGATGTTAGCTCTTAAAAGTCAACCAACACTGCTGTGCCTTTCCTTCCTACCCCGATACTTTCAGAGTAACGTTTTTAACTTACATAGCTTCTGCTGTAGCCGCTCGCACAGTTCTTGACGTCGAGAAATATACTTGGGACTGTTTCCCCCTAATTCCTCCTGCACACTTGCGTGTTGCTGCATTCAGATTCATAAGCCTAGGCCTAGCAGCGCAACTTCGAAATGAAGCAATCGAAGCCTCCGAGGAAGCTGCAGTGCGAATTGCCCTATGCATTGTGTATGAGTTGAGAGGCCAACTTTTAACTCGACCTGCCCATTCAACTTTTTGACCCGGCAAAATATTGCCAAGATAGTTAAGTGGTAGGGGTATTGAAGTTCAAGCACGTGCTTTCGTGACCGTGTAGTGTTCTTCATTATTGACAAATGCGTGTCCCTTTACCACTTTTACTCTTTCATCCCCAAAGCACAAAGGCATAACAGTATATTGTACCTTAGCACCTTATGTACGCAATAAGACCGCCAGATCAGCCACTACACTCATGCGATTTCCGAGATGGCACCACCTTCAAATTCGGTCCCTGATGTGAAAGAGCACGACACCTTAAAGTACTCCTTGCTCGGGCCCTCCCTCACAAAACCCGGACAGGATAATGTTGATCAAAGGAAGGTGTGAAACCAGGTCTCTTTCCGTGGAACCCCACTTACTGTATCAGGTCTCTGAAATCATATACGACGTATCGAAGGGGTCGAAATTCTTCAACAATGAAGAGGCTAGAGATAAAAGCCTGACCCTGAAAATTGATCGAATTCTGAAGAAAAAGGCAGACTTAGAAAGACTAGATCTTGGAAATGATAAAAGGAAAGCCGATCATTTGATCGAGGAACTCGAACTTTCCAGAGATTTATCTCAGACAATCGTTCATATAGATTGTGATGCCTTCTATGCGGCAGTTGAAGAACTGGATAGACCTGAGCTGAAGGATGTGCCATTCTCTGTGGGTAAGGGTGTTTTGACAACATGCAATTACCATGCAAGGAAGTTTGGGTGTCGAAGCGGTATGGCGGGCTTTGTGGCAAAGAAATTATGCCCACAGCTTATCCAGATTCCGCTGAATTTCGACAAGTATACATCAAAAGCACAAGAGGTCAGGGAAATTATTGTTGACTATGATCCGAGATTTGAAAGCGCCAGTATTGATGAAGCGTATCTCAACATTACAGAATACTGTGAAAGGAATAGCATTGAACCAGCAACCGCGATCGAGAACCTTCGTAGGGAGGTACATGAAAAGACAAAAATCACAATATCTGCGGGGATTGCTGCCAATACCAAATTGGCTAAGATATGCTCCAACATGAACAAACCAAATGGTCAATTCCAACTGCCAAATGAAAGAGCCGCCATCATGGCCTTCATGCGAGATCTACCTACACGAAAAGTCAATGGTGTAGGTCGCGTGTTCGAAAGAGAACTTGATGCTGTAGGAGTAAAGACCTGTGGAGAGATTTACTCTTGCAGGCAATATTTATCGAAGTTATTTGGCGAAAAGGCATTCTCCTTTCTCATGGGGTGCTATCTTGGATTAGGCAGGACGTCAGTACAACCAGCAGAGGAATTTGAGCGGAAGAGTGTTGGTACCGAAAGCACCTTTGCGGAAATGGGCGATCCTACTGCTCTTCGTAAGAAGCTTAGATGGACTGCTGAAGAACTTGAGAAAGATATGGTAAGAACACAATTCAAGGGCCGAACACTGTGCTTGAAGGTCAAGTTGCATACTTTCGAGGTGTTCACGAGGCAGGTGGTCCCACCAAAGTCCATATACCAAGCCGATGATCTGTACAAATACTCCTTACCAATGTTGTTGAAATTAGAACAAGAATTCCCAGGTATGAAATTACGACTAATGGGGCTTCGCTGTACTCATCTCCTGTCAATGAAAAAGGCAGATACGATGGCCTTCTTTGGATACAAAACCAAGATGCCAACTGATGACAGTGATATCAATAGCACTTCTGGAACTCTGAAAAGGAAGTTGGATGACATAGAAGAGGAGCACTGGGAGGAATATGATGAGCGTTTATTCGAAGATGCTGAGAGACTGGAGCGAGAAGATGAGCTTAATGAGCTAGAAACTCTCAGCCAGGAAATTGATAAGAGGAGACATCACGGGAAAGAAATAGTGCCAAACCCAAAGAAAGTCGAGACTCTGGATGAAGAATGGTGGGATTGTCCTGTATGTCTACGCCCTCAACGTTCCAATGAGAAGGCATTCAACGAACATATGGATCTTTGTCTTTCGAGACAGACGATACGAGATGTTGTACAGGAAGCAACATTTGATAAAGATGTCTCTACGCCATTACCGTTAAAAAGGCCCAAAACAGAACGAGGCAAGATCAAGTCAGCCTTAAGTGATCCGAAGCAGCGGAAACTTTTTTTTGGTTGACAAAAGTGAGCTGAATATTCTTGTCCAATGTTAATTTATGTAAACTACTCAGTCCATTTATGGGAGGAAGGGAGGCGTAAGTTTCAATCCAAGATATTGGCCCTTCAAGGTAGTGCAACCAGTGTCTAACCTTACATAAGAGTAAAGTCAGAAAATTCGGAGGCCACGCCGACGACGCATAAATAACTTAGTTTGTCTCTCCATAGAACCTATCGGAATGGAAGCTGTCTATCTTAGATATAGAATGAGGGTAATCAATTTAGACCAGTTTATACTATATAATTCCCATAAATTGAATAACATGCTTATTTATACACCGTTCTCTTATTCCCACTACTTCTTATTATAAGTACGGCTTCTTCCCAGGCAGCTTCACGAACTGGAGATCGGTTCCTTGGTTGGTAGATGTTGAATGGCTAGGTATGCTGGATCGCTTTCCCCATCATGAACTAACGAACAGTTTCTAGGCAAATATTGATGATTTTCCACGTAAGAAGTGTTAGCATATAAGTACAACTTGATACTTACGAAAGGCGAGTGACTCAAACACAACAAAACACTCTCTGGTGGGAGATCAGATTTGGTATGGGTCCAAGGAGTGGCAATAACAAAGTTCAATTTTGCCGCTAACTAGTTAAATTTCATTGTGATGATCCGGACATATAAACCATTGAATTCAGAATCCCAGCCAATAAAACGCCAACGAGAAAAGGAAGCATTATTCAAGCCCCTCCTTCGCGCTTAGCATATTCGTCCTCAATTCTCTCTTCATACAGGGCGTCCGCGACCTTTTTATCTGGAGATGTAGGATCTTCATGTAGCACACCTTCTTTAACCAAATCTTCCGGCTTAGGTCGATGGGAAATCTTGTCATTCAGTGAGTCGGCAAGCATATGCTTCTCTAGTTCTCGTTGCTGGGCTAAGATTCCTGGGGCTGCTGTTGATTCTGGGAGGATATTACCTAATATTGTTAGAAAGTGACGGTGTATGGATTTATGGCCCACGAACGTTGTCTAAGCTCCTCGGGTCCTGGGCGATGGGCGATCTTCTCATTTAGAGAGTCTGCACGCATGTGTTTTTGAAGCTCTTTCTGCTGGCTTTGAATTCCTGGTGCTGCAGTCGAGTCCAAAAGGATATTGCGCTCAACCAATTCCTCTCGCTGTGACCTCTTTCCTAGGCCTTTCTTTAGATGATCCGTAGCCAGTTTCTTCTCTAGCTCGTAAGCGGCGGACTGGAGAGCTCTGTTACCCCGCAATCAGTTCAGCTCTTGCAAGAAGACCCTACTGCCTCCTTGAAACTTACGGAGCAGCATTGCTATCAAGAAGGATATGACGGTCTTTGAGCTCTTGGGGATCGGGGCGGTGTTGTAGTCTCTTTTCCAAGCTGTTCTGTCTCTCTTTTCTGGGGGGAAGAGGAGACTCGTCAACGAGTACTTCTTCGCTTCCTCTGTCTGCCATAATGTTAGGTTTTAATATGATTTTTGTGTTTATGATGAGGTATTCTTGTATTTCTCAACAATAGTATTTTGTTAGGATTGTAATGAGGAAGTAGAACTGGATGTTGTCGGTTTCCAAGTTTCCTTGCCCTAGATGTAAACCCCAACTGGAAGCTGGCTGCAAGCTGGTAACCCTGACAACAGCCCCGCAGTGGAGAACAGGGGCTGAGTTACCTTATGTAATCACTGCCGTCATGTGACTCGGCGCGACCATCCAAAAAATTACATCCCGTCATTCCTAAACCGACGCGTTCTAAAATAACTGATACTCTATCTTAAAGGTATTAAATATTCTTAGCTGTTGAGCAGACTTGCACCAGTTTAAAGTTGCACTATTATTAACGTTTCCAGTTCCGACCTTTTAACAGGCGCGTTTGAGATGCGACGAATGTAGTTCTAAAGACATACACTACGGCCGTTAAATTGAATTGTATGTATATGCTGGCGCTCTTTACCAAGAATCTACACCATGTTGGCCAATTTCAACGGCACCTCCGATCAATAGAGGAGAGTTCATAAAATGGGAAAGTCACGGAAAGCAGCTTATTGCGTATTCCGCGGAAATAGGCCAGGAATTTATTACTCCTGGGAAGAATGCGAACAACAAGTGAAGGGCTACCCAAAAGCCAAGTTTATAGGATTTGAGGATACCTCAAATGCAATCCAAGCTTGGGAAGAATGGAACCGAAAAGTCAATCTGAAGCTGGCAAATCGCCGTGAACCAGAACTCATTTCGCCGGCCCGGCCTGGTGTGGACAACATTCATCAACCAACCACTTGGATGGAAACTGTTCCTGATATGCGCAATTGGAGGGTATCGCCAAAGCCAAAAGAACTCGATGATGGCAATGCTCACTCTGACTATAGCAACATGATGAATGTTAAAGCACTAGCTCAACATGCGGCAGGTGCTTCAAGTCATCCATTATCTAGTCCGGTACAACTGTCTTTGCCTATATCTGCGTATCCAAGCTCTATTTGGAATTCAAGTACTATAAGTTCCCCAGTATTTGGCCCACCACAACACATTATGCCAAGTTCAAACATGCCAGGATCGAATCCCTTACTGGGATTTAACATTGACACTACAGGCGATCCGGCACTCCATGCTGTGACAAGGCACCACCTAAAGCGATCTGCGAGTTATATTGATCTCACTAACGACTCCGAGGAGGAGAAGGTTATACGAGGGAAGAGATGCAAGCAACAGTACACACTAGGTGAGAAGGAGGGGTACAGCATGCATTCATTAGAACGCCACTCTCCAACACCGACAAATGCTGAGGTAATGCCTGTCGTGCTTACGGCGGAACAAAATGAGGTGGTGAAGTTAGCCATGCGAGGTGAAAACTTGTTTCTTACTGGGGCTGCAGGCTCCGGTAAAACGGTGACATTGAAAGAGATCATCAGACGCTTGAAGAAGAAGAAGAAGACAGTACAAGTCATCGCTCCTACTGGTATCGCTGCTTTGTAAGTATGAACTTTGAGAAGACACTTTGATCTAGACTGTCTGGGTTGTTTAATACCATAAAGTTATGTTTACTATCTACCTAGTCATACCTCTCGGGGTAGATAACTCTCGATACCTGTTCTAAACTATGGGACTTAATACAAGAGTTAAACTAACTCTGATATCATCACAGGCCGTTGGGGGGGAAGACAATCCACTCTTTTGCTGGTGTAAGTTGTACCTTTCATTGGCATTGATAGTCTGTCTATTGCATCGACCATTTAAGATATTTAGCGGTAAACATCGAGTCACAAATACTATGCGAGCAATAGGATGTATAAGATAATATCAAATTTGGTATTATTCTAGTCATTCTTAATTATTATGATACGGTTGTTTTATAATTTAACAATGAAGAGGCACATTGTTGAATAACACGGTATTTTCAGCTTGCAATGCCCTCTGGCTCTTACCTCTGTTATGATATATACATCAAACTGTTCCTGTCTCTAGTTTGCTAACTATTACATTTGTTAGTGGAATCCGGACAGTCTCCGCAAGCCGATAGTGGAACTGTTAAAGAAAAACACAAAGAGAGTGATCAGAGATATTAATTCCCTAGATTTACTGATTATTGAAGAAATCTCAATGGTCGAGAACCAATTTTTGGAGCGCCTGAATCTACTCTTTCAAAACGTGATGACAACTCACCCCGAATTTCGGCCTGGTGAAGTCCCACGCACAGTACCTAACACCCCCCTCCCATTTGGTGGCAAACAGGTCATTTTTCTTGGAGACTTTCATCAGCTTCCGCCCGTTTTGCCTTTTCAGTTTTGTATGAAATGCGGGGGTTCTATACCCAAGAGTGTAAAACCAAGCTGCATTTCAAAAGTTTGCAAGGAAATGGCAGATTCTATTTTTGAGCCGGGAGATAAATGGGCTTTCAGAGCTCCTGTGTGGAAGGAACTGAGATTACGACATGTGAAGCTTGAGCAGATTCACAGGCAAAAAGATGCTCGCTTTCAGGATATATTGAACAAGATTCGAAACGGGGAAATACTGACACCAATTGAATGGCATGAAATTGAGAAACCCAAGCAGCTTCCGCACGATGCCCTTCAGGTCAGACTTATGTCTAGATTAGCTGAGGTGAAGCGGTTTAATGACACAGAACTGGCCAAACTTCCATCTATCTTGCCCAAGCAATGGGACGCAATCGACGCATGCAAACCTCTTACAAACAAGAAGGAAAACGAGATGCAAGACCCGACGCTTAGACAAAAATTGCGCGAGCACCAAGAATCACTAAAAGATCATCGTTTCCCTACCAACTTAACTTTAAAGGTAGGGGCAAGAGTAGTTTTGCTCTATAACCTCGACCACACCAAAGGGCTAGTAAATGGTTCTCAAGGCAAGGTTGTTGGCTTTCAAGCATCGACCAAGACCTTGGAGGCTGAATTGAGGGGTGATCATGCCGACTGGCGTGTGAAATTGGTACACCGTTTCCAACAGAGCCACAATGATTCCACAGATGTAAGTAAAGTCGCAACCTAGTCGATTCTTTGTGTTCCACCTATGGTGAAACCTTTGTTTCTATACGTATCTACTGACCCTCGAGACCTGTAGTGGAGACCACTAGTTCGATTTGCAAACGGTGTAACAATGATCATTCCTGTCATCGCCTCAATATCAATTACAGGAGGATCCCACGCTTATGAGCAGTTTCTCACTTGCCGGACGCAGATTCCTCTCGCACTAGCGTGGGCTTTATCTATCCACAAAAGCCAGGGAATGACACTCGAATATGTGGAGGTGTCATCAAAGGACATTTTTGAATCTGGTCAACTTTATGTTGCACTATCAAGGGCAACGGAGCTAAATGGCCTCAGTTTGACCGGCTTTTCGCGACAACAGCTTCCAATGGACAAAGATGTGCTGAAGTTCTATCAGACGTCTGGATGGGAGAAGCTTTGATGTAGAAGCAAAGGAAAGCCTTTGATTCTATACTAGACAGCCCCCTAATCTGAACATGCCTTGCACAAACTTGGGATTCCCACTTCCAAACGCTACATTTGTACTTTCTTTGGTATATCCCTCATGTAAGATACAAAATAGAGAATGCCATAACAGTTGTAGATTCCTCGCATCCTAGATTTGGCGACCCTCATCGACTGTCTATGCATATTGATTCGTGGACCAGTCTCAACCTCATATCAACACCTCGGCGTGGCTACGTCCTAGACAAGCCTCTAAAGACTTTCTAAGACCACCATGACTTCGCTGAGTATCGGTATCGCACTATGCTTAAGTCCTTGGCGGTGTTGTATTTATCTGCCTGTTCTATATATATGTGCCAAATCTCTGTGCTGGAATTTCTTTGATACAGGCGTAACTCTATGTCACGTGCTCTCAATCTTGTTTTAAGCGAGAGAGAATAGGGGCAACTAGGGAGTTTGTGGCATTTAATTATTTGCTACCCTTCACAGCACGCTTTCTTTGGATGCTAATAACAGTTCACTTAGGTGCTAGAGCCAGTGCCAGTGCATCTGTATAGGAGGTTTAGCAGAACAACACTGCCTTGCGGAACCGCCGAATATTACAATAACGTATATTTAAGCACTTCTGTCTCAAAACTGGGAGCCGTTCCCTTCGATGTTGACTCACTGCCAGAAAGAATAGGATCAATAAGAGTTGAAGTCACTGTATGAGATATTTTGCTAGTCTTCATGTCGTAGGACGATGGTTCAGTCGCGTACTTTTAGCTTACAAAATCATCACCACCAAATTGCGCTGAGGTCAACGCCATCTTTTTTGTCAACTCCAGAGGATACTACTACGCACCTGGCCTAGAAGAAGCCTAAGATAGCATGCTTTACTTCTAAAATTCAATTGGTCTGATCCTGAATTAGAATTCGACGTGACAGACATCAATGTCTGTCACTGGCTCGATTCTCCACAGAACACGGGGAGAAATATCGTAGGAGTGCTTGCTAAATGCGCCTTCGAATATTACTTTATTTTAATTTCAGAAGCTAATTTGTCATTTTACATGGTGCAGTAATATTAAATTACGTGCTGGCTGCTCTCCTCTTTCTTTATCATATTTTCAAGCTGCGCTAAGTCATACAATACTATGCATGACCGTGTGCAAGGCCGAGGAGCCAGATAAGAGAACTGACTGAACGATCGAAATGACCCGAATTTAAGTATTGCCTTTACAGTCTAGTGTTGCTTCCAGGGGATTCCAACCGACTCTGATACATTTCTACACCAGTTCTATAGCGAAAGATGCTTGAAACGTGGTCACTACTCTAGGTTCGCAGCTGTATGGTCTCGTCATTCTTGCCCACACGAATTGGTTGAGGATGCAAGAAAAATAATGAATGTAAGACAAAACGTATAAAGTGCTTGAATTGAACTTACATAACTCAACAGAAGTCTCAAATAAAAGGAGTAAGAAGTGGAATATCAGAACTAACTCTTTGGTGGCAGTCATCTATACTCCCAGAACTTTTCTGATTGAATTATAGATACAGCATATCTCACTACCACTTCTCGATTACAAGATTATAATTTGATATATTCTGAGCAGTCACAGCTGGCAATCATGCAAATTGCAATGCAGTAATTTCCAAACTAGTATAATTTATTCTTTGCACTGATCATTAACTGGCTTCGACCAGTAAGACGCCAATGATGACGTCTGCCATGCAGCACATCAATTCCCCTTCAAGAACCGTGTTTTCTTTCAGTTGGTTATCAATTTCTAGCTATAGTATGCAATTTTGCTCGAATATTACGCCAAAGCAAGATACCTTATGCCAAAGCAATATAAGTCAAAGAAGTGAAAGTTTAAAGTGGCAAAAGGGGCAAATGAGTACAAAAAGGGGAGATTCCTCCCTTCTAAGCGAGATTAACATGTGAACAACGCATACGACAATGCTTTAATTTCCAAAATAGACCCAACGTAGCAGCCTTCTAGAAGAGCCCTATGGTAAGGAACACATTTGTTCTGTTCCAACAAGCTGATCCATCCACCTGCGTGGGGACTTCTCGTCGCGCGGCTATGGCCCTGAAATCAGGAAATGAAATATTCTGCAGCTTGCTCCGTTGTGCATAACGCGACATTACAACATGGAAAGCGTGGCACACGATCAGAACCAATTAATTCATTGGCGGGAAAAGGCGCTGAGGTTTATCGATATTAGCATCTTGCGTGTTTTGTTGTTTTGTGAATCCATGATACGGGGCTTGATGATCAATTATACTTGACATTGACGGCTTGAGTATGGGCTATGGGAAAGAGGCTTTCGCCGGTGTTCGTGGCGTAAGCTGATCTCCAGCCACAATCATAATCTGTACAATGCTTGCATGTGTACTATAACTTCATGCATGCGGGTGACTTGGTGACGGCTCTGATAGGTCAACCAAAAAAGAAACCTACAAAATGCGTGTCGACGCGCTCAACTTGATTTGGAAATGATGAATAGTGGAGTGGAAAATCCGCCAACCTCCTCTTGCCAGAGCAAGACTTTCAGGTTTTTTAGAGTCACACTCGGGTTCTACATGCCAGAAGCATACATGATGGGAATTCAAGATCTGTTTGTTTACCAAAGCCCGTCAAAATAGAGGCCCGCCTGGCCGCCTTTTGGACCATCTGTGGCCGCGGCAGAGACCTGGTCACACCACGATAATTGTGTTTATACTGTAGTGTATGTATGTTATGGCTGATTGTATAAACAAGCAAGACCACTCGGACCACGTCGAGGAAAGCCAATATTTTGATTGCATGTCTATCAAAACGCAATTTAGACAGCATTTCAAAGGCTCCAATTCGTCCTTCCTTCCGGGTGAGAGCTTAGGAGAACGCCTCTTCCACCCGGATCCTGGTTCCAAGTTGATATATCTCCAACGCGGGGTTACATACCGATTTTCTCGGCCGCTTGGACGATCTGGCTTATCCTGTTCATCATCATAATTGGAACAGCGGCCATGCCGGCTAATACTTTAGCGACGACGAGGTGACGCCGGCGAGGACTTTTTTTCGCACGGGGTGGTCTTGGTGCTTGCTGTGTTATTCAAGGTTCAACAAAGCAAAGCAAAGTCAAGATCACATCACATTCATTCTAGCAAGTGAACTCAAGGCTCTTCTTTGTGAGTTGCTGACGTCAGGTGACTATCCCCCTATCATCATCACTGTCTGCGGACAGATACGTATACTTACTATACTATTTCTTTCGTACAGTAGTTCGTGGTAGCAAACCGCCTATCAAAGCGCTTTCCCACCGGCTCGGGTTTGGCATTGGCAATGGCAAATCTCTTCCCTTTCCTTCCTGTCCACTCTTGACTGGAGCATCAGCCTTGACGGAAGGATCAATGGACGGGTTCCTGACAACTCTGACATTTAGCCATTCAACGCGTATAGACGCGTGGTGTTAACATTCACGCGAGGCTTTAAGTGGTTGTGGGGTAGGAAACACTTGGCTTGTTAGACCACAGGGGTAAGGCTGGTAGATAATACGAAGCGGTGACTTAAAACCTCGCTACAGTACGCACTACTCTAGACAGAATGGAGCACTCGGATGAGGACTGATCCAGGTGGTTCGAGCTGGCGAAGTAAATGCGTGATATGATGTTGGTGTATGTCGTCATGGTACTACTGTATCGTAACGCTGAGCTGAGCATATGCTGTATGTTGTATGTTGTATGCTGCACGCGTTTACCAAATACGATGTTCTCTAGACCGTGTTTCGAGAGAGCATTTTCAGAAGAGATTCTATTTAATTACGAATAGCAGCAGGTAATTTAATTTAAAACTTTGTGCTTTGGGCTTTGGTGCTTGATTTACCTTCGAGCCCTGAATATAGCGAAAACGTTCCGGGGTGGCTTTAAAGCCAATTCTTCATACTGACCAAAAGAAAGGGTCTAAACTCTCTCGTCGGCCACTAGGTGAGGATTTCCGTTGTTACAGCTTTGGTTGATAAGCTGACTAGATTCATCAACTCCTTACTCTGCGCTAGATATGCTGATCTGCTCTTTTGAAGCGCTTGCGGGCGGTGCCACGAAGCTTGCTTGCTTATGCTTCTGCTATGCCTTGTGCACATTATTATCAGACAGATACCGCGGCTTTTTCACCATTTCTTACCTCATGCGGGGTTTGTAGACTGGAGAATTGCTGGTAGATGAAGTCTCTGCTCTTTGACATGACACATCGCCGTATTGAAGCCCACATAAGCTGGTGGAGGAGGCAGAAGTTTCTGCTCTGAGCGGGGAGCCTGATGCAGCAGAGTTTTGAGGTTTAGAAATATTTCGTCAGTTTCCAGTAGCGGTCACAGTTTCTTATGGGTCGTGCATATCTTATCCTGCATATGCTTAGGAGGGAGGGAAGGGCCATGAACTTTAATAAGTCCGCACCAAACACGCATGGCTGATATGCATCGAGAAGAACAGTTCCTGGGTGAGTATCAAAAGTATCACCCGTTCCGTAATTACTTTGTGTGTGATTGGTCGCCGGTGTGTCTATTCCTCAAGATTGAATCAAGGGACGTGACAAGGATATCGGATGAGGCTGAAAAAGGTAATAACGTGTGGGACCGACATGACAGGTTTCGGTTTCGGTTCCGGGCATGAACACAGTGTATTTATAAATTTATATCTAGATAGATATTTGTCTTGTGGTGTATGAGAAGGAGCACTGCAACAAGCCCGGAGTTTCGTTTTGTTCCTTGACCATATAGTTCGTCTCGGCGTGTTGGTTGAATATGTGAAAACTACCACTCTAGGCTTGAGGTTCCATTCCGCATATAAGCCCCCTGAAGATTGCTTTCCTCGCGTTGCTCACACCTAGATGGGGAAGGTTGACAAGGCTGCTGTAGATGGGATTGGAGATGCATCGATCAATGGGCGCCAGCATGTTGGTTATTCCGGCGGTCTCGGACTTCTGTAATTACAGAGTCGTTGTGGCCATTGCTTTTTGCTGTAAGCATGCACTATTGAATGCAAAAACTCCATGACACGAGTCAATGAACAACATATCAATAAGTACTAATTAATGAGCTTTGCTTCTTCATGAACTCACTGACTTGGCTGGGTGTACCAAAAAGTTGATGCAGCAGAAACCAACGCTCAATTCCACTTATGGACTCGTGGGATGACTCGTAGATCTGGAGTATTAGGAGGCTCAAGATATTAATTTCGAAGGGAAAATTAAACGAAAAGTCTCCTTGGATTCTAAATGCTCCGATTTGTTCCAGCGTCTATTAATTACCTCTTTGAACCACTCATGAGAATGGCATAGAAGTCAATGGGAATATTCTTGAAATTCACGATGGATGTTGACCGGGATTCATAATCAATCGTGATATGCAGGAAGGCCACTATTGCCGGTATACACCCACCAGCGAGATAGCATGTGTGTAGGCAGTATTGTACGGTGGCACATCGAAATCGACCCAAACCCCTGAAAGAGTCCCCCGAATTGTCGGGTAAGGGTCAGCCCTTTCGTGTTTCCAATGGTACAAGTACAAAGTACTTTTATAGTACTGTACAGTCCTTACCAGAGTGCAACAGGTTCCATCTCGCACGGCAAACAAAGCGAATGTGGTTTCTTTCGTAAATGCTCTCAGACTCGCTCTACAGGGACTTCAAGTGTCACTTGCCCTGGTTCCTCTGTCCACTTGGCTGGGTATTTGATGTCAGGCTTGTGCGTTCGACACACAAAGAACGAGGAGGTTGGTGTTTGCGTGATATGAGATTGACCGGAACCAATCAGCCTGGTTGAAATGGGAAGTTTTTGCATGCAGCGGATGCATCTACTGGATGCGGGGAGATAATAATAACAGTGAGAAACGCAACGTGATGGCGACAAGCAGTTTCAAATATTGCAGCACTCAAACAGGCGATTGGGCTCAGCAACAGACCACCCGAGAGGGAGCCGCGAAACAGTATGTGTGACTCGAGCCGATCGAAGAGTCGATTGAACAAGGAGGTAGTTAGCGATGATCCGAACGAATACCGTAACATTAATAACCGTAGCATGGAAATACAACTTACGAAGTACTGTCCAGTGCAAGCGCCTCCAATCCGTCGAGCTGTATCAACGATCACCAAATGGATTCATGACCAGTTCATGCTTCTTGGGAGAATTCACTTTGCAAATATTTTGAATCTCTCATTTAGTTTGACAGACACAATTGTGAGCTCAATTCACCCTACCTCCGTATCCCAGATGTTCCCCGCAAACCACGCGTGCAATGAGAACAATCAACAATTTTGGCGAAGGAGCAACACTGTTGTTAGAATCAATTGTTATGACCATGTGATTTTCTGCAATGGCTTTTTATTTTACATTTGTTTTCACTGGCCTTGATCGTGGCCATCACCGTGTACACTATTTATTATTTATGTAATGCACAATGCACAATGCAAGGTGCATCATGATTTTGAGATCTTGATTATCATAAATAACGCCAACAAACATGCTTGCCAGCAGTAAATATGTCGGTAAGCCATAATATTGCAACAGCCTCAAAGTGAATGGACCTTGAGCCCCAATAGGCCCAGTGGGATGTGTCCTAACGTTGTAGTCCCGAACTATTATAGTTATTACCGGTAGTGCGTGCTCCGTAATGTTGAATGAAATGGAGGTCAATGCTAGTTGCCAAACCTTTCCCATTGCTAGAGAAGCCGCCTAAAGCAAAGAGAGAATCCAAAGCTATCGATCCCCTTTCCTTGGTGGAGGCCAAGGTGAAGTGAAGTGTTCCTCTTGTTTTCTTCTTTTTTAATTCACCCTGAATCTGGGTTCTGTAAGCAGCGTGCATGATGATGGCTCGGTGACATGGAGGACAAGAACAAGAACAATATCATAGTATAATAATGGACGCATGGGGACAATCCATGGGGATATCGACCAAGGCGAAGCTCCAATTTTGTCTCGTCGCCGTCCGCCCAGTTGCTCTCGTAAGGGCACCGACAGGGCCATGCCTTGCAGATTCTCCGGTGGATACCATATCTCTTGCTCGACGCCGCCGCCGCCGCCAAACGCGAAAAGCTCTCCAGCACGTCTTTCGTGAGGGCCAGTAGACGGCCAGCAGGCCAGTCGCAACGAGCAAGGCCTGACGCGACTTGGGATGGTGGTGGTCCATCAGCAAGATGGCTCTCAGCCGAGCAGATCCAGCAGCAGAGTTTGAGCAAGATGAGTGGCTTCTGGTTCTCTCCGCCCACGTATCCCGCAAGCACCGCTGTCCAGTTATACCAGTTCTCCCAGACGTGGGCCGGTGGCCGCTGAAGCGTAATACTGCACGAGTGCTCTAGCGTAGGAGAGTCCCATGCATAGTCGGGGAGCGTGTAGCCTGTCGCATGGGGTAGACCATGCCATGGAAACCATGGATTATTTTAGAGGAGCGAGAGGAGGAGTAGTGTTGCGGTCCATCAGCCAAAAATGCTACTGGCCCTGAACTTCCCCATTTGGTCCTAGCCTGGTCCCAGGACCCACTCCCAGCACGAGCAGCAGTCCAGCACCACTGGCCCTGATCGAAACTTAACTAACACTTTACTTCAGCTTCAACTCCAGTTCCTTTATCCTCTCATCCTCCCTTCTCTCCTCCCCTCCTCTCCTCCGAAACACCCTCGATACCGCATCACCAGAGGGACCGGAGGCAGTAATCGACAGCTTGTTACGTTTGAAGTAGTGGGAATTGTGGTTTTGGTGATGCTCGATTGCAACACCGTCACTTTGCTCGCCTGTCCGTAACTGTCAGAAAAGGGAACCCAAGGAGTGAATTATCACCACCACCTCCTCCTCCCCCACACATCAATTCACTCACACGCACAATACTCACCCATTACACATACTTCGTCTCTCTCTCTCTCGTTCTGTCTCTCTCTGCAGCCCACCAACCAACCAACCAACCCCACCGTCCACCCTCTTCAAAACCTCGCCTGGTCTCGTCTCCCACCCACCATCAAACTCTCCCAATTATACTTGGTTTTTCGTCTTTCGAATCTAGCCCACCACCTCAGCCAGCGCTTCTCGAACGACCCTTCCTAGTCTTGTCCAAGTCCAGCACTTGGAACTCGATTGCGAGGTATTTCGGTTTTTAAGATTACGCTCACCCGAGGTGAAGCATCAGATACTTCACATACCAAGGTAGGCCGGCTTGGATCGTGGCGTACATTCACGATCGTACTTTCTGAGGATTGAGGATCAGCAGCTAACGTGCTCCTTGCTTAGCAACGTACCTTCATGCCAACGGCCATCTGCTGCATTCCCCAAACCTCCTTTTCGAAAACTCGGCACGCACATCCTAGAAGCAAAGGCTGGAGACGTTAGCTCGTTCATCCTGCCACTGCCTCTGAGATCACACATATCAGTCTGAATATTCATCGGCAAGGGAATCTCTCAGCTGTGGGAACCTAGCCTCGAAGCTCGACTGGTACGTATTTCACAATCCTTCATACCAGGAGCTGTTCTCCACAATTTTTTGTTTCTGCCACCCTCCTCGAATATTCTTCTCTTTAATATTCCCCTGATTACTATACCATGAGATTATCATACAGGACTTTGAATTAATAATACCCTCAGAATCTTGCACAATCCCATCCTTCTCTTTTTTTTCGTCTACCGCGCCTATCACAACTCTCTCTAATACTCTAATTCGGACCACAACACCGAGTACTTGACCCTTCCAAGTACCCGTACATTCTTTTACTGCACTCCGAACGCCATCGGTCAAAGCTCCTGGTGAACTTGACGTCCATTCATTCTCATCTCATCTTCACGAATACACATATACCTCACATCATCCACTCATCATGGCTACCCGTCAACCTTGTGAGACATACTTTGTCGAGTCGCAAGACTCTCAAGGATACAATCCACGATCAACACAAGAACAGATCAAGGAAATAGGTCGTCGGCGGCAATTAGCAATGGCAGACGAGCTGTCAAGACAGGCTTGTGAATCTTACATGGAAGATATCATTGAGCATATGGAGCACATGGAGGTCAATAATCACCATTGAGGACCACTAAACAGGTTGCTAACTCTGCATAGAAACAAACTCTTCCAGACGTCGCCTCAATTGATATCCAGCAAGAAATCCAGTGGTTTATGAGACCTTACCTTATTGACTTCTTGATCGAAGCCCATGCCGCCTTTCAACTCCTCAATGACACTCTCTATCTTGCTGTTAATCTCTTGGATAGGTACTGCTCAAGACGGGTGGTATACAAACGCCATTATCAACTGGTCGGATGTGCTGCACTGCTCATCGCTGCCAAATATGGAGACAAGAAGGATCGTGTACCCCTGATTAAGGAGCTTAAGTCTATGTGCTGTGGCCTCTATGATGAAGAGATGTTTACCCAGATGGAGTGGCATGTGTTGAATACATTAGATTGGTGTGTAGGCCACCCAACAGTTGATACCTGGTTACAATTGGAGGTCAGAGCAAGTGAGGATGATACGGATGTGGAGAACATGGCCCTCTACCTCAACGAGATTGCCCTTTATCACAAGGACTTCATCGGAAGCAAGCCTTCGGTTATGGCCCGTGCCTCTCTCGCTCTAGCACGAGGTATCCTTTCCCGGCCTGATCCATTGGATAAATACGATGATGATGAGAACATGACCCTTCTCTATCTTTCACAGAAGCTAGAAAAGCCTTCCCAGATTCTCATGAGAAAGTATGCCTCTCCTCATCTGTCAAGTTCCTCAATTGTTCTAGAGAACTTTCTTCGCCAACAGGAGGCCATCAATCGCCGAGCCAGTCCTCCAACTCCACCCTGTGAAGTTGTCCGTAAGCCTACTGTTGGCATGTTCCCTGGCACACCACAAAAGCCCAATGCCTACGGAAATATTGTTAATGGTTACATGACTCCTCCTATCACTCCTGATGGAGAGTACTTTGTTAATGGTCATGAAAACAAAGGATTCCAGAACCACGTACCTCGATGCCCAATCACTCCAACTCCCCAACAACAGAACACATACGTTCATCAATCACAATATCAGTCATACCAGATGGATACAATGATGCACTAAGTGCTTCAATAAGGCGTCTGCGTACGAACGTATACTTCTCCCGCGACACCATCTCAAACCCATCCCAAATAGCCATCTCAGATGTGTATATCACAATTTGTAACGATTGTCGTGTGAAGCGAAAAAAGATTCCCAAAATTTCCTGGCATATGCGTTTCCTAGGTCATCAATTCGGCATTAGCGACTTTTTCTGGGATCTTCTCCCCAACTGCGTTTTCTAGTTAGCGGTTTCTCCTTACTTTTCTTTTTTTCAATCAGCACACGGTCTCAAAAAAAGAGTCCCCGGTGCTTTCAGCGCGATACCATTCTACACAGCACATATTGAGCACATGGTTTTCCACTAACGCAAAGATGGGACATGGATGGGATGGGAAAATGACTAAGATTGCAACAGTATGGATGCAACATAGGTTGGCTCTGGATGTCCTACGTGAGGGCTGTCAGGCGGATCGCAGAGGCAGACTTTGAGTTTGAAAAGTGACAACGTTCTGGATGGTAGATGAATACCCAGAAATGGAGGCTTGCTCGCGAGATATCTGTCTATACATATGGATATGCAGACGGATAAAGATGAACTACTTGATAGTATAATAAAATCAGAGCTTGCAAGCATCCTATAGTATTTTGTGAATCATTTGCATTTGACTATCCTACTATCACCGCCACCGCCCTCCTTCCTTCACATACGTTATACTTGAAAAGAGTCGGGGTATAAACAACGACTGTGCGAAGCTCTTGGCCTCTTCTCTGCAGTAGAAACGTTGCCCCCAAATCAAGAGTCTAGAGCCTGACTGTACATTATTGAGGAGCTATATTTTTTTGTATCGTTTCAATCCCTCAAGCGCTGGTATGATGGCTTCCCAGCATTTCTAACCTCGAGATTATGCAAATTACACAGGATTGAGGAGAAATGTGGAGCATTGGCGGGAATGAGGCCAAGAATGGCTACCATCCAGAAATTTGGTAGTTGTTGGAAGGAAAGGGAATTCTGGGGAACGAGCAGAAATTATAGGACGAACTTGGTGTTACTGTAACAACTGTGTTGTCTCTTGGGTGGAAAGCTCTTTCCACAAAGAAAAAATCTCAATGTGGGCACATAATACAAAACATACTTAATATAACAATCTTACGGTGTCCAAGTGCGTAGCTCATCGTGTTGATACATTTTGTTGCATAAATCATGCCTTATCCTTTGTGGACAATATGATGGACTTAGGAAGTAATAGCCATGCCGCTTCAGTGTATATCCGTAAGTAGAAGGCTCCACCAGCATTCTCAGAACATTATATCGGGTTATGGCTAACTCTAAGGTTTCGTTCACACCCCATCAATAGGCAGCATAATTATATTGTTCTGCCTAAAGCCTCGTTTCTCTTCTTTTTTGTGGTTCTGATGGCAAGACAAAAACCCTGGAACTGGTGTCAATATCTCCTATGTTCTCTTCTTGTTGTTTGCGGCATAAATGCATGTCTTTGAGATGTTAGCTTCCAGACCTTTCATAGGACCACCTTTGTTATACAACGCCAAAAGAAACGCGTGCCGTAAAATTGTAGCATCGTCACTGGACATCTTAAATCTCCAGATCTATTCTTCGTCAATGTGAGGTACCCATATTTCAGTGTGGTCTATATTTACAAAAAATGCCACCCACTCCGTGAGTTCTTAGGCACTTGTAATACTTCCACCACTAACAACAACCCACAGCAAAGCTGGTCATCTGTCAGAGACAACTTTGGAAAAGTCCAAGACTTATAAAGGACACCCACAAGACCCCCCAGCAGAGATGCTAAAGCGCATGAAGACATTTTTGGCAGATGAGGATCCAAATCGATGTTTGAACTTTGTTGAAGACAGACTGCCACAAATCGAGGGTTATATTCAATATTTGGCGGATGAGCACTTAATCGAAGAAAATGATAAGAATGCACAGCGGTTATTCAAGGATATCAAGACAATGGCTGAGGTTCAGCGGGATTGGCTAGCTAGGGCAGATGCTTCGCCGGTGGAAACTACTTGCTGTGATACTCCAGCCATGCTTAATTATTCGACTCGTCTTCAGAGTCTGGAGACGGTGGAAG
>Ga0247734_1000353_pt1 | contig 40418 bp, 40 predicted proteins | sample UWRJL103311B2_FD_180933 | JGI IMG/M metagenome (GOLD analysis project Ga0247734, IMG submission 180933) | Plant litter microbial communities from Arlington Agricultural Research Station in Wisconsin, United States - UWRJ-L103-311B-2 | ecosystem: Environmental > Terrestrial > Plant litter >...
TAACCTCGCCTGGCTGAGTATCCAGTAACGCAATATCCTCAGGTTTAGGAGAGGTAAACGGATGGTGCATCGCATGGTAACGCTCAGACTCTTCATCCCATTCCAGTAACGGGAAGTCCAGTACCCATAGGGCGCTGAATACATTTTTGTCACGAAGTCCCAATCTGCTTCCCATTTCAAGACGGAGTTCACTCAGTTGTTTACGCACTTTGTCTTTAACGCCGGCCATTATCAGTATCAAATCGCCAGGCTGGCTTTGCAGCGCGTCAGACCATTTCTTAAGCTCTTCTTCACTGTAAAATTTGTCAACAGACGATTTCACGGATCCATCTTCATTATGTCTCGCATAAATAAGGCCTGTAGCGCCAATCTGTGGACGTTTAATGAAGTCGGTTAGTTCATCCATCTGCTTGCGTGTGTAATGCGCACAGCCTTTTGCATTGATGCCGATAACCAGTTCTGCATTGTCAAAAACAGGGAAGTTATGTCCTTTGGTAAGGTCCGTCAATTCTACAAAACGCATATCAAAACGGGTATCGGGCTTATCAGAACCATACCAGCGCATCGCATCTGCATATTGCATTCTCGGAACTTCAGGAAGGTCGAAGTTTTTAACTTCTTTAAACAACGTTCTGATCAGTCCTTCAAAGGTATTCAGGATATCTTCCTGTTCGATGAAAGACATTTCACAATCGATTTGTGTAAATTCCGGTTGTCTGTCTGCACGCAAATCTTCATCTCTGAAACATTTCACAATCTGGAAATACCTGTCAAAGCCAGAGACCATCAGCAATTGTTTAAAAGTCTGCGGAGATTGAGGCAGGGCATAAAATTCTCCGGCATTCATACGGCTTGGTACCACAAAGTCCCTGGCACCCTCTGGTGTAGATTTAATCAGAACAGGAGTTTCAACTTCAATAAAGTCCAGCGCATCCAGGTATCTTCTTACAGACTGTGCCATTCTATGACGCAGCACCATATTGTTTCTAACCGGATTTCTTCTCAAATCCAGGTAGCGGTATTTCATACGTAAATCATCTCCGCCATCTGTTTCGTCCTCAATTAAAAACGGAGGGATTTTAGAGGAATTCAATATCTCAAGCGCGGTAATTTTAATTTCCACCTCCCCTGTAGGGATTTTAAGGTTCTTATTGGAGCGTTCAACAACCAATCCGCTTGCTTTGATTACAAACTCACGGCCCAGGTTACGGGCAGCCTCGCAAAGCTCACGGTTGTCATCCATATTAAACACCAACTGGGTGATGCCATAACGGTCACGAATGTCAATAAAAGTCATTCCTCCCAAATCTCTGGATTTCTGTACCCAACCGCACAGAATTACGTTCTCGCCTAAATTCTCTATCGTCAGCGCTCCGCAAGTTGTTGTTCTTAACATTATTCAATCGGATTAAGCCGCAAAAATATTCATTTTGAGCCATATATTGTAAAGGCTTATTGATTTACCTTAGTATATTCAAAAGTTTTTTTTCTGAAATGCAACGTTTATAAAAAACCAGCGTCCTTTATACCGAATACGAAAACATTGGAAGCAGTATACATAGATAAGAATATTGATTTGGTTAATGGCTGCCGGAACGGGAGCCGTAAAGCACAATTTGAATTATACAAATTGTATGAAAAAGCTATGTACAATGCTGCCCTCAGGATTGTAAACCATGAGGCAGAAGCTGAAGATGTTTTACAGGATGCCTTTCTGGATGCCTTTACGCGTATTGGCGATTTTAGGGGCGACACCACTTTTGGCCTTTGGTTAAAACAGATCGTTATCAATAAGTCAATCAATTGCCTGAGAAAAAGAAAGGCTGAATTTGTGAGTATCGATGGGATGGATGTGGCGGATGTGAACGACGATAACCAGGAAGACGTACAGTGGAGGGTGGAAGAGGTAAAAGCCGCGGTGCGGCGCCTGCCGGATGGCTACAGGGTAGTGCTTACATTGTATTTGTTTGAAGGGTACGATCATGAGGAGATTTCCCATATACTCAAGATCTCTGAAGTTACCTCACGTTCACAGCTGATGCGGGCCAAAACTAAGTTAAAAAACATATTAGAAAAGACAGGAGCAAGAGATGAGTACTAAAATTGAAGATTTTATCAGGGAAAACAAGAAGGAATTTGATACAGAAATGCCTTCGTCAAAACTTTGGGACAATATTGAAAATGAGCTGAATAAAAAAAGTAAAAAAAACAAAGCTTTAAATATCCAGCTATGGATAGGTGTGGCAGCTTCACTGCTGGTTTTGCTGGGTACTACCTTGGTATACCTGTTTCCGGCAAAAAAAGATAGAATGAGTATCGCCGACGTCAATCCGGCATATGCAAGCAAACAGTTAAAGTTTGCAAGCCTGATTGAGCAGAAGAGGGATAGCCTGCAGATTTTTGAAACCGCAAATCCTGAGTTGTACAAAAAATTCAGTTCAGATCTGCAACAGTTAAACCTGGCTTATGAGAATTTAAGAAAACAATTACCGGCAAGCCCAAACCAGCAACTGGTAGTGAAAGCTATGGTAAAAAATTTAGAGATACAGTTGCAGCTGGTTAGCCAGCAGCTGTCTATTATTACTGAAGTAAGCCAGTTTAAAAAGGAGAATAGAATATGAAGAATTTAATTGCGGGTTGTTTATTCACGATTATAAGTACAGGGGTTTACGCGCAGGAACCATCAATACCCAAACTGGCGATCAGCACTACAGACTACGCAGTAAATGTGTCAGTCAACCCTGTTGCTTCTATTCCGGCAACGGCGATTAGGATAAACCTGGCGGGCCAACCAGCACCCGATCCTCAGGATGGTGATGCGCTGAAGACAAAAAATATCAGCAGGACTTTTCCTGTTGACGGTTTTGACAAAGTCTCACTGGACAATCAGTTTGGATCGATTACTGTTAAAACATGGGAAAAGAGAGAGGTAAGAATTGATATTGCTATAAATGCCTATAGTTCTAACGATAAAGAAGCGCAAAACCTGATTGATCAGGTAAATATTGAAGCTAACAAAGGCGGCGACCTTGTTTCCTGTAGAACGACTATTGATGGAGGCCAATGGGGGGGGCGAAACAAACGAAGAGAAATTAAGGTAAACTATGTGGTTTATATGCCAGCATCTAATCCGCTATCACTTTCGCAAAAGTTTGGAAATGTAAACATAGGCAGTTTCTCCGGCCCATTCAGTGCAAAGGTGCAGTATGGGGATTTCAATGCCGTTAACTTATCAGGTGTAAATAATGATATCACCGTTCAGTACGGTGGAACCAACATACAGGAAATGAACAGGGCTACTGTCAAACAGCAGTATGGCTCAGGCCTGATCATAGGCAGCGTGGCCAATCTGGAGTTAACAGCGCAATATACAGGAGTCAATATTACTACTATACGAGGGGATGCGCAGATTAGACAGCAGTACGGTTCCGGCTTAAAGATTGGTACGGTGAACAACCTTACGCTTGACGTGCAATATGCAAATGCAAACATAGCCACGGTTAAAGGCACTGCGCTGATTAAACAGCAATACAATTCACTTACTATGGGTTCTGTAGGGAAACTTAACCTGAATTCGCAATATACAGGTATTACTATCGGCACACTCAGGGGGGATGGTAATTTGAAAATGAGTTACAATGATTTTAGCGTCAATGAAATAGGTTCTGGGTGTAAAAACCTGAATATTAACGCTGCTTATGTGGATGTCGACATGGCTTTTGCAGGAAATTACAATGGTGACTTTAGTGTAAGAAAAAGCTATGGATCCTTTAAATATGGCGGTAATGTGAGAACCACAACCGCTGGAGAGAATGACGAAGGCAGGTCTTCTACTAAAAGCTATTTTGGGAAAATTGGCAACGGAGGGCCTGCTACGGTACAGATACTATCTTCCTATGGATCGGTAACATTTAAATAACCAGTCGCACAAACTATATAATGGTAAGCTTGTTGAGTATTCAGCAAGCTTTTTTTATATTAGGCAATAACAAATAAATACCTATGGAATTCTTTAGTACCCCGGAAGCCTGGATCTCCCTACTTACTCTTACATTGCTTGAAATTGTTCTGGGGATTGACAACATTGTTTTCATCTCTATCCTTTCTGGTAAACTGCCTGCCGACCAGCAAAAGAAAGCACGGCAACTGGGCCTGGGCCTGGCAATGATTACCAGGGTTCTGTTACTATTGTCGTTAAGCTGGGTGATGAGCCTCACCTCTCCTTTGTTTAACATTGGCGAATGGATTAGCCTGGACAATAAGGAGTGGCTGGACAAACTGGCAATATCGGGACGTGATCTTATCCTTATCCTTGGGGGATTATTTTTAATCTATAAAAGTACACACGAAATCCACCTCAAACTGGAAGGAGAAGATGAGGGGGAAGGCAATGTTAAAGTGCATTCTTTTGCAGGTGTAATTATCCAGATTCTTGTGCTGGACATCGTTTTCTCACTTGATTCGGTTATTACGGCGATTGGTATGGCCGAACACGTGGAAGTGATGATTGCTGCGGTAATAATTGCCGTGATTATTATGATGATTTCAGCAGATACGATCAGCGGTTTTGTCAACAACCATCCAACAGTAAAAATGCTTGCGCTTTCTTTCCTGTTGCTCATTGGCGTTTCACTTCTGGCTGAAGGCCTTGATCAGCATATTCCTAAAGGATACATTTATTTTGCTATGGCATTCTCTATTTTGGTAGAGATGCTTAACCTTAAAATGAAAAAGACCTCGCCAAAGCCGCTGCAGTTAAAGGACAAAACCAAAGAGGAAAAAGCATAGGATATAAAATCGCGATTTGTTTGAGGGAGTCAATTACTAAAAGTACTTTTGGACTCTTTATCATTTACAATAGAACGAAAATATGATCACTTTTTTTGAAGCCGCTTTGTCAGAACTTTCTATCCATAGAATTGGGAACAAAGCACAGGATGAATTCTATATTTTGTCTGAAGCTTCCATGCATATCCAGGACGAAGTGCTGAAAAACCTGCTGATCCAGTATTTCCTGAGCCCTTATGAAAAAGTGAATGAAATTTTTCGGTTTACACATCCTAACGATGATTTGAACCTGAATGAAATCTACCATTTCGTTACCCAGATCTTTGAGAGCGGAGAGAAATTTCATGAAAATAGTATGCAGCTGGCAAAGTATCTCTATGAAGTTTCCAATCACCCAAAAATAAAAGCGGGGGAACTGTACGTGGCTTATTTTGAAAATGTACAGATCGAAGGTGAGTTACATGATGCGATCGGCATTTTTAAATCAGAAACAAAGGAGACCTATCTAAAGGTTTATCCTGAGCAGGCGGGCTTCAAATTGAGCTACGAAGAAGAAGCTATCAATATCAACAAACTCGATAAGGGCTGCATCATATTTAATACGGAAAAAGAAGAGGGATATAAAGTAGCGGTAATTGACCAGACCAACCGCAGCGCTGAGGCTGTCTATTGGAAAGACGAGTTCCTTAAACTCAGGGTGCGGAATGATAACTATAATCAAACCAACAATGTCCTGGGAGTATATAAAAGTTTTGTAACGGACAAACTGGACCAGGAATATGATATCAGCAAAGCCGATAAAATAGACTTGCTCAATAAATCCATGAAGTACTTCAAAGAGAAGGAAAGTTTTGATATGGACGAGTTTTCGCAGGAGGTTATAGGGAATAAAGAAGGAATAGAATCTTTTAAAAATTATAAAAAGAGTTACGAAGAAGAATTTGATACCCCCATTGCAGATAGTTTTGATATCTCTGGTGCGGCGGTAAAAAAACAGGCAAGGGTATTCAAAAGTGTGCTAAAGCTGGATAAAAACTTCCATATCTATATCCATGGTGATAAGGAATTGATTGAGAAAGGTTTTGACGACGATAAATCGATGAACTTCTATAAAGTTTATTTTAAAGAAGAGGAATAATTACAATACATATTCGCCATTAATTGGTTTTACAGGTTTAGGAATTTTGTCCGAACCAATCATCTCAAGCAGGTTGATTTCAATGGTCCTGGTAATCTGGTTGAGCGGTATGGCCGATGAGTTGTTTTCAAACGGATTAACAAGGCTCATCCCATTGATCTGTGTGGATACATATACAAAGCCTACCAGCCAGCCCAAAAAGATTGACCAAAGGCCGGCATGCTGACTGATGACCAGCGTTAATGATACCACAAACAGCCATATAAAGACCTTGGTGAAATAGTTATAGGTAGTGGGAAAAATAGTGTTTTTAATCCGCTCAGACATACCCATTTCGTCAGAAAACTTAATCAGCAGCTGGTTCATTTCCATAAACCTGAACCCGTCAATCATATCTTTTTTGCTGAGATATTGCAGGTCCCTTGACTGCAGCGTTAGGATTGCATTAGGAACATTGGTATGTGATTTTAATTCCAGTACATCCTCCTCCGAGAGATATTGGTGATAGGTTTCATCTACAGCTCCGCGCAAGTTGGCCTTCAACGCATATAAAAAAGCAATATGCCTGCGCACCATGCTGTTTTTTAGGGTGGTAAATTCTAAATCCCCCGTGCCTTCAGGTGTGATATATGTGGTTACACACCTGGCCCAGGATCTTGAATCATTCACCAATGCACCCCAAATTTTTCGGGCCTCCCACCAGCGGTCGTATGATTGGTTATTATTAAAGCCGACAAAAAATGCAATTGCAGTACCCAGTACGGTAGGAATAATTGAAGGGAGTTCAAAATGGTGTTTTATTAAGAATTCCCTAATAAGATAGGCAGCAGTACAGGATAGAATCATAATGATGTCTATCTGCCAGGTATTCCTTAGTATCCGGCTTAATCTGATATTGGTTACAATGAGCATCTATTAAATCTTCTAATATAGTTTACAAAAAAACGTGAAAATTGTTTGCGACCCTTAACTGCTAATATTTTGACGGCTAAAGTACCCTGATTAACAATCCCTTCAGGTATTCGCCTTCGGGAAATGATATCCTTACAGGATGATCTTCCGGTTGATGAAATTGTTTAATGATCTGCACTTCCTTTCCTGCATCCAGTGCCGCCCATGCAATAATCTGTTTAAAGGTTTCCAGGTCTACCGCACCAGAACAGGAGTATGTAGCCATAATACCGCCACTGTTCAATAACAACATACCCAACCGGTTTAAATCTTTATATGCACGTGCAGCCCTGTCCAGTGCTGATCTTGAAGGGGCATATTTCGGCGGGTCAAGGATGATGACGTCAAATTTTTTGCCTTCATCTTTAAACACGCGTAATTGTTTGTTTACGTCAGACTGGATACTGTCCTGTCGGTCCTCGGTATACCCGTTCAGTCCCAGGTTATGTTTGAGGGTCTCTATGGCAAGTGCAGAACTGTCAACACTTGTAACGTGTTTTGCCCCATTTTTCAGACTATTGAGTGTGAAACCGCCACTGTAGCAAAAGCAATCCAGTACGTCTTTTCCTTTTGTGTAGGCGGCCAGAATTTCCCTGTTATCACGCTGGTCGCAATAAAAGCCGGATTTCTGTCCGTCTGCTATATTGATATGGTAACGGACACCGTTTTCCTTAACTTCAATAAATTCGGGAGGTGTTTCGCCCCACAACAGTCCCTGAACTGGTTCCAGGCTTTCGTGTGTACGTGCGGTCGCGTCGCTCTTGTCAAAAATACCCATTGGGTTAAGCTCCTCCCTCAGGATGTCGATAATATCTGCTTTCACATTTTCTATTCCCGCACTCAGGATCTGTAGGGAAAGGTAATCTGCATACTGATCTACAATCAGACCAGGCAAGTAGTCTGCCTCGCTAAAAACCAGGCGGCAGGTATTGGTGTCGTTCCCACTAAGCACATGGGAGCGGGAGGCTATGGCCTGCTTTAATTTAAACTGGTACCATTCTCTATTAATGTTGTTCTCCTCTTCCCATTCCAGAAGCCTCACTGCTACTCTGGATTGTGCGTTGTAATAACCGTAGGCAAGAAAAGATTTGTCCGCTGCATAAACCTTTACCACCTCGCCGTTCTGTGGTGCCCCTTTTACTTTATCTATCGCACCCGAAAAAATCCAGGGGTGTCTCTGCAGCGCGGCTTTTTCTTTGCCCTTTTTTAATACAACGTCAATCATGCTGCAAAGGTAGTAAAAAGCAATAGGCAATAAAGGGCCTTTTATATGCCGAAGATTTGTAATTTTATCACGGTTTATATTAACGTGTTTATATGGAAACAATCAGCTGGGGCGACTTCGAAAAAGTCGAGTTAAGGGCAGGAACAATACTGGAGGTGATGGAATTTCCGGAAGCCAGAAAGCCAGCCTATAAAGTGAAGGTGGATTTTGGGGAATATGGAATAAAAATGAGCAGTGCCCAGATCACTGCGCGGTATACCCGGGAGGAATTAGTGGGCCAGCAGATTGTTGGGATCATCAATTTCCCTAAGAAACAGATTGGTAAATTTATGTCTGAGTTTCTGGTAACCGGGTTTGCAGATGGAAACGGAGATATTGTATTGACCACGCTGAATGGCAAAGTGCCAAACGGTACTAAAATGGCTTAAATGAGTTACTATAATTTTTCTGAGAAAACGGATCAGACAAAGGAAGATGAACACTACATGCTTATGGCCTTGCAGGAAGCACAAAAAGCTTTTGAGAGTGATGAAATTCCAATTGGTGCTATCATTGTCTGTAAAAACAGGATAGTAGGCCGGGGCCATAATCTCACCGAACAACTCAATGATGTTACCGCCCATGCGGAAATGCAGGCCTTTACTGCCGCAAGTCAGACACTGGGGGGAAAGTATCTAAAGGATTGTACCTTGTACGTGACGATAGAACCTTGCGTGATGTGCGCGGGTGCGGCATACTGGACGCAGATCGGAAGGCTTGTTTATGGCGCCGCTGAAGAAAAACGCGGTTTTTCAACTAAAAGTAATAATTTGCTGCATCCCAAAACAATAACCACGCGTGGAGTGCTGGCTGCGGAATGCGGGCAGTTGATGACCCGTTTTTTTGCAAATAAGAGGGCTTAATTTGACAAACAACTGAACAAAACAGGGAGTCGAATGTTATCTTTGCTCAGGAATAAAATTTTAAACTTAAAAACATAATAGTATGGCTTTTGAATTACCTGCGTTACCTTACGCAACAGATGCACTAGAACCGCATATCGATAAACAAACCATGGAAATTCACCATGATAAACATCACCAGGCTTATGTTACCAACTTAAATAAAGCTTTAGAAGGTAAACCTGAAGCTACACATAGCATTGATGATATCGTTAAAAATATTTCGAAGTTTCCTGCTGCGGTAAGAAACAACGGTGGTGGTCATTATAACCACTCTTTGTTCTGGGAAGTTTTAGGACAAGGTAAAGGTGGCGAGCCAACAGGAGAATTAGCTGAAGCAATCACTGCGGCTTTTGGTTCTTTTGCTGACTTCAAAACTAAATTTGCTGAAGCTGGTACAACTCGGTTCGGTTCTGGATGGGCATGGTTAAGCGTTGATGCTGATCATAAACTTGTAGTTTCTTCTACACCTAACCAGGATAATCCATTAATGGATGTTGCTGAAGTGAAAGGTACACCAATTTTAGGGATGGATGTATGGGAACATGCTTACTACCTGAAATATCAAAATAAGCGTCCCGATTATATTGCTGCATTCTGGAATGTTGTTAACTGGGACGCTGTTACTGAGCGTTTCAAAAAAGCACAAGGATAATATTATTCCAGCTACGGATACTGCTTCTGTGGTTTTCCTGGCGTCGATAAATTAGAATCCCTTGATTCAATGCTGCCTGTCGTTAACGCGCACCAGAGGCATTGATTCAAGGGATCTCTTTTTGGATCTCCTGCATGGCGCCCCTCTATATCCCAACCACGTCTTTCTTTTTCCTTAGCTTCATGGTCTTTGGTATTACCGCAAGGATCTCTTCCTTCAATGCATTCAACATTCGTTTTTTGATGTAATTTTTGTGGGTGACCAGGCTGATCTCTCTTACGGGTTCGGGCGATTTGAAAGAACGCACCTTGCTCAGTTGTTTAGGGTTCAGGTCTACCAGTGCGAGTTCTGGCAATAAGGTGGCGCCGTTATTCATGTCTACCATACGGATCAATGTTTCTACACTGCCGGTGTTATAAGTGAGGCCCTGTATCCGGTTATCTTTAGTCGACCTGCAGATATTCAATACCTGCGAACGCATGCAATGGCCCTCATTCAGCAGCCAGATATTCTCGTCTTCGAGATCATTGGCATCAATGTTTTTCTTTTTAAACAGTTTACTGTTTTTGCTGATGTAGGTAACAAAATTCTCGTAGTACATCGGAATCTCTGTTATGGCATTGTCGGCCAGTGGGGTAGCTAGAATACCGCAATCAAGTAGGCCGGTTTTTAAATGATGGATAATATCCTCGGTAGTATATTCCCAGATCAGTAGTTTGAGGTCAGGATATTTTTCCATCATCGATGCAATTACCTGTGGTAGCAGGTATGGCGCAACGGTAGGGATAATTCCAACTTTAAGCTCACCAACAATATCCTGTTGCTGACTACTGATAATTTCCTTGATTTTTTGACTTTCCTGGAGCACAAGCCGTGCCTGTTCAATGATCTGAGAACCAATCTCAGTTGGTATAACCGGTTGTTTGCTCCTGTCGAATATTTTCACATTCAACATCTCCTCCAGTTTTTGTACCTGCATGCTGAGGGTAGGCTGCGTAATAAAGCATTTTTCAGCAGCACCTACAAAACTTCTGTAGGTATCCACAGCTACTATATATTCCAGTTGTACTAAGGTCATAGTTAAAGTTTATTTTCTTTTGCAAAGATATAAACTTTAACTATGGCTAATGAAGTCCTACGCGTATTTTTCCAGGAAATCCTGGTAAGCAAGTTTTATTCCTTCTTCCAGTTCAATCTGGTGTTTCCAGCCTAAATCATGTAATTTCGATACATCCATTAACTTACGTGGGGTACCATCAGGTTTAGTGCTGTCAAAAGTAAGCTCACCTTCATAGCCCACTACTTTTTTAATTAATAGCGCTAAGTCTTTTATCGTCAAATCTACACCTGTTCCAATATTGATCAGGTGGGACTCATTGTAATTTTCCATTAAGAAAAAACAGGCATCTGCCAGGTCGTCTGCAAAAAGGAATTCACGCATCGGTGAGCCCGATCCCCAAACTACCACCTCTGGTGTGCCATTTACCTTTGCTTCATGAAATTTGCGGATCAGTGCAGGCATTACATGTGAATTTTGCGGATGGTAGTTATCGTTGTAGCCATATAAATTGGTAGGCATAACAGAGATAAAATTAGACTGGTACTGGTCGCGGTAAGCGTCACACATTTTAATACCAGCTATTTTGGCAATAGCATATGGTTCGTTGGTTTCTTCCAGTAATCCGGTTAGCAGATATTCTTCCTTCAGCGGTTGCGGTGCTAATTTCGGATAAATACAGCTTGATCCCAGGAACATCAGTTTCTTAACGTCGTTTTTGTATGCCTGATGGATCACATTGTTCTGAATAGCAAGGTTCTCATAAAGGAAATCTGCACGGTAGGTATTGTTGGCAACAATACCACCTACTTTAGCTGCGGCAAGAAATACATAATCAGGTTTTTCGAGGTTAAAAAATTCTGTTACGGCCTGCTGGTCCCGCAGGTCCAGCTCTGCTGAAGTTCTGGTAATTATGTTCGAATAGCCTTCTTGAACTAATTTGCGGTAAATGGCCGACCCGACCATACCACGATGTCCTGCGATGTAAATTTTTGCGCTCTTTTCCAAGGTTCTGTTATTAAAGTTTCTAGAAATTATGTCGTAAATATAATTATTTTTATCCGGTAGCCATATGGATTTTGATGTTTACGAATTGGCTGCCAATATAGCTAAGAGAAGATAAAATTGTATTTTTGCAATAAAAAAAATAGTGGGTAAAGATAAGTTAAGGAAATTTGCTGAAATAGATACCTTTCATAATGTCTATCAGATGGAAGAAGGAAAAGATCTCAAAAGCAAGTGGGCATTACAGCATTTTAAAAATAACAATCCTATTGTCCTTGAACTGGCATGCGGAAAAGGGGAATATTCGGTTAATATGGCTAAATTCTTTCCCGAAAAGAATTTTATTGGGATAGACCTGAAGGGAAACCGTATTTGGAGAGGTGCCAGAACGGGAGTTGATGAAAATATAGAAAACCTTGCTTTTTTAAGAATCCAGATAGAGGATATAGCCGATTACTTTGGTCAGCAGGAAGTTGACGAGATCTGGATTACATTCCCGGATCCTCAGCCTCAGGACTCCAGGGAAAAGAAACGCTTAACCTTTCCAGGCTTTTTGAACAAGTATAAGGGTTTTTTGAAGCCTGGGGGGAAAATTAACCTGAAAACGGACAATGACGGTTTGTATGCATACACCGAAGAAGTGGTACAACAGCAGAACCTGATCTGCCATAAAAAAACCGATAAGCTGTACCAGTCAGAATTTTATGATGATGTATTGAAAATAAAAACACATTATGAACGGATTTATTTAAAGCAGGATAAAAATATCAACTATATACAGTTTTCATTTGAATAATGGAGCAGTCATTCTATGAGCAGGTTTACGAAATAGTAAGGCTTATTCCCAAGGGAAGGGTAACTTCGTATGTAGCTATTGCCAGAAGTCTTGGTGCGGCAAAATCCTCGCGCATGGTGGGGTATGCGATGAGGCATGCCGGTGAAGCACATCCCCCCATACCCGCTCACCGGGTAGTAAATGCCCAGGGACTGCTTACCGGTAAGTTTCATTTTTCCCCTGCGGAACTCATGGAGCAGTTGCTTGAACACGAAGGTGTGCAGGTAGAAGGTGATAAGGTTAAGAATTTTAAAAACGTCTTTTGGGACCCGGCCCTGGAGTTGTAAAGCCCAAATGGGAGAATACCGGCATGATGACCATTTACAATATGACAGCAGAACCTATTCGATGCAGTTGGTGCGGTACAGATCCACTGTATATTAAATACCATGACGAAGAGTGGGGCAAACCTGTGTATGACGATGATACACTGTTTGAGTTTCTCCTGCTGGAGGGCGCGCAGGCTGGCTTAAGCTGGATTACTATTTTACGCAGGCGTGAAGGTTATCGTAGAGCTTTTGCAGGTTTTGACGTACTAAAAGTAGCAGCGTTTAATGAAGACGACTTCAACCGCTTAATGAACGACCCAGCCATAATCAGGAATAAGCTGAAAATCCGCTCGGCAATCACCAATGCGCAACATTTTATTGACATTCAAAAGGAATTTGGATCATTTTACGATTATATCTGGTCATTTATGCCCGGAAAAAAACCGCTGGTCAATCAGATCAGCAATAGTTCCGGCGTGCCTGCCAGGACTGAAATATCAGATGCCATTAGTAAGGACATGAAAAAAAGGGGCTTTAAGTTTTTCGGTACCACCATTTGTTATGCCCATATGCAGGCCACGGGGATGGTAAACGATCATATTGAAGGCTGTATAGCAAAATGAGGTCCCTCATCAAGGAGGTCTTTTACTATCTGCGCTATCCCTGGCTCACGGCAATTGGACCATCATCCCATCCATCGTTGGCGGTGTTCTTCAGGCTTACTTTAATTTGTGTGCTGACTGGTATTGTTGCCGGGTCGTTCTCGGGCATATTGGTCCGCCACAACCTGATACCAGATCCGGGGCCATCGTTGCTTGATAATCGTGAGGTATCACAATTTCAGTTTTTTATAGCTGCAGTTTTTATCGCACCCATTCTGGAGGAATCCTTTTTCAGGGCGCAACTCCGGCGGTTTTCTGCGGGGCTAATGTTTATTGCCTTTGTCTGTGGGATACTTTTGAGTGCATTCACTAAAACCTACTGGGCATTTCTGATCAGTCCTTTTTTATTTGGGATCTTATTCATCATCTATCGCTTTACCATTGCTGGTAGCATCAGCCGTAAGTTTAATTTCTGGAACCGCCTGTTTCCATGGCATTTTCATTTTACCGCACTTTGTTTCGCACTGGTGCACCTTGGTAACTTTGAAAAAGGCATTTCACTTTTGCCCTGGGGAATCCTATATACTCTGCCACAACTGGCAATTGGCCTTTTATTAGGTTATACCCGCATGGTCCATGGTCTTAAATATTCCATTGCCCTTCATTCCCTCTATAATTTATGCTTTGTAATCCTCCTCTTCTCAAAACACTAAACGTGTTTACTGATTAGGTTTCATAAATTGCAGGTGTTAACTTTGAACACAAAAGAGATAAACATGTTCCCTCTGGAATTGTCGTGATGACGGGCTTTGGAATCCTGCGTTATTATGACCGTTTCATAAATAAATAACCAAAAAATGAAGAAACTTTTCCTGCTTGACGGTATGGCGCTGATATACAGGGCGCATTTTGCATTAAGTAAAACCCCCAGGTTTACATCTACGGGTATTAACACTTCTGCAGTAATGGGCTTTGCCAATACGCTGATGGAAGTGCTCAGAAAGGAAACACCAAGTCATATTGCCGTTGTTTTTGATACGGACGTGCCTACCGAGCGGCACACAGATTTTGTAGCTTATAAAGCACACCGTGAGGCCATGCCCGAAGACCTGGCTAGTGCCTTACCCTATATCTTCAAGCTCATTGAGGGGTTTAACATCCCCGTGATAACCAAAGATGGTTTTGAGGCGGATGATATCATCGGCACATTGGCCAAGGAAGCTGAAAAAGCCGGGTTTAAGGTTTTTTGTATGACTCCTGATAAGGATTTTGCCCAGCTGGTATCAGACAATATCTTTATCTACAAACCCGCAAGGATGGGGAATGAAATGGAGATCATTGGCGTAAATGAGGTGCTGGCCAAATGGGAAATAGAAAATGTACTACAGGTAATAGATATCCTTGGACTTTGGGGAGATGCTGTTGATAATATTCCGGGCATACCGGGCATCGGGGAGAAAACTGCAAAACTCCTGATCAAACAATACGGTTCTATGGAGAACATTATTGCCAATTCACACCAACTGAAAGGTAAACAGCGTGAAAATGTAGAAGCCTTTGCAGAGCAGGGACTGATTTCCAAAAAACTGGCCACAATTATTTTAAATGTCCCGGTGGAATTCGATGAACAATCTCTCCTGCTGGAAGAACCAAGCCGTGAATTGCTGGAACCCCTGTTTGCAGAACTTGAATTCAGGACATTGGGACGCAGGGTTTTTGGTGATGGTTTTAATATTGGCGATGCCAAAGCTACGGGATCACAGCAAACCGACCTTTTTGGAAATGCAGTTAACGAACCGGTCAGCAAAACAAAAACTTTTGATCAGCTACCCAATTTATTTGAACAACCACCAGTGGGCCGTACCATTAAAGATACAAGCCCAGAATACATCCTGATAGATACGGAAGAAAAACGTAAAGAACTGATCGCGCTGCTGCTTCAGCAGGAAAGTGTTTCACTTGATACAGAAACTACCGGAACCGACGCCAATATTGCAGAATTGGTTGGGCTTTCTTTTTGTATTGAACCCGGAAAAGCCTGGTATATTCCGGTTTCTGCAATCAGGGAAGAAGCGCAACTGGTAGTTGACCAATTTAGGGTTGTACTGGAAAATGATCAGATCGCCAAAACCGGTCAAAACATAAAATATGATATTTTAGTACTCAAATGGTACGGCGTTGACATCAAGGGAAAATTGTTTGACACCATGCTGGCACATTACCTGATTGATCCTGATACGCGCCACAACATGGACGTTTTGTCTGAAAACTATCTGGGGTATACACCGATATCTATTACCTCTCTTATTGGCCCTAAAGGAAAAAATCAGGGTACCATGAGGGATGTGCCTGTAGAAAAAGTGGTAGATTATGCAGCGGAAGATGCCGACGTTACTTTGCAGCTGGCAAATGTGTTTAAGCCTATTCTTAAAGAGCTTAATGCAGAAGAGCTGCTTACTAATATAGAGAACCCGCTGGTTTACGTACTTGCCGATATGGAAAAAGAGGGGGTAAGGATTGATATGGATACGCTGATCAGTTACTCTGCAGAACTCGAAATAGATATCAGAAGATTTGAGCAAAGTGTATATGATAAAGCAGGTATAGTATTCAACCTTGCATCGCCAAAACAACTGGGAGAAGTACTTTTTGATAAACTACAGCTTGACCCGAAAGCGAAAAAAACTAAAACAGGGCAATACCAGACGGGTGAAGATGTATTATCTGCACTGGCAAGCAAGAGTGATATCGTGAAAGATATTCTCGACTTCCGCCAGTTACAGAAGCTCAAATCAACTTACGTGGATGCGCTCCCGCTATTGGTAAACCCAAAAACGGGACGGGTGCATACCAGTTACAACCAGGCGGTGGCAGCTACGGGAAGGCTGAGTTCAAACAATCCCAACCTGCAGAATATACCTATCCGTACAGAACGCGGCAGGGAAGTAAGAAAGGCATTTATTCCACGCGACGAAAATCATGTCCTGCTCTCGGCAGATTATTCCCAGATAGAACTCAGGATTATTGCCGATATCAGTAAGGAAGAAAATATGCTGTTCGCATTTAACAACGGAATCGATATCCATACGGCAACGGCCGCAAAAGTTTATGGCGTAAGCATTGAAGAAGTGAATTCTACACAACGCAGAAATGCAAAGGCTGTTAACTTCGGGATTATCTACGGGCAGTCTGCTTTTGGCCTGTCACAGAACCTGGGCATTCCGAGAAAAGAAGCAGCAGAGATGATTGAACAATATTTTGCACAGTATCCCGGCATTAAAAGATATATGAACGATACCATGAACTTTGCCCGCGAAAACGGCTTTGTGGAAACAATCATGGGAAGAAGAAGGTATTTACGTGATATCAATTCTGCTAACCAGACGGTCCGTGGTTTTGCCGAGCGAAATGCCATTAATGCACCTATTCAGGGTTCAGCGGCGGATATGATCAAAATCGCAATGATTCACATTCACAAAGACATTATCGATCAGAAACTGCAATCCAAAATGACCATGCAGGTACATGATGAGCTTGTTTTTGATGTGCTGAAAACGGAAGTTGAGGCAATGAAAAAGATTATCAGCCACAGGATGAAAACCGCAATCCCTACCACTGTGCCCATTGAAATTGAAATTGGCGAAGGGGATACCTGGCTTGCGGCGCATTAAACGACTGTAAAACAATTGCACAACCAAAAAGGGTGTTTGCTTCCATGCCAAATGCAGCTAAGCATTGAAAGCATGGAAGCAAACACCCTTTTATTTTTAAAAGCTAATCAATTCAGCTTACAATTCAATTGTTTCGCCAATAGCCGGAAGAAGCAGTTGTTTGTTTTCCCTTGCAAATTTAGCCAGGGCAACTTCAGTATCAATTTCGATTTCAGGAACCGTATTGTAATGCACGCCAATCACACGGTCGCAATTCACAAATTTCGCGGCGATTACCGCGTCATCTGCATCCATCGTATAATTGCCACCAATTGGCAAAACAGCATAATCAATCTTGTAAAGGTCTGCTAAGAGCTTCATGTCCATGTTTAAAGAAGTGTCTCCAGCAATATATATGGCCTTGCCTTCAATTTCAAGTACAAAACCTGCAGGATTTCCGCCATAACTGCCATCAGGCATTGAACTGGAATGCGTAGCCCAAACCATGCGAAGTTTTCCAAAATCGAATTTAGCAGGGCCGTAGTTCATTGCATGGATATTGGTGAGACCTTGCTTTCCTGCCCATCCGGCTACTTCGGGCATGGCAATGATGAGTGCGCCGGTTTGGTTGCCCAGGAGTACCAGGTCTGCAACGTGGTCACCATGACCATGACTTACCAGAATATAATCTGCCTCAATTGATTTTGTGTCAATTGCAGCAGCAAGCGGGTTCGGTGTAATAAATGGATCAATCAGGAACTTTTTTCCATCAGCTTCCAGAAGGAAACAGGATTGTCCGTAATACGTATACTTCATTTGAATATAGTTTATAATAGTGAATTAATTCCCGAACATACCGCCCAGGCCGCCAAGCATATCCTTGGTTGCCGACTGCATTTCGTTAGCACTCACATCTTCTGCCTGTTGGAGGACTTTGTTCACAGCCGTTAAAAGAAGTTCTTCAAGTTCTTCTTTGTCAGCGTCTTTGAAAAAATCTTCGTTAATCTCTATTGCGGTTATTGCTTTATTGGCCGTAGCGGTAACCTTAATCGCCCCGCCTTCCACTTCTGCAAAAACAGAAACGGTATCAAGGCGTTTTTTTATTTCTTCAGCTTTTTGCTGAGCTGCCATCAATTTATCGAACATAATATTACTGGTTTTAAATTAAAAACGAAATTAGCACAAATTGGTTTACAGATTTAAGCTTTTTTTCTTGGCCTGGCGCGTTCGTACTGTTCAGGCCATTTAATTTCATCTTCCAGCTGCCCGGCAGCATGGATGGGAAAATATGGGTCTCTCAATAATTCCCTGGCCAGAAAAATCAGGTCTGCTTTGCCTTCCTGAAGGATATCTTCTGCCTGTGTAGCCTCGGTAATCAAGCCAACTGCCCCGGTCAGGATGTCTGTTTCCTTTTTGATAGCAGCTGCGAATTCTACCTGATATCCAGGGAACAAGGGTATTTTCTGATAAGAAATGTTGCCGCCCGACGAGGTATCAATTAAATCCACCCCTTTGTCTTTTAAAATGGCTGATAAGCGCACCGATTCTTCGGGAGACCATCCACCATCAGCCCAATCAGTTGCAGATATACGTACAAAAAGCGGGTTTTCTGCAGGCCACACTTCCTGGGTTGCCGCTACTACTTCCAATAGAAAACGGATTCTGTTTTCAAAGCTGCCGCCATATTCATCAGTACGCTGATTGCTGAGTGGAGATAGGAACTGATGCAACAGGTAACCATGCGCACCATGTAATTCGATCACTTTATATCCAGCAGCAATAGCCCTTACAGTAGCATCCCTGAAATCGGCTTTCACTTTTTCAATCCCCTCCAGGCTTAGGGCTTCGGGTGCTTCGTCCTTTTCGTTATAAGGTATGGCACTAGGCGCCACAGTTTTCCATCCGCCATCTTTTTCAGTAATTTGCCCGGCTCCCTTCCAAGGACTGCCGAAACTGGCTTTTCTTCCAGCATGGGCCAGTTGAACCCCTGCTATTGAGCCGTTTTGATGGATGAAATCTGTTATCCGCCTAAGAAATGGTATCTGTTTATCGTTCCAGATACCCAAATCGTCCGGGGAGATCCGCCCTTCGGGCGAAACCGAGGTAGCTTCCTGAATAACTAAAGCGGCACCTCCAACGGCACGACTTCCCAAATGCACCAGATGCCAATCATTTGCAAATCCGTCCACTGCCGAATACTGGCACATTGGAGATACTACTATCCTGTTTTTTAATTGAAGGTTCTTTATAACCAGAGGAGATAATAATTTAGACATAATTGTTTCTTTGTAAAGATTAAAGTATAGTAACAATGGGCGGCTGGTATCGGAGGACAAAAGGATGTTTTTTTACAAAAATCAGATAGATGCATTAGTTAGGTTGTCCGATTGACATCAAAATAACATAGATTTAATATCCACACCCTTTATTATTTCAAATAATAACTAATTTTGCAGTATTAAAAAATGCCCGGCACGGTAGTTGATTAAATGTAAAAAAATAAAAAACGTATTGCACAACTCAATATTTATTTAAACCTTTACACCTTCAGTAATTTAAAGCGGGATTTATACAGAAAATGATAAAACAAGCGATACATAAACTTTCAATTTTAACAGCAAAAAACATTGCTGCTAGAAGTTTATATATTGAACGTTTGCAACCCGTCATCTATGTCACCACCAGCCGGCAAAACTATACACCCCGTATTTGAGTTATACTTACTCAATCAAAGAGGTAGTGTCCTCTCTCTCTAAAACCAATTAATCAGAATATTTATTTTTTTTCGTTAACTATTAATGAATATAAACGATTTTATAGTGCAGGTTGCACTTCCTGAACATCGTGTTTTCGCAGAAGAAATCTGCGAAGAGATGGCCGAATCAGCTAAGGCCCGAGGTACAGGTATCGCTAAACGTTCCCCAGACTATGTCGCCGGAAAGATGGCCGAGGGGAAATCCGTTATTGCCTTCCATAAGGATGGCACATGGGCCGGTTTCTGTTATATAGAAACTTGGAGTCATGGTCAGTTTGTGGCCAATTCCGGACTTGTGGTTAGTCCTAAATACAGAAAGGTAGGTCTGGCACATACCATTAAAGAAAAGATTTTTGCATTATCGAGACAGAAGTATCCCAAAGCCAAAATATTTGGTTTGACTACCGGACTTGCTGTAATGAAAATCAATTCTGACCTGGGGTACGAACCTGTAACCTATTCAGAACTTACACAGGATGAAGACTTCTGGAAAGGCTGCCAAAGTTGTGTAAACTTTGAAATCCTGAAAAGTAAGGACCGCAAGAACTGCATGTGCACCGCAATGCTGTACGATCCGGCTACACAGAAACATGATGTTGCTAAGAAGTTCGCTGAAGAACTACAGCGCAAACCGAAATTGTACGAACGCTTCATGCGCATTAAACAACGGTTGGTACTTAAACCGAAAACGGATGAAAAAGGAGGGCTGAAAGCAATATTGCAACTGTCTTCTCTGTTTTTTAAATAATAAAACGTTTTTCCGGTTTCAGGAACTAATCTCCAATTGTTTTGCAGATTTGATACTGAAACCTGTAAAATCATGATAGCTTTGTAATAACATTAAACAATAATTACAATGAAGCTTAACATCTGAGCTTACTACGACGAAAGCACACGACTTTTAAATAGTGATCATTATGCTCAGAAGAGCTTCATAACGGATAAAAACAAATATATAATGAAAAAAAAAGTAGTTTTAGCTTTTAGCGGAGGTTTAGATACTTCATTTTGCTGTATTCATCTTGCACAGGACCGTGGATTAGAAGTGCACTCTGTGATTGTTAATACAGGTGGTTTTTCTGAAGAAGAATTACAGGAAATCGAAAGAAGGGCTTACGCCCTGGGTGTAGCTTCTCACGCTGTAGTAGATGAAACTGCAAATTATTATGCAGGTTGTATTAAGTACCTGGTATTCGGAAATGTGTTGAAAAATGCAACTTACCCGCTTTCTGTAAGTGCAGAACGTGTAAGCCAGGCTACTGCAATTGCCAATTATGTGAAAAAAATCGGTGCTGATTACGTTGCCCACGGCAGTACTGGTGCAGGAAATGATCAGGTTAGATTTGACATGATCTTCAATATCATTATTCCTAATGTTGAAATTATAACCCCAATCAGGGATTTGAAATTATCCCGCGAGGCGGAAATTGAATATTTAAATAACCATGGTGTAGAATACAGTGCCGAAAAAGCAAGATATTCGATCAATAAAGGTTTATGGGGAACATCTGTAGGTGGTAAAGAAACACTTACTTCTAATGAAACCCTTCCTGAAGAGGCATGGCCAACGCAGGTTACTGAAACTGACAGCCGAAGAATTGAACTGACTTTCGAAAAAGGTGAACTCACCGGTATTGACGGAGAAACGCTAGATCCTGTAACAGCCATACAAAAACTTCAGGCTATTGCCCAACCTTATGGTATTGGCCGCGATATCCACGTTGGAGACACCATTATTGGTATTAAGGGTCGCGTAGGCTTCGAAGCTGCTGCGCCAATGGTGATCATCAAAGCACACCATACACTTGAAAAACATACATTAACCAAATGGCAGTTATCATGGAAAGAACAACTGGCATCTTTTTACGGAAACTGGTTGCATGAAGGACAGTTTCATGATCCGGTAATGCGCAACCTCGAAGCTTTCCTTGCAGATACACAAAAAACCGTGAGCGGTAAAGTATATGTTGAACTGCTTCCATACAGGTTCCAGATTATTGGTATTGAATCTGAGCACGACCTGATGAGCAATAAATTTGGCAGTTACGGCGAAATGAACAACTCATGGAGCGGTGAAGATGTAAAAGGCTTCTCAAAAATATTTGGTAACCAGGTAATGATCTGGCATAAAGTAAACAGCAATGAAGATTAGAGCAGGTATTATTGGAGGTGCAGGATACACAGGCGGCGAAATGTTACGCCTGCTGATCAATCACCCCGATGTTGACATCGCTTTTGTACACAGCAACAGCAATGGAGGAAACCTTATTTCGGATGTACATACAGATCTTTTAGGAGACACGGAACTTCGCTTTACCGAAGAGCTGTCGCAGGATATCGATGTCCTCTTTTTATGTGTGGGTCATGGTACCGCAAAAACGTTTTTGAAAGAGAATCCGGTTGCAGCAGGCATTAAAGTTATAGACCTGAGCCAGGATTTTAGACTGGCAGAGGCTGCGGGTACGGATTGGGTATACGGTTTGCCGGAACTAAACAGGGAGCGTATCAAATCAGCTGATTTTGTTGCAAATCCCGGATGTTTTGCCACATGTATCCAGCTCGCCCTGTTACCGCTGGCTGCAAAAGGCCTCATCAAAAATGAAGTGCATATCAATGGGACTACAGGTTCTACAGGCGCGGGGCAAAGCCTCAGTGCCACTTCCCACTTCAGCTGGCGTAACAATAACCTTTCGGTATATAAGGCATTTGACCATCAGCACCTGAATGAAATAGGCGAGAGCCTTGTTCAGCTGGACAATGGTTTTGATGCCGTACTGAACTTTATTCCGCAACGCGGGGATTTCACAAGAGGAATACTTGCCGCGGTATATCTCGATTCAGATTTAACAGCTGAGGAGGCTAATGATATATACGAAGCCTATTATGCATCTCATCCTTTTACGCACCTGAGCAAAAACAATATTGATTTGAAGCAGGTAGTAAATACCAGTAAAGGATTGGTACATGTAGAAAAACATGGAAATAAACTTTTAATTATCAGTATTATAGATAATTTGCTCAAAGGGGCAAGCGGACAGGCGGTACAGAATATGAATTTGATGTTTGGGCTGGATGAACGGCAGGGACTGCGGCTTAAGGCGAGTGCATTTTAAAGCTTCGCCTGCATAACATTCCCTATTTAATCCTGTTTTATTTAACCCCCCGGGAGAAAGTCCCGGGTAAAATCTTTAAAAGATGAACTTATTCGACGTATACCCGCTAAATGATATAGAAATTGTAAAAGCTTCCGGCAGCAAAGTTTGGGATGCCAATGGTCAGGAATACCTGGATCTGTATGGCGGTCATGCCGTTATTTCAATTGGTCATACCCACCCGCATTATGTAAAACGACTGACAGACCAGCTGAATAAAGTAGGATTTTATTCCAATTCGGTAAAAATACCCCTGCAGGTAGAACTTGCAGAAAAACTGGGTAAAGTATCTGGAAAAACAGATTATCAGTTATTTCTTTGTAACTCAGGAGCAGAAGCCAATGAAAATGCCCTCAAAATGGCGTCGTTTTACAATGGAAGAAAAAAAGTAATAGCGTTTAAAGGTGCATTTCATGGCAGGACTTCACTGGCAGTTTCAGCAACAGATAACCCAAAAATTATCGCTCCTGTAAATGAGACTGATAACGTAGTGTTTTTGCCTTTTAACGATGAGGCGGCTTTAAATGCGGCCTTTGCTGATTTTGGAAATGAGATCAGCTCAGTAATTATTGAGGGTATACAGGGCGTGGGCGGAATCAGGGAAGCTTCAGTGAGCTTTCTTCAACTGATCCGTTCGTTATGTGATGAGCATAACGCCGTTTATATTGCTGACAGTGTACAATGCGGTTATGGCAGGACCGGTCATTTTTATTCCCATGATTATGCGGGCGTAAATGCAGATGTGTACACCATGGCCAAAGGGATGGGAAATGGGTTTCCTGTTGCAGGGATTTCTATAGCCCCTAAGTTTAAACCATGGCATTATATGCTGGGTACTACATTTGGTGGTAACCATCTGGCCTGTGCGGCAGCATTGGCCGTGCTGGAAATTATGGAGCAGGATAACCTGATGAAAAATGCTGAAGAAGTTGGCAGCTATCTGATTGAAGAACTTAAAAAGATCGAAGGGGTAAAAGAAGTTAGGGGACGTGGGCTGATGATTGGTATTGATCTTCCTGAAGAACTGTCACAGGTGAAAAAGAATTTATTATTTAAGCAGTATATCTTTACAGGAGAGGCTAAACCTAACGTGATCAGGTTACTTCCGGCCCTCAACCTGAACAAAGAACAAGCCGATTATTTTTTAGAAAACTTTAAAATCGCTTTAAAAGGATGAACCAATTCACCTCAGTAAAAGATGTTGAAGACATTGACCAACTGGTAAAAGATGCCCTCGCATTAAAAGAAAGCCCTTATGCACACCAGCATCTCGGAAAAAATAAAACGCTCGGACTTGTATTCCTTAATCCAAGCCTGCGTACACGATTAAGTACACAGAAAGCGGCCCTTAACCTGGGTATGAACGTGATGGTGATGAATATGGACAAAGAAGGCTGGGCGCTTGAAACTGAAGACGGAATCGTAATGAACGGTTCTACTGTAGAGCATATCCGTGAAGCAGCTGCAGTGATGGGCCAGTACTGTGATATACTGGGCTTGCGCTCTTTTCCTAAACTCACCAACAGGGACGAAGACTACAATGAAGACTTTTTCAATAAGTTTATCAAATATTGTGGTGTACCTGTTGTAAGCTTAGAAAGTGCCACGCGTCACCCATTACAGAGCCTGGCCGATTTGGTTACCATCAGGGAAACCTGGAAAGGCGACAAAAAGCCTAAAGTCGTCTTGGCATGGGCACCGCATGTGAAAGCATTGCCGCAGGCTGTTCCAAATTCTTTTTCGGAATGGATGTGTAAAGCGCAACAGGAAGATATGGTAGATTTTACCATTGTCCAACCAGAAGGATATGAACTTTCTGAAGATTTTACACCAGGGGCAACAATTATGCATAACCTGGAAGAAGCACTTCAGGGTGCCGACTATATTTATGTAAAAAACTGGTCCAGCTTTAAGGAATACGGTAAAGTACTTACCTATCCCGAAGGCTGGATGATGACCAATGATAAATTACAGGGTACCAACAATGCCAAAGTTATGCACTGCCTCCCAGTGAGAAGAGATCTGGAATTATCTTCAGAAATCCTTGACGGGCCAAACTCCCTGGTTATTCATGAGGCAGGAAACCGCTTATGGGCAGCGCAGGCTGTTTTGAAAGACCTGTTACAAAGCTTAACTTAGGATCTGCGCAACAGTAGATACCAGAATGTAAAAAACACGGAATGAAGCAGCTTACTATCATAAAAATAGGTGGAAATGTTATTGATAATTCTGAGAAACTTCACCAGTTCCTCCTTGATTTTACCGCACTGCCCGGAGATAAAATTCTGGTGCACGGTGGCGGAAAAATCGCCAGCGAACTGGGGGTTTCACTAGGGATTGAGCCTAAAATGGTGGATGGCAGACGTATTACTGATATTGGTACACTTCGGGTGGTTACTATGGTGTACGCCGGGCTGATCAATAAAAATATGGTTGCCCAGCTGCAGGCCAAGGGCTGTAATGCTATTGGGTTGAGTGGTGCTGACGGTAACGTAATCAAGGCTGTAAAACGCCCGGTAGGGAAAGTTGACTATGGATTTGTAGGTGATCTTGATGAATCATCCGTTTCTGTAGCCACCTTAGACAGTCTCCTTAAGGGGAATCTCGTCCCGGTATTGTGTGCCATTACCCACGATGGTGATACACAATTATTAAATACCAATGCCGATACAATTGCCTCCGCAGTGGCCGTGGCAATGTCTTCTTCGTATGAAACACGTCTGGTTTACTGTTTTGAGAAAAAAGGCGTGCTGCGCGATGTGGAAGACGAATTATCTTTGGTACCAGAAATCAGGACAAGTGAGTTTGATGCCCTGCAGAAAGACGGTACTGTTTCGGGAGGAATGATACCCAAGCTGCACAATGCTTTTGAAGCCATCAGGCTGGGTGTTAAAGCCGTATATATTGGCAAGGCCGATGAGTTGGCACAAATTGATACACAGGGGTTCGGAACCCGGTTAATAGCATAAAATTATGGGACAGTTTACAGGAAATATAGCCATACTTGGAAGCGGAAACATTGGAATTTCGCTGGCAAAGGGCCTGGTTAAAGCAGACTATGTAAAAGCCAGTCAGATCAGTCTGACCAGAAGAAATGTTAAAAAGCTTGCTGATTTTGCTGATCAGGGTTATGTGGTCAGTACAGATAATGCTGCCGTTGTGGCGGCTGCAGATGTGATTGTGCTTGCGGTATTGCCTCAGCAGCTGAATCTGCTGATGGAAGAAATTGCAGGGGTAATCGATATCAACAGGCATGTAGTGATTTCGGTAGCTTCGGGTGTAAGTTGCGTAGATATCCGCAGCAAGCTGAAGGATGGCCTCGAGGTGATCCGTGCCATGCCTAATACTGCAATTGCAATTGGCCAGTCTATGACCTGCGTGGCCACAGACAATGCCACAAAAGAACATGTTGCGGAAGTAACCAGGATGTTTGAAACCGTAGGATCCGTGGTAAATATCAATGAAGATCTCATGACTTCGGCTACGGCCTTATGTGCCTGCGGTATCGCCTTCTTTTTACGGGCTATCCGCGCTGCCTCGCAAGGTGGCGTAGAAATTGGTTTCCATGCAGATGAAGCACTTAAAATGGCTGTGCAAACTGCCAAAGGTGCCGCAGACCTGTTACTCCAGATGCAATCGCACCCGGAACAGGAAATAGATAAAGTTACTTCGCCAAAGGGATGTACTATTGCAGGTTTGAATGAAATGGAGCACAATGGGTTCAGTTCATCCCTGATTAAAGGCATTAAGCTATCGGCTGTTAAAGCCGGTGAATTATATACAAAGGGATAATATGATAGAAACACTGCAAAAGGATAGTTTAGAATTGTTAATGAAGCTGATCAGCATTCAGTCTTTCAGTAAAGAAGAAGACAAAACTGCTGATCTGATCGCACAATTTTTGCAGGAACGACAAATTAAAATCAACCGGAAATTAAATAACATCTGGGCTTACAATAAACATTTTGATGCCGCTAAGCCAACCTTGCTTTTAAACTCCCATCATGACACCGTAAAACCAAACTCTGGTTATACCCGTGATCCATATGAACCGGCAATAGAAGATGGTAAACTATATGGACTAGGCAGTAATGACGCTGGGGGCTGCCTGGTTTCGCTGGTTGCCACTTTTCTGTATTTCTATGAACAGGAAGGGCTTTCATATAACCTATGTCTTGCAACAACTGCTGAAGAGGAGATCTCGGGGAACAACGGACTGGAATATGTCCTTCCTGATCTGGGCGAACTGGAATTCGCAATTGTTGGAGAACCAACAGAAATGAACCTGGCAATTGCCGAAAGAGGATTACTCGTGCTGGATTGTACGGTTACCGGAAAGGCCGGACATGCCGCGAGAGAGGAAGGCGATAATGCGATTTATAAAGCGCTTAAAGACATCGATTGGTTCAGGAACTACAGGTTCTCTAAAGTGTCTGAGGTTTTTGGCCCGCTCAAAATGTCAGTTACAATCATCAACGCCGGCTCGCAGCACAATGTGGTACCTGCTACCTGCACCTTTACGGTGGATGTGCGTGTAACGGATGCATACACCAATGAAGAGGTGCTGAAAATCATTCGTACCAATGTAGATTGTGAAGTTAAGGCACGTTCAGTACGGTTAAAACCGTCTTCAATTGATAAAGAGCATCCTTTGGTCCAGTCGGGCATAGCGCTGGGCAGAACCACTTACGGATCTCCGACCACGTCAGATCAGGCCTTATTGAGTATTCCTTCTGTTAAGGTAGGCCCGGGCGATTCGGCAAGGTCGCACATGGCGGATGAATACATATATGTGAACGAAATTGCTGAAGGGATAACTTTATACATCAGCATGCTCAAACCCGTAATTAACGGAAAATAAACAACCACCACTGGTGACGGCCCCGGCTGCCATCGCTGATAAAGAATAGATAGCAATGAAGATCTGGCAAAAAAATATAGAAGTAAATAAAGACATTGAAAGTTTTACCGTAGGGCAGGATAGGGAACTTGACCTGCAGATGGCAGCCTTTGATGTTTTAGGTTCCCTTGCACACGTGGAAATGCTGGAAAGCATCGGCCTGCTTACCGCGACAGAGCTTTCTCAGATACAGGTAGCTTTAAAGCAAATCTATGCAGAGATTGAGGCCGGGAAATTCAGAATTGAAGATACCGTGGAAGACGTGCATTCACAGGTAGAATGGTTGCTTACGCAGCGTATCGGTGAAGCCGGTAAGAAAATACATAGCGGGCGTTCCCGTAACGACCAGGTGTTGGTAGACCTGAAATTATTCTTCAGGGACAGGATTGAGGACATGGTAGGCAATACCATTACCTTGTTCCAGCAACTGATCTCACTGAGCAATACCCATAAAGATAAACTGATGCCGGGTTATACCCATTTGCAGATTGCAATGCCTTCGTCTTTCGGACTTTGGTTTGGCGCCTATGCAGAAAGCCTGGTGGATGATATGGAAGTTATGCTTTCAGCATATAAAATCTGTAACAAAAACCCGTTGGGCTCGGCCGCAGGTTATGGCTCTTCATTCCCGCTTAACAGGACAATGACCACCACCCTTCTTGGTTTCGATAACTTAAATTATAATGTTGTTTACGCACAGATGGGCAGGGGTAAAACAGAACGTATCCTTGCGCAGGCAATGTCTTCTGTTGCAGCCACACTTGCCAAAATGGCAATGGATGTATGCCTGTTTATTAACCAGAACTTTGGTTTTATTAAATTCCCGGACGAACTGACTACTGGTTCAAGCATCATGCCGCACAAAAAAAATCCTGACGTGTTTGAGCTGATCCGTTCGCGCTGCAATAAAATTCAGGCGTTGCCAAATGAAATTGCCATGATGACCACCAATTTGCCTTCTGGATATCACCGCGACCTGCAGCTGTTAAAAGAGAACCTGTTCCCATCAATGGTATCTTTAAATGAATGCCTCGAAATGACCGCCTATATGCTTCAGTATATTGAGATTAAGGATAATATACTGGCAGATAAAAAGTACGACTATCTTTTCAGTGTGGAAGTGGTAAATGAGCTGGCCTTGCATGGTATCCCATTCAGGGAAGCCTACAAGATAGTTGGCGAGACTATTGAAAATGGTACCTTTGTGCCAGGTGTTAAGGTGAACCATACCCATGAAGGAAGCATTGGGAACCTTTGTAACCCGGAAATTGAGACTATGATGGAAACCATACTCAACCAGTTTAATTTTGAAAAAACCAAATCGGCAATCCAACAATTGCTGGCTTAATCTAACCATTAATAAAAAATAAAAATGAACGTATCGGTATTAGCAAATTCACTGATTGGCTCAGAGATCATTAAAATTGGTCATGAGGTTAATGAATTGAAAAGAAAAGGTGCTAAAATTGCGAATCTTACCATTGGAGATTTTGATCCCTCAATTTTCCCAATACCCTCAGAACTGAAGGAAGAAATTGTAAACGCGTATAATGAGCACCAAACTAACTATCCTCCGGCTGACGGTGTGCTGGCTTTACGTGAAACTATTGTAGATATACTAAAAGACAGGTACGATCTTGACTTCGCGTCTAACGAAATCCTGGTTTCAGGCGGGTCCAGACCATTGATTTATGCCACTTACCTTGCCCTGGTAGATCCGGGAGATAAAGTAATTTATCCTGCACCATCATGGAACAATAACCATTATTGTCACCTGTCATCTGCAGACGGCATTGCTGTAGAAACTACCGCTGAAACTAATTTTATGCCAACAGCGGCATTATTGAAACCACATATCAAAGGCGCTACATTACTGGCCCTGTGTTCTCCGCTTAACCCTACAGGTACAATGTTTACCCAGGAGCAGCTGGAAGAAATCTGCGATATGGTTATCGAAGAAAACAAATCAAGAGCGGCAGGAGAGAAACCTTTGTACATCATGTACGATCAGATCTATTCCCTGCTTACTTTTGGAAAAGAACATATCAATCCTGTAAGCCTGCGCCCTGAATTAAGGGATTATGTGGTTTATATTGACGGGATATCCAAATGTCTTGCAGCAACAGGTGTAAGGGTAGGATGGGGCTTTGGCCCTGAAGCCGTAGTTGCCAAAATGAAAGCGTTGCTTACCCATATTGGTGCCTGGGCCCCTAAAGCTGAGCAGGTGGCCGTAGCAAAATATTTTGCAGACAAAACATTGGTTGACGGTTTCCTTGGTTCTTTTAAAACTCAGATCCAGGCAAGTCTTGATGCCCTTTACAATGGTTTTCAGGAACTGAAAGCTGATGGTTTTGCCGTAGACGCAATTGTACCAATGGGCGCAATTTATCTGACATTGAAAATCGATTATATTGGTAAAACTACTGAATCCGGAGATTTACTAAAGGACAGCACAGATGTAAATTCATATCTGATCAAAGAAGCGCTTGCGGCCTTTGTCCCTTTCTCTTGTTTTGGGACAGACGAAACTAAAAGCTGGTTCCGTGCTTCGGTCGGCGGATGTTCATTGGAAGATATTCAGCTAATGATCCCAAGGATTAAAACTGCATTGAGCAAACTGAAATAATCTCGTATATCAAAGTATCGTCTTAGACGCTTCTATAGTTAATAACAATGGCCGGATCTACTAAATCCGGCCATTGTTATTATTTAAATTCTGAAGTTTTGTGGAACTCGATGTCAGGATAATCCCTCTTGGTCATATTGATCATAAAGTCATTATCTGCCAGATATACCGGATTACCGTCTTTATCCTGGCCAATGTGCATCTGTTTACGTTTTACAAACTCCTCCAGCTTTTTCTTATCAGTGGAGCTTACCCAGTTGGAGCGGGTATAACTCAGCATGCGGAAGTGGGCTTTAGCACCATATTCATGTTCCAGTCTGAATGCAATTACTTCAAACTGAAGTTCACCTACCGCACCAATAATTTTTCTGTTTCCTGGCTGCTGTGTAAACAATTGCGCTACTCCTTCTTCAGTAAGCTGCTGTATGCCTTTTTCCAGCTGTTTCGTGCGAAGCGGGTCTCTGTTCTCTACTTCCTTGAATATCTCGGGAGAGAAGCTCGGAATGCCTTTAAATTGAAGTTTCTCTCCTTCCGTTAAGGTATCACCAATTTTAAAGTTACCGCTGTCATACAAACCTACCACATCACCCGGCCATGCTTCTTCTACAATGCTCTTTTCATTGGCCATAAAGTCCATTGGATTGGAGAATTTCAGTTTTTTGTCCTGGCGGGTATGGTAATAGAATTTATTTCTCTCAAATTTACCCGAGCAAATCCTTAGAAATGCAATACGGTCGCGGTGTTTTGGATCAAGGTTAGCATGGATCTTAAATACAAACCCAGAAAAGTTCTTTTCTTCTACCAGTACTTCTCTTTCTTCTGCTTCCCTGCTTCTTGGGCTGGGCGCAATGTTAATGAAAGTATCCAGCAGTTCTTTTATACCAAAGTTATTGATTGCGCTTCCAAAGAATACAGGGGCAAGCAATCCTTCTGTATACATGCTTTGGTCCAGCTCTCCATAAACACCTTCTACCAGTTCAAGATCACTTTTCAAGCCGTTAAGCTCTGCTGGCTTCAGAAATTCGTTTAACTTTTCATCATTTAGGTCGTTCACCTCAATAACCGGATCGGCAATTTTGGTTTTGTCCGGTTCAAATAGGTTGAGGTGTTTGTTATAAATACTGTACACGCCTTTGAAAGTATGTCCCTGTCCAATTGGCCATGAGAGTGGGCACAGGCTGATATTCAGCTTGGTTTCAATCTCATCAAGCAGGTCAAAAGCATCTTTACCCTCGCGGTCCATCTTGTTGACAAAGATAATTACAGGGGTATTCCGCATCCGGCATACCGCCATCAGTTTTTCGGTTTGTTCCTCAACACCTTTCACACAGTCGACCACCAGAATTACGCTGTCTACCGCTGATAACGTACGGTACGTATCCTCGGCGAAGTCTTTGTGACCCGGAGTATCCAGAATGTTGATTCTTTTGTCTTTGTATTCAAAGCCCATCACAGAGGTAGCAACAGAAATTCCACGTTGCTTTTCAATCTCCATGAAATCTGAAGTACTGCTTTGATTGGCTTTATTACGTTTTACTGCGCCAGCGGTATTAATTGCACCGCCAAATAGCAGGAATTTTTCAGTTAGCGTTGTTTTTCCGGCATCCGGGTGACTGATAATGGCGAATGTTTTTCGTTTTTCTATTTCGGGGTGGATCATAAAGAGTTAAGCATATTTGCTTGATGAAGGCTGCAAAGATAAATATAATATATAAAATAAAAACCGGCCATTAGCGGCCGGTTCCATTCTCTGTTATTGATGCTTTAATTCCCTCTTCCTCTACGGCCTTCTGTATTTGCAGGCCTGCTTTGTTGTTGCTGTTGCTGCTGTTGTTGTTGCTGACGCTGCTGTTCCTGTTGCTGGCGTTGCGCGTCTCTCTGTTGCTGTTGTTGTTGCTGCTGTTGACGCTGCTGCTCCTGTTGCTGACGTTGCTGATCTTGCTGCTGGCGTTGCTGACCTTGTTGCTGGCGCTGCTGTTCCTGTTGCTGGCGTTGTGCATCTCTTTGTTGCTGCCTGATTTGCTGGTCTTGCTGCTGGCGTTGTTGATCTTGCTGCTGGCGCTGCTGTTCATGTTGCTGACGTTGTTCCGTATCCCTTTGTTGCCGTTGTTGCTCCCGCTGCTGCACTTGTAGCTGCGTTTGCTGCTGACGCTGAGCCTCTCTCAGCTGTTCCTGTTGACCATCACGTTGTTGCTGCATTTGTTGCATTTGCTGCTGGCGTTGAGCCCCTCTTTGCTCATCCTGCTGCGCGTCACGCTGCTGCTGCATCTGTTGCTGGCGTTGTAACATTTGCTGCTGACGCAATGCATCACTTAGTTGTTGGTCGCCTGCCTGTTGCATTTGCTGTGTACGGTCGCGGCCTTCTACTGGCGGACGTATCCCCTGATTGTTTCTTCTTCCCTGGTTATTTCTTCCAGACTGATCACTACCAGTGTTATTGCCTCTTCCCGGCATGCCCGTAGCAGGTTGTCCGTTTGCCGGATTGGTCGTTCCCGCTGGGTTATTTCCTGTTACCTGGCCCGGTCGTCCATTATTGTTATTTCGCCCTGGTCTTCCTTCGCCAGGATTATTTCCCCTGCCGGGTTGATTACCGGGTTGTCCAGCTTGTCCGTTACCTGGGTTGTTCCTTCCAGGCTGATTGGCAACCGGGTTGTTTCTGCCTGGCTGATTGCCCGGGCGTACATTGCTGCTCCCACGGCCGCCCGTTCCATTACGGTTTCCCGGCTGATAAATATTAATATTGTTATTTGTGATATTAGTTCTGCCTGGTCTGTTGGAATAATTTACATTATACACCGTTACATCTCTGCGCGTTACCCTGCGGATGTCGTCTGCTCTTGGCCCGGTATAGAATGTATGTCTTCCACGCCCGCCGTAAGTATAATTAATGAGGGAAGTCCGGTTAAAGAAAGCCTGGTTCCTTCTGTAATAACTTGGGTAGCGGGTACTGTAAATATTGATCTGTGGGATAAATACCCACCAGTCGAGGGGAATATTAAATCCTCCTATGCCCACGTTCACGTCAATACCCGGACTTAGTGGTGCCCATCCATAGTAACCGTCACCACTTCTCCAGCTTACCCAGGCAGGTCCCCATACAGTGTCAGGAATCCATATCCATTGGTTAAACCGGTTTGTAATCCAGCGTCCATAGTGAAATGGCGCCCATCCCCAGTCATAGTCAGATACCCAGGTATTTCCGTATTCTGTCATTGCCCAGTGGCCATCTGTATAATAAGGTCTGAAGTTATCCTGATCTACATCTGGCATCCACACATATCCATGGTCCGGATCCTGTGTCCATGCGCCGTAAGGCGATAATTCTTCATAAAAGGTCTCCAATGATACATCATCATCCTGGGCCATTACGCTTTGTGTGAGACCGGTGAACAGGAGTACGAGTCCAAGTAATACAGCCGGTAATTTAATTATCTGTTTCATTTGTGTGTATATAAAATAGCCTAACCTAACTTATGCCATTAAGAGTGTAAAATCCGGTAATAGTTTAATCAGAAAGGAATATAAACCTCTAAATAGTCCACTTCTCCGAATTATGTTACTTGTTTTAACTTGAATACAGTGTTTATATTTGTTTAGTCTTTGTTTCCTGTTATATGCCCTCACTGGTCAGAGACGTCATAATACCAAAAAATGATTAATCTCTATATTTAGGTTTTATTTCTCTTTCCGGCTTTTAATTCTTTCCTTTTACAGAAGCAGTCCACAGCCCTTTATACAACATAAACAATACCAGAATTAAATATAACTCAAATTGCAGTACCTTTGCCCATGTAATTTCAGGAAGGACACTTATGGCCTGCAAAAATTATTAACAGCAAAATCACCCTATTGGGCCTGTCATTATCCGGCAGGGCTTAGTAGTGGCATAAAAAACAACTATATTCTATGAAAAAAGGCACATTATTTCTTATTCCTGTCCCCTTGGCAGAGAACGCCTCAGCAAAATCTTTCACCCCATATCTTATTGACACTATTAATGCGCTTGACACGTACATTGTAGAGAATGAGAAAACTGCCCGGAAATTCCTTAAAGAGGCAGGTATAAAGATTCCACAAAGTGACCTAACTATCCACGATTATGGAAAACATAAACGGAATGATTCTATGGTCCCGTATTTCAAGGAGTTAATGACAGGAAAAGATGTAGGGCTGATGAGTGAGGCGGGATGTCCCGGTGTGGCAGATCCAGGTGCAGAGGTCGTTTCTGAAGCACACAAACGAGGGATTCAGGTGGTGCCGCTTGTAGGGCCAAATTCGCTGCTACTTGCGTTAATGGCCTCAGGTTTTAACGGGCAAAGTTTTACCTTCCATGGATACCTTCCTATTGATAAGGTGGAAAGGGTCAAAAGTATCAAAGAACTGGAAAGGATAGCAGAGAAAAACAAGCAAACGCAGATGTTCATTGAAACACCTTTCCGTAACAATCATTTATTCGAGGATATTGTAAAAAATACGGCTGCACAAACATTGCTTTGTGTGGCGTGTAACATTACAGGGGAAGATGAATTTATCAAAACCCAGTCAATAGGGCAATGGAAGCAGGAAAAGATTGATCTGCATAAAAAACCTACCATTTTCCTGATCTATCGTTAGATCAGGAATTAACGGTACATATTTTTGCTATCGATAAATGCGATTACCTGATCGGGAACTAAGAACTGGATGTTTTTATTCGCTTTCAACGCATTCCGGATAAAGGTGGAAGAAATTTCCATCTGCGGGGTGTCGGTAAAGGTGATGGCCGGATGGTCTTTCCATTCAGTGATGTCAGAACCTGGTCGGGGATAAACATAGATATGGTAATTCCTGAGCAGGATTTCGTAATTTTTCCATTTTTTAAAGGAAGACAAATTGTCTGCCCCCATGATCAGTACAAACTCCTTTGCAGGATACTTCTCATGGAGGTAGGTCAGTGTGTCGATGGTATATGATGGCTGTGGAAGGCCGAATTCAATATCACTCACTTTAAGGTTTTCAGCGGGCTCAGTAGCCAGACGTGCCATTTCCAGGCGATCATACATATTGCCAAGACCTTTTTTAACCTTTAAAGGGTTGTGTGGTGAAACAACCAGCCAAACCTCATCCAGATCGGTAAAGTTGGCCATATAACCGGCAATAATAAGATGACCCACATGAATTGGGTTAAAAGAACCAAAAAATAAGCCCGTTTTTGCCATCGTCCCTCGTTGCGTTATTTATTAATAAACTCCGATACCAGTTTTTCTGCCTCTTCGCAGGCAATTTTCAGGTCGTAGTTTTTTAAGATTACATCAAACTTATCTGCGTATTTCAGTTCCTTTTCCGCCTTGATAAACCTTTCCTGAAGTTTCGATGGGCTATCTGTTCCCCGTCCGCTTAAACGTTCTTTTAATACTTCCAGTGAAGGTGGCTGAACAAAAATTGCCAGTGCATCCTCTTCGTATTTCCTTTTCAGGCGCAAACCGCCTTCCACATCAATGTCAAATATCACGTGTTTGCCCTCATTCCAGATCCTTTCAATTTCAGAACGTAACGTGCCGTAAAACGTGCCATTATAAACTTCTTCAAATTCTACGAATTCCTGGTGTGCAACTTTGTGCAGAAAAGCTTCCTTGGAAATAAAATAATAATCCTTTTCATGCGCTTCGTCCCCGCGCGATTCCCTCGTTGTTGCAGAAATAGAAAAGCTTAATGACGGAAATTTTTGCAATAGATGCTTAACTATGGTAGTTTTTCCTGCCCCCGATGGCGCAGAAAATATGATGAGCTTGCCTTGTATCATTTAATGGTGCTGTCTAAATAACGTTTAACAACTGTTCTTTAATCTTCTCTAGTTCCTCCTTCATGCCCACAACAAGTTGCTGAATTTGTGCATCATTTGCTTTTGCACCCATAGTATTGATCTCCCTGCCAATCTCCTGAGAAATAAAACCGAGTTTTTTACCGTTGGCATCTTTACTTTTCAACGTTTCTGTGAAGTAATCGCAGTGGCTTTTCAGTCTGATTTTTTCTTCAGTGATATCCAGTTTATCAATATAATAGATCAGTTCCTGCTCAAGGCGGTTCTGGTCTACATTTACTTTTCCTGCAATTTCTTCAAGGAACGTGTTCAATCTAACCCTGATTTGCGGGATCCGTAAAGGTGCCAGTACCTCTATTTGTGCAAAAAATCCAAGTATATTTTTTATCCTTAGTTCCAGGTCTTGTTTCAGTACAGCGCCTTCCGTCTCTCTAAACTGGTTAAAGTTTTCCAGTGCTGCATTGAATGTGTTTTGTACAATATCCCATTCACCTTCATTTACTACCTCTTCGGTGTAAGAAATCACATCCGGAAAGCTTAGTACAGCTTGTAACAGGTTATTTGAGTTTGCACCCAGGTCTACGTTTATCGCTTCCAGCTGTTTGTAATATTTACTTAATAGTGCAGCATTGATTGTTGCTCCCTTAAGGTTTTCTTCGCTACGCTCGATGGTGATAGAAACATTTACTTTTCCCCTTTCGATCTCTTTGCTGCAGATATTTCGCAACATCAATTCTTTATCAGCATAAGCCCGGGGCAGTTTCAAATTGAGTTCCAGAAACTTACTGTTTAAGGATTTAATCTCTACGGCAAACTTGGTATTTTCCTGATCTGTAGAAGCCAGGCCATAGCCCGTCATTGATTTTATCATGTGCAAAGATATAATTTATTGTTAAATTGGTTGAGATGTTAAATTTTTAATGTGCCCAATTGCCCTTGCAGGGTCATTTGATATTATTGGATACGTCATATTGATAAACAATGGTTAAATTTACTTCAAATACATTAGAGATAAATGATTCTTACTGCTTTAAAAAGGTTATCCATTCTATCAATTTTAATCGCCCCGGTGTCTGTTGTCCACGCACAGGATTTTCAACTTAATGGTGTGGTGATGTCAAAAGGCTCAACCACGCGTGTGGCATTGGCAGAAATCACCAACAAGAGGACGGGTTTCACCGTAGGCAGTAACGACCTGGGTATTTTCCAGATCAAAGCCCTGGTTGGAGATACACTGGTTACCATCAAAAGGGGTTTTTCAGATCAGCAGCAGGTAGTACTGTCCAACAGGGATATGATCATTTATCTGGATATGGGCAATACGCTGGACCAGGTAAACATCAGAGGCCAGTCTAAAAAAATGGAACTGGACGAGCTTAAACAGGATTACAGGGATAAAGGCTCCTTTTATGCCGGAAAACCACCCTTACTTTCCTACATTTTTGCACCGCTTACAGCACTTTATGAACTGTTTGGCCGTACGCCAAAAAATGCAAAAAGATTTGGGAAATATTACAATACTGAATTACAGCAAACCACGATAGACGGGTTTTTCAATGAATCTTTGATCCAGAAAAACACAGAACTGGAAGGTAAAGACCTGGAAAATTTTATGCTGAACTATCGTCCCGACTATAGTAAATCAAAAAACTGGACCGAATACGATGCGGTTAAATACATCAGGGATTCGTACAAACAGTATACAGATACCCTCAAAAAGAAATAAACAAAGGAATTTAATTAGATGGACAGGGCCTCGCAAGCCTTTTCTGCAGCTTGTTTTTCTGCGTTTTTCTTATTATAATCCCTTCCTATCCCATAGCTTTCCCCTTCAATCACCGCCTGGATGGTGAAAAGCTTGGCGCTATCGCCCTCACTGTTCTGGATCATATCAAAGGTGATGTCCTTTGCATGTCGCTGGCACCATTCAATCAGCTTGCTCTTGAAATTGGTTTCGGTAAGTTCGAGGGTATGGATGTCAATATAAGGCTTTACAATACGTTTTAACAACAGGTCTTTGGTGAAGTCGTACCCTTTATCCAGATATACCGCCCCAATCAGCGCTTCAAAAGCATCTCCTAACATCGAGTGGTGTTTGGCCTGCATATTCACCATTTTCTGATCAAATACAATCAGCTGGTCGAAGCCCATTTTGCGTGCAAGCTGGTTCAGGTTGGCACGGTTTACAATTTTAGAGCGCATTTCCGTCAGAAAGCCCTCTTCCTTGTAAGGGTAATGTTTAAAGAGTAATTCAGCAATCACAGAACCGAGGATTGCATCGCCCAGAAACTCCAGCCTTTCGTTACTGCTGCGGCTTCCATTTTTCAAAACTTTAGCCACAGACCTGTGCCTGAACGCCATTTTGTATAAAATGGTATTTCCGGGCACAAAGCCTAACATATTCTTCAGCTTTTTTATAAACTCCTTATCCGGGGATAAATACAGTTTATAGAGGTCAAATAGGGGCATTAAATTTTATAAAATCGATTTGCAACGTTTACTCTTCGTACTTTTTGAAAATGACTGACGCATTATGTCCACCAAAACCAAATGTGTTACTCAACGCTGCACGTACTAAACGTTTTTGTGAAGTGTTGAATGTGAAGTTCAATTTTGGATCGAAATCCGGGTCGTCAGTGAAGTGATTGATTGTAGGAGGAACGATGTCGTTTTGTACAGCAAGAATAGAAGCGATGGCCTCAACGGCACCAGCAGCACCCAAAAGGTGACCGGTCATTGATTTCGTCGAACTGATATTCAATTTGTACGCATCTTCACCAAATAAATCCACAATAGCTTTCGTTTCGCTGATATCTCCAAGTGGGGTAGAAGTACCATGAACATTGATATAATCAATATCGGCAGTACTCATGCCTGCATCTTTTAATGCGTTGGTCATTACCATTTTTGCGCCTAACCCTTGCGGGTGTGGAGCTGTAATATGGTTCGCATCTGCACTCATCCCTCCGCCAACTAGTTCGGCGTAGATCTTAGCACCACGCGCTTTTGCATGTTCTAATTCTTCAAGGATAATCGTTCCTGCACCTTCACCGGCAACAAATCCATCTCTGTCTTTGTCAAACGGTCTGGAAGCGGTTGAGGGGTCATCATTACGCGTAGAAAGCGCATGCATTGCATTAAATCCGCCAATACCGGCTTCATTGATAATGGCTTCAGATCCTCCGCTGATAATTACGTCTGCCATATCCAGGCGAATGTAATTGTAGGCATCAATCATCGCATTAGTAGATGAAGCACAGGCAGATACTGTGGCAAAATTAGGGCCACGTAAACCATATTTAATTGAAATATGACCGGTAACAATGTCAATAATCATCTTTGGAATAAAGAAAGGATTGATACGAGGTGTTCCATCACCAGCGTAAAAGTTTCTCATTTCATCCAAAAACGTTTTTATACCGCCAATACCAGAGCCCCAGATTACACCAATGCGGTTTGTATCCATTTGATCGAAATCAAACCCTGCATCTTTAACGGCCTCATCTGTTGACACCATAGCATACTGAACAAATGGATCTAATTTGCGCGCTTCTTTTTTCTCTAAAAAGTCTTCAGCATTGAAGTTTTTGAGCTCACACGCAAATTTTGTTTTGAACTTTTCTGTGTCAAAACTTGTAATAGGCGCAGCGCCGCTCACACCATTTAACAAATTATCCCAGAATTCTGGGATAGTATTGCCAATTGGAGTGAGCGCACCTAAACCTGTAACAACTACTCTTTTTAATTCCATTTATACGGATTATACGGAGACCGTATGTTCTACTTTACGTTTTTCTCTAGATAAGCAATCGCTTGACCAACTGTACCGATAGTCTCAGCCTGATCATCAGGAATTGCTACATTGAATTCTTTTTCGAATTCCATGATAAGTTCTACAGTATCCAAAGAATCCGCACCTAGGTCATTAGTGAAAGAAGCTTCTGGGGTAACCTCGCTCTCATCCACACCTAATTTTTCAACGATAATAGCCTTAACTCTTGAAGCAATATCAGACATAATGTTATAATTTAATGGGTTAAATAATTCAGTGCAAAGAAAAATAAATTCT
>Ga0247734_1000354_pt1 | contig 40409 bp, 34 predicted proteins | sample UWRJL103311B2_FD_180933 | JGI IMG/M metagenome (GOLD analysis project Ga0247734, IMG submission 180933) | Plant litter microbial communities from Arlington Agricultural Research Station in Wisconsin, United States - UWRJ-L103-311B-2 | ecosystem: Environmental > Terrestrial > Plant litter >...
CATTGTCAGTATCAAAATCGTCATCCCATGTACCAGCTGCAATAATGTGTTTAGCATTTACTGAACCACCAAACCACTCGAATGCATCATCACCAGAACGGAAAACTTCAACATATTCAATAGTTGTACCAGAACCAACAGCGCCAAATGTAAGACCATTGATCTCACTATCAACTGAAAAAGGAATACCTGCATATTCAATCCTAACATATTTAAGTGTTCCAGAATTATCAGCGGCATCAGTACCACCAAATTGAATATATTTAGCAGCGTCACCACCAGCAGTTGGACTAATACCACCTTCGATAGTGTTAGTTACACCTCTATTGTCAATTGCTTTTCCTAAAAGAATGATACCACCCCAATCACCTTCACGACGACCACCCGCAGCAACGCCTGATGTAAATACGATTGGTTTATCAACAGTACCAGTTGCATTGATTTTTGAACCTCTAGTAATAATCAAAGTTGCTTTGGTTGATTTATCACCTTTAATAATTGTACCAGGTTCGATCGTTAAAGTTGCGCCGTCAGTTACATAAACATAACCTTTCAACTGGTAAATTTTGCTTGCAGACCAGGTAGTGTTCGTTTTTATATCTCCAGTTACCTCTACAGTATTACCTGTTGGAGTAGGGACTACAATTTCTGTATCGTCATCACTATTTTTTGAGCAGGAAGAGGCAAATAGGGTAAGAGCCAATCCAAGAATAATGTAATGTTTTTTCATTTTTTTTTAGCTTTTGTTTGTGTGAAAAATTTGTATTAAAATTTATGTGCGATTATTAGTGTACTAATTAGAAGGAATAAGATAAGGCCAGGGAAACGTTAGTGCCTGTCTTAAATCTCGACAAAATCTGGTCTTTGGCCACAGCTCCAGTAGTAGGGTCTGTAATAATAACATCAGGACTAAATTTTTTATCTTTGTTATAATCAAAATAGAAAACGGCCTGGTTATTCAATAGATCATTTATATTCAATTTAATCTGTGCTTTCTTTTTGTAGAAGCTATAGCTTGATTGAAAATCAATTACGTTTCGTGAAGCTTCATAAACATCTGGAAAAACTTGTCCACCAGCATTAGCGATCCTTCTGCCAATCCTATTGTAGAGCACACTAAAATTTAAGTTATTATCTAAAGCATTGTACTGCAAACCTGCGTTCACAGAATATGGAGATTGGCCCACCATCGGACGATCTGCCACTAGATAACCTTGTCCTACAGGATTTGTAACTTTTGATTTAACTATGGTTCCATTCGCATAAAAAACTAAGTTTTTAAATGCTGATTCTTCATTGATAAACCCTAACGAATGTCTTAATTCAATCTCCACTCCATAGTTTTCAGCTTTTGGTGTATTGAAATAAGAAAATGCTGGGGTAGAATTCTGATCATAGATGCTAGGTTCGATAGCGTTGTTAAAGTGTTTATAGAATGCAGAAACAGACATGATCTGTCCTGCAGCCGGATAGATTTCATAACGTAAATCCGCATTATCAATCAGAGTTCTTTTAAGGTTAGGATTTCCTGCAACGTTTCCCAGTAATTCGTAGTCATAATAATCAAAGGGAGCTAGTTCTCGAAATTCAGGACGTGCAAGGGTCCGGTAATAGGACGCACGTAAATTAGATTTCTCTGTTAATGCATAGGTAAGATTAACAGACGGCAATATATCGGTATAGTCTTGCTTAACTTTAACAGGTGAGCCATCAACCGATCGTGAATTTAAGTTCAGATCAAATTTCTCAGCGCGCACACCGTAAACAGCTCTTAACTTCCCGGTTATTTGCTGATCCAACATTGCATAAGCGAAACTTGTCATCGAATTAGCATCATATTTATCAGAATTACCAGTAATTTCACTCAATTCATATACACCAGAATTGAGTAATGACGTCGAATATAACTGACTAATAGGTAAAGCCTGGATATCCTGATTAGCGTTGATTAATGTGATACCCAGCAAGCGTGCTGCGAAATCGCGTTTACGATAGTTTGTACCCAACCCGCCTTTAAGTGTTGCATTTTTCCCAAAAAGGTTAATAGTTTGCTGATCATTTACCGCGCCTCCATAAATACTCTCATTTAAATCTGAGAAGAACCTATTATTTTCTTTTGTTAATGCTGTGTTTGCCGCTAAAAATGGAGCAGTTGGATCATCTCTCAGACCTACGTTTCTCAAATAACCAATTTTCCTCTGATCAGGCTGGTTATTCGTAATATTAACATACGAAAGGTTCCAGCTTAATTTATTTTTTTCTGTTAACTGATGATCTCCGTCCAAGGAGGTTTTGAAAATGCCTTTTTGGACCATATCAAAAGCGTAATATTGCAAATCACTTGACCTTCCGACATCCGTTCCTGTACGATACGTGAACTTATCCTCTAGTATTCTATTGTACAAATTCTTGAAGCTGATTTTATTTTTTCCTTTGATGTAAGCAAGATTTGCCATTGCACCAATATTTGTTGAAAAAGTATTTACTCTATCTTTATAATCATAGTTGTAATACTGACGTTCCACCTCTGGTCTTGTCAATTCTGAACTGCGGTAAGTAAGCGAAACAATAGCTCCAATCTTGCCTCCATCTTTCAAATCTTTTACCCTTCCTAAACTGAACTGGTGATTCTGTGTTACAGGTGCATTGTGGTTACCTATATTCCAAACCTTTGGAAGTTTATTGATAGCGTTGATCTGAGCAGCTGTATTTCCTCTCAATGCTTCAGTAGCATTTGTATTTTTCGGAAAGCTATTAGAAGTTGGTATTTGCCTGTGGCCACCGTCAAATCCAAAGTAGTTTTCTGTATACCGTGGTCCGTAATAGAAATCCTTAAAGGTTGACTGACTGTTATAACCACCACCCAAACTTACTTCAAGAAAATTATTATCAGGAATGTCCTTAGTTATGATCTTAATTGAGCCCCCCGCAAAATCAGCTGCCAGATCTGGCGTCGCTGTTTTACTTACTACGATATTATCAATGAGGGCTGCTGGTACAATATCAAATGAAAAAGCTTTACGATTAGGTTCAGTACTTGGTAAACTAGAGTTATCAAGACTAGCATTATTATACCTGTCAGATAGACCACGAACAATTACGAATTTGTTATCCTGGATAGTTGTACCACTTACCCTCTTCAATACATCGCCTGTACTACGGTCGGGACTTCTTTTAATCATATCAGAAGAGATACCATCAGAAATTACCGCACGATTTTTCTGAGCGGCATATAGTGCATTTACACTTTCTTTTTTAAAAGACCCCTTAATAACCACTTCACTTAGCTCCTGCGAATTAGATTCCTGAAGAATCACATTAAGAACAGTGTTTTTGCCAGCACTGACCTCTACATCACTAATTTCTTTTGTACTGTATCCTATATACTGATAAACCACAGTATATTTTCCATTTGCCAAACCTGTGATAGAATATTTTCCATCAACGTCGGTGGCCATACCTTTGGTAGAACCTTTTAGCTTAACAGTTACTCCAATAAGTGTTTCACCTGTCTTTTTATCACTGATGGTACCGGATATCTTTCCGCTACCCTGGGCGAACCCAGTTGCACTCATAATTACTAGCAGTATAAGCGTAATTATTATTCCTTTAATTTGTAGTTGTGGTTTCAATTTTGCCTTTGTTAGAGTTCAGGCAAATCTATTACCACAGTGTTAAGTATGGGTTAGAGTCAGGTTATATTTTAATCCGCTTTTAATTCCATTTTAATTTCCTTTAAATCCGTGCTCAACCGTATTTTAATGCGATTTTAATCCTATTTTGAGTAAAATCAATTTTAACAACCAGATCGGACCAATTAACACCGACTTAACATTGGTTTTGAAAGAGCTTTCCTTACCTTCGATCTTTTGGCCGATAAAGAGGGCTCCAATAGCAAATAGAAGCGTTATCACACAAAACAACCACACTGCAGGCCCACCGGCCACTTCCCATTTCTCCAATTGTACTACGAGCAGCGAAAGTGCAAATACCAATAAAATCATCATGTAGGAAAGTACCGGTGAAAGACGGTAATAGTAGTATCCAGAAATAGCAATGAAAAAAGAAGCCCAGTTTACAAAACCATTATATCTTCCTAAAAAATTAAGATGCGGAAATGGAATAGACCAGAGCAACCCAAGAACACTAAATAAGATCATTGGGATACAGACCCAATTGATCAGCTGATTAGAGGGATGCTGGTGACTGGCTGCATATTCCGCAAAAAGTAAATCAACCTTTTTCTGAGGTGCTGTCTTCACCGCGCTTTTTCGTTCCTTCTTCATGGCGTAAAAGTAAATACATTTAAATAAAAAAAGCGATAGGGATACCTATCGCTTTATCAAAAAAATAAGATGAATATCTATTTAGCAAAAGCTACCGATCTGGTTTCCCTGATCACGGTAACTTTAATCTGTCCCGGATACGTCATTTCAGTTTGAATACGGTTTGAGATATCCGCTGCAAGCAATTCTGCCTGCTGATCAGTTACCCTTTCACTTTCTACAACTACGCGCAGTTCCCTACCAGCTTGTATAGCAAACGTTTTTTCTACACCAGGGTAAGATAAAGCAAGTTCTTCCAGTTCTTTCAAACGTTTAATATAACTTTCAACCACCTCACGTCTTGCTCCCGGACGTGCTCCAGAGATTGCATCACATGCCTGAATAATTGGTGAAATCATTGAAGTCATCTCTATTTCATCATGGTGGGCACCAATAGCATTACAAATCTCAGGATGTTCCTTATATTTTTCTGCCAGTTGCATACCTAGAATTGCGTGTGGCAACTCTGGGTTATCGTCAGGCACTTTACCTATATCATGTAAAAGACCGGCACGTTTGGCCATCTTCGCATTCAAACCAAGCTCTGCAGCCATCGTTGCACAAAAGTTAGCCACCTCACGCGAGTGATGCAATAAATTTTGTCCATAAGATGAACGGTAACGCATACGTCCTACCATCCTGATCAACTCAGGGTGAAGGCCATGGATTCCTAAATCAATCACCGTACGCTCGCCGATTTCTACGATCTCATCTTCAATTTGTTTTTTCGTTTTTGCTACTACCTCTTCAATACGTGCAGGGTGTATACGTCCGTCTGTTACCAGGCGGTGTAATGCCAAACGCGCAATTTCCCTTCTTACCGGGTCAAATCCTGAAAGGATAATAGCTTCCGGAGTATCATCTACAATGATCTCAATACCAGTAGCCGCTTCCAGGGCACGGATATTCCTTCCCTCGCGACCAATTACGCGGCCCTTTATCTCATCACTTTCAATATGAAAGATCGATACCGTATTTTCTATGGCAGCTTCCACAGCTGTACGCTGTATTGTCTGGATCACTACTTTTTTAGCCTCTTTAGTTGCAGTAAGTTTAGCTTCGTCCACAATATCCTTGACCTGGATCATTGCCTGGGTCCTGGCCTCCTGCTTCATATTCTCCATCAACTGGTTTTTCGCTTCATCAGCACTTAAGCCAGCAATAGTTTCCAGTTGTTTTACATGCTGGTTTTTAAGCAATTCAACTTCTTCCTGCTTTTTGATAGCAAGATCAGTTTGTTTTTCCAGATTTTTCTTGTGGTTATCAAGTTCCTGTTCTTTGCGGTTCATGTTCTCCGCACGTTGGTTCACAGACTGCTCTTTTTGTTTTATAGCATTCTCACGCTGATTAATCTGATTATTTTTTGTGTTTACTTCGTGTTCGTGCTCAGTTTTCAACTGCAGGAACTTTTCCTTTGCCTCCAGCAGCCTATCTTTTTTCAAGATCTCAGCGTGGCTTTCTGCCTCTTTCAATATTTTTTTCACTTTACTCTGTGCAGCTATCTCCTGTTTTTTCAACAGGCTGCGCAACAGATATCTGCCTACCACTATACCAACTACCAAGCTGGTGAGGATATATCCAATTATTGCTACTATTTCCATTTTTAATTTATATATATATAAAAAACCCGCATAAGCAATCTATATTCATCGACTGCCTACGCAAATTTTATTGCTTGCTATACCATTGAAAACAAAAAACCGTTATTAGGTTTAAAGTTTCCTGCGTGTTGTCCTGAATACCTACCATACCCGGCTTAAAAGCCACAATATAGTATTTGCATTCAAAATCACCTAAACAATGAAACTAAAAACTTAACAACGGTTAAATTTCTTGTGCTATCGAAATAAAAAAACAATTTATTTGGCAAAAAAATCGTTCAATAAACTATCTAATTCTTCAACTTTTTCAGCTACTGCAGTATCCTGGTCCTGCACTTTATTTTCTACCCTTAATACAGCAGTTGCATAATGCAACACCGCCATAGATAGCAAATCCTGTTTATCTCTGACTGCATAATTTTCCTGATAGTCCTTTATGCGTTCGTTAATAATTTTGGCTGCCCGCCTTACAATTTCCTCCTCTTCCATATTCACCTTTAAAGGGTAGATACGGTCCGAAATAGTTATTTTAATCGAGATTTCTCCCATTTCTTAGCTTTGTTTCAAAATCGGTGTACTTCTTATTTTTTCAGCAACACTACGCATTTATCAATTTCACGCACAAAATCGTTAATTTTTTGCTTTATATCAAGTGTCTTCTCACTCGTGCCCTCAATGCTCTTCGCCAGCTTAAGTACTCTCATCTTTTCATCAAGATCAGAATTCTTTAATTTAGAAGCGTTTAAGGCTAACTTGACAGACGCATTTTCTTGCTTTAACAATTCATTTTCTTCCTGTAATGCATTACAAAGCTCTATCAAACGAGCTGTTTTGTGTAATACTGAATTTAATTGTTCGGCAACCGAAGACATCTTATTAAAATTGATTGTGTCAATGAAATTTTTCTAAAAGTAACAAATAATTTTACTTTCTTATCTCTGCTTTCGCTGTTTGTGCTAAGTTAGTTATAATCTTTTGCATAACTGCATCTATCTGCTTATCGGTAAGGGTCTGCTGATCATCCTGCAAGGTGAAATTCAATGCGTATGATTTCTTGTTTTCAGGCAGCTTATCTCCTACGTAAACATCAAATACCTGCACACTTTTCAGCAACTTCTTTTCCGTTTTAAAAGCAATGGTTTTCAGGGTATCAAAAGTAACTTCTGTATCTACCAGCATAGAAAGATCCCTTCTTACCGCAGGATATTTTGGGATTTCTTTATTGAGCACCTTATTTTTTCTTACAATATCCAATAACAGTGCCCAGTCAAAATCTGCATAATATACATCCCTGTCCACACCTGTCAATTTTTTATCAGCAGCGTTCACAGCGCCAAAAGTAACAATAGGCTGTGGCCCTCTGAAATACTTCAAACCGAAGGCAAAATTTTCGTCACTTACCTCCTCGGTCTGATAGTTGGCAATACCCAACCTGCCCATGATGGCATCAACCACAGCTTTGATATGGTAAAAGCTTACTGGAGCAGATTTCTGACTCCAAGATTCAGGGGCTTCAGCACCGGAAATTGTGATGAATAACCTCGGGCGCTCAACGTATTTTTCATTAATCAAATGATAGGTTTTGCCAAACTCATAGAATTTAATGTCACTGTTTTTCCTGTTCTGGTTATAGGCAATGCTCTCCAGTGCCGGCATGAGCAAGCTCTGGCGCATTACATTCAAATCTATACTCAAAGCATTCAGTATTTTTACAGCTTCATCTTTATTCTTGGAGTAAGTATCCTTAGTCAATGAATTACACATGATTTCCAGATATCCATTTGCCGTTAACATATCGGCAATCACATGTTGTGTTTGCTCCTTATCAGGCTTGGTGGTAAAAGACAATGAAGAATTCACTTTTGAAGGGATCTCAATGTTGTTGTAACCATAAATTCGTAGAACCTCTTCCGTAATATCACACTCGCGGGTAACATCTACTTTAAAGCTCGGAACCTGTAAAGATAAACCCTCGGTAGTTTCCGCCGCAACGGCAATGCCGAGTGAAGTAATGATACTTTTAATTTCAGCATCAGGAATAGCAGCGCCAATAAGGCCCGTGATATTTTTATAGCTCACTTCCACGTCAAATGGTGAAACCGGTTGAGGATAATAATCACTTACGGCAGAAGATATTGTACCTCCAGCCAGTTCCTGGATCAGAAGTGCCGCGCGTTTCAACGCTACAATAGTCATCTCAGGATCTGTTCCTCTTTCATAACGGAAAGAAGCATCAGTTTTCAATCCCAGTCGTTTTGATGTTTTACGTACAGAAACCGCATTAAAATAGGCACTCTCCAGGAATATATTTGTTGTTGTAGAACTTACGCCAGAATTTTTGCCGCCGTATACACCTGCAATAGTTACCGGTTTTTCTGCGTCACAGATCATCAGGTCAGTAGCTAGCAATTCCCTGTCAACACCATCAAGTGTAACAAAGCGGGCTTTGTCGGTAGCATGTTTAACAATAATCTTTTTGCCTGCAATTTCATCTGCGTCAAAAGCATGCAGCGGCTGCCCCAGGTCGTGCAGTACATAATTTGTTATGTCAACTATATTGTTAATCGGCCTGATGCCAATCACTTTTAATTTATCCTGCAGCCAGTCGGGCGATGTTGTAACAGTTACACCACTGATTGACACACTGCTATACCGCGGACAGGCAACAGTATCCTGTATATCAACAGCGATTGACAGGTTTTCATTGTCCACCTTGAAACCAGAAATGTCAGGCATTTTAAGTTCGGTTCTCAGGTAAGCAGCCAAATCGCGGGCAACGCCGAGATGTGAAGCAGCATCAGCCCTGTTTGGCGTTAAACCAATTTCAAAAAGAAAGTCATCTTCCATTTTGAAATACTCTTTGGCTGGTGTTCCAGGTACAGCGTCTTCATCAAGTACCATAATACCTGCGTGTGATCCACCCAGTCCGATTTCGTCTTCTGCACAAATCATTCCTTCAGATACTTCTCCCCTGATCTTGGATTTATTGATCTGGAAAGGTTCTCCTTCATTTGGATATACCGTAGTACCTACAGTAGCTACCACAACCTTCTGTCCTTCGGCCACATTTGGCGCACCACAAACAATCTGTATGGCCTCCTCAGCCCCCACATTGACAGTAGTAACCCTTAGCCTGTCGGCATTAGGATGTTGCACACAGGTTAGCACATGACCAATCACCAGTCCCTCCAGACCACCCACTATGGGTTGCACTTTTTCAAGGCTTTCAACTTCGAGACCAATATTGGTAAGAATGAGCGAAAGCTCTTGTGGATTGAGATCTGTATGTATGAATTGTTTAAGCCAATTGTATGATATTTTCATCTTATAATTTCATCTAAAACGCAAAGATATAAATAATGCTTTGCACTGCATGTATTCCCAGTTAAAGTGGTAAAAATTGCACTCACATTAATCCCTCATCAGCCATGCTGAGATAAGTAGTACTGGTAATTATCAAATGGTCAACCACAGGCAGGTCCATTGTTTGGCCCGCCGCCGCCAGTTTCCTGGTAAGCCTGATATCATCTTCGCTAGGTTTCAGGTTACCTGAGGGATGGTTATGGGCCAGTATAATATAGGCAGCATCATAGTCAAGTGCCTTTTTAAAAATCACTTTGGGATCAGCCATTGTTCCGGCACGCCCGCCCCGGCTTATCATTACTTTATTGATGGCACCATTTGCAGCGTCGAGCATGAGTATCCAGAATTCTTCCTGACTGAGGTCTGCAAGCGCTGGCTGCAGCACATTGAACGCTTCTTTAGAGCCACGTACTTTTTGTCTGTGTTTTGTAGTAAGTTCAGCTTTCCGACGGCCAAGCTCCAAAGCAGCAATAATAGAAAGGGCTTTTGCTTCTCCCATGCCGTAAAATTTAGCAAGGTCAGGAATAGATGCATTTCCCAACAGCGATAAGTCATTCTCATAGGCGTTCAGGATGCGCTGACTGAGCTCTACAGAAGTTTCATTTTTACTGCCAGATCCAATTGTGACCGCAATTAACTCCGCATCGGTAAGATGCCTGCGCCCGCGAAATTTTAATTTCTCCCTAGGCCGGTCTGCTTCGGCCAGGGACTTAATATTTAATCGTCGTTCATAATTTATCATAAACAAAAAAAACGGGATAAGCCATTGCCTATCCCGTTTCAATATTGTAAACTTAAACCTATTTTAAACCATTAACAAATTTGGTCAATTTAGATTTGTTGTTAGCAGCTTTGTTTTTGTGAATAACATTTTTCTTAGCTAAACGATCAAGCATAGAAATTACTTTAGGCAATAACTCTTGTCCTGCTGTTTTATCTACAGAAGCACGTAATCTTTTAATAAAAGTACGCGTTGTTTTTGCTTGGTACCTGTTACGTAAACGTTTAGTAGCGTTTGCTCTTATTCTTTTTAAAGATGATTTATGATTTGCCATTTTTTAGTATAATAATATTTTATATAATTCAGGTATTGGTGATTACGTCCCGAATCCCTTTTTACCCTTATCGTTCTCTTTTTTTCGGACTGCAAATATAGAACTTATGTTTTAAATATGCAAAACGATATCATAAATAATTTAAATAATCTTAATTATTGAGCTTCACGTATTTAGCAGGATTGATTCCCCGACCAATTAACGGAGTCTTAGATACATCCATGCACATACCTGATTGTACCCAAGTAGAAGTTAAGTGCAAGTCAAAGGGTAGATAAAAGAAGAGTTGATCCATCATTAAACCGCTAAAATAGTGCAGGTGGTCCGCCAGCAAACCGATAACATACCGGACCAACCCCGGAACAAATACGGAACAAATACGCCCCAATACTTGGCTTGACTTCGAGATAACTTCTACTTGACTTGCTTTTGCAACGAACTAGGTTTTATTTAGGCACCTGCCGTGATTTGTTCGACTTGAAAAGTCCTTTGAACCCGGCACTAACTAAATTTGATATATTTTTAAGGCACGCTGGCATACACACTGCTGAAACATATTCTTATCAAACTCTTTTAATGAATGCTTAAAATGCTATTTTTGACCAGCAATTAATTGTGTAAAAACCGGTGCTTCCAGCTTAATCACTCTTGAAACCCTCAGTACAGATGAAGCTATCATCAACATACAGCTTACAAAAAGTAAACAGTATGCTGATGATAGCTTCATAACCGCTAAAAAACAAATGTATTCTGATGAAAAAACGTATTGCCATATTTGCCTCCGGTTCGGGTTCCAACGCCCAGAAAATCATGGAACTGTTTAAACACAGCCCTGATGTTGAAATTGCCCTAGTGCTGACAAATAACCCTGACGCCTATGTATTACAACGTGCGGATAATTTCGAAATACCAACCCATATTTTTGACAGAAAGGAATTTTATGAGACATCACATATTGTAGACCTGCTACGTAACCTTGATATAGACCTGATTGTTCTTGCCGGTTTCTTATGGCTCATTCCAAAAAACCTGATTGCTGAATATCCAGGACGCATAGTGAATATCCACCCTGCTATCCTTCCAAAATTTGGCGGCAAAGGAATGTACGGCGATCATGTACACAAGGCAGTACTTGCAGCAGGCGAAACTGAAGGCGGAATCACCATTCATTATGTCAATGAAATATATGATGATGGCGAATTTATCTACCAGGCAAAGTACAAAATTGACAAAGGCGACAACCTGGAAATGGTAAAATTCAAAGGTCAACAACTTGAACACCAACACTATCCACGAGTGGTAGAAAGCATCATAAAAAAAATACAGAAATAGTATTTGCGGCTAAGGAATACAGCGCCCAGGCCTCTCTATAATACTGTAAATAATCGTTTGACATTAACAGAAAAACGGGTAACTTTGCGGCTCAAAAAATAACACCAGATGAGTCAACAAATAAAGATCAAAAACGCTTTAATCTCAGTATATTACAAAGATGGCCTGGAACCACTTGTACGCCTGCTTTCACAGCAAGGTGTTCAGTTATTTTCTACAGGTGGTACAGAACAGTTCATTAAAGACCTGAATTTACCTGTTACTGCTGTTGAGGATCTTACAGGATATCCTTCTATTTTAGGAGGAAGGGTTAAGACTTTGCATCCGAAAGTTTTCGGTGGTATTTTGAACCGCAGGGCGCTGAACGAAGATAAAGCACAGATCGCGGAATATGAAATTCCTGAAATTGACCTGGTAATTGTTGACCTTTATCCTTTTGAAGAAACAGTTAAAGCTGGTGGCGCTGAAGAAGAAATCATTGAAAAAATTGATATCGGCGGAATTTCCCTGATCAGGGCAGCAGCCAAAAACTTTAACGATGTAGTTATCCTTGCATCTAAAGACGACTATGCTGGCCTTCAACAACAACTTGAAGACCAGAATGGTGAAACTACCCTGGCGCAGCGTAAAGCTTATGCAAAAAAAGCATTCCATACCTCGTCACATTATGACACAGCAATCTTCAACTATTTCAATACCGAGGAGCCGCTAACTGTATTCAAACAAAGCCTTAATACTGCAAAAACTTTGCGTTACGGAGAAAATCCTCATCAGGAAGGTATTTTCTATGGTGATCTGGATACCATGTTTACCAAATTGAACGGGAAAGAACTTTCTTATAATAACCTGGTTGATGTTGATGCGGCTGTGAGCCTGATCGATGAATTCCAGGAACCTACATTTGCTATTCTTAAACACACTAATGCTTGTGGCGTAGCCTCAAGGGAGACTATCAAACAGGCATGGGACGATGCACTGGCATGTGACCCAGTATCTGCTTTCGGCGGTGTATTGATTGCTAACAGAGAAATTGACCTGGCTACCGCAACTGAGATCAATAAATTATTTTTTGAAGTGCTGATTGCCCCTTCTTACCAGCCAGAAGCTGTAGAACTGTTTAAAGCGAAAAAAAACAGGGTTATCCTTCAGCGTAACGAAGTTGAACTGAGTACAAAACAGTTTAAAACTTTATTGAATGGCGTAATTGAGCAAGATAAAGACCTGATCATTGAAGGTCCTGATCAAATGACCACGGTAACAGAAAAAAGCCCTGCTGCCGACGAGCTGAAAGATCTGTTCTTTGCCAATAAAATTGTTAAACATACCAAATCAAATACCATTGTATTTGTAAAAAACAATACACTGCTGGCAAGCGGCGTAGGACAAACATCAAGGGTTGATGCCTTAAAACAGGCAATTGTGAAAGCCAATGATTTTAACTTTGACCTGGTGGGTTCAGTGATGGCATCGGATGCCTTCTTCCCATTCCCGGATTGTGTAGAAATCGCTGCTGAAGCTGGTATTACAGCTGTTTTACAACCTGGAGGATCAATCAAAGATGCCGACTCAATTCACATGGCAAATGAAAAAGGTATTGCCATGGTGACCACTGGCATCAGACATTTTAAGCACTAATTATTTAACTGCGAATACAATAAAAAGACGTAGTTTTACATTAATATTAGTATACAGAATTTTTATACATAACTTATCACCTATAAATGGGTTTATTTAACTGGTTCACACAAGAGGTTGCCATAGATTTAGGCACCGCCAACACCCTGATTATACATAATGATAAAGTGGTTGTCGATGAGCCTTCAATAGTTGCTTTTGACAGACAAACAAATAAAATTATCGCAATTGGTCGTCAGGCCATGCAAATGGAAGGAAAAACGCACGATAATATCCGTACGGTAAGACCTCTTAAAGATGGCGTTATTGCAGATTTTAATGCTGCTGAAGCGATGATTAAAGGCATGATCCGTATGCTGAATGGTGGAAAAGGCTGGATGTTCCCTTCGTTAAGAATGGTTATCTGTATCCCTTCTGGTATTACTGAAGTAGAAAAACGTGCCGTAAGGGATTCTGCAGAAATTGCAGGAGCTAAAGAAGTTTACCTTATCCACGAGCCTATGGCTGCTGCTGTAGGAATTGGCATCGATGTAGAAGAGCCAATGGGTAATATGATCATTGATATAGGCGGTGGTACTACTGAAATTGCTGTAATAGCCCTTTCAGGTATTGTATGCGACCAGTCGATCCGTGTAGCAGGAGATAACTTCGATTCTGATATCGTAAACTATATCCGCCGTCAGCACAACATCATGATTGGCGACCGTACCGCAGAAAAAATTAAAATTGAAGTAGGTGCTGCTTTACCTGAATTATCTGACCCGCCCGCAGACTTCGCAGTTCAGGGAAGGGATTTAATGACAGGTGTTCCAAAACAGATTACTGTTTCATATACTGAAATTGCACACTGCCTGGATAAGTCCATCTCCAAAATTGAAGAAGCAATTCTAAAAGCATTGGAAATTACCCCACCAGAACTTTCTGCAGATATTTACCAGACAGGTATTTACCTTACAGGAGGCGGGGCACTATTGCGCGGACTGGATAAACGGGTTGCTGCTAAAACAAAACTTCCTGTTCACGTAGCGGAAGATCCTTTGCGTGCAGTTGTTCGTGGTACAGGTATTGCCCTTAAAAACATTGGCAGTTATAAGTTTTTAATGCAGTAAGATTAATAAAGAAATAAAATGTGAGTTCGCCCATCGGGTTGTTCTCACATTTTCCTTTTGAACTGAACACTCCCACAGATTTCAATAAATAATTTTATTAAGCGCTTTATACCCTTATATTTAGCTTTCACAAAATTTATTGATAGGGATTGAATTCCAATACAGATTAAAGAATTATGCGTAACCTTTGGATTTTCATAAACAGATATAACGCATTTTTCCTGTTTGTCATTTTTTTTACCATAGGGATTGTCCTCACCGTCAAGAATAATACTTACCAGCGAAGCGTTACATTCAACTCTACCAATGAGATTGTGGGACATGCTTATGAAAGACTCAACGTTTTTAAGCGATACATGAACCTTGGTGAGGTAAATGACAGTCTGGCGCGCGAGAATGCAAAGCTCAATACCCGTTTACTGGCAATGACAACTATTGACAGCGCTAAAAACACAATTGTTAAGGATACGGTAAACCACGTCCAGTATACTTACCTGGCGGCACGAGTGATTAAAAACTCTATTACCCTCAGAAACAATATCATTACTATTAATAAGGGATCTTTAGACGGTATTGAAAGTGGAATGGCCGTGATTTCTGCCGGAAAAGGTGTTGTGGGGCTGGTTAGGGATGTGTCTGCCCATCTGGCAACAATAGAATCACTGTTAAATAAGAATACCAAAATCAGTGTAAGTATCAAATCTACAAAAGCGTTGGGTTCTCTGGTTTGGGGCGACCGCAATTCAGATTACAGGAAGGCCTTCATTAAAGATATTCCTAACCATTTTCAGATCAAGCTGAGGGATACAGTAGTCACTTCAGGCTTCGGTAATTTCCCGCCAGGTATTCTTGTAGGCGCCATTAGTAACAAAGCTGTGTCTACGGGAGATAACTTCATGACCATCGAGACCAGGCTATTTAACAATTTCAGTACTTTACAATACGTGTACGTTATCAAAGATAAACTGGCACAGGAAGAAAAGGAATTAGAATCAAAATTGCCCAATGAACAGTAGACTCATAGTAATTAATGTTGTAAGGTGGTTTATCCTCCTCTCCGTACAGGTTCTCCTGTTAAGGAACCTGAGTTTCTATGACCTGGCCACACCTTTTACATACATCCTTTTCCTGTTGCTCCTGCCTTTTAGAATGCCCAACCTGCTGTTGTATATCATAGCCTTTGGTACAGGATTAACACTTGATTCTTTTTATGATACCCTGGGCGTGCATACCGCAGCATGTGTTACATTAGCTTTTGTCCGCATATTATTTATATCTGTGACAGTAAGCCGCGATAATTTTGATGAGCCTGAACCCACGTTAGGTAATATGGGCTTTAAATGGTTTTCATTATATGCCCTGTTATGTACTTTCGCACATCACCTGGTACTTTTCTTATTAGAAGCTTTTAAATTAACAGAACTCTCTTACACCTTGGTAAGATGCCTGCTTAGCGGTATCTTTACTTTATTCACTGTTATATTAATAGAATTCATCTTCTATAATAGAAAAATGCGTTAAATGGATAATCTTTTCAATAGAAAATACATCATACAAGGCCTGTTTATAGTAGTTGCGCTGATTCTTTTAGGGCAACTTTTCTATATACAGGTGGCGAGCGACCGCTACTTCCTGTCTGCAAACAGTAATGTGTTGCGGAAAAAATACATATTCCCCGCCCGCGGGATTATTCGCGACCGTAACAATAAGGTATTGGTTCAAAATGAACCTGTATATGACCTGATGGTTACGCCCAGCCTGGTAAAACCTTTTGATACATTGGCTTTGTGCAGGATTATCGGCATTGATATGAAAGGCTTTCATAAACGCTTTAAAAAGGCCTATAACCAATCCAAATATCAGCGCTCGGTATTTGAAAAACAACTATCGGTGCAAATCTACGCGGCGCTGCAGGAAAGGCTTTCACGTTTTACGGGATTTGAAACACAGAACAGGACTGTGAGGCACTACCCAGACAGTGTGGGCGGCCAGTTCTTTGGCTATGTAAAAGAGGTAACTGAAAAAGATATTGAGAAAAGCAACGGTTTTTACCGTCCGGGAGATTATATTGGAAAAGCAGGTGTGGAACGGCAATATAATGAAGCACTGCAAGGCGAACGCGGTGTAGAGAACACAATTTACAATGCAAAAAATATCCCGCAGGGTAGTTACCTGAACGGTAAGTTTGACACCCTGGCCACTTCTGGTGAAACACTGGTTTCTTCGCTGGATATTAACCTTCAAAAACTTGGCGAGCAATTAATGCGGAATAAGGTGGGAAGTATTGTAGCCATTGAACCCAGTACAGGGGAAGTGCTTGCATTTGTGAGCAGCCCTACGTACGACCCTAACCTTATGGTGGGCCGCCAGCAGGGAAATAATTATATGGACATCTTCGGGTCTCCCAACAGACCTTTAACAGTAAGGCCACTTTCTGGTTATTATTCACCGGGCTCTGCGTTTAAACCACTGGATGATTTGATTGCCCTGGAGGAAGGAGTAATAGATCCGAACACAACTTTTAACTGTCCGGGTGCCTACTGGGCAGGTAACCACAAAGTAAATTGCGAACACGTGGATGGTAACATTTCACTGCGACGGGGACTGGCAAGATCATGTAATACCTACGCCTGCTATGTGTTCCAAAAACTGATGACGCAGAGCAAATTTAAAAACAAGATCGCGGCATATGATAGCTGGCAGGCAAAGGTCAGGAAATTTGGTGTGGGCAGTGTACTTGATCTCGATATGCCTTTTGAGCGAAAGGGACGTTTGTTCACCTCTGAAGAATACACTAAACGTTTTGGCAAATACTGGGGCTATACTACTGTCATTTCCCTGGCTATCGGGCAGGGCGAGCTGAGTACCACACCTTTACAAATGGCCAATATTATGGCCATAATTGCAAACAGAGGATATTATATTAAACCTCACCTGATCAAAGGCATTGGCGAAAATAAGGACGTAAAAAAAGAATATCTGGTTAAAAATTCGGTAGATATCAACCCCGCACATTTTGAGCCGGTAATTGATGGCATGCAGGACGCGGTGAATGCACCTTATGGAACTGCAAGGGATTCAGCTTTGCCAGGAATACTGATGTGCGGAAAAACCGGTACTGTACAAAACCCACATGGAAAAAATCACTCGGTATTTATAGGCTTTGCCCCCCGTGATAATCCGAAGATAGCCATCGCGGTGATTGTAGAAAACGCCGGGTTTGGCAGTGCTTATGCTGCTCCAATAGCCAGTTATCTTACCGAAACATACCTAACTGGTAAAATTTCGGGCGACAGGGTAGCACGTGCGGAATGGATGAAAAAACAAGTGGTGCTTCCTGAAGTTCCAAAGCCAAAGGTTAAAATTGCCCCGAAGACCATAGACAGCACAGGTAAGCCAGTCCCTGTACTACCGCCAGCAAATAAAGTAGCAGAAACCAAAAAAATAACGCAAATCACCAAATGAGTACACAACAAGGCGGCCGTTTCTTTTTTAATGTAGACTGGATTACGATACTGATTTATATTGCCTTGTGCGCCATTGGTTTTGTAAATATCTACGCTTCTATTTATAATCCGGAAACCTCTACACTATTCAATTTTGGCAGTAATTATGGTAAACAACTGATTTTTATCATTACGGCGTTAATTGTAGGGTTTTCTATTTTGTTGCTGGATGCAAAATTCTTCAGTGTGTTTTCACCTGTGGTTTATGGCATTACCATGTTATTGCTGATGGCGGTATTAGTGGTTGGAAGAAAAGTGGCAGGTAACCAGGCCTGGATACCGCTGGGCAGCTTTAGGTTGCAGCCATCTGAGCTGGCAAAGTTTGGTACGGCATTGCTGGTTGCACGATATGTAGGAAACTTTAATCCGAAATTCCGCGATGTGAAATCGATATTTTTTGCGGGACTAATCATCTGCTTTCCCCTATTGCTGATCATGCTTCAACCGGATACGGGTTCTGCATTAGTTTTCCTCGCTTTTATGTTCCCCTTGTACAGGGAAGGTTTATCTGGTTATTTCCTGCTGATCTTTCTGGGGATGATTGTTCTTTTCATTGCGGATTTCCTGGTACCAATCTCCATCCTGATACCTATTATTGTAGTGATAGGTGGATTTTTCGCCTATCAGAACAAGCGTAAACAGAAGATGATGTTCTCCATGATCATCACCACGATTGTAGCAATTGCCTATTTATTTTTTGTAAAACTGGCTTACGAAAAAGTACTGGAACCACACCAACGCACACGTATTGAGATTATGCTGGGCCTGAAAACCGATCCTAAAGGAGCAGGGTATAATGTTATTCAATCCAAAATTGCAATTGGCTCTGGTCAGGTGACAGGAAGGGGATTTTTGGAAGGTACACAAACCAAGTACGGTTATGTACCAGAACAAAGCACAGATTTTATTTTCTCTACTATTGGTGAAGAATGGGGATTTATTGGCTGCTCTGTTGTAATTGCACTCTACCTATTTTTACTGTTGAGAGTGATTAACCTGGCCGAACGGCAACGCTCTACATTTTCACGCGTGTACGGCTACTGCGTAGCCAGTATTATCTTTTTTCACGTGTTTATCAATATAGGGATGACCATTGGGATCATCCCGGTGATTGGTATCCCCCTGCCCTTTATCAGTTACGGGGGATCTTCATTATGGAGTTTTACCGTTCTGCTGTTTATCTTCCTGAAACTGGATTCAAACAGGATGGGCTTTATTTAGCAGGGAAACGTTGATGTAACAGTTCATAAAACTGGTCTACAGTTTCCTGTTTCGCTGCCCAGTTATTTTTTCCGGCATAATTGTGCTGCAAAAACGAATCGGCGGTTTTGAAGTCAGGCATTTTATTTACCAGGTCTATTGCCTCGGCATAAGCAAGGTTATAGCCGTTGAACAGGTCCTTAATATAACGCATTTTGTCGTTCAAACTGATAGCCTGTTTCAAATCACTGACAGGCATTCTGCCTGGTGTACTGATTGGGTTTCGAGCGGAATTGTTACCCGATAAGATATCGTTTAATGTAGGTTTGCCCTTCGGAATATCTTCTGCCCGTGCTTCATCAGCCGTAATTGGCTTTGGATCGGGATGTACCAGTGTTTCTGACAATGGCGCAACGTAGGCCACTCTAACTTCTTCCTCTGCTTCAGGTTCCTCTTCTGTTACAGTTTCAACCACTTCCTCCTCTTCTGTTAATGCTTCAACTTCTTCCTCTGGTTCTGGTTCTTCTACCGGTGCAGGCTCTTCCGTTGTTTCAGGATCCTCTACAGGTTCCGGATCAGGCATTTTAGGCTCAGGTTCAGATACAAGGAAAGGTTCAGGACCAATCTCATCTTCTTCAGGCAGCTGGCTTTCCAGGCTATCCAGTTCACGCAGTTTCTGTTTCTGGGCAATAATATGTTCTTCTTCCTCACTTAATGGCCTGTCGAAAATTTCACCAATCGGTTTCTCTTCAAATTCAAACTTATCCAAAGAAGGTTTATCGCTCAATATAAATTCAAAAGTAGAGGGTTCATTGTCCGGTTTAAAGATGTCTTCTTCTATTAACGGTTTGGTATGAACTGTCTCTTCGGCCGGCAGGTTGAGCGTTTCATTTGCACGTAGCGGTATGTCGCCAAGCTCTGGTACAACTGGTTTATCAATTACAGTGGTCGACAATATGACAGGCTCGCGCTCAATTGTTTCCACTGCAGACGCGGTGTGTTCCGGTAAAATTTTCTGAAATTTTTTACTGTTTAATTTTCTTACAATCTGAACGTGGTCAGTCAGAAAACTGGCGTTTGCCAGAAACAGCTCAAGCTCCAGTTCGTTTAAGTCGTCCGGATTTTCGGCCAGATACTGATACTGGTCTTTTAACTCATTGAGTATCTGCCCTATTTTTTTAAATATATCCTCCTGGTTCATCATAGTGGTATAACGTAAAAATTGATATTTTGTGTTGATAACAATATACTCAAAAGTACTACAAATTTCCATATCCAGAGATATCCGGAACCTGTCATACAAATAGTTCTGCACGTTGCCGATTTTGCCGCTGCCCCCGCTCGTCTAAGTTCGGCAGAGGAGCAGCTTTTTTATCGATAAAACATCTTTAAAGTTCTTCAAAATTTCGATATTCGCAGGCACACACCCCCTCCTATCTTATAGCATGTTATTTAGCGAACAAAACCATAATAAAGGAGAATTTGGCGGCAGCATAGAAGTAATTTGCGGTTCCATGTTCTCAGGAAAAACAGAAGAACTGATCAGGAGACTGAAGCGTGCCGAAATAGCCAAACTAAATGTAGAGATATTTAAGCCAAAAACAGATACAAGATACGATGAGACTGCCGTTGTATCTCATAATTATAATTCAATTGCCGCCACTCCTGTAGATAATTCTGCGGCGATATTACTGTTGCGGCCTGGTACGCAGGTAGTAGGTATTGATGAGGCACAGTTTTTTGACGAAGGCCTGCCTGAAGTTTGCAATACCCTGGCAAACAAAGGCGTCCGGGTAATTGTTGCCGGATTGGATATGGATTTTGCGGGCAAACCTTTTGGTCCGGTACCAGCGGTAATAGCCATAGCAGAAATGGTAACCAAAGTACATGCAGTATGTGTAAAATGTGGTAACCCTGCTATGTATTCTTACCGCCGGGTAGCCAGCGAAGCCAGGATCCTGCTTGGAGAAAAAGAAAGTTACGAACCCAGGTGCAGGGTTTGCTTCAATAAAAAAGACTAACACCGATCATTATGGAACAGCAAAGAGAAGTTTGGCAACGCGGCCCTCTCCCAGGGGTAACCCCAATGTTGCAGCCCGTGGCGCATGCATTAATGCAGGCCGGAGAAGAATTGAACAGCTTTATGAAAGACTTCCCATCAGCGTTGTTATGGATACGGCCAGCGGGAATGGCCTCCGCAGGATTCCACCTTCAGCACCTTAGTGGTGTGCTGGACAGGGTATTTACATACGCCAGGGCTGAAGGGCTTAATCCTTTTCAATTTGCACAGCTTGAAGAGGAAGGCAAAGATGCAGTGCATGGCTACACTACTGTTGAATTGATAGAACGATTTAACAAGCAAGTTGAACTGGCTCTTGCACAAATCAGGGCTACAGATCCTCAAATATTAGCCGATTATCGCGGTATAGGGCGTGCAGGCCTGCCATCCACAGTGATAGGCTTACTTGTCCATGGGGCAGAACATACCATGCGCCACCTCGGTCAGCTTATGGTTACTGCTGCGGTGGTGAAAAATGGCGGGGTCTGACAAAGAAAATATCCCCGTCTTTGAAATCATATTGTTTAACCACTACGGCGTTTTGCAGGATAGTTTTGAACTTGATCAGTTCGTTATCAGAAAAATTATCAAACCAGATCAGGTAAAATGCATCCTCACTGAAAAAATCGGCCGTATCTTCTATATCCCTTTGATGTGGCATAGACTCGGCCGCGATACCTCCGTTAAAATAAGCAGCCTCATGCGCGTTTGAATAGATATCAAATTCAGGATTAAAATAACCATGATGTTTTTGAAGAAAGGCAGCAGTCTCTGATTTCCGCCATGAATCATCGGTATATCCAGCAATACCAGAATCTGTTACTTCATTGTACATCTCTGCCAGTTGGCTATACTGGTACCAGCCATAACCGGATAAGATGAAAAGGAGTACCAGACACAGAAATTTGTACTGGCCGTTTTTAAGATTTTTAAGCTCAGCCGGAATCCATGACGTTAAGGCAATCACAAGAGGAATAAAAAGGGGTGACAATAACCGGTTATTGATCTGTTCAAAATGGGACAAGGTGGAAATCCCAATGATGAAAACGGTATACACTATAAAAAAAGCTGCAAAACAATTTTCGGCAACAAGATAATTACGATGGAAACCGCTGCGCTTGAAAAACAACAGGCATATTCCACAAAAGATCAAAATCGCAGCCCCTGAAACAACCTGAGGTTGTTCAGCAGACAAGGCCAGCCAGCGGCAAATCACCCTTCCATAAAACACAATATTGTCACTTATGGAAAGGATGCCCGCTTCCCTGGGCCCGGTAAGCGACCCCATGATCATTGCATTGCGAAGAAGGTTCAAAATTAATAATGAAGTGGCAGCCGTGCCAAACCAGAGGCAATGCTGTATTTTTTTGCGCCAGGGCAGCGAAAAGTCGAATACCAGTACCATTAGCCCCGTACCAATCAGGGTTACTCCGGCGTAACGCGTAATACAGGCCAATGCAACAAGGCCGCCGCTGATTACTAAAGTTAACACTGACCTGCTTTTAAGATATTGAGCAAAAACGGCAAAAAACAGCATCATCAACAAGATAAACAGGGTTTCCGACCACAACATGGAATATATTTCCAAAAGGGAGGGACTCAGCGCGATCACTATTAGGATTACACACTTATATAATCTTCCTGCACTGCTAAAGGTATCAATAAGATGGCCTGTTGAGAAAATAACGGCAGCAAATAAGATTGCGTTGATCAGGGTGGCAACAGAAAGCGGATCAGTATTACTGATAAAGCCGCAAAGGCTTAAAAAGCAAGGATACATGACCGGGAAATCTACCAGTGGCCTCAGGCTATAATCTACCGGCAAACCTTGGTAGATTATATTTCTGGCTACGCTGAGGTAGGCAATGGAATCTGGAGAAATTCCTATCCCACCATGACGGGTATAAAATAGTATCAGCGACAAGCCCGCTAAAGAGATGAGTAAGCTATATGCATTTTTTGCACCCAGCACACCAAATCTGGTTTTATCCATAAGATTTTTAAATGATCATGACGCAAGCAAATATACAGAATGAAATTTCGAGGATTTCATGTATCATCAATTCAAATAAATAATGACCTTATCTGTCACGTCACAATAGATAAAAACTGTCTAACGCCACCAGAAACGACAAAAACACATAATCAACAGATTATCAGTCAATTATTTACACAAATAAAAATTATCGCTAAAATCTATACGACATAAGATAATTGATAAAGTAGCGCTTTGTAGTTTTAATTGATTATATTTATGATTGCTCCAAAAAAGTTAAACAAAAATCTACACTATCTGTTTAGTACCGCTTACGGCAAATAAATTCTCTGCATATTTTTAAGAAATTATATTTTTTAGCACGACTTTAATTTTTGATTAAACATTTTGATTTCTGAATTAATTAATTAAAAATGCGCCAGGAAATACTTATTTACGTCTATAACTGTAAATTATAATCAAGAATATAAATTACTTAGACAACAAATGGAAGGAAAGGTAAAACTCGATCTTATTGAACAACACGTAATCGATTTTGTCAGAAAATTAAGAGCTGATAAGAAATTGCGTCAAGAAGATATTGCCTATATCATAGGCGTTAAGGCTTCTTTTATAGGAAATGTTGAAAATCTGAGCAATCCGGCAAAATATAATTTAAAGCACATTAATGTGTTTGCAGATCATTTTGGATTGTCTCCAAAAGATTTTATGCCACCCACTGCCCTGGTGGTAAAGAATAAAGACGAAACTGGCTAGTTCAATTTTTTTCTGAGCGAATTATACCATTTCGTATAGAACTCCCGGTAGGCGGTTAACCTCCTGTCCTCATCACTTTCATCCTTCAAGGTTTCATCCAGTTGAAGCAGCTGTTCATTATACAGTTGATCAATTTCCTGCTGTGCCCGGTTTTTCGTGCGTTGCATAGATCTGCTCATCAGCATCATTTCGAAAAACGACATACTGGCACTACTTCCCGAAGTTGCGGACAAGGGCACGGCCCGCTGACGGGGGAAGGAAATTTCATCAATAAAAAACTGCAGTACCTGTTGTACAACAATACCATTCATATTACAGAGCAGGTTAAAATCAAAAGTGAGTAACACAGATTTGTGCTGGTCCGTAAAAAAAGTAGTGGGGTATTCAGCATTTGGAGGCATTTCCGCTTCCCATTCGCGCATCAGGCTGATGCTCTCTTTCATCTTTTCTACCGTAGAGAGATGAACATTGTTAATGAGATCGCTGAGCAACCTAATGTACCTGAGTGAGATTTTTTGAATGCGTTTGTCTTTCACGGGAACAATTTGTGCACCGGCTTTTCTTTTGCAATCCAAAACAATATGCGTTGCCCACAATGATACAGCTTCTACGTCGCCGCCATTAAATGCATAGAATGAAACCCTGTCAATAAAATACTGCAATACAGCTTCATGCTCAAGGTTATTGATTGTACAGGCAATGTTGAAATCTTCAGTGTATTTTAAGCCAAATTGCCCATCAGTGTCCATATCATTAGTTTTTGAGGAGTTCATTGTACCATTCCCTATAGAATGTGGTATAATTAATAATTCTTTTTTCGGCCCGATCTTCTTCCCTCTGCTGTTTATCCAACCTAAGTAGCTTTAATCCGTATTTTTTGTATGTCTCCTGATGTGGAAGCTCCATGTTTTTCAAGTCGCCATGCTCCCCCAGCAATACCAATAATACTGCGGTGCTGGGATCTGTCCTAAAGTCATTATTGAGATTAAGGGCCCGTTCCTTTGCCAGGGATATATGATCAACAAAGTATTGTAACAATTTGACAATAGACAATCCATTCAGCCTGCACAAGAGGTTAAAATCAAAGGTGAGACTAAGTACATCACCGCTATCGGTATATATGTTTTCCTCGTAATCAGTCAAAGGCTGCATCTCTACCGACCAATCTTTCATTACCTGGTTACTCCGGGCGGTTCCCTCAATTGCATCTAAATTATCTTCGCCTATAAGTGAAGTTAGGGCCTTTATGTACCTCAAAGAAATTTCCTGTATTGCTACATTGCTTATTGGTAAAACGGACTCGCCAGATATTTCCTTGCAGTCGTTATTAACCGTTGTGGCCCACATATATTGGGGATCCATTTCCCCTCCGATAAATGCATAAAAGGAAACATGATCTATAAAATATTGAACTAACTCTTCATGTTTCAGATTATTGATTTTACAGGCTATCCTGAATTCGTCAGGATAGTTTAATTTAATTTTCCGTTTAGTGTCCATCTTATTCATTCAATACGGTCTGATATCAAACTAGCTCCTTCTTGTAAAAAGAATATCAATCTCAATTTGGTTTGATAAACCAAAAAAAATGTCACTGGCTTAAATAAATCTTAAATTGTTGAAAATTAACAGTTTTGACTAAAACCGCCAAAAATATATTTCACTATTACCTTTCTTACTCATTTTAATGTATCCTGACACACGCTTGATAACACGATATTAATTTAAATAAATAACTGCCATGCTCGGTTTTCCCCACAAAAAAGGGGTTATCCACATTAAATTGTGGATAACCCCTTTTTTGTGGGGAAAACTATTCAGACTGCCCAGGCTTTTCTTAAAAAGCGCAGCCAGTTGCCACTCATCAAATTGTGCACATCCTGCTGCGTATAACCTCTTTTTTCAAGAAGCGCCGGAATACCTTGCAGGTCAGCAATGGTTTCTATATCATACGGGCATTGCTCACGACCAAATGCTCCGTCAAGATCTGATCCTATACCCACATGTAAAGTATTACCTGCGATCTGGCAAATATGGTCCATATGGTTAATCATTACTTCAAGGTTACACTTCATATTCAAAGGTGTAGAAACTCCCCTGACCCAATTAGGCACCATCATCCAGGCGTCAAGGGCAAGGCCAATTACCGCACCTCTTTTTACCAGCGCACTAATCTGTGCATCGCTGTACTGACGGTTATGATTAACCAGTGTCCTGCAATTGTTATGAGAAGCCCATACATGCCCGTTAAAATGATCAAGTGCTTCCCAAAAACTATCATCACACAGGTGTGTAGCGTCCAGTATCATGTTCAGCCGCTCCATTTCTTTTAACAGCGCGTGCCCATTTTGCCCCATCAATCCTGTAGCATCCGTTCCCTGCGCATATCTGCCGGGCCCGTAATGTGCAGGCCCAACAGCCCTCAGCCCGTAGTCGTACGCACGTTTAAGGTAATCTACCGTAACCAGTGAATCGGCACCTTCAAGACTGAGGATATATCCTATAGGTTTTACTTCGGCCGGGGTATCGTTTTGCCATAACAATACATGCTTTTCAAGGCTTTGCAGGTTATTAATTTGTACCATCTCGCCAGCCCCTTCCATAGCATTGTACCAGGCGGCCTGCCCCTGAGTTTGTGCCCATGCCTGTTCTGGAGAATGCCATCCTGGCAAGGTATTTCCCGGGGCAACATAACGTGCAATCTGGGTTGCTACAACCAGGCCAACCTCTCCCTTTCTTAGCGCTGGAAGAGAAACTACAGCCTTTCCCCTGTCGGGTTTATCGGTCAATCCTGCTTCCCGCTCATTGATAGATGAAACAGGCAAACGCAGGTCGCGGTTCCATTCCAGCGCGTTCATACTTAAATCGAGGTGTGCATCTACTGTAAACATAATTTCAAAACTAAATGTTAATTTTTCTCTCCCTTGATACAATTTTCCACTCTCCGGTTATCTGATGTTGTTCAATGGTCTGGGCGCTGCTGTACAAAGCCACTGTTGGGCAAACATGTACAGGCAAGCCATACAATATGTCACCTGGTTTAAAGCCATGCCCCGCACCCAGATCCAGTACGAGATGCTCCTCACTCTGTCCGATAAACTTTGCGTAAGCAGCATTTAAAAAATAAACCCTGAGTGCCAGTTCATTCTCCGCCGCTACCGACTTATGCCCAAGGTCTACAGTAACTGTTGTTACACCGGTTAGTGAAATTACCCGGCAAAGCAACACCGCCGAAGTCAGGTATGCCTGCTCTGCACATGTTTCCTGGTAGCCTTTATCCCATAGAACAAAAGTCCCCGGACTACATTCTATACCTTCAAGCGCAGCGTATAAGGGATACGTTGGCGTACCACCGGCAATAATCACTGGTTTTGGTAAAGCTGCTATAATGAGATCTTTTTCCAGTTCCAAAATAAGATGAAGAACATGTTGCCATTTTTCTTTCCTTACTGCAAAATCTGCGTCATGGATATGGCCATCATAAGCGTGAAGACCCAATATCCGCACTCCTGCCTGTTTATCAATTAACTGATAAAGGGCAACAGCTGCTTCATCCGGACTAATGCCCGTACGGTTCATCCCTACATTGAGATCAAGATAAAGATCAATTTCCAAACCTGCATCTAATGCTGCATCTGCCATAACCTTTACCGTATCTGGATGATCTGCCAGGCATGAAAAATGCGTAGCGGGATAGTTTTTCATCAATGCGATAAACCTGTTAACCTTTGGTCCCACGGGCTGATATGCAAGTAATACGTCTACTGCCCCACATATACCCAACATTTCTGCCTCCGCTATTGTTGCACATTTAAACTTAGTGATTCCCTCGTTAATCATCATTCTGGTGATCTCCGCATTTTTATGCGTCTTCACATGGGGCCTTAAACGACTGATATCATCAATACTGCCAATCAGCCTGGCAATATTAGCGGCTATCCTTTCGGGATAAAACAGCAAAGCAGGAGAATCCAGCTGATCAGCATCGTTCAGCAGGTACCATTCCTTTTCTGCATCGTTAGTCATGTAGTTCAAATAAAGCTTCAATCTCTACCGGAATGTTATCTGGCAAAGAGCCAAAACCTACTGCACTGCGGGTACCAATCCCATTTTCTTCTCCCCAAACCTGTGCAAAAAGCTCGCTGCAGCCATTAATAATATAAGGGTGTTTCTCAAAATCAGGCGTACAGTTTACCATTCCTAAAACCTTAATTACACGTTTGATACGGTTTAAAGTTCCAAAGTTGGTTTTGATGGTAGAGAGCATAGTTAAACCCACCTGCCGCGCGGCACGTTTACCTTCTTCTTTGTCCAGATCTGTACCTATACGGCCAATAATCAGGCTTTTATCATCATTTACGGGACCGTGGCCAGACAGGTAGAGATACTTTCCGTCTACCAGATAAGGCTTATACACCCCAAGCGGCGTTGGTGCCGGTGGCAGTGTAAGTCCTAATTTTTCAAATTGCTCATCTGCATCAAAAGTTTCCATGTTATTATTTTATAAGATTTGATTTAATAAAAGTACACCAATCAGACCTATCGTGCCAACAATCGATTCCATCAAGGCCCAGGATCTGAAGGTATCTTTCAAACTGAGGTTAAAATATTCTTTAAACAGCCAAAATCCCGCATCGTTTACGTGAGAGAACATTAAACTTCCTGCGCCTATTGCCAGCACCATCAGGTTTGGATTGGTATGCGTGGCCAGCATCAATGGCAAAATAATACCAGCAGTAGTTAATCCCGCTACAGTAGCTGATCCTACAGCAAACCTGATTACAGCTGTGATTAACCAGCCGAGAAATAACGGCTGCATGTTCAATCCTTTTAACAGTTCCGCAATTTGTCCGCTTACCCCGCTGTCAACCAATATCTGTTTCAGCGCACCTGAACCACCAATGATCAATAAAATAAGTGCCACATCCTTTATAGATTCGGCATAAATATGCATAATCCCTAAGATTTGCTTTCCCTGGCAAATGCCGAGGGTGAATGTTGCCGTTATTAGCGCCGTTAACATGACCATGTCTGCATGGCCTGCCAGTGCAATTACATTGGCGAGGGCCGGGAAACTGCCGTTGGCAAAAGAAAATACGGTTGCCAGGATTAGCAGCAAAACTGGAAGCAACGCAGTGAAAAAGCTATTAAAAGTACCAGGAAGCTCACTTTCAGGCAATTCCACGGGAACAAAAGACTGCAATGGTATAGAGTGGATATGTTTAAGTGTACGGGAAAAAAGAGGCCCTCCAATGATAATTGCAGGTATAGCAATTAGCAAACCGTATACCAGCGTTAAACCCATATTGGCATTAAACTGAATAACCAATGCCGAGGGCGAAGGATGTGGTGGTAAAAAACCATGTGTTACAGAAAGGGCAGCTAACATTGGCAGTCCTATATATAATGGAGGAAGCTTATACTTATATACTACAGAAAATATCAGCGGTATCATCAGTACAAAACCAATTCCGTAGAACAGCGGAATGCCGATGAGGAAACCGGTGGCAACCACCCCCCATTGAATGTATTTTTCACCGCAGAAATTCATCATCACCGCAGCAATCTTTTGGGCGGCACCGCTTTCTGCTACCAGTTTTCCGAGCATTGCGCCAATTGTGATAATAATTGCCAGAGAGCCCAGCACGTCACCAATACCTTTTTCTACTGAGCCTGCAATTTTATTTAAAGGTATACCGAGCAAGACGCCCGCTGTAACAGCAACAACCAGAAAGGCTAAAAATGCGTTTACCCTGAATACAGAGACCAGCAAGATCATCAGCAGGATACACAATAATACGATGAGAAGGGTCATTGATCAGGTTTTACCGGTTTACACTATATGAATTGACGGTTCAGCTTTACAGGCGTACCCATCGGCCAATTTAATTTAAGGCTTTATTAATGGCTTTTGCCCAGAAAGTACCAAGTACCGCAGCTCCTTCAGGGTTAGGATGTAGATTAAAGATACCTTGCTGTCCCTTTTCATTTTGAAAAAGGGCCGGGTGTTTTTTAAAGTAGCTGAATACTTTTTTATTACCGGCGAATACCCTGCCTGGATGTGAAACTGCGTAACCCCTCACCACCGCGTCAATTTCGGGAAAATAAGATTGAAGGCGCTGTAACCCTTCCTTCAGGTATTTAGAAGTGTTGTAGGTGTTTTCGCTGTACCATGTAGGGTATTGAATAATTAGCTTACTTCCAGGATATTCGGTTAGCAGCCGGTCGGCAATACTCATCAGGTTTAAATGATAGTCGTCTGGCGCAACCGGGGCACCGTGCGGTCCTTTAATTGCACTGTCATTTGTACCCAGCACCAATGAAAAAAGTAAGGTAGCCGTGCTGTCTTTAGCATAAGCGGCTGCCGCCTTCTCAGCTGTGGGGAATAACTTATTGTTTTTTGGCAGCCAGTCTAACGTTGTAGATCCGCTTTTTCCAACATTCGTCATTTGTATGGTTCCCATCCCCTTCATTTCCTGCAACTGCTGTGCAGCTATTACCGGCGGCGCCTGTGTTGCAGGATTGGGCAAACCTGAACCGTGTGTAATGCTGTTGCCAATAAAAACGATATTGAGATTCTTTTTTACACCCTGCGCATTGAGGTTACCAAACTGCAGGATAAGTACTGTTAATAATATAGTGAAGGACAAATTTCTCTGGTTATACATAGCTGAAAAAATGAAAAGACAATATAGGGATTAATTTTACAGCCTTCCAAAATGGAAATGCACCATTGCAGACTGGAAAACATACCTTACCAAAATGGAAATTCACCTTATCATTTTGGCAAGGTAAAGGTCTGATCATCAACCGCTGATTAGAAAAAAAAGCGGCTTTAAACACAAAAGAACTATGCCAACACAAACTGTGCGCGGTTCGGCATTTCAATTGTGCCATGGTGTTATATAGCTCGAAATAATGAACTCATTAATATCGTCCCGCCTGGGGCAAACAATCATTTATCCATCATCTAAATTTTACACATCATGTTTTTAATAGTAGTTGGCCTCATTATTTTGATGGTCGGTTTTATCTTGTCAAGACAGGATAATCAGAATGCGCGCTTTGGCGTCCCCATACAGATAACAGGAACCGCACTTATTTTACTCGGGGCGTTCACGTCTATGTTTAAAAAAATAGATACCGGGCAGGCTGGCGTAAAAACCCTTTTTGGAAAGGTTGATAACGACGTTTTGTACAGTGGGCTGCATGTGGTAAATCCATTGATAGAGATCACCCCATTTGACGTAAAAACCCAAAACTACACCATGTCTGCTGTGCATGACGAAGGAATGAAAGCTGGCGATGATGCCATCCGTGTACTATCGGCCGATGGCTTGGAAGTAACTATCGACCTTTCAGTTCTGTTTAAAGTAAGCCCGTCACAAGCACCTAAAATCCTACGGCAGATCGGAGGCGATTACCTCGATAAAATTGTGCGCCCGGTGTCCAGAACGGCCATTCGCGACAATGCAGTGTCGTACGAAGCCGTAGCCCTGTACTCTACCAAACGACAGGAATTCCAGGATAAAATCTTCAGGACCATTAACCAGAGTTTTGCCAAACGGGGCTTGGTGTTGGAACAGCTGCTGGTTAGGAATATTACCCTTCCCGAGTCGGTAAAGAAAACTATTGAATCGAAAATAAATGCCGAACAGGACGCCCAAAAAATGATCTTTGTACTGCAAAAGGAAAAGCAGGAAGCAGAACGTAAACGTGTAGAAGCGCAGGGTATTGCAGATTATCAAAAGATACTATCTACAGGATTGAGTGATAAACAATTGCAGTACGAGTCCATCAAAGCACAAAAGGAAATCGCTTTATCGTCGAACAGCAAAATTATTGTAATGGGAAGTGGCAAAAGCACACCTGTACTGATCAACGGGAATTAGCTACCAGGCACAATGGAGCGCTGGGAAAAGCGGATGAACTTTTTAATCAGGTCAAAGTTCTCCCCAATCCTCGTCAGGAAGAAGAAATCGCGTTTAATTTCCAGCCCTTCAATGTATACTTCTACCAGATCGCCGTTCATCAGTTCTTTGGTGACGGCTTTCTGTGGGAGGAAACCCAGGCTCAAGTCTGCCAGTATGAAATTTTTCAAAGCTTCAGTTCCTCCCAGCCGTACTTTCGCTTTTAAATCAGAAACGGAGATATCATTTTTCCCCAGTTCCCTTGTCAAGGCAGACAATGTACCTGAACCAACTTCGCGCAAGGCAACATTGGTATCCAGCAATTCGCCAATAGTTAGCCTTGCATTTTTAGCCAGGTGGCTTTTAGCTGCACAAACAGCAATTACCTTATCTGAAGTGAAGTAATCATAATTCACCAGGTTAATTTTATTCTCCACTTCTACAATCCCCACATCAATGTGTTTATTCAGCAGCGCTGTGATAATATTTTCGGTATTTCTGTTTACTACCTGAATATCAATCTTAGGCATGGTTTGATGAAAAGCAGAAAGAATAGAAGGAATGATATAAAGTGATACAGTAGTACTTGCCCCCAGCTTCAGGTTACCCGCAGCTTCTGCTTCCTGCTTCAAGGTACTTACCTCAAATTCAATCTTCCGCTGAATTTCTTTCGCTTCCTGGATATATTTATAGATTGTTTCACCGATGACAGTGAGTTGGATACTATTCCCCTTTCGTTCAAAAAGGGCACAGTTATATTGTCCTTCCAGCAGATGGATATGTCTGCTTATCGCAGGTTGACTGATATACAATGCTTTGGCCGCCTTAGAAAAACTAAGGTTGGCAGCAACTTCTAAAAAGACGAGATGACTTAATGAGAGCACAGGCAATGGTTTAGGCAGGGGTAAAATTAAGGCTTTTTTCCTCATTAAATAATTGTTTTTTATACGTGATGAAGCTATCATAAATACTGATGCCATATCAGTAAACTGTATGACTGACCAACCCGTTCAGCTGATACATTTACAAAAATAATCAAGCTCTTAAAATGAAACTATCACTTATCGAAGATTTACAATGCCCGGCATGCGGCACGCGGTATGCCGCAAATGTTGTTCAAACCGTTTGCCTCAATGAATCCTGTAAGTCTTCCCTTTTTGCCAGTTATACCTTGCCCCTGCAAATTGACCCAAAACCACTGTTTGCCAACCGCCCGGCAACCATGTGGCGTTACCATGAATTTTTACCTGTTATAGATCCTTCCAACATTATTACCCTGGGGGAAGGTTTTACCCCTGTAATGCCGCTTAAAAACTTATTTCATCAGGATAATGATAATCAGGTATTCTGGAAAGATGAATCGGGCAACCCAACCGGGTCATTCAAAGCCCGAGGAATAAGCTCTGCCGTTTCAAAGGCAAAAGAGTTGGGTATTACAGATATTGTTACCCCCACTGCCGGCAATGCAGGTGGAGCATTAGCAGCCTATTGCGCTGCCGGGGAACTCAATGCATATGTATATATGCCAAAACTAACACCCAAAGTATTTAAAGATGAATGCCGTCTATACGGTGCCCATTTGATAGAAGTTGATGGGAACATCTCAGACTGTGGAAAGATGGCCGATCAGGAAGCTACCAAAAACGGCTGGTTCCAGGTTTCTACATTGAAAGAACCATACCGCCTGGAAGGTAAAAAAACCATGGGCTATGAGATTGCAGAGCAGTTTAACTGGGAATTACCAGATGTGATATTTTATCCAACAGGAGGCGGAACCGGGCTTATTGGCATATGGAAAGCATTTGATGAGATGGAAAAAATGGGATGGATTAACAGCAAACGGCCAAAGATGGTTACTGTGCAGTCGATGAGCTGTGATGGTATTACCAGGGCTTTTCACGAACAGGAAATAAGTTCTCAATTTGTTGACCATGGTTTTACTATCGCCAATGGCCTTCGGGTACCAAAGCCCTATGCAGATAAGCTGATCTTAAGAGTTTTAAGAGAGAGTTCGGGCACAGCCATCAGTATTAGCGACCATCAGATGGAAGCGGCCATGAAAGAGATTGCCAGGAAAGAAGGAATGCTGATTGCGCCAGAAGGCGCAGCACTATGGGAAGCGTATAAAAATCTGAAAACAGCTGGCTGGATCAAGCCGGGAGAAAGGGTATTGCTATTAAATACAGGAAATGGTTATAAATATCTGGAGAATATAACCATACCTGTTTAGCTTCATTAGTCAGAAAATTGACATCAAAATTTATATTTATCTATAATATACCGATTGGTATATACATTTGTTCTGTCGATGATTTGACAGTCATGTACCGCATGGTATATATAAATTAGATAAAAATGAACCTAACTAAAAACACTGTACTAATATCTGGCGGAAGTGCCGGAATTGGATTTGAAATTGCTAAGCTATTAACAGAAAAGGGCAATCATGTAATTATAACAGGCCGTAATCAGGAACGCCTTGATGCAGCGGCAGCAAAGTTAACTAATGTAACCCCTTTGCTCTTTGATGTAACAAATGAGGATGAGGTTATACAACTTGTTGATCAGTTGAAAAGCAAATTCCCTGGTTTGAATATGCTGATTAACAATGCTGGTTTAGGCCACACCTATAATCTTACAGATAACCAGGAAGCATGGAAAAAAGCAGCTGAGGAAATGAATACCAATTATATTTCACTGATCCGGTTAACAGAAAAACTTTTACCACAGTTGCTTGAGCAAAAAGAATCGGCGATTGTAAATGTGACCTCCATTACAGCATTTGCACCGAGCATCAAAATCCCTACCTATAGTGCAAGCAAAGCAGCATTACATTCATATACCGAAGGATTACGTTTAGCCTTGAAAGATTCAGCAGTTAAGGTATTTGAGTTGATGCCTCCTTTGGTCAATACAGAGTTCTCGAGGGAAATTGGCGGAAAAGAAAATGGTATTTCGCCGGTGGTAGTAGCAACAGATTTGATTGATGCACTTGAAGCCAACACGTATGAGATCCACGTTGGGGCAACCGCTCAGATATTTGCGCTGACCAGAACGTCTCCACAAGCGGCTTTACATGCTATAAATGGTATCCAGGATTAATCAAGCAAGATTAATATTAAATGCAAATGGCCCGAACTAAGTCGGGCCATTTGTGTGAGTGAGGAGCATTAATTATAAAAAATCATTATTTAAATCTGTAAGTAAGCGTTACCCTTGCATTTCTAGGCATGTCATAGATGTAAGTGTAATAACCAACACCACCCTTAGCAATTGCAGCTGCATTTGCTGCTGAATAAGAACCTTGTGTAAATAATCTGCGGTCCAAGACATTGTTTACTAAGGCAGAGATAGTAAACTTGCCTCTTTCATAGGAAGCACCTACATCATAACGGATGTAATCAGCAAAATTAGATTCCCTTGCGTTTGAGCCAATCACACGACCAAACTGGAACTGGTAACCACCTGTTAAACCAAAGCCATCTAAAACAGAACCTTGTTTTTTGAATCTGTAAGATAACCAGCCGTTAGTGATATGTTTAACAGAGTTGGCCAGATAAGAACCTACAAGATTCTTTGTTGGATCAACTGTTAAATCTTTTGTTACTTTAGCATCGGTGTATGCATAGTTCAGGATAACATTTAATCCCTGTGCCAATTCACCAGCAATATCAACTTCGATACCTTTAGATTGAATTTCACCTAATTGTACTCTCCAGTTGGCTATAGGATCCGGGTGTTCAAGATCTGGTGTCAGCACATTTTTCTTAGTGATTTTATAAATGGCAAACGTTGAATTCCATTTTCCATCAAACCAGTCTTTTTTCAAACCCAACTCGATATTATTTCCTCTAACAGGCTTAAAGATGTCCCCATTGAAATCAGTACCAGCCTGTGGCAGGAAACTCTGATCAAACAAACTGTAAACAGAGAAGTTATTAGTAATAGAGTAACTTAAGCCTACTCTCGGACTAAACACATTGTCGGATAATTGAGTTGCGTTAGTTTTACCAACAGTTACTGCATGAGTAAACCTGCCGGCAATTGTTAACCGTAATTTTTCCTGTAGAAAACGAAGTTCATCCTGTAAATAAACCCCTGTATAAGTCAGGTTAGTTGCATAGGTATTTGATCCTGAGCGCACCTGGATACTTTGAGACCGGTCAAAAACAGGAATATTTGCTTGTGGAATACCGTATATTGGATTGTAGATGTTGAAAGGAACATTATTCGCCAACTGAAGATCTGGGTGCATTTTACTGCTAAAGTCGCCCCATGTTTTTAGATTACCCATATCTACACCACCCAAAATTCGTTGTACTAAACCTGGGCTTCTTACTTCACCCTGAATGCTTAGTTGTGCATTCTTATTGATCGCCAACTCGTCACCGATATTTACATACCTGCTCATGTCGCCGTTAGGCTTTAAGTAGTTTAACCATACAGAGTTTCCTTCCAATCCTGATTTTACATAAGCAACCTGTGCATTTACTGTCCAGTCCCTGTTTAGTTTATGGTTAAAATATAACGTTACGTTATGGTCAGTTAATTTACTAGGATCTAAAGAAGGATCTCCCAAAAAGAAGCTTGGATCAGTATCACCATATCCTACCGGAGAAAAACCATAATTACCTAAGGCTTGCGCCTCTACGTGCTGCGTAGTATATTCAGCAGTAATTAAAGTATTGCTGTCAACCTGGTAACTTACAACTGGTGCAATTACATATTTATCATTGTAATTGTATTTGTTGAAACTGCCTTTGCTTTGTGCAGCTAAGTTTAAACGGTACAACAATTTACCATCCTTAGAAAGTTTACCGTCTAAGTCCAATGCCGCACGGCCTAAGTTATAACCACCGCCACTTAAACTTACAGAGCTGTTGTTTTGCCCTGTAGGTTTTTTAGTTACAATATTGTAGATACCGCCTGGCTCGCCGTTCGCCATCATAAAACCTGACGGGCCTTTAATAAACTCAACACGCTCAATGGTTGCAGCGTCGTCTGCCAAAGGTCCCCATGGCATTTTCATGTTCATACCGTTACGAAATGCTGGGATAGTAGTTCCACGTGTAGAGATGTTTGCATATTGATTGTCCCAGTGGCCCGTTCTGATTGTACCACTCACGTTTCTGGTTAATCCGTCTACTACATCAAATACCTGTTGATCAGCAATTAACTGGCTGGTTACCACTTTGATATTTTGAGGAATCTCTAATAAAGGACTTTGCAGACGCAAAGAAGTAGATACCTTATCTACTTTGAATTTTCTTTTGTTTCCCGATATCTGCACGTTGTTCAACTGCGACTGATTTTCATTCAGGGAGAAATCTGCAATTACATTTGATTTTTCACCAACTGAGATTTGTTTTTCTTTTGGATATAAGCCTACAGCTGAAACTATAAGTGTATAACTTCCAGCAGGAACCCTGCGGATGTGATATTGTCCGTCCTCATTAGTAACCGAACCTAAATCTGTTCCTTTCAATTTCACTGTTACCCCTTCTGCAATAGATCCATCAGATGTTGTAACCCTTCCCCTCACGCTCCCGGTTTGTTGGGCCATCAGGCTTGATGTTGTTGTTAATACGATTAGAAAAACGAATAGTAAAAGTTTTCTCATTATGTTATTTAGATTGATTAAATATAATTTTCGCAAAGTAAATCAAACATTATATATAATCCAAGGATTATTTTTAATCAATATAAATAAATAGACTTAGTGTGGCGAATCTTCCTATAGGTCAATAACAAACGTCACTGGTTGGAGCAAAAGAAAAATTATTACATTGTAAGTGGGGCCGAAATACGCTTTCATAGTCGGCAAAGAGAAATGTGGCAATAGCTAAGGACATAAAAAAACCCCCGGATTACTCCGGAGGCACCTATAGAAAATGGAAGAAGTTAATTCTGCTTTAGTTGTAGGTAACAGTTGTTGTACCAATAACATCTGCCCCTGTACCCGACTTTAGGCCTCTAACAATAATTGATATTGTTTTATACCTGATGTTGTTTAAAGTTAAATTTACAGTTGCTATATTACCTGTACCCCCGGATTCTTTCACGGTGAATACGAGATTTGAACCCGTTAGCGGTACGGCATACTTTTTAAACGGTGAAATTCCTTTATATGCTAAACCAGTTACTTCACTTGGTGTAGTAGAACCGAAATTAACGTCAAGTGGAGGGCTATTTGGTGATAGGTGTACGAAGCGTATATATGCAGAATTATCCGGGTTCACTACTGCTCCCTGAATAAATGGGAAGTTGGTTTCTGTACGGAACATTGTATCAACACTGGATGCTTGTCCCGCCAAATACAGCGTACTGATTGGCTGCAAATCCAACGTTCTGCTAAACAATGTTTTAGTTGTGTCTGCAGAACTTACTACACTAATGGTATTATTGCCAGTATAGGCACCAAAAGCAAGGCTGGCTCCATAATTCAGCGGATCACTTTTGGCATATGAAAAGCCAGTTGTAGCACCCGGATTTACTTTGACGGCCACGGATCCTACTGTAGCATTCACCACCATAATACTTGCTGTTGACTTAAATTCATTGGTATCGTCTTTTTCGCAAGCTGATCCTAAGAAAAGCAGCATCACTGAAATTACGCCATATAATATTTTTTTCATGTTTCTTTTATGATTGTATGATTTATCGTTTCACCTATGGTACAGCGCGCTATGGATTATCGATGATTCATATTTATACTTGACAGTTTGGTTTACAAGCAATGCATTTTCAGCAATAGCTTTTTTGGTTGTTGGTTGTTGACAGTGCAGGGTACATCTATTACATTCTAACGCTCCTTTCTTCGCTTTTTACTTTTACAGTATAAGTCAGCATCCTATTCTCCCATATCCATTAAAAAATATTTGTGGGTAATGCTGAATATCATATTAAAGGCCAATGTATTATCACCAGGTACATTACTGCTTTAAAGAGCGTAGGAAATTGTATATTTGAATAAAAAAGCCAACTGGACATGCGAATGTAACTGCATGCCCGGCTGGCTTTAATAGTCCAAATTAAATCAGTTTTTCAGTTCTTTTCTTTTTGGTTCATCATTAACCGGCCCTGATCTGTATCTAAAAAATTGGTTGCGTCATCGTGATCAGTTGAAAGGCTAACGGGCAGCCATTTTTCCATTTCATCATCCCTTTTGTTATTAGCGTCTTTTAAGATGCTGATAGCCTCACTACCCAGCACCAAATGAACAGGAGGTTCTGTATCATCAACCAGATCTACCATAACTTTGGCGGCCTTATCCGGATCACCCATGGGCACAAACTTACCGCTCTTGAAAAATTCTGATCGTTGTTGAACTGTTTCTTCGTAACCTTCTATTTCAGCAGCATACGTCATCGAGGCCCCAGCCCAGTCTGTACGGAAACCACCAGGTTCAACACAAGTTACATGAATACCGAAGGGTGCAACTTCTTTTGCCAGTGCTTCGCTAAAGCCGCCTAAACCAAATTTAGCTGCCTGATACATGGTTAACCCTGCATTTCCGACCCTGCCACCCACAGAGCTGATTTGTAAAATATGGCCAGACCGTTGTTTTCTCATATAAGGAAGTACCGCACGGGTAACTTCGATTGGGGCATATAAGTTAGTTTCTAATTGACTATATACCTGTTCATCGGTGAATGCTTCAGCTGCACCAATTATACCAAACCCTGCATTATTGACCAATACATCAATCTGACCAAAATGCTCAACTGCACTTTTAACAGCATCACGTATTTCTGATTGATTGGTGACATCCAGTTTGATTGGATAAATTTGATCACTATATCTTTCAACCAGGTCGTTTAGGTTTTCTGGGTTGCGTGCAGTAGCGGCAACCTTATCGCCTTTTAAGAGTACTGCTTCTGTCAGGCTACGTCCCAATCCGCGGGAACTGCCTGTTATAAACCATATTTTTGCCATAACATTTGTAATTTGTATTACAAAGTTAATTTGATGGAGGCCTGCAGATTTTGTTGGAAAGTCCTTATTACTTTGTTGTGAGGATCAGAAATTCTGATCGCTACCTGATCCCTTATTGCTGGTTTGCAAAACACTACGTAACTGACATAGACCATCGGTAAACAACTTTCTGCTTATTTACCTGTAAATCCGCATAAAGTTGCCCCAACACATTAAGAAAGATGTTTTTGCTAAATAATCAAACCTTTTTTAAGAAATATATTTGCTATTTAATTTAGCATATAGTAAGTTTGCTCTTGTAACAATTGAGTAATTGTTACAAGTTTGTAGTTCTAGTCATACAGAATAGGATTGCAATACAAGCCTCGCACCATAATCTGATAAATACCACGCGAGCGTAAGTGTAGCATCCATCACCCTATATTGCAATATAGGGCTGGTGCTCCTTATGTCTACTGTGTGGGCCATTTCCAAAAGGAATGGTGGTTTTATCAGAACCTTGGTACAGTAGACTGAGTGAGTTACCAGCCCTATATTGTGTTGGCAGCCCCCTTAAGTAGCCAAATATGTGGACGGACTGCTAAAGTCAACCGCAGGCAGTTACTACCCAAAATCAAGAAAGCTCTA
>Ga0247734_1000355_pt1 | contig 40395 bp, 36 predicted proteins | sample UWRJL103311B2_FD_180933 | JGI IMG/M metagenome (GOLD analysis project Ga0247734, IMG submission 180933) | Plant litter microbial communities from Arlington Agricultural Research Station in Wisconsin, United States - UWRJ-L103-311B-2 | ecosystem: Environmental > Terrestrial > Plant litter >...
CCTTTCGTGGTATTGAACTCCTCCTTGATACTCCTCGCACTAACGAACCTTGACAAGAAAGCCTGGCTGCCAGCCTTGTCATTTGTGCCGCTCGCTCTTGCACCACCAAAGGGCTGCTGACCAACTACCGCGCCAGTGCTCTTGCAATTGATATAAAAGTTTCCTGCGGAGTTCCGCAACGCATCTTCAGCGTAACGGACTGCTGCACGGTCTGAGGCAAAGATAGAGCCAGTAAGTCCGTATTCCGATGTTCGATCTACAAGCTTGCAAACGGACTCGAACGCTTCGACGGGGGAAGCGATATCATCGTAGACATAGACAGTGAGGATTGGACCAAACAATTCGGTGGAAAGAAGTTTGTGTTCTGGGTTTGAAGTGACGTATACTGTTGGGTGAATAAAATATCCGGTAGAGTTATCGTGCTTTCCACCGGCGATCAATTCAAGCTCTTTGTCGTTTTTAGCCTCGTCAATGACGCCAGATAGCTTGTTGAAAGACCCTGCATGAATTACTGGGCCAATGAAATTCTTGTGTTCCGTTGGGCCACCGATGGAAAGTGCATTTGTTTCAGAAGCTAGGCGCTCTTTGAACTGTGGCCAAATAGACTTGGGTACGTAAACTCGGGAAGTGGCACTGCACTTTTGGCCCTGATACTCGAATGCTCCTCGAACGGTTTGAACAGCGGCGTTGGCTACATCTGCTGAGGAGTGGATGAGATGGAAATTCTTGCCTCCAGTCTCTCCTACAATTCGGGGGTAGCCTTGGTATCTACCTTCTGCAACGCCTGTGGCGATCGAGCCATAAAGCTTGCGGAAAACTGCTGTACTACCAGTGTAGTGAAGCGCAGCAAGTTTCTTGTGAGCCAAAACCACCTTAGTAACTTCCTCTGGGTTACCAGGAACCCATTGGATAACATTTTTTGGTAGGCCGGCCTCAAGTAAAATGTTATAAAGTAGCCAATTGGATGCAATAGCTGAATCCGAAGGCTTCCATACGACAACATTGCCCATTAAAGCTGGAGTACCTGGCAAATTGCCCGCAATTGCTGTGAAATTAAATGGTGTAACTGCATAAACGAAACCTTCTAATGGGCGATACTCCACCCGGTTCCAGACTCCTGGTGAGTTGTGGGCTGGCTGTGTCGCATACAATTCTTCGGCAAATTGTACGTTGAATCTCAAAAAGTCGACTAATTCGGCAGCGGAATCAATTTCCGCCTGCCAGGCATTCTTGCCCTGGCCGAGCATAGTTGCAGCCATTATTTCATATCTGTATTTACCAGCAATCAAGTCTGCAGCCTTCAAGAACACAGCTGCTCTGTCTGCAAATGGCATAGATTCCCACGCTGGTTTGGCTTCCAAAGCTGCATCAATGGCGGCCGAGACATCAGAGGGAGATGCATTGGAGTATGATGCAACGGTTGATGCGTGGTTGGCGGGGTTTTGTTGCTTGGAGATGGTGGAGGTTGTAACCTGCAACAATCAGTAAGAAGAATGAGCTAGGAATTACAAGGTAGAACTAACCTCTTTCCCTCCTACAACCACTGGAACCTGGAGAGGCGTCCTCTTCTGGAAAGCATCGAGGGCGGCCGTGAGACCTTCTCGTTGGGCAGATCCTTTGGCATAGTGATGCTGGGCTCGAATTAGTAATTGGTATTCCCAGTGACACAGGTGCAATGCTTTACGTTAGGTTCATTGGAAACCGAGGGGATTTTGAAAGAAGCGATCGTTGACATGGTTGCACTGCGGGGTGCAGAAGTAACCTTCAAACAGCGATTGAGTCTGAGACCTTTAGTAGCCATAATGAAATAGCAGGTTTGGTGAAAACGTGAATGGCAAGCAGCACGCAAGCAAGTAAAGCTGGTATTTCAGCGTACCTCAGTTGATTTCAGTGTGTAGAACAGAGAAGAGAACTGGTCAGTTGAAAAATGGAGGGTGGAATAAAGTAAGGGTTTCTTGTACAGTACAGTACGTACTCTGGGCATGTACTGTATTTATCGTTTCGATGGATAAGAGAGCTCCCTCCCCACTTCTGAAACTTAACGGCTTCCGAAGGCTTAAGATTTCTCCCCTCTTCACCTCCCCTCGAGACCCACCAAACAAATCTCCTAGTACTGCACCAAGTTGCAGAGCGCCGACTACGGAGCCAGCTTTTGAACATCATTATATCTAAATCATCCATTCTTTGACATCAGTGTTTACTGTTAATGTTAAACCCCATAACGAAATACAGGACGAATGACGAAATGATGAACGGCGTCTTTTTGCTGCTGCTAAATTGCATCAAACATACTACCGTAACTGTACATGACAAGATCTAGATAAATTGGAAATAGCAATTAGAGAAAACCACACTCGGTAACTACACCAAAACACCATCGTTAATTGATGAGAATGTGCTCTCGGATGTCTAGAGGACATGGTAATTGCCTCTATGATTCATCCTCAACAAGTGTCCTTTTTACATTACCTTCATCTACTGAGAAGTTTTGGTGCGTCTAAGCATTGAATTCAACGAGATCAACACCCTCGTTCCTGATATCTTAAGAGCTTCAGGAGCCAGTGAAAGGTACTCCTCTTAGTCCTTGTATGTAATGTGAATTTTTCTAATGGATCGCAATTGAATTTTCTCCATCACATCCCAACACACTCGTTGAAATCCGCTACACCTTTCCTCAAGCCCTGCTCCCATTCCCAAACAAATTTGCCCCGCCGACCAGATTCTAAGAGCCTTTTCTTAATCCATATCTCTAGACATCCGATTCTATCACCGCCTTCCCTAGCTTTACCCCCCAAGCCGTTCTCTGATCTCATGGTAAAGAAGCTGTAGGCATCTGAAAAACCTAGTTCCCAGCCCTCGCTGTAAAGTTCATGCTGAAATCTGACTCCAGGAGACGTTTGATTCCAATAACTTTCATGTGAGCTTCTAGCAATGGATCCTAGTTGCTGTCTCCTTAACATAGATGTCTGAGCCCGAGCCTTGACAGTCTCGGAAGTTAATTCGAGATGTTTCGGAGGAGAGATATTGCTCTTCTTTGTCTGCTCAACAAAGCCCCATTCTCCTCCGTCCATCCATTCCATTTTGTACGTCCAGAAATAGTGGCCGCCGGCCTTCTCTTGCCATTTCTGCCCCTGGATCTGACCAAATTCTCTGACTAGTCCATCTTTCTCTTCTGGACGGACTCTTTCCCATGTCCTTCCATCTAAAACACAGCTCCATTCCCCAATCACAACTTGCGCTTCACCTCTTTCACAAATGCTCCCTTCTTTCCCATGTAACTCTCCCAACTCCCCTGGTATCCTTGCAATGATCTCTTGGGGGGCTTGATTTCTGTCCTTTTCATCGAAAGTGAAATATCGATGTGTATCCACAACCACTGGGTTCCGTACAGCTTTCCCAAAAACTTTCCGTCCATTGCACCAATTCAAAGCGCGATTCAAATCCCATCCATCCGATATATATACTGGAATATTCTGATCCACCTCCCCAATAGCTCCAATAACATCTTCATACCACTCATACATACCCTTGGCGTCCCAAACCGCTTCATTACAAGCTTGAATACCAATAACACCATCCATGCCTGCCTGAATCTCCCGGGCTACAAATACCAACGCTCTCTTAGCTAGGTCCAAATTCTTCCTCCTGCCCCATAGCTCCGCCTGGCCACTCGTGCTTCCCGAATGCTCATCCTTATTAGCACCTCCAGGCACGGCATGCAGATCTAGCAAAACTCCAATTCCCCAACTCCTCGCTCGAGCAACCAATTCCCGCACCGCCGACCACGCGTTTACATAGACAGGCTTGAAATTTTCAAACGGTGTTCCTTTGCAAAAGATTTCACCTAGTGTGAAGTACCCTATGGGTACCCTCAAACTCGTACACCGCGCCTCCCTCACCAACCACTCAAAATCAACATCTGCCACAGCATTTCTCCAATGATTCTCCCATTTCTCCCGCGTAGCATCTAGGCCCACAGTCTGGACAGAAGCTGTTACAGCATCGAGCTCCGATCCTCCGGGTGAGCCAGCGGGGAACATAGATCCGAAAAGCCATCGTTCGAGTACGAAGATGGAACCAAGATTTGCACCGTGGTGGTAGCGATAGCGTAGGACATCAATAGATCTGGGTGGGGCGATAGTAGACGACTGGGCTTCTTGTGTAACTATAGATTTTGAGGTTGAGGAGGAGGAAAATGGGAGTTGGGAGTCCAGATCTTGGAGTGTGGATCTGGCTTTGGATATTAATTTCTTCATTTTGGCTGCGTATTTGGTGTAGAGGTATATAGGAAAATACCAAAATAAAGTTGTATAAATTGTAATAAAGCGACACGAAGCTCTCGGGAAGCAGCGGCACCATTTCCCCTAAAAGTGGGAAGCCTCGCCTCCGTGGCAAATCGAGAGCTGATTATCCGGGCGGATTTTATTTGAGCTCGCTTTACTTTTTTGGTTGCTCACTCATATGGGAAGTCACATTTCATTACGGCACAGGATATTGTTATATAATTGCAGACAATCTGGGTGATTTGACCTTCAAATACCCCGTTAATACAGGTTGATTCGCATTTAGCGATCAACAATTCACTCCCTAAGGCATACATCCCCCCTGCCTCCTGCAGCCATATTCATATCAACTGCGAACAAAATAACCTTCGACCCATCCACCCATGCCATCATTGATAAATAAGAACAACCGGATGCTTTTCTTTAAGAGTGCGGCCTTTGTCGAGAGATGGAAAACATAATACTAATTGAAAACAGTGTTGAATGTGAATAAGGGGAGCATGAGACCAGGCAATTTCAAATTTTCTTCCCTTCCCCATATTCGTGCATGATATGAAAGCAAAGAAAAACCGAATGTGATAGTAACACAGATTTGGTGGAATTCCCACAGGATTGGCAATCGACCAAGGACTTGTGCTACTTGTTGTGCCAGATTAGTGTCCGTAGTTGCCACCCCATCCGCCACGCTGCTGTTGTTGTTGCTGGCCGCCGCCATAGTAGCTGCCACCACCGAAGCCTTGGTAACCTTGGTAACCGTCACTGCTTTGGTGACCTCCTTGGCCAGCGGCTTGGTGGGCAGAAGCCCCGCCAGCACCACCGCCGTATTGACCTCCAGCTTGGTTACCATGAAGCCCATGGCCTTGCTGGAGATGACCAGGATAGCCTCCATAACCACTCTGTTGAGATTGTGGAGGGGGAAGACCCGAGCCAGGAGCAGTGTTTGTAGCGGAACCTGGTCGTCCAGCTTGGGACAATGATGGGCTTGGGCCATTTGCAGTCTTAGATTCACCGAATGGCTTCAAATCATCACCTGAACCAGCTTGAGCGGTTTGGTTTGCGCCATAGTGTTGCTGATTTTGACCTTGATATGAGGACCCCCGACCAAATGCATCATGAGAACCCCCAAATGCACCACCACCGAGGCCTTGAGGAGCTTGGGATGACTGAGCTGAACCAGCACGACCATAATCTCCAAAGCTACCACCCAGAGCACTGTCTCGGCCTGGTAGGGAGGATCCACCGAACCCACCTGCAGCAGGGGATGCAGAGTGGTTATATAGCCCTCCAGGACCAACACCGTATGGGTTAGAAGGGTAAGCCTGTTGGCCGTGTACTCCTCCCTTTGCGCCATAGGGGCCTGCTGCGTAATTGCCAGCCCCGTAACCCTGGTACTGATTCATGAACTGAGCATAATAAGGGCTGGAGTAGTAAGGATGTCCATATGGATAGCCGCCGCTTTGTGGCTGTTGTGGGTGGCCAGGTTGAGGTTGAGCACCTTGGCCAGCACCTGGAGTCTGGGTTTGAGCGGTAGGATTAGGGGTGGTGTGGCCACTCGATTGACCCTCTCCAGCAGGTGGGAAACGTGACTGAGTTTGTTGAGATGCAGCCTGTGGTTGAGATGCTGCTCCCTCAGCTTGGGGTCCACCATAACCACTATAGGATCTTTGAGGTGCAGAGCCATCTTGTTGACCTTGCGTAGGGGGGGGAACACCGTACTGTTGCTGATAGTAGTTGTTGTATGCAGCACGTTGTTGAGGATCAGACGCGTAGTATGATGAGGAGTAATCATTTGGTGCAGATGAGAAGGCTCCGGATTGAGGTTGTGCTTGTGAGTGAGCTTGCTGGTTTTGATAACCTTCAAACGGACTCTGAGCGGATGGTGCCTGTTGACTGAAATTATCGAACGGTTTGGTGGGCAGCGATGACTCCTGTGCTCCAGGGTATCCGTAACGACCCAATTGAGGCGCCTGTTGGCCGTTCTGGCCTGGCAGGGTCTGCGGAGAGGGAAGTCCTGGAGCAGCGGTGGGAGCCGCAGCAGGTAATCCGGTAGGTTGCTTTGGAGTAGGGAGACTTTCTGGAACCGGAACCGGCTGCTGAGGAGCAGGCGGTAACGCAGCTCTGGGGTGAGTAACAGGCGAGTGCTGTGGTGGTTGTGCACGGGTCTCAGGTTCTTCTCGATCACCGTCAACATCCTCGTCACCGGATCCATTCAGGTTGAAAGCACCAAATTGGACAGCAGCTCGGTCTACCTCACGGTTTCCTGGCATTCGGACAGCCTCTTCTTGATCGAGGACACGGCGCTGGTAGCTTGGGGTTCTTCCAGAGGATCCTGTTGCCTTTAAGGCTGAAGCTTGAAATCCACTAGAAGCTGGAGGACGAATTGCTTGTGGCTGGCTTTGCTGCAAACCAGAATATGGTGTACCAGTAGAAGTATTACGTGGGTCCCATGAGCTAGCAGCAGTGCTGGCAGCTGTAGCAACTGGGGCAGGAGCAGAGGTGTCCGGAACTTGCTCCAAATTGGTCTCGGTCAGTTCATCCTTTGATGGCGTAATTGGGGCTTCGGGTTCCTCAATGGCAGGCGTTTTGTTCGGAGTTTCCACAGCAGTTTCAACGGGAGGAGCCTCGATTATGGCTTCCGATTCAGCTGCTGCAGGTTCGGTAGGTTCCTCTGGTTTGGAGTGTTCCGTGGGCCTAAAAATATATTAGCACAAAATATACATTGGGAAGTGGCTCGTACTTTTCGACAGGCTCTGGTGCCTTCTTAGAAGCTGGAGCTGGAGCAGGCGCAAACATGCTTGCCCAGCTCTTCTTAACACCATCTGGAATAATGCTAGAGGCAACTTGAGCTACTACTGTGGTTGGTGCGGCGCTAGTGTCCCAGCTATTTTCACCTCCAGCAGGCTTCGTATCCCAAGCTGGTGTCTCAGTGGTTGTAGTAGCATCCCAGGCAGTCGATTCAGTAGCAGGCACAGCATTCTCCTTGCGCGAGCCATTAGTTTGGGCGGTAGATGCCCCACGTCCACGAGAACCTCTGCTTCGCTCTGCACCTCGGCCGCGTCCTCTACCACTTTCGGCGCCACCTCGTCCACCGCGTGAGACCTTTCCTGTGTTTGTAGCATCACCAAATGTGCTGACTGTGGCATCCTTGGCCTTGGATTTCTTTACTTTTGAGACCTCTCCCCATTGTGTGATGGAACCTTTCAAATAAACGTTAGCACAGGATCTTGTCTCAGAGCTCACGGCTTCTTATAAATCTCATGAATAGATCTTTGCAATGGGGGCCCTTACCATCGCTTATACGCTCGACTGTGGTCTCCAAGTCACCTTCAGTCTCCTGTAGGGCAAACACAATATCTTCGTCTGTCCAGTCTGGAAACATCTCTTTGATCGTCGAGACCTTGCTGCCGTACATCTTCTTGAGCTGCGCTACCTGGGCATCATCTTCGGTCGCCGTTGGCTCGCGTTTATCTCCATTGGTTGCGTTAGATCTACCACCGCGTCCTCCTCTGGATGAGAAGCCTCCTCGACCTCCACGGGCTGAGCCTCTACCGCGCGGAGCGGCTGGCCGTGATTGTGCCTCAGACATTGTACTGTGTGAGGATTATGTGTATGTGAAGCAGACAAGAAAGAATTATCGGTCGTTAATAGTGTAAATGAGAAGGCTCTGTGTTGGTTGCAATGACGATTGAAGTTACGACTCGCTACTTTCACAGTCCATCCGTTTTTAGAGCTCGCATCAACCTAAGGTCAGCCCCATAATATAAACCTGTCACGTGCTGGCAATGACTGACCACCCGACATCAACCCAATCAGGTATGGTTGTGGGGAAGCGATCAACTCTACCAAGTACAATTCTACAAGTTTACACAACACAACTACTTAACGTATCTCATTTATGCGCTATCAAACAGAAATAGCGGCCAATGGCTAGTCTACATACCGCATTGTTTACAATTTCCGGCCCATAGGCACTTCAGTCCAAACTTCGAAGTTCAAAAGAGTCTAGCAACGACGAATACCACGAATCCATCTGCTCCGTCACATACCAGCAGTTAACGGACAAAGATTATAGAAAGGGAGGGAGGCTAGACAGTAACATACTTTGGCTGCATACAAGTTCGATCTAGAGAGAAGGTGCAGCTCTGAAGTCGTCACCATGTTTCGCCCCTCACAACCCCTCCAGAAGTTCATGAACATTCATCATCCTATGCCATTGACTACACGCGAGTCGAAACAACTGCTCAACCTTCTCACTACGTCTTTCCGAAAGAATCTGGACACTGCTCATGGTGTTTATGGTCCCAAACTAGACCCCCATGTTCCTAGCATCCCTACACGACTTCATACTGCATTCAAGTGGAAATCAAGTCTCGATTCAAACTTTAAGCCTACCGATCATCATATGCACTCCATTCTCACGAATCCTCTGTTTCATGTAGCCCCTGAGGCTAAAACTGATTTGAAAGATCCAATGGTTGTGTTCGAACAAGCCGCAGCGAAAGGAATGTTGACGTTAGATGCGGCGGCTAATTGTCTGGCACAGAAAAGACGTCTGATTATCCAGTCATCTGTGATCTCTGTTCGTGACAGCATGCGCGAATCCGGGGCCGGGAAGAAGGTTTTGGCGTGGTTATTGTCCAGCGGAACGGCCAACGATAATCTATTTCTAAGAAACGACAAGTTTGCAAACAATTTGATGGATTTCATGGTTGCAGAAGGCTTACAGGAACGAGCTTGGACGTGGATACTAAGAGCCGTCGGTCATGCGCCGGCGTCCACATATTCCGAACTGTCAGCTGTTGAAAAGCATGATTTCTACCGGCCACTTCTGTTGTTAATCAAGGCTGAAGCCTCTAGACCTCACGGCCTAGAAGCCGCTATTCAGTGCTTAGTAAGGGCGGCTAAGAGCCCTTCTCTGCAGGCACAGAGCCCAAAAGACAAGAGGCGTTTCCTAGGAGTCGCAGGATGCTATTTGTGTGCGGAGATCACTAGTCCAAACACCGCACCGCAACCTATATCTGAATCGGCTATTGACGCCCTTATTAAGTTGGTGCCGGATTTCTCGAAATTGTCGGACTATCACGTTGCGCATCTGAACTTATTCCACCCCTCGCAACCATCCGCTGATTTGGCAGTGCAATATTTGCGGGCTCATGCAGTCCTTGCACCTGGGAAGATTATCTCGGTAGAGTTGGATCAGAGGCGTAAGCGTGCTATTGTGAGCCTAGGCTTAGCTACGGCCAAATTCTTGTTGGAGAAAGACCAACTGAAGGAGGCAACATGGGTCATGGACCTGCTTCAAACGAGTTTTCCAGAACTATTCAAAGTATCGGCGAAAGCAAAAGCGAGAGAGGAAGAATCGAACATTCACCTGCTCGATCATCTTAGTTTAGCATAAAGAGACAGGTTACGACCAATGGGATATCTGGGGTTACGGTTAGGCTTTTGGGCGTTCGGTGTGCATTGGGGCTGGGTCAATTAGACAACAATATAGTAGTAGCATTGAAATGCGATGATATTCAGAAATAACAAGCCTAATCGCTCTGATCACTCGGGTCTTGTTGGAGGATGAATAAAACGTGATTTCACCTTTCTCTATATTTGTTCCATCTGTTACAGAAGCTCAAGGGCTCCTTGATCACGGCCCGAGAACATGTAGGTATTCCATACCTACCTATTCCTAGCCTACTGTACACACAGTAAGTACCGCAACCTTTTGTCATTTGATATTGGATGTGCCTCTGGCCTCTGTGGCTTGCCGTAACATCCGATGACGTCTGTCTGATTTTCATCACGCCTGCCCCCCGGAAAGGATCAAGGAAGCTGTTGCATGTGTGCCCTGCATTAGTTTCAAGGCGGCCAAGGTACGGTCCAGTACAGGAACAGGTAGCTTCGGTATTATTGTACGGAGGACTGTTCTTTCGTACAGACTCAACGCAGCCCTGAGTACAGTACAGTAGTGCTGAGGTTGGACCCGGTTACTTACCACTCCCAACCACCTGCTATTTATTGTACAGTACAGTACTCCGTACAGCACAGCACATACATCTTACCTATGGCAGTCAAGCCACACTGCCCTCTCCTCTTGCGCTCTCCCAAAGAGTTGCTCGTTTCGTTGGCTCGCTACACCCATCCAGCCATCCTATCCCACTGCAGCTTCCCCGCAAACTGCTCCGTAAATACCTCACCCCCAAGCCAACATGTGCCTGGGGCTCCAAGATCATTGGTCTGGGGCGATCACCGGTCCACTGCAGGCTGGGTGGTGGCTGAGGTGATGCAGATATTTCCCAGTGGGAGGGGAGGAAGGGAAGGAAGGGAAGGGGAGACTTCTACTACTTATATATCTACTGGTAGTAATACAGTAAGTAATGTAGTACTGTAAGTACGAACGGCAGTCCTCTTGGGTACGGTACAGCAGTCGTTATAGGACAGTTACCCCCATCTTCCATCCCATTGCTCGTCCTTCCTTCCATTGAGGCCAAGTGGCATTTTAGTGCACGAAAAGCACTTTGAACCTGCAACGAAGTCCCCAGATAGCGTAGCGTAGAGTATACTTTCATCTACAGTAGTGGTGGTGGTGGTGTGTGTAGTGTAAGCGTGACCACCAACCGGAAGTAAGTACTGGAAAGACAAGACCCAAGACCAAGACTACAGATCAGAAAGAGGATTTGCTTACTTAAGCCAACTTGGACGAGCACCAGGAGGGAGGAGGGAAGAGTGCCAGCCTGACTGGGAGTTGTACTACTGTATGGTACTGTACGGTACACTGCAGTACTATATGATATGACTTACTAAGTAACAGCAGTAATACTGTAGGAATAGTAATAGTACTCGTAGTATTGCACCGGTGTGTTGGTGCGTCCTAGTTGGTAAGTGTTCAGGTATGTATGTAAGCAGGACCAACAACCAATTGTAAGCACATTTTCCAAAAGCAAGCCCTTCGTCCTGAGCGTTCGTTGTGGTACCTTGATCCCACCAACCATACTCGCGTCATATTTTACGCCTCCTCTTTCCGGACGTCACCTCAACCTCTCTTTCCCATCCTCTTGTCGCATAACTCACTCACTGCCATTCCTAACTTGCGCATTCACGCCAATTACTCCATCGGAAGCGCATTCTCATCCTCTATATATCCCTAAACCATTATTGCCATATCGTTACAACGAATAAGCTTACATAAGCCTCTCACAATGTCGACATCAACCGCACCCCAAATCCAGGAAGGAGATAAAGGTATGGGATCATTTTTTTTTTCACTTTGGTTTGATCTGGATAATATCGAATGGATCCGGTGCTTTTCTTAGATCCTTTGTTACGGTTCGCCGAGCGGAATCGTCTGCAATTGATCTGTCTTGGCCATTTGAACTTCTATAATAATCAGCGGTGTGCGTCAAGTGGGAGAGTCAGCTCAAGCCGACAGCTTCCTTAACCTCAATTATATACACTCAAGACACCAGCGACGTCCATCAACACCAACTCTTTGATATGCAAGTCAATCACAGGAAAATCGTCCATGCCAAGCCCAGACAGCATACACTCGAAACCTGCAATTACTTGAGTTTTCAGTGTTCGACAGTATGTCAACTCAGTCGCGCACATTTTCGTTGTGCAGCCAGTTTCAGTGCAAAATGTCGCCTTGGTGTAACGTTAGCATTGTCTACTTGGCTAATCGACTCGCGACATGATATAAACTCTCAAGGATATTTGTCTGGAGAATCCACTACCGCTGTATTGGATTCTGGTCAATCTGCGTCTCTTTAATTACCAGATATCAAATCTGAGCACAATACGCGACACTGGATGTGTTGGCCCATTCTCACACGGGGTAGACTTTTGATTGAGGTCGTTTACCAGACTTACCGCTGGAAAAGGGGTCATACTTGCTGGCCGGACGTATGAAATGGATTAAGCTGACTTTCCACTCATGCGCGCTCAACCTAACTGAGGTTGCCACTTATTTCTCCTGATCCATTGGAAGCATTTGTTCATTTGCGTTGCAATTGAATTAGTTTTAGCTTTGCTAACCATCATTCTGTAGTTAGCTGGAAATGGGGATCTGGGAATCCGGGTGGGGAAGTTGCAGAAGTCAAATCCGGAGACGTAACAGTAACCTCCAACCGGGGCAACGACATCACCAAACACGGCACAGACGACAACCCTGCCGTCCACATCGCGCGACCAGGGAATGATGTTGTCAAGAAAGCGTCTGAGTTGACTGTAGAGGACAACGGTAAGTCGAACGGCAACTCTGAGGAAAAGAAAGAGCAAGTATCTAAAGGTGAAGCGGAGGAATCTAAAGAAACATCCAAGGAGGAATCCAAGGAGGAACCTAAGAAGGAAGAGACCAAGGCTGAGGTGGAGACTGAGGAACAGAAAGAGGAAAAGGAGGAGCTCAAGACAAATGGTAAAGCTAAAGTTGGCGATAAGAGGACTGCCGATAAGAAAGAGGAGGAAACTCCCGACGCCAAGAAGCAGAAGACCAATGGCACTGCCGAGGGAGAGAAGAAGAAACCTGGACGACCAAAGGGTAATGGACCGAAAAAAGAGAAGAAGGAGAAGAAGCCACCGGCACAGGGCACACGAAGAAGTACACGCAATGCCGGCGTTGAGAAGAACTACGGAGAGGAGTAGTTTACTTAGCGAACCTGTGGTTACTGTTCAAGGAGAGGGGGATTCATATGAATTATTCTGAGACGAGCTTTCTTTTATTTGTCGCGTTGGCTGGATAAAAGGCTGGGTTTAATGGTTAGTGGCTGGTGGCAAGGCTTTGCGGGGTTTTATTTGTATATATATATATAGTGAAAAGCACTCTTTCCATTCCGTGTTAACTGTCTACCTTACTCGCTTAAATCCAGCTCCGCAATAGGGGCCAAATTTAGGAGCTTCTTTGAAGCTTAGCGACCGTTTATGTGACTTAGAACTATTTGTGATTGAGCGCATAGTCACTTTACAAAATAATTTGGAGTGCTGTACACGGAATAGTTTTGGAGAGGGCAAGAACCACCCCCGGCAATATAGACACCTTGCAATAGGAAAATAGTCACCCTAGAAGTAGTCAATAGAATAAAAGTCACATATCTGATCTAAAGACAATGGATTCAATTAATAGTAAAAATTTCACCGGCTCAACTCTGTAGCTGTGGTCTGGAGTCTGAGTACATAACCTTGACCGTGCCAATTATATACAGCTTGGTGGCTTTTTATTGACATCTATCTACAGATGCCGAGAGACGATACAGCAACCTAAATACTCCTGTAAATCAAGTCCCTTGTTTATTGTGTTTTCTACCTCGTATAAGAAGACAACCAATTTAGTGACCCTAGGCGTATGACGACTTGCGAGGCTGAGCATGCAACCCCCTCATTTCGAATCAGGTAGCCGTCTAGCTGACAACACCCATCAATCGACCATTACCTTACATTATTCACTACTGCTTTGGCTTCTTAAACACTTCATCGCAAAGAAGCTATTTTCTGGGTCAATTACAAACATACTTAAACAGTATGGATGACTTTATTTATGTCTCGAATAAATCGTCCACGAGACCGTACGTAGAGTTCCTGCTAACCCTTTCCTTGGAAGCAACTTCTTTGAAATGATCTATGCTGACATTGTGTTCTTCTAGAGGTCATGGGCAGATTATTGGAGATTATCTAGAGAATTCAAAGGGAGAGCGAATGTTCACGGAGGGCTTGATTGTTGAAGCACTTCGACGCCAGTACCCCAAGCATTATCTCTCCGTAACTCCGGCAGCCATTGCTGATCTCCTTGCATTTGCTCAGTCCAATGATGAGGTTAGTGTTTTCCATTTCGTCCACCCTCCAGTTTATGTGCCTGTCATCATTGATACCGGATCAGTGAAATCATAGGGATGGGTGATTTATTGTATTGACGACATATAGACAACTTATACACAACATGGAGATGCTAGCGATGCTGTCAAAGAAAGAATCTTCCGTCCACCTCAGCGAAGATACAATGACGAGACTGGCGGGGCCTTCGTCGAAAGAGTTGTTTTTGCCTCTTACGATTACATTTATAAGGGTACTAAATACCTCCTATACGTAGTCGTTGGAAACGAGGGGCCTTACAGTACAGTAACTTACAACTATATCCTCGCCGAACCATCTAAAGCCACCTCTAAAGTTACCGCACAAGCGCAAGTAGACCAGCTGATCAAAGCCGCTACTACCTGGGGCTTGGAGTTACACAACGAAGTTCTCGTTTTTGATCAAGGTTATTGGCAGCCAAATCAAGAGCTGTGGCAGAACATCCAGAAAGCCAGCTGGGAAGATGTGATTCTGGATCAGGAGAAGAAGGATACGATTATTGACGACGTGACTGGGTTCTTCGACGCCGAAGATCGTTATGCTGAGTTTAATGTACCTTGGAAGAGAGGAGTAATTTTTCATGGCCCACCAGGCGTAAGTTGTGTTATTCAATCATTCCTAATCTAGAAAACCCTAGCTACTGACCCAATGGGCCGGGTCTGGTGACTATTTTAGGGTCTGGATGTATGCTAATTTTGAACAGAATGGTAAAACCATTTCTACAAAAGCGCTCATGAATGATGCTTCCAAACGCACATCACCAGCGATTGAGTCGCTTTACGTAAAGACTTTCAATAGTTATGGCGGTCCAGAGTATGGGATTCGTCAAATCTTCTCCAAGGCTAGACAAATGGCGCCATGCATTCTGATTTTCGAGGATATAGACTCTTTGGTCAATGTATCAGTCCGTAGCTACTTCCTCAATGAAGTCGACGGGCTTGAATCCAATCACGGTATCCTTATGATAGGTAGCACGAATCATCTAGAACAACTTGATCCAGGAATCGCTAAACGCCCAAGTCGTTTTGATCGAAAGTATTTCTTTGATGATCCAAATACCGAGGAACGTATCCAATACTCGGACTACTGGCGCAATAAGCTGAAAGATAACAAGAAAATAGACTTCCCCAAAGAGATGTCAACTGCAGTAGCAGATATCACCGACGGATTCTCTTTTGCCTATATGAAAGAAGCATTTGTGGCAGCATTACTAGTTATAGTTGCGAAGAAAGACAAAAAGTATGCTAGAGCAACTGGGGAAGACCCATTGAGAGACAACCTCTTGTGGAACGAGATCAAGAGGCAGGTGATTAACCTGAGAAAGGAAATGGACGGGGATGATGAGACAGATGCGGTAAATTGCATCTGCCCTGCTGCTACGTGCAGCAAGGATCTAAAATCACAAATGTCTTGCAGACCTCAGCCGCCAATCCCACAATCTTGGAATCCTTCTTCTCCCATGGATTTTCAAATGCCTCAATTATCTGGGCGCCATCCTCGATCTCATGAAGGTCCACACGCTGGTGAGCATACACCTTACAGCACAATGCCACCACCACCAGTGGCGCCATCTGAGAGCTATGATGGCATCTCTTACAGATCCTTGAGCGATGAGCGCAAAAGGTCGTACAACCCGGGCCGGAGTCTAAATCCGCAGGAGAACCAATACCCTCCTATCATGTGGGACTTCAACAAGGATTAAGTAAACAGAAAGGAGGAATACAGATTGCGAGTAATTGAAATTATAGAAACTATCTATAATAGGCTACAGAATTTCTTTGAGATTTGTTGTGACTTACTCCATATTTCGACCAAATGAGTGATATATAGCTTCGTACCATACATTCACAACATCTTCCAAGTGGTAAAAGCTTTGCGATGTGACAGTCATTAAGTATATCTGACATACGTCACACCATCTAGCTAATACACGGAGCTCATACAAGAGTATTTAAAATCTTAAAACAAACACCATATCAAAGCTAGCGCTCGCGAAAATATCCCGACTTTTAAGGATTGAATTGAGAACCGACTCATTTCTAGTGGTTAAACCCTGTAGTATGTCTTCAATACCCAAATGGCCTCGGATTATTAAGGTTTCGCGGAATTAAACACGACTAGCGGCAATTAAGGTAAAATCAAAAAGGGTATCTCTCGAACAGCATCTCATATCGCAATAACACTTTCTTCCTTCGCACTCCCAAACTAAAAACAAATTTCATTCGTCGTCCAAAATACTGCTTGCAAGCCTCCCAAAGAATGGCACTTCGCATCGATCGAGTGTATCCGCTGTGTCTCGTTAACTTCCTCATCTAACCTGTGATTGTGAATATAAATATGACAAACCTACCATCCTTATATGCCCGTAAAGTAAGATATCCTATCAACGCTATATCACACACTAGGAATGTCCAGGATATGAATGATGACCAGGAGAATATAAGATGTAGAACGAAGATCGCAGTAAATAGTAGAGCAGACTGCCAGGCGTGGAACCTATAAATTCATGATCAGCCCAAGGTCCAAAACTCCATAACGCCCACCTCCCCGGTATCTTTGTTCATCCCCCCTTGAGGTATTGGATTTCGAGCGAAACTCACCTCACATAATCACTCTTCTGCTCCACGAGCAACAACAAGACTGCTCCCGCAGGCGGTAACATCAGATAAGCTAAGCACGCCTCATGATCCAACCTTATAGGTAAGCTAGTCTCGAACTCATTCAATTGTCCCCGTCCACTTTCCAGCCCTAAACCAGCACTTCCAAACGCTCGACTGGCAAATGAAGAATCTTCTGCATGCTGAGCTTGTGACGTAGAAGGGGGCCAGAGGTTTGGCGCACTGGGTTTCGTGGGCGATTGGGGTGGAGGAGAACGGATTCGTGAGATGGAGGAGGAGCGTCGATCGTTGGGAGGTGGGGAGAGGGCGCGGTGGGTTTCGGGGGATTGATCTTGGTATGGTGCAAAATCCATAGTTTGCGTTTGTGTTTTGTACAGGTGGGGTTTCGGTCTGAATTTGGTTTGAAGGACAGCTCGTGGATTGAGATGAGGTTGTAGCTCAGGGAGCTCAGCTTCGGGGGTCGTGAGGTTGTGGCTTGGCAACTTACACCATACAACAGAAGTCAATTCAGAGGTGACTGGTAGGTGAACCTCAACTTCTAGAAATGGATTATGGAATTGGTTCTTGTCCTTAATACGCACAGAGTATGCGAATTTGAATGAGATTCTATCATTTATTTTCATGAGGGCCTGAGTATACGCGGAGAGTATTAACATCCAGAAGATACATGCACGACTAACTCAATTGAGCTTTGAAAAAGGTGTACAACTAAATGTCTATTGGGAATTTTTCACTTTCATATCACCATATTGACTCCTTAGCTCATCTCATAGGAAATCCCAACATCCTCTAAAGCACCACGGTCACATCCTCAGTAAACAAGAAGGAGAGATGACTGGCTTACTAGATTAGCTAGTCTCCTGGTCTATCTATCCGTGGATTTAAGGATACGGGATGAGAACACAAATAATTGACAGAAACTGAAGGAGTTCATGATTCTGAAGAACTTGCAGCTAGTACTAAATTGTTATGTCAAGGCACTCATATGATTGTGGATATTTGTCAGTACGTAGCGCCTTTTGAGGCTAAGGAAGCCTATAAATTAAGTGGCCCCTAACTACTGTTGGTGATTCAAAGTATCCATGAGAGGATGTTTCAGAAGACGTACATTTTCATTTCATACACACAATCACTGAAACATAAAGTCGCAGGAAAATCCATTGAATGACCAGGTCCCCATGCCCCTTTGTGACAGAGGTACCAGGCTCCATACTCATGTACATATTGTTTCGATCCGGAACCAAAGTTGTCTGCATATCCAGAACCATATCCATCCGTATCCATGCCGGTTCCCAGTTCGTATTATCCTCTCATGTCGTTCATTCATCATTCATCGAAATTCCATCGCCGCAAAGCAGCCCCTATCCTCGACATGCTTCAGTTCTAGTTGCTGAAATCTGAATACGTAAATAAGTAGGTTGACAACTGGTTAAAGAGGGGGGTAGGGACTCTTACTTTTCACTCTTTGCGTGGAAATATATGCCACTTACCGTCCCTTTGATCTGGTTGAAGCATATATAGTAAAACCCCTCAAAACTTGCCCCAGTTATGGTTCGTACTCGGTGATCAGGGACCAAGAAATGCTCCTTCCACCGCATGAATATATTTTCCCGCTGTATCATTCCTGGAATAGGAAGTCCCTTCTTTGCTTGTTTTTGGAAAGGCCGGAAAGCAGAGAACTTTGCCCAATGTTGTAAATCCACCTTATCAGAAGATCCCCAATCTTGGTGTTGGGTAAGAAAGGAGTACTTCGGGCCAATTATTTCCCCTTCAAAATATGTTGTAAGAGTTGGATGGTCTTCTGTCAAACCTGCGGTGCGAATTTAGTATGTTTCTGTAATCAGGTCCAAGAGGTATTCTCAGCATACCTTGAATACGCAAATAGCCGCAGAGAAATGATTCACGCATGTCAACATGCTTGATCTCAACCTGCACATCATAAACTTGTCTCTCCGATTGTTGAGTACCATGGAATTTACTGCCAGCACGCAGAAAGGATGAAGGTGAGGTAGGTATTAGCTAAACAATTGAAATATTAGTTATGCAGCTACGTGTTCGATATCCCAGAGAAGGCACATACTCTTATGTTGGAAAAGTCGTAGCCCATTGAAGGGGATCCGATATGTGCATCATTCAACGCAGGTATGTCATTCTCTTCCGACTTCTCTACTTCCGCACTCATAGGAGAGAGCATATCAATAGCAGGGGATTCATCATCGATCTCCATGATTTTACTTTGGACATCTGAATGTGTCTCGGCAATATCGCCTCCTACTTGTAAATCTGATGGGGGTGGTGTTGGTTGTTGAAGCACTTCAGACACTAAGTTGATGTCTTCCTCGCGAGTGCCATCCATTTCCAAGAACGGCCAGCTTGTTCTATCATCATCGGATTCGGGAGGGCATGAAGTGTGCGATGGAACAAGGCTCTCATTATTCGGCCGTGACGGCGTTGGCATGATGGTCTTGCGACCCGCGCTGGCCAGAGCAGGTGGGTGAGTGGGAATCTAATGATACAGAAAAGGAAGAGAAAGAAATCAACGTTGTGCCGTGCAATTATATGGACATGGCAATTATTATGGAATGGGTTCTTGCGAAGAGATGGGGATAATTGCATATACTCTTCTGTAGTAATGCGCTCGATTTTGATAAGGAGAGACCGACTTTAGGCCCGCCATGGAAGCTTGGCATTCCTTTCCCCATCTCCATACGTGCGTCCCCATAAAAAGCTTCGATTTTCCAAAGTTCAGTGCTTTTAACTCGGCTCGTCCTTGTCTCAGGATTTAGAGCTGTGTAAATTTACTTTTTTGACATGTCTACCATAGGTTGTAGAAAATTTGGAATGCTGTGACGACATTTTGATTTCAATAGCCCTCCAACTCCAATATGCAAGTTCACACTGTAGGGCAATAACTTATTGACAGCATTGGATTTTTGCCCAATGCATCAAGAGAGATTTATAAGGCTAAGCGCGCTTTCACAACAATATATGCGCCTGGTTAAGAGTGGTCTTTCACGATACTTGACTTGTGCAGCAGAACGGTAAATATCCCTAATGCTAGATGTCCATGCCTCTACAATTAACACTATTCATAGCCTTGGGAAGATGAATACTTTTCTGAGGCTATGGGAATTTCACCATTTCAGCTTTAGCATAGTGATGCATAATTGATAGGCAGATGGAAAAGGACATGTTTCCTGACCTAAGCTATCTTCCACCAAATTTATCCTCGACCCAATCTGTTTCGGGGTATGTAACGCCAAACGCCGGATCTTGTCTATCTGAATTTCCATAATCCTAATCCCTCAAATAGGCTTGATCTTGAAATGTAGTGCTATCAGAGAGAATACCAAGGCCTTCAAATCTTGAACCAGGTAGTAAAAAACTCTAAGACCTTCAGGATCTTGAGATTCCGTAACATCAACCAGAGATCCAATCTTGGCAGTCTAGGAATGTCATTGAGTAAGCATAATTCAATTATGGAGTGAAGTAAAACCCTACCTCGAATGATATATGGTCATTTCCTAACCGGATCTCCAGTTCCTGCCGACCATCCTTATTCTTTTGGGGCCATTTGGCATCATCTTCCCTATCCAGTAGTAAGCTCATGTGTTCGATTATCCTCCTGGCTGATTTACTTCAGAATCTCGCTTGTCTTTATAATGCGCTTAATCTCGTCAACCATTAGAGAGCTAACATGCACTGTGAGAGGATTGTGTTAGCAGAAGGTTCAGCTTTAAGAGAATAGATAACTATACTCTCTTTGCGAATCAATGAATCATTCCTGTAGTTGGAGTTGTTGGCATATCGTGCTGATGCACTTCGGCCATCCCCTAGGACTCGGAAATCGAATTCTAGGATTGGTTGTTAGAGTTGATCAAATCAACAATTGGATAAAGGGCTTGAGGTCCTCACCAAGAAACTCATGACCGTGTCGACCTTGGTGACCAGAGCTTTACAAATGTGTCAGCATAATTACCAAGATTCGTAGTGCTCTCTTACTAGTATCTGATATAGAACTGCTCATTTGAGACTGGCGCTGGAGCTGCCATTTTGTCACTTTTGAAACGGAGGGTGGTTGTGGAAGGAAGGCTGAAGCATTGTAAAGTCCAGAAAGTTTGGAGCCAACCATTGGCGGGCTAAATTGGATGCCTGAGGAATACCCCTCGCTCACACACTAAGATGTGATGCCTCCCGCTCGAAATGAACACCTAGTTGAGCTAACTACAATTCACGCTGTTCTAGTATTCCTGATGCGCAACCTGCCACATCTCTCTCTTTTTGCGAAAAGGATACTCTAATTCACACTACAACCCATTGTTTGCCCCCAAAACTAGAACAACTTTGTACAGTTTACAAGTAACTGCACACCACCCATTTCAACACTACCGCCTACCGACTGAGACTGAAAGATCAGGGCACCTTGCTGCCATTTCACATATTCTTCGGCCAGCATGGCTACCTTCCTAGAACACTCGTATAGCTTGGTACATCAGGATAATGCGGCGGACGTCCCTTCAATGTCAGATCTGCGTACGCAGTTAGAAAAGGGAACAGATGAGAGTAAGGTGGAAACTATGAAGAGGATCCTTACAATAATGCTGAACGGCGACCCTATGCCTCAGTTACTTATGCACATAATTCGATTCGTTATGCCCTCGAAGCATAAAGCATTGAAGAAGTTGCTATATTTCTACTATGAGATATGCCCAAAACTAGACGCGAGTGGGAAACTGAAGCAAGAGATGATTTTGGTTTGGTAAGAAAGGTGCAGGAAGCATGCGAAGCAACAACTACTAACAATTCCATAGTAATGGTATCCGGAATGATCTACAACATCCCAACGAGTATATTCGAGGCAATACTTTACGATTTCTATGCAAGCTACGTGAAAGCGAGCTCATCGAACCTCTATTATCTTCTGCTAGATCTTGCCTTGAGCACCGCCATGCATATGTACGGAAAAATGCTGTCTTCGCTGTTGCATCCATCTTCCAACACTCAGAGAGCATGATCCCAGATGCCCCTGAATTGATAGCTACATTCTTAGAAACAGAGACAGATGCCACTTGCAAACGGAATGCGTTCGCCGCTTTGGTTAGCATTAGCCACGATAAAGCTTTGGCCTATCTCAGTGGTGTTTTTGACGGCATTCCCAATGCAGATGGGCTTCTACAATTGGTTGAGCTTGAGTTTATTCGAAGAGATGCAGTACAAAATTCACAAAATAAGGCCCGCTACCTACGCTTGATATTTGACCTGCTTGAGGCCGGAGACTCCACAGTAGTATATGAAGCTGCCTCGTCACTCACTGCACTAACAAGTAATCCTGTTGCAGTGAAAGCTGCCGCATCCAAATTCATTGAACTGAGCATTAAGGAAGCAGACAATAATGTCAAGCTCATTGTTTTGGACCGTGTCGACCAATTGAGGCAGAAAAATGAAGGTGTTTTGGATGACCTTACTATGGAAATTCTTCGTGTTTTGTCGAGTCCCGACTTGGATGTCCGGAGGAAGGCTTTGGAGTTGGCTATGGAAATGGTTTCTAGCAAGAATGTCGAGGAAGTCGTTCTCCTACTCAAGAAGGAACTGTCCAAAACTGTCGACCAAGAATATGAAAAGAACAATGAATACCGACAGTTGCTGATCCATTCTATACACCAATGCGCAATCAAATTCTCGGAGGTTGCTGCTAGTGTCGTCGGTCTATTGATGGATTTTATTGCGGACTTCAATGCTACATCCGCGGTGGATGTAATCTCATTTGTCAAGGAAGTTGTGGAAAAATTTCCCAAATTGCGACCATCTATCGTTGAACGACTTGTCTCAACTTTAAGCGAGGTAAGAGCAGGAAAGGTGTACCGGGGCGCTCTTTGGATTGTTGGGGAGTATTCGCTAGAGGCTAGCGATATTCGCGATGCGTGGAAGCGTATCGAAGCCAGTTTAGGGGAGATTCCTATTTTGGATTCAGAACAACGTCTTCTTGATGGTGTGACAGACGAAAATGAGCCTTCCAAAGATGTGGAGCAAGTTAATGGACACACAAAGGCCGCTCCAACAGGATCGCGGAGAGTTCTTGCGGATGGCACTTATGCAACTGAGAGTGCTCTTACCAGTCAGTCAGCCGTTACTGCGAAACTAGAAGCTGTAAAAGCTGCCCAAAAGCCCCCCCTCCGGCAGCTTATTCTCGATGGCGATTACTACCTTGCATCGGTTCTTTCATCTACGCTTACCAAACTCGTTATGCGACACTCAGAAATCTCACCGAATGCTGCGCTCACAAATCGCCTTCGCGCACAGGCCATGTTAATCATGATATCAATCATCCGTGTTGGACAATCACAATTCGTAAAGGCGCCGATTGATGAAGATTCGGTTGACCGTATAATGTCATGCGTACGGTCTCTTGCAGAATTTGCCCAGAACAAGAAGCTTGAGTCAGTTTTCTTAGCTGATACTAGAAAAGCATTCCGAGATATGGTGCAAGTGGAAGAAAAGAAGCGAGCTGTAAAGGAAGCTGTCGAGAAAGCTAAAACCGCCGTCCAGGTAGACGATCTTGTATCTATCCGACAGTTAGCAAAGAAGAACGCCGGCGATGGAGCTGACGAGATCGAGCTCGACTTGGAAAAGGCCACTGGAGGAGATTCAACGGTTGAGGATCTGTCATCTAAGTTAAGCCGAGTGGTTCAACTTACTGGTTTCTCGGATCCTGTTTACGCTGAAGCATACGTGAAGGTCCATCAATTCGATATTGTCTTGGACGTTCTTCTTGTCAATCAAACCACAGAAACTCTTCAAAATCTCTCTGTCGAGTTCGCCACTCTTGGAGATCTCAAGGTCGTTGAACGACCCACGACCCAAAACCTTGGCCCTCACGACTTCCTCAATGTCCAATCTACTATCAAGGTTTCGTCAACAGATACAGGTGTGATATTCGGGAATGTTGTTTACGATGGTGCAAGCTCTACAGAAAACAATGTGGTCATCTTGAATGATGTTCATGTCGATATCATGGACTATATTCAGCCAGCTGTCTGCACAGAAACCCAGTTCCGAACGATGTGGACTGAGTTCGAGTGGGAGAACAAGGTCAACATCAATTCGAAAGCCAAATCATTACGAGATTTCCTCACTCAATTAATGGCTTGCACAAATATGAGCTGTTTGACCCCAGAGGCTTCTTTGAAAGGCGACTGTCAATTCCTGAGTGCTAATCTATACGCTCGAAGTGTTTTTGGTAAGATCCCTAAGTTTAAACTATGATTTTCAAGAATGTACTAACTAAGTTTTTCAGGCGAGGATGCACTAGCAAATTTGAGTATTGAAAAAGAAGGCGAAGATGGTCCCGTGACGGGTTTCGTTCGTATTCGTAGTCGATCTCAAGGCCTAGCACTTAGCCTGGGATCTCTAAAAGGGTTGGGGAAGGTGGGAGAAGCGGCTTGATTGCATTGACGATTGATAATATTATGGGTTACTATCTACCGGCTTGGGCTAGATGCAGTTCATGATTACCCACAGGCCAGCAGACTTTTGGAAGACTATGGGTAGGGGTGATGTAGATATCACAAAGTAGGCGTTGTCGGATTTAGTAGCGATTGCGAAAGGAAGTTATGCGCTATAGCCACGATTTATTGCGAATCATGAATGGGCGCTGAATAGCCAAAAAGGCGTTGAGTAGACCTAGGGCACTGCAGGAGACACAACACTTCCATTTGATACTCTCGAAGTCCATATCAATATCAACACCGTCAACATATTCCCCTTGTATCACATCTTAGTTAATGGCACTAGCTCGTCTGGAGGGTCTTCCCAAGCCTGCTTAGCTTTGAATTCTTTCCATTATCGAATAAATTGTAAAAATCTACAAATTACCCGCGTAAAAGTCTCAATGTATTGAGGCGCTTTCTGATAGGCAACGTGGGCTTGAAATCCTCAGCAATCGGGTTACAAATCGCCGCGGTGTCCCGTATTTGCCTTGTACTCCGTAAAGCAGGTGAAGCTCGGCTATGCACAAACCTCTTAAGAGGAACAACCCAACCATAACAATCAACACAACTCACAAAGGGTATTCTCCCAACATCCCCACTGCTAATAATAAACTTCATATCATTTCATAACTTCAATGGCAATGTTACAGCTACCTTAAGGTGCTAATATATCAATTTTACAAACATGGCAGCTGAGAATCCATTCGTCGATCCCGTCACATCCGAAGAGCAAGTTCGAGAGGCCACTTTTACAAGAGACTCCACTTTGGCGGTTGGCCGCGATGCATCCCTTACTCTAGGGACCGATTCTTTGATCGTTCTGGACGAAACTTTGGGGGAGAAGAATCGGGGCAATTGTTGCGGAATTTGGCCAGCCGGTATGAGATAACCCCTTCTTGTCTTGTTCTGTCGAGACATTCGCATTGCCAGTATACTTATGATTCTAACGGAAACATTGCAGGCTCTGCAAATACCCGCGCCATTCCATTTTACAATATTGTCTGGGCCGAACTTCTGGAGGGAGAGCTTGTCATCGACTATGCTGCTCCTACCTCGAAATCCGCAGTACGAGCCGCTTCCCTGAGGTACCCAATTGAGAACTCAGCTATAGAAAATGTTACCAGCTGGATTGGCAAACTGGTCGATCGTGCGTACGGCCCATCACAGAGGAGAAAACGAGCGAAGGTTCTGGTTAATCCCCATAGCGGTAAGGGCAGTGCTGAGAAGTGGTACTATCGGGATGTTGAGCCTTTACTGAAGGCAGCACGTTGTACGATTGATATGGTCAAGACCAAATATGGAGGGGAGGCCATCGGTATCGCGGAAAAACTAGACATTGATGCATTCGATATTGTTGCATCCTGTTCTGGTGATGGACTTTCGTACGAAGTGTTCAACGGTCTAGGAAAAAGACCCGATGCAAGAAAGGCATTATCTAAAATTGCCGTAGTTCATATACCTTGTGGAAGTGGCAATGCTATGAGTTGTAATCTAAATGGGACTTACAGCGTGAGTTTGGCTACACTGGCAATAATTAAAGGCATTCGGACGCCTCTAGATCTGATATCTATTACCCAAGGGGAGACTAGAACACTCAGCTTCCTATCACAGTCTTTGGGAATAGTAGCCGAGTCAGATCTTGCCACCGAACACATACGATGGATGGGTCAGTCAAGATTCACTTATGGCTTCTTAATCAGATTACTCAACCAAGCCACCTACCCATGTGATATTGCGATCAAAGTTGCAATAGACGATAAACAGTCCATCAGACAACACTGGGCACAGGAGAAGAATAACCACGAAGCCACCAGTGACCGAAGAGGGTACAGAAACCTACTAGATGATGACGCCTCAGCAAGTAGCGGTAACGATGATGGTTTGCCACCACTAAGATATGGTACTGTGAATGATAAATTGCCAGATGGCTGGGAAATGGTCCCATATGATAAACTGGGGAATTTTTATTGTGGTAATGTAAGTTTAAACAAAATCCTGTGTTGTCTTGGAGGCTAACTCGTCAGATGGCATACATGGCTGCGGATGCAAACTTCTTCCCAGCTGCTCTACCTAATGACGGCTATATGGATCTTATCTGTATAAATGCAGATGTCAGTCGCCTATCACAACTTAAGATGATGTTTGGCGTCGAAAATGGCACGTTCTATGATATGCCTTTGGTATGGTATCGAAAGGTTCTTGGGTATCGGATCATACCCAAGAATCAGGTAGATGGATATATCAGTATAGACGGCGAGCGTGTGCCTTTTGAGCCTTTCCAGGCCGAGGTGCACAAAGGTTTAGGTACAGTTTTAACAAAGTCCGGCCATATGTACGAGGCACCAGGACCTTAATTCCGAATGCGGGGCGTTTGTTCTAGACTCATAATATTGATACCCAGGCATGTATTGCTCGAGTCTTTCTGTATATTACAGCGAAAAATAAGGACTGCAATTAACCTTAACGCCTTGCGCTACCCGTGACAATCAGACACATTCCTGAGAAAAAGTTGCTAGTACTAATCTTGTATGCCACCCCAACCATCCTCTTCCTTTGGGGTATCGTCTTCCTCGGATTTCTCATTCCCGGGCAGGCGTTCATCATCCAACGCCTCCTTAGCCTTTCTCCTCACAGGTTTTGTCGGGCTATCTTTCGCTAATATCCTTAAGGGCGAAAGTAACAGATCCAACGGAGCATCCTTTCCATCCTCTTGCTCCAAAGCACCCACCTTCTCTAACTCATCCACATAGATATCAATAACATGAAATCGCATGCCGTTTGGAATTCTCATATCATCCACGTTGCATGGTCCTTCCTGCAATAACTCAACATGCTTTTTGATACTCTCCTCCTCCCAATTTCCCTTCTTCAAAAGCTTAAACGTAGCACCTAAGTACCGTCTTGTAAGTAACAGAAACTTCTCCATTCGTAACACATCAATGTTGGTCCATTCTCGTTGCATGGTCTGCCAGTAGGCTCTCAGAAAAGGGATGGTGTTCGCTGAAGGAAGGATGGACACGAGATCTGCGAGCGAGGTGGCCAGTGCTTGTTGGGTGAGGGGGCGATCAGACATCCACATGCAGTAGAAGAGACCTTTCCATAACTTGAGAAGCTCGAGAGGGGGAAGGTCACGGCGGCCAGAGAGGTAAGTGCGGAGGGATTCGACAGCCTTGTCGCGAGTTGGCCGGTCTTGGGATTTAGTTAGACATATCTTTGAAGTTGGCGGGGCATTCTTACCATTAGCAGCAAGTTGCTTGACAAAGGGCGTTTGTTGAATATCCGTAGCCATGATTGTGTTGATGCGATGGTGGGGTTGGCCATACCTTGAAGTTTTGTGAAGCTTAAGAAATAAATTTTGATGGACCGTGCGAGTAAGGCTGAGTAAATTTAGTATTCCAGCCAGCAAGAATTTTTAAACCTTCTAACAGCATATTCAAAATTGATAGCTCTAGTTATTATTATTAAAAAATATATATATTTAACAACCAAGCTCACTCAAAGTCGTTAAGGAAAGAATTAGTTGTAAACCGCAATCCAAAATGGATTAACTTCACACCTAGTAGACAATTCTTTTTTCATGTCCTTCATCATCAGCCTTGCAGATATCAACCAAGTCTTAATCGCTTGCACAGCCTTGGCATACGAGGAAGGCAAAATTTCAGCCTTGTGCATATGTCAAAGTCTGCAGCCTTGTTCGTTCAGAATTGCTCACAATCAGGCAATTGCTCAGCTTAAACACTACGCTCCCTCTTGTAGAAGAACCCTAGGCCAAAATTTCAGGCCTTTCCCATCAGCTCGTTGCCCTTGCAGTAAAAAATGCCGCCCCAGAGGACAGACAAAGTACAAGGAAAGGGAAAAGGCAATGAAAAAGAAGAGGATGATTTAACGACAAATAGAGTTGATGATTTACGGAATGTGAAATGGGAGAGACACTTCTATTATCATGAAGAAGAGGAGCGTGAAGTAGGTTATATCCTAATCATACTATGAACGTCACTAATCCATTACTCTCTTAGAATTATATGGTTGATCAGAATGAGATAGGAGACTGTCATTGGTGCCAGATCCTAACATTTCCCAACCAGGAGAAGTACCCAATTACTATCACCAATGATGTTGATGATTCCAACTTTCCAGATGATTTCCGATTCATTAACAAATCGGTCCTCCATCCCAGAGTTGAGTTACCTGAAGAGGGTTTTCGATCTGGTTGTTCTTGTCAGCGTACACGGGATTGCAAATATGCTGGATGTCATTGCTTGCAGGATATGGACTTTGATGAGGATGAGGCCATTGCAAATAATCAGAAGGTATATTCGTATCATAGTCAAGGATACAAAGAGGAGTGTTTAAGAGGAGCGAAGTTACATTCCAGGGATCCCATATATGAATGCCATGCGGGCTGCGAATGTGATGAGACTTGCTCCAATCGTGTTGTTGAGAGAGGCCGCAAGATCCCATTGAATATATTTAGAACTGATGACAATCGGGGATGGGGTATGTTGTTCTGCATCTGTAATATTTCAAATATTGACAGGTCTAGGCGTGCGATCTAGTGTGAAGATCAAGAAAGGTCAGTTTATCGATTTATATCTTGGACATATCATCACTGCGAAAGAAGCAAATCGCCGAAGAGCCGCCTCCGAAGTTGCTCAACGTAAAGATGTCTACCTATTTGCGCTTGACAAGTTCTCTGATCCAGAATCTGAAGATGTACGTCTTCGGCAAGAGCCATATGAGGTGGATGGTGAGTTCATGTCCGGCCCTACCCGTTTTATCAATCATTCTTGCGAGCCCAACCTCCGGATATTTGCACGTGTTGGTGATCACGCAGACAAACATATTCATGACTTGGCATTTTTTGCTATTCAAGACATCGAGCCCATGACAGAACTCACTTTTGATTATGTTGATGGAGGTGATATTGATTTATTGGAGGATTCGAGAAACCGCCAAAAGGTCAAAGACATGACTAAGTGTCTTTGCGGATCTGAAAACTGCCGTGGTTACTTGTGGTAAATGGGCTATCAATGGCAAATTTTGCAGAGTCATATCATGAATCTGTATTTGGAGATGCATTTAATCCTTACGGAGAATGAGATATGAGTAGCATGGTTTCACGGCGTTCTTATAGGAGATACCAGGGATTTGTATTTTGGCGGCACTCTCCATTTAGAATGAAACACACACTACATCAATCATCCATCGTATTTTATTGATCGACTATTGGCGATGCTATTGATATAATTGGTTTGTATTGGTGAAATATTCGATGGCTGTGAAGTAGATTGAAGGAATAATCCAATGTTTTACATTCTCGAATAGCTTCTGCTATAAAGTCGTATTATTCTTCCCTCATAAATTGAGTTGAAGCCGATCAGATATTAATAGAGCAATCGCTCGACTTTAACACTCTAGTTACTGCTCAAGCAAACGATGTCTTGATTATCCCCTTAGTATTTGCACTTGTCCTACTTATGGCCTAAGATTGGGTGTTATTTCTTCAACAAAACCCTCACAGCACAGAAGTGAGCTTTGGGTCGCGTAATTCGCAAGCCACTGGTAAAGTCCCCGACAGTGGCCGCTTTCAAGAAGTCCAGGAACATGACCTTCGGGAGCTAATTCTAGAAATAAGTTGAGATTTTCTGTTGAGGATTAAGAGTTCTGTTTATATTGAGAAATTTCATGAAAGATGAATTTAGCGGAGATAGAGACAGATGGAGTTTTGAGTCGTCACAAACTCAAAACTACAAATTCAAAAGAGGCCAATAGATCACCCCATTCATAGTTGTGTAATAAAACTGAGTGGTCAATTTGTTTCGGACTATCTTGCACAATTGGGGTCGATCGGTGTGCTTGAATAGGACCGTGTTTTAGCAGCATATCATATTTATTAGAGCCATCCAGCAAAATCGTTGAGCTGATCCTGTATGCTTTCTCAAAACTATGAATTTGTCAAGCCATCCATTTAGTTCAGCATACTAGGACTGGGATATCGAGCAGAAATTAAATGATCCAAAAGCTGTATACTGAAGAATTTGGCTTGTTGGCTAGGAATATATCCTACTGAAATTTGGTTCTGATGAATACTCGGGAGATGTTTCTAGCTGGTTCTTGCATGATGTAAGACTCGACCCATTCCAAGACTCTTTTAATCGCACTAGAAGTGAATAAAATAACCTTAGTCAACAATTTGGAGGCACAATAGGATAGTGGGGCTCGACTTAGTTGACACTGCTCTCTTGTATCATTAGATCTCCCACCTACCTAGAGCGCGAGCAAGCTTGACATCAAGCTTTCAATTTCTTCGCAGTATAATGAGATTCTAGCAGTTCTGACGAGGTTCCTATCATTATCAGACCTGAAAGATTATCGTCTACATCCGATTATGCTATAAATGAAGCTGTAATTGGCAAAGAAAATTTACTTCCTGCGTCAATCAGAGGTTAAGCTTTTCAATATTACCTACACTTCTCAAATTGGAAGCACATGAGCATATCCCATATGTCTTGAAGAAGTCAATCAAGAGCTAAGACTAACTGCGCCCTTTAACTCTTCTTACTATTCCCAAGATAATGAAGGCTTATCCGCAAGAACTTGGCTTCCACGAAAGACCATGCGGAGTCAAACAATAAATGTCCAAAATTTCGCATCTGATATCCGTCTCGCTAAAGAAAGAGGGTAGCATTGAGCAGGAGTAGGTCGATATGCCTAAACATCAGAATGCATTGCAACCAAAGGCATTATTAAATATCAGGAGAGTCAATATACCGTGCTTGTTAGATAGAAAGGTGGAGAAGTGCCGTCTTGATGTTTCTCATACTGTATATTCGGAGTAAAAAGGAGGTGTGGATCCGGTCAGCAGCTCTCTTCTTATATTACCTATCTTTCACAATCCCGGAGCTCAGACTCGGCTTGAATTCAGAAATCGCGCTAGTCTTCGGAGGTACTATACCCTGGAGATACCATTTGAAGAAAGGTGTATTCTAGGAATAGAATACACAACCTTCTCAGTGCTAAAGTAGAGGAATATATACCAAGAGTATGGCTGGCGAAGTTTCAGATAGTCAGATCGTAAGTATCGAGTATTTCGTAATTCTGCGACGTGAAATTTATTGTCATGAGTTTCAAGATGTTGGATGACATGAATTTCTGACATTCTTAGCAGCCACTCAAATAGCAGTAATATGTGTCTAAGAATGCGTAGTTAGTTACCAGGTATTTTAGGTAGCGACTTTTACGGATAAGGCAGACTGGGTAAAAATACGCTTTCCCAGAGCTGCAAGCGAGAAGAACGGACTAGCATGTATCCTTTACCCAGAGACACAAGCCAATGAATGAAGATAATTGTTGACGGTCAAGGACTGTGCCCGAAATTTTTACGACCACCTCGACTTTCTTTGCAGTTTTGCGGCTGAGTTGGTTTCAAGAGCTTGAATGCCTCGCCAGTCTTGGCACTTGCTCAACTGCACCGGATATTCTTAAAACTTTGTGGAAACTCAGAAATTCCACAGAAGTTTCTAGTTAACTAATTCGGTGTTTACGCATCAAGCTTTTATTTATTTCTTTGTCGGTCATGTTGAATTATATGAGCGGGCTGAAAACCAATTAGGTATGTTTGGTAGGAATGTTTGACTAAGTGGTGGGATTTTATTTTAGGAAGTGAGCATGAGGGCTGAGCAAGGGACAGTTTACGCCTCAACCTGGGCATCACTGTTCCCTGGCAACATGTTTGTAGGCTTTTCACAAATCTTGTAGCCGCAGACATATCCTTGAAGGATCACGTTAGGAGTATAGTATAGGTTCGAATGATGGCGTGCAAAATTTATTCAGAATCCTCATTGTTGTGCATAATCATCCCTCCAGATATCGATGCAGATACCTACCAAAGCATTTTTATTCTACCCGTCAAGTTCATAATACCATATCCGAAAGACCTCCAGTCTAATCAACCCTCAAAATGCATTGCTTAAAACTCCTTGTGTATAGCGTCGCTATGGTCGCTCTGGTCGCTGCTGCTGAGCCAAATTGTCTCGTCGGTTCTATCAGAAGCAGCATTGAGGTATTCACAAAGTCATTTGAAGCGTTCTGCAATAACCAATCCCCAACGGCTTTCATCGATGGCATCGGTTTCACCTCAGAGGGTTCGGGCTGCGAACAAGCCACTTGCGCTGAAAGCTTCAACAAAATCGCCTTTATATGCAGCTTTAATCGCAATATTATTAGTGGGAGTGGTGATATAGCGACCGACGGTGGATGTGGCAAGTACACATTCCAAATCGGTACAGCAACACGCCCAGGTCTTGCTAAACTCTCTCGGAGTGTCTTTGGCAACGGCACTACCTCTAATACTACCATCTCTCAACTTCCACCTGCGAATAGCACCATTCTCACACCAACTCCCCTGCCAACTCTTACTCCCGAAGCAACCGTCACTTCTCAATCTTCTCCACCAGCTGCTGCTAAGTCTACTGCCGCTCCGTTGCCAACGGGGGGCTCTTCTATTGCGAAAGTCAGCGGATGCTTGATTTTGGGTGTTGCCAGCATCTTTGTCATGTTCTTGTGATCTGGTATCTTTTCCTGAGTCGCAGTTTGTTTGAGCAAGGAGTTTATAGGATAGAATTAGTGCGTAGTTATTCTCGTTTATACCCCGGTCTTGGTTTTGGTTATTTGCTATCTCAATGGAATTATTATTTACTAGTTGGGATTGAACCATAGGGTCTTAGAGAGAACTTGGATGGTGTAGTACAGTACATTGGGATTATAGAATCTGCACATATTTAGAATACATCGAATGGATACAATAACAGATTCTCACTGCCTACAACTCATTTATGCTACGAAGAAGGTGGCCATGGGGAAGCGCAGATTGAAAGTAGAATAACCATACACTCTCACGTCCGTCATAACTGAGGGCTCCTCCAAAAGGCCACCCCACCAGAGCCATAAATCAAAGCTGGATTTAGCTGAAAAAAGTGATTATTATAGTCAGAAACTACATAGCCTACGGTGAACTGTATTTGTATCCATACTGTACTTTAGCTGCATCAGCCAGCTTCTTCAACTCATCTTCTTTGGCTTTAAATTCAGGCTCTTCCTTTAACCTTTTCTGGTACGTTCCATTCCCATTCTGACTCTTGGTTGGCACACTTAGACCCTTCTCAACTGCTGGCCGGGCATTGATAGCTCCCCACCACCGTTCGACATTTGAGAATCTTGCAAGATCAACACCTCCGAAGTAGGCCATATTCACCCATCCGAAACTTGCAATGTCGGCGATTGAATACTTTCCTCTTCCCGGGCCGACAAGGTAGTCTCTATCTTTGAGCTGGTTATCGAGAATACCATAGAGTCGTTCTGTCTCTCCGACATATCTTTGAGTTGGATATGGGATGCGTTCCTTTGCTAGGCGGTAAAAATGGTTCGCTTGGCCTTGCATCGGTCCCTAATTGTATTAGTATTTGCGCTTACAGTTTTGGTCTCAAGAGTTCCTACAAGCCCGCCATGTTGCCAAGCCATCCACTGCTCCGCCCGAGAAATGTCATCGGGGTCCTCAAAAGAGAACTTGTGCTCGGGATCATAATGTCTAGTCAGGTAGGTCAAGATTGACAAGCCCTCAAAAACTGCAAATCCGTTGCGGTCATGGTCGACAATAACTGGAATCTGGAAACACCACTATTAGCAATCCAACCCCAATAGCTATATCTCTTCTCTTCTCTTCCCTTACCCGTCCATTGGGTGAGTGTTTTGTGAACCATGGCTCCTTTTGAATGTTCTGCATTATGTTTATGCTCTGGAATACATATTCTTTTCCATACGCTTCCTTCAATTCCTCTAGTAAAATGGAGACTTTATGGCCGTTTGGGGTGCCAAAGGTCAGGAGTTCGATGCCTGAGTTTGTAATAAGGCCGGTAGGTCTTTGAGAGGAAGACATATTCCTGACTGATGTCGATTGAGCAATGTGTTTGGTAGTTTGATAAATCCTGGCTATAGGCGATCTCGACATCACTAAGAGAGAGAATGGGAGGTCTTATAATGAGATTTAATAGAAATGACATAGGCGTTTGGTGCACTACTTGCACTACTTACACTAGCCGGACTACTAAGTAGATGCGTAATGTACTCCATTCCATATATTGAAGGCGACATTCCACTGGTAGCATTTGTCAGCAAATAACCTATCAACAGTATCGACTCCTGGGATTAGTCAGTTCAGTCGATTCTCACTCAATCATATGAAACTTTGCTTGGTCATTTCCAAGTATTGGGGTAAGTGTTGGGGATATTTGTGCACACAATAACGCAGTGTCATCACGACGATATAATCCTGCTACAGTATTATCTGCATTCGGTGGTAATTGAAAGCCCGGCGAGCCCGGGTGTTCGTCCAGTAACAGTGCATACGCACACGGGGTCTCGACGGTTACAGTAAACTCCTAAATCCGTGATGTCCGGCTGCGCCGCGATGAAGGTCCAATTGAAATTGAACTCACTCATAAGTGCATTCTGACGAACTACGCAGACATCGACTTTCACAATCTGTGGCCTTGGGTCAGCAAGTACATATTTCCTTTATTTCTCTGTCTCAGGTTCTAGAATTTCTTTTCACAGATGCGATCCTTCTTTCGTGCCTTTTCCAAGTGCTCTTTCACCCCAATATCTAAACTTCCCCTCCCATACTGGAAACGCCCATCGCAAAACCAAACAACAACCATGGCGGGTAGTATGACAGCTGCGGTACTATATGCATGTGCTATAACACCTCCAACATCTCTAGGGGCTGTGCCAGAGGACTCGAAAGAAAAGGCGCATCACCTTAAAAATGGGAAAGGCTTCACAAACCCATGGGATTCATGGACTGAGTTTAATCCCTGGCAAATTGGAAAAACGATGATTTGGTAAGATACAGTTACTCCCATACCGAGAGGAGGGAGCTTGAATATACTTGACGTCGAAATCTGCAAAACTTTCCGAGCCTAAGAGTTGTTCCTAGCAGGCTTCCATACATCTTCTTTCAGCCGGTTCTAATTATTACAAATATTAACCTGTATTTATCTTCAGGGGCCGTTTGACCGGTAACTTGAACAACCCGGATACAACTCCACCTACAGTCACTGTGATTAAGCCTACATTTCTTCCCAGTCGAACTGCCTCCGAACATCTGCGGGCAACATGGCTTGGGCATGCATGCTATTATGTCGAGTTCCCTGGTGGTCTCCGAGTGCTGTTTGACCCAGTGTTTGAGGAGCGGTGCAGCCCGTTCAGTTCTGTTGGACCGAAGCGTTATACAAAAGTACCATGTCATATCAAAGATCTACCCTTTGTTGATGCAATTGTTATAAGCCATAGCCATTACGACCATCTATCTCATCCAACCGTGGTTGAACTACACAAGAACCATCCAAATGCGCAATTTTTTGTGGGACTAGGACTTAAAAAATGGTTCAACGAGTCCGGAATTGAAAATGTAGTCGAGATGGATTGGTGGAATGATGTTGATGTTACACTCTCAGAGTCAACGGGAGAGAAACGGATCTCAAATGCTTCAACAGATACACCGGCTCCATCGTCAATAGCAACGGATATAAAAGCACGCATATCCTGCCTTCCATGTCAGCATACCTCTGCACGAACAGCTTTCGACAAAGGGGTCACTCTATGGTGTTCGTGGGCGGTAGAATCCGGTGGTAAGAAAGTATGGTTCGGTGGCGATACTGGTTACCGAGCGGTACCTGATCTTCCAAAAGGAGTTGATGATTATGGAGAGGACTACAAGCATCTTCCACACTGCCCAGCTTTTAAACAGATCGGAGATTTACGCGGTCCATTTGACCTGGGTTTGATCCCCATTGGCGCCTATGATCCGAGGTCCGTTATGTCGCCAATGCACGCCAATCCTTTTGATAGCGTGAACATCTTTATAGACACAAAATGTAAAAAAGCAATGGGAATCCATTGGGGAACCTGGGTCTTGACAGTTGTACGTAATTGCTACATACTTCCATCTTTACAATCTCGCTTATTGAATTTGATGACTAACGGTATTATAGGAGGATGTTCTTGAACCACCAGTTCTCTTGAAGAAGGCCATGAAGGGGAAGGGTTTACCAGAATCCGGCGTCTTCGATGTTTGCGATATTGGAGAGAGTAGAGACTTCTGAAGACGGGAAGGAGAGAGAAAGATCAATCACAGTAATGTATAGGAGTATTGTGTATAATATACGTAGGTAATTAATGCTACATTGGGATATAAACCTCCATTCCTGTAGTCTTCTTTTTGAGCCTGAATATGTTTACACAGCGCCTTGAATCAAAATTCTGTGGTGCTCTCCTATCGACATATCTTCATTGGACTGTGTGATGTATGCCCTCTCTAATGACAAACTTCTCAGATCAATAGTGACCATATTTCTACTGTCAGGGAGGAGAAGCTTCTTAGCGAGTACGGTTATGTCTTTTCATTGCTTGCTACTGCTAAGCCAGGGATTTTAAGTCAACCCACCACAGGTGCCTCCTGGAGTAGAGTAGTCTAGGACAGTGGCGAGTCCTTCTAGACGTCGACCGAGTTCACGAATAATGGTCCACTATTAAGGATTTGAATGATTCCCGTTCCCAGAATCATCGAACCAGGCGGCAAAGGTGGTATCTCGGCGTATAGGGGAAACGAAATGATAACTTTCAACTCCGGGATCTTCAAAGTAGATATTAATGTCGAACTCGAGCCTTGTTCAGCAGTCGGAAGTACCAATTCTTCTTTCCTTTTTCTGTTCCCCAAAGCCTTTAGAAGCTTGTCCTTAATAATTTGGCTTAAGGAGCAGAAGCAGAGAACAGGAGATCCCAGTGCAATATGCCACGGCGGATGGTTTCTACTCCTCACGCACTGCCAATGGTAAATCACTGTTCCTAAGATCCCAAACACAGACCCAATATCCACCACGGACCAAGCACCCCAATAAATAAACATTAGATCCTCTTCATGACAATACTGAATAGCCAAACCAGCAAACACATTCAGAACCGCTGCCGTAAGAGCAACCAATACACACATTGATGAAATAGCAAGGCATAATTTCTGGCGACGCACTAGACGTTGGCGTTCCCCAACCAGGTCGAAGGCAGACTTGAGGTCCCACAGATTTGAGTGTTCTGCGGATTTTATCTTTTGAGCAAGGTTTTCTGCAGGAGCATGGGCGGTCACTGCGATCCAGAGACAGAGGATAACGCCTATGAGGAGGAACCAGAAAGTACATTCTGCTTCGCTGCGGCTGAGGTGTTGCATGAAGGAAGCATGTAAGCTACATTTTTTTATGCTCGTTGACCCGGGTGCCATTGCGGTAGATGGTGAAATTCCTAAAGAGTGTAAGGGATGAGTGAGTGCAGCGACATGGCTTTCAAATTATTCTAGGTAATGGTCTTGGATATATATATACAGGTATTTTAAACTGAACTGCAACCCAAGCAACCTCGGTAGTCTGGCTCAAGTACTCTATGGTTTATGGCTCTGAGACTTTAGTCTATTTTTGAAGCTAACCATTGTGTAGGCAGTCTATATCAGCACATTAGCCTTCCCAGACATGGCTAGAACATCATTCCATTCCCTCCATTAATTCAACACGATCAAGCATCATTCCTTTATTGCCAATCCATTCTCGTAAAACATCCCAGTCTTCTCCCTCCTCCTCACCCCTTCTCCAGCTTTCACGGAACCCCCAAGCTCCAGCTATTTTGTCTATAGCAGCTCGCTCCTCCTCGCGCATATATCGATCTCTTAGCGGAATACCTGGCGCCCAGGTCACTCGATCCATATTGTCGTTTGCGGTGGTAACAGCCACGACCCCTATAGTACCAGTAAAGAACGTATACGCAAGAATTCCGGCAAAGGCAACGTTGGTAGCGAGGGTAGAGTCCATTGATGTTTGGAGAAGTGCTAGCTGAGATGCAACAGTATAAGCAGCGACGGGTGCTGCAACCACTCCTGTGGCCGGGAGAAGACATTTCCGGACGAACTTTGCCCGAAGATATGCAGTTGTAGTGTATGTATATTCAACTATATCCATTGCAACAACTAACTGTTTTTGATCTATGGCGGATTGAAGAGCACGATCAGCAACCGAGTTTGAAACGGCATTGGCGATCTTATTCGGATTTTGGTTTGAGTATTTTATAGGGTTGGAATTCTCCAGCGGCAAAGGTTTGTTTATGTACAGTTGGAAAACTTCCGGAAATGATTGCGGCCTTCCCAAGTTTGCTTGTATCCCAATATAAGACTCCAACACTTTTGGTGTGATAAAGACCGATGGCTCTTTAATAATCGAATAGGCAACTTTAGACAGGTCTTCCATTGTACGTTGGGCTGTGATAGGCAGTTTGTTGACCGGAAGCTTCGCTGCACCTGAATTGTCCAATGTGAGCAGGGCAGATACGGCGCCATCTTGAACCTTTGGAGGAGGCTTTGACAGATCGAATACCAAAATATCAACAAGCGCCGCACATTTTCTTAAAGCTTCTAGAGTTTCTATCTCCGATGGTGCACTTTCAAATACCAACAAGGCTTCATAGGCTGTTTTGACCTCTAACCAACGTTTCTCCAATTCGGCCTGGGAAAGTTGCGTTTCTCCTGTTTTTGAGCTTGCACTGCCAGGGTGAGACGAGTGTTTGACGGGTTTTATAAGCTTTGAGGCCGGGGCCAAAGCTGTAATTGGTATTTGCGCATTGGATCTTCTCGTTGTGGTGATGGTTCTCGTTGTATTGAAGGGTGTTTGGTATCGAGTTACTTGCCTGGCTGATGCTCGAGGAAGCAGAAAATCACACACTTGACATACATTAGAACGAGGTCTAAGAGCGCGTCTTGACATTTCAAAAAGCATCCAAATGGCTGGCAACGTTCAATGGGAGCCTTCGATCTATAAGTGTAGAGAAATGAAGTTTGACTGTCAAACCCCTGTAAGTGGACTCTCGAGGCTGAGAACGCCACGAGTGACGACCATCTGCAATTGGGTTCCAGGCATCTATATATCCTACAGTAACAATCCATTGTTTCCAAAACAACAAAACTTCATCACGAGTTAAAATGTCGATCTTCTGATGTGTACATAATAACCGGCGCTGATATTACTTGCGATCTTCCCTCTTCCACCTCCATATCAACAATATGCCTCCACCACCACCACCACCACCCCCTCCGATGCCTGGGATGGGAGGACCTCCTCCCCCTCCCCCTCCCCCTCCTGGCGGGCGAAGCTCCGGACCTCCTATAGCAAAGCCTCCAGTCGTAAGTCGCCTCGAAGCGCGTTGACTCACAGGTCGAGGTACAATACTAACCTTCGCGCAGGGTGCTCTTCTCCAGGATATCACCAAAGGAAAGGCTCTCAAAAAAGCAGTAACAAACGACAGGTCAGCGCCAATAGTTGGAGGAGGTGTAGTTTCGGGAGGACCAAGGTCATCGCCATCAAGTGGAGCTCCAGCTGTTCCGGGAATGTCTAAGGCGCCAGGAGGGCTAGCACCACCAATTCCAGGAAATCGAGCACGGAGTAACAGTGACCAAGGAAATGCAGATAATAGAGCAGCTGGAATAGACCAGCCGCCACAACTGGGGGGACTATTTGCAGGAGGAATGCCGAAACTGAAGAAGCGAGGCGGAGGAGTTGACACAGGAGGTAAGATGGGGATACGTTTGGACGTTTATTTATATGCACAGGCTAACATATAATTTAGCAAACCGAGAGTCTTCATACACATCAGATCCGGAGTCCTCTCGAACCTCTACCCCCAAACCACCTGGATTACCTGCACCGAGACCCCTTACTGGAGCCGCTCCCAGGATACCGTCAGGTCGACCAGAGGCTCATAGCGCGGCAACTACCTCTGCTTTCATTCCTTCAGTTGCTTCTCTAAGAAAGACTGGTCCCAATGCTCCCCCAAGGCCTATGTCTTCTGCCTCAATGAAGGGGCCACCCCCTCCAATTGGGAAAAAACCTCCTCCTCCCCCTGGTATGCGTAAGCCATCCTCACTTGCACCACCTCCTCCACCATCTTCAGCACCCCCACCCCCCTCGTCCGCGCCTCCTCCTCCCGCTGCACCTCCACCACCCCCGTCGGCAGCTCCTCGACCTCCTATAAGTGGCCCTTCCCGCTCTCCGGCGCCACCCCCTCCACCTCCCCCTAGTTCTCCGCCAT
>Ga0247734_1000356_pt1 | contig 40302 bp, 30 predicted proteins | sample UWRJL103311B2_FD_180933 | JGI IMG/M metagenome (GOLD analysis project Ga0247734, IMG submission 180933) | Plant litter microbial communities from Arlington Agricultural Research Station in Wisconsin, United States - UWRJ-L103-311B-2 | ecosystem: Environmental > Terrestrial > Plant litter >...
CAGTCCCACCTTCGACCATTCCATTTCAGTTCACCAAAGGGATCGATGAGTCTGCGTTGATGTCCTTGGGTTGGTCCCCGCTTCAGATTGTTCCATGGCTCAGGTTCTTGATCGAGACGAACTCAAATCGACCTGAGCAGAGCCTCGCATCCCAATCTTTTGCGACCAAAGTATTACAAACCCTTTCAAAGGCTTTTGAAACTCTGGATCCGAGTTCAAAAGTTGATATTGTTGAATTGCTCAGGCCGCTTCCGATAATGCCTACCAAGTTTGGCCAGAAGAAGCCAGGAGAGACATACTTCCCTTCTGTAAAACTCTTTGATGATCTTCCAGTTCTTATACAACTGAACGGCACAAAAGAAAAGTTTCTTCAAGCTATTGGAGTGAGGAAAACAGTTGATCTTGACACTATATTCAAGCGACTTCTGTCTCCTACACCTACCACTATAGCAAACCCAACGAAGATCGACGAAAAGTCAAATAACAAGCGGATCGAAAACACAGCTCGTCATATGGAGTTGATCAAATATCTTGCTTCGGTGAAGGACGATATCCCAGCTGCTGATATTCAAAGACTGAAGGGAGCTGCTATTTGCCCCGCAGAAGCAGGTCCCAGAGGTGCGGAGTCGTCCAAATGCTCTGCCAGACTATACAAAATATCAGAACTTTTTGCTCCATTGGATACAATACGAGCTCTCGGGCTTCCGATTATACAGTGGGGTGATGGATCCGGAAGTTTCAATATCAAGAGTATTGAAGGTCGCTTCCTAATGCTCCTCGGACTGCGCACTACTCCGACCGTACCAGAACTGATCTCAATGATGGCTTCGCAGGATGCAAATCTTCGCAATGTATCTATGACCTACTACATTTCGAACTACTACGTCCATGATTATGGATCTTTCAATGTCGGATCTACAGCGAAGAAGTTCCTACCGTTGGAGGGCGGCAGCGATGCTCTAGTCTCACCCACTGAATGCTTTACAAATCCCAAATGTTCAATCCTTGGATTCAATATTCTAGAAACGAGATTACATTCTCATGCAGATAAATTTGGAGTGGCCAAAAATCCACCAATCACAGAGTGTGTCAATAGACTTATTGCCAGACCCCCTGGAACCAAAGCCGAGGCCGTCACGCTTTTCCAGTACTTTGCTAGCCAACAGCAGGAAATGGGACAAAACAGCATAGCTAAGCTTGCGGATGCCAAAATTGTTCCCTTACAGGGCCAGAATACCGGTAATCGCCCTGGTGTGACACACTTGACACCTCGACAATGTTACCTGGGGTCTTCTTCCACCTACAAGGATATCTTTGATTTTGTTGACTTTGGTGACTTAGCCAATATGTTTCTTATGAGGTGTGGCTCCAAGAACGAGCCAACAAAGCTTGAACTTGCTGGGTTGGCATGCAAGGAACCTGCTCGACTTCTGGGTATCATGCAGAGCCCCGATAAGTACCTGGCCATGTTGAGGACTTTAGCGGACGATCTTCCCGTCTTAAAAAGAGACAAGGATCTGTTCAAGAGGATGAGAATATCGAAATTTCTGCTGGGATCTGTCGAAATTTCCGCTAGTACGTCAAAGAAGGGGGGTGATATCGTGGATGAAGACCCCGAAGATAACTCGATCAAGCAATACCAGCTTGTTGCCCCCTCCGAGACTGTAATTGTAAGTAATCAATGCGATTTTGAGTCAGATGAGTTTGCTAACCATGTTAGGTTGATGATTATGTCAGTTACCAACTTTTCAAAAGCTCCTTGATATGTGCACCAGCTGAAGATAAGCTTGAAGAGTTCTACCTCGCTCTTGGCGCACATCCACTAGCTAGTCTTATAGAAGAGACTCATCGACTTGGATCGATCACCGAGAAGCAAGACTCAGCCGTTAAGCTGAGAGACCATGTCTTAGAACGAGCCAAACTCTTCCTGCATCAAACTCCACCAGACAATATTAAGCATGATGCTCGCTGGTTGGAGAAACATCTCGCTGTTCAAGTCGTTAGTTCCATCTCCTTGCGACGAACACTGAAGGGTCAAAATCTTTCCCATGTCGAAAAGCGATCGGCATTCATAACGGACGAGCGGAAAAAAGGCTGGATCCTGTTCATCACACCTGGAAACTTCGAAAGCTACCAGGTTAGCCAAGCCATTTGCCAGGTACTTCTTGAACGCCGCAACCCACAATCATATTTGACATTTGAGTCTTTTTTGAATCTCAATCTGATGCAGTTACGCTCTCGGGGATATAATGTTGAACGTATTCTGCGCGCAAAGGCTGCCGAGCAAAGGATAGCTGAGGAGGAGCGAGTCAAACAACTAGAGGCGGAACAGCAACAGATCCGTGAGCAGGAAGAACAGTGGAGACAGCAGAACCAGGCCGTAGTTTCGGCTCCCCCGCGAGAGAAGGCCGAAAAGTCACGCGAAATGCCTGGTGCATTCGGTTCGGATTCTCCGCATCAATCTCCTGAACAAGTGCAAGCACCAAAATCTAGGGGACTCTTTTCGAGCATCACTCGGCGTTTAGGCATCGACAGCAGCAGCAGTGGCGAAGCTCAACAACAACTGCAGAACTTCTTGGGAGGTGGTAACCATGCGCAACACGAAGAGCCATCACATCCCGAGTCCGAAGTTGATGGTCCCCCCAGCTATGACCAAGTAACCAAGCCTAAACAAACTGAAAAGGTCTCCTCTCCTGCGGCGATCCAGCAAAACCTCGTGAACGCAATTCAATCCTCCCGTGCCCATGATTCCAGTCAAGTATTTTCGCAACCCAGCCAAAACACTATCAAAGAACAAGCTACATATTGTGACTCCACACCTGGCCAAAATATCACCTTCCTTGCTGACGCTTCAAATGGGATGCGTATATTCGTCTCTAAGACTCTATCTGTACCGCCAACTGCCTTTCTCTCCAACAATCTCTCCGCCATCAATATATTTGCCATCCTCCTCTCCGAAATCGGGGCTGTCTACAACCTCCCTGCTAAAGCGTTACATATTTTCTACGATGAAGATGGGGGAACCATAGCTTTCAATTTGAATGGCAGCATATTCGCAAACTTCAGATTTTTCGAGCAACTGCATCGTAGGAAGGTTGAACCGCCAGGAGTGTTGGGTTTAAGCGTGGGAGAGGCGAGAGTCGAGGCTGCGGCGTATTGGTGGACGGTTCTCGCGCATGAGTTGGCACATAATCTGGTGAAGCCGCATAATGCTGAGCACAGCTTTTATACGTATGTCTATTTTCATTTTACATTTAACAAACACAACCCTTTCTTTATCATTCTGTGGGGTATGGACTTGGAACTAACAGTTAGACAGGGAAATGCTAATGTCCAATTACTTTCCGAAAATGATGACGAAAGCATCAAAATTCTTGAGTAAAGCACCGGAACAACTGGAGAATGTTAGTTTGATGGATTAACCGGCGTCAATGGAATACATTTTATACACATGTAAATACTATCTAGCTTTGCGCGCATTGCATCTTTGGTTAGCCAGGCGTATCTGTTTTGGCTGGTTTACCTAGAGATATATTAAATAGACAATAAATTAAAGCTTGGGCACTCTGTAATACTTTCTCTTTGTACTAAATAACTTTATGCAATTGTCTGTTATAACCCATTTGATGCTGGTCACGGCTTCTGCTCGCAAAATTGTAAACGATGGAAAATAAGAGGAAAAGTATTTAACATGTATGGTTTGAGTACGCCACGCCAAACATTAAATTGCTCCTTTCATAGATTGGTTTAAAGAAGTGATGATCACTCCTGATATTAACATGTTATTTATTGCTGGAAGTTCAACTTATAATTAAGTAGCAGTCTTGAAATGCTTAACTATAGTAGATTACCGATGCTCTTATTAAAGGTATAGCTTTACTTCCATTGGAGACTAGCTCAATGAGTTTAAACCTTAAGAGGGAAGATTTGGTTCCTCATATACATATCTGCCATTTTTGTCCCAAATCTAATCCAACGGTTTGGATCAATTACTATGCCAACTACCTCGTTTCTTCCCCATTCCCTATCGAGTAGCAATCCAGTATCCAGGCCGATAGGTCTTCCATAGTGGTCCGAAGAACGATATCTGCGCTGTAAAATTTGGTAAAATCACCTTTCGGCGGTTTTGGCCTAAAATAATATGGACCCCAGACGGGGTTTGGCATCAGGGACGTATCATTAATCCCGCGTATATAGTATTGTAGAGATGGCGGACACCAGACCTCCTTACATCGCCCGTATTCCACGGCTCGATTTCGTTACAGCGCTCTCCAAATTACTCGACATATGCTAGCGAATTCTTAGACAAACACGATCTTGGATCTGTGGATGAAAGGACTAGATTTTACCTCAGAGATGGCTGCACTTCTTGAATTCGTACTTAACCGCCCAACACATCGGTGCTAGATGGTCGAGATATCCTTTTTATCTTTATGTTGTTTTATGATGAGCGGGTAGTGAATCTCTACCTTATCCTATATGTGGAGTCGTGGCAATAAAATGTACCCTCAAGGTAATTATTCTCTAATGGCAATGACCGGGATACAGGATAGTATAACTTATGTTGGCGGGTTCTAAATGATAATGCTCGGTGATTATAATGTGTACAAAAAAGTTCAAGATGGCGAGGGTTGATGATTAATGTCAGATTGATGTATAGGGAGATGAATACCTTGAATTTGACGAGACTCGAGATGGTTAATGTTGATTTGAAATAGATGCATACGGGAGTGAAAGAATTGAGCAATTTAGCCTAAAAACTGCCCTAAGATATCATAAGTTGGAATGATGCATTGTGTCTGATTGGGCCGGATATATGGAGGTGCAGGAGAATAGGCATGAAGGTGGTGGTTTGATATGGTATTGGTTGAAAGTCCAAGCCATTAAGATGAGCTTCATATGCACCTTCATTCAATAAAATTGATGTTATAAATCATATTCTAGCTGTGTTAACAATGTTTAGTCAATGAAGTCGTATTATTCAATGGGGATTCACCAACCACTTTGAGGAAAGTCAATATTTCGAAAGGGTTTTCTTGTTAAGCTATTTCACAGGTAGGTAAAACACAATAACTATTAGAGGCGGAAAACTCCTTAACTATTATTTAGGAAATTTGGTAGTTATTGTTAGGAGAAGAAGTTAATGAAAGTCAATGAGGAACAATGATAGACATTTTTCAGAATTATGGGAAGAAAAAAAAATTCTTATTAAACTTCAATTATTTCTAATCTTTAATAACCCCGATACTAGAAATTGATTTGTAAAGCACAATATGTTGTGTAATATTTGAGTAGTGTAGTGTATTTAGATTGATCAAGTATAAGTCTATGCCATGCTGCTAATTCAAGCTCTTGCTTGCATTAGATTGATAAGCTATGTTTGGCATTATTCCCTAGCCCTATGACGTCTCGGTTTCAAAGGGAAGTCTCGGGCAGCTTACGAGATCTTTTCGCTTAAAAAGGGGTTGCCCCCACATAGTAACCATGGAAATTTTCACGTGATAACATATTTCCCCACCCCATTCGAATCTGTCAAGTGGTGGGTGTCAGTAGCATTGTAGCATTATTTATCATACATCGTCCTATATTCCTTGTGAAATTATCATTAATATTGCTGATCACCTGACTCAAACTGACTAGTGTAATTATTTATCGACGAGCTTCAATAAGCCCGAAAAACATCTCCGGGCCCACCAAACGAACAAACCATGAACGGAACCAGCGGAACCTCGAGTCATTTTCTTGCCGCTGGCGTATTAATAATAGCTCCGGCCTGCACGTGAACCATAGATCCTCTCGAAAATCCACACTGGAGGGTCCACATGAGGCTCAAAGTTCGCAGAGCTTTTCACGATGGGGCCGAGGCGAAATAAGGCACGTGACCATATTAACACCACGCCACCCTCATTATGTGCTGTTTCCTGTATTGTGGATCACCATAATCAGCTAGATGCTATTATATATGGACAAAACGGATCACGATCCCACAATAGTACCGTAGTGCCCGTTGTCGTGAGCTCTGACTTGTCCCTACCTCTGCTAATTTTTATTCCTTCTCCTTTCCTTCTCTCATTCTTCACCCCAAAGTCATCTACGGAAAACCTATCTTATCTTTTTATTTAAACTTTCTCATATTTGTTTAGAACTTTCTTATCTCCCTAATCTGTTTTACTTTACCCTCGTTCAGACAAGATGGCTTTCGCCAATATAATGGGGAAGCTGTCGTCCAAGAAAGATGTCGGGAAATCCCCAGAAAATGTTTCCAGCACAAATCAGGCTGGAAAGACATCGGAGACAAGCACGCCTTACAATGCTTCATTAAATCATTCGACTGATCATGATATTCAACATCATGACCACGTTGTGGAAGAGATTGAAAAGCCAAAAGTTAAGGTGATTGCTGTGTTGCTTGGAGCAATTGCTTCCATGGGTGGAATGGTTTTCGGATATGAATCTGGTCAAATCTCAGGTTTCATGAATGAATCGGACTTCATCGCTCGCTTTGGAGAAGACGGAAAGTTTTCAGCTGCACGTCAAGGGACCATTGTTGGTCTGCTTGCTGTTGGAGCTCTCTTCGGCTGTCTATGCAGTGGTTGGATCGCAGACAAAGCTGGACGTAGATATACCATATCGGCGTCTGCATTTTTCTATATTATCGGTGTTGTGATTGAGGTCACCAGCAGCACCCAATGGGTCCAATTTGCTATGGGGAGATTCACCACCGGACTTGGTGTAGGTGCCCTGTCTACAACTGTACCAATGTATCAGACAGAGAGTGTCCCAAAGAATATTCGAAGCATGGTCGTTGCTTCATACCAACTTCTCATCACGATTGGTATCTGGATGGCTTATATGGTATGAGTTGTTTGTAATCCTTTCTTCCAAGATGCGAGCTAATTCTGATCAGGTAAATTTTGGTACGGAGGCAGCATATACCAATAGTGCCCAATGGCGAATCCCAAATGCTCTTTCAGCACTCTGGGCCATCATTCTTGGAGTTGGTATACTATTCATGCCCGAATCACCACGATACCTTTACCGACACGGAAAACAAGATAAGGCTAGAGCTACTATCGCCCGTCTCGCAGGCGTTTCCCCGACTGCTGCAGTTGTCGAGGAGGAAATTGCCGAGATTGAAGAGAAGCGTCAAGAGGAGTTGGAAGCTGGCACACGCCCTTGGACTGAGATTTTCACCGGCCCCGGTATGCTGCATCGTACACTTCTCGGTATGGTGCTTCAAGCTGGGCAACAAATGGTAATAAATAAATTTCGCGCTACCTTTAAGTCTTAAAACTAACTTCTCATAGACTGGAGCCAACTTTTTCTTTTACTACGGCACAACCATTTTCCAGGCCACTGGAATTTCCAACTCATTCATAACCTCCATCATTTTGGGAACAGTCAATGTAGTTGCCACTATATTCGGCTTATGGATCGTCAAGGTCTGCAATCGGCGCTCGGCACTGATGGTAGGTGCTGCCTGGATGTGCATGTGCTTCTTGATTTTCTCCTTCGTAGGACACTACCAGCTCTCTGCTACCGACCCAGCCTCGACCCCAATGGCTGGTAACATCATGATCGTTTTTACATGCCTCTTCATCTTTGCTTTCGCAACCACATGGGGCCCCATGGTTTGGTCTCAAGTTGGTGAATTATATCCCATTGAGTACCGCGCTGTCTGCATGGCGCTTGCTACATCATGCAATTGGCTTTTCAACTTCCTTATCTCTTTCTTCTCGACATTTATTACTGATGCCATTGACTATTTTTACGGACTTGTATTTGCGGGCAGTTGTGCCGCGCTATTCTTCGTAGTTTACTTCTTCATGATGGAGACAAAAGGCCGCAGTATGGAGGAGGTGGACTGGATGTATGCGGGTGGAGTCTCTCCAATCGGAAGTGCCAAGTGGGATGCCGTTGCTGCTAAAAAGGTCCGACAAGAGAAGAAGGGAGCTCATGAGAATATCAAGACTGAGCCTGAAGCTACGTCGACTACCCATACCGAGGCTTAGTGGAAATTCTAATTAGCTGTGGAGAGGGGACTATTGAACACGAGCAGATTTGTTGTACATGATTGTTAGATTTTAGACAGGCGCATGCATCTAGAATGGGCGTTGGAGGAGCATGTATATTTTCCTCGTTTGGCCTACTACAATGGGATGATCATTGGAGTTGGAGCGTTGGCATGTAAGATTATATATAAAATCTAATGAATCATCAAAAAGTCCATATTACCATCTTCATGCATACGATCCATGATTAAGAATATCGTCCAGCATCTCCGACAATAATGTCAGCAGCCATCTCCCCAATTCCATAGGCTGCTGTCTGAGTATGTCCCGATATCAATACAGGCACGATGCTGACATCTGCAACCCTTAGATTGGTCGTACCATACACCTTCAAGTTTGAGTCTACCACACCGCCTTTGCTCTTTGGAAGCATTGAGCACGTCCCAACCGGGTGATAAATGCTCAGAGTTGCATTTAGCACATAATCTCGCCATTCCGCATCTGTCTTTACACTCTCGAAGCCGGGTTCATATTCAGAGACCCAAATATCACGCAACGGGGGAGTGAGCGCAATCTGTCGACATTTCTTGATTCCTTCGATAGCGGCACGAATATCGTGCTCATTGTTGAGATATCTGGGATCGATAATAGGTTTGCTGAGTGGGGATGACGTATTGATGTGTACATTTCCATGGGCAAGTGGATGCATCACCGCGGCAATGAGAGCGAAGAAGTTTTTACCATAGAGTGCAGTGTTTTTGGGAGGGTACCCCTTGACTCCCAGGTAGCCGTCACTCATGATTATTTCAAGTTGTGGTACCGTTTGATCGGATAGCCACTCCAGCTTCTTTGTCTCGGACACGAAGTGAGAGTTGCTCACAGCATCTTGTGCTAAGGCAAGCAGCTGGCTATCATTGCCTATTGCTTGCCGCCAAGTTTGAAAGCTGTAAGCGGATCCAGTATAGTCATACTGGGAGAACTCCCCATCTATCCAACGTTGGAGTTGCTCAGCTGCATAACCAGGATCATAATTCAATCTGTCGATTCCTGTCAAATTGTCTTTCAATTGATAAACATTGGATATACGAATATGATCCTGAAGGTTTTCACCTACGCCAGGTAGATCGATTGTTTGATCAATACCTGCTTTTTCTAGGATGGACTTTTGCCCTATCCCGGAAAGTTCCAATAAGATGGGAGATCCGAAAGATCCAGCGGATAGTATAACTTCTCTCCTTGCTGCAATGAAAGTTCCGTTGAGCAGTTTAACGCCTGTAACACGTTGCTTGTTGCCAGTTTGTTTGAGTTCCACTTTGGCCACAGTTGCGTTACTTGCGACAACAAGATTTTTTCCAGCCAGAGGCAAGTAGGAATTCGCACTATATGACCTATTGTAATGAGTTGGCTCAACACTACTGGATGAGTAGAGCACTCCCAAAGAATTTCCATCCATGTATTCTCGGTTAGTAGGAATTCCAAGTCTATTCAATGTAGGTATCCAAGCATCATGCCACGCTGGAATATATCTATTAACCGTACCGCTAATAGGACCTGCGCGACCTATACCCTCGTCACCATACCATTCGCTGTTTGCACTCGTAAAATTTTCCGACCTTCTCATGGCATTTGAAAAGACATCCCATCCCCAGCCCGGATTGCCGACTTCGAGCCACGATTCATATTCTTTTTTGACCGCGCGATCCCAGGTCATGAAGTTCAAGGCGGAACTACCACCTAGAACCTTTCCTCTAGGATGTGGTATCACACGATTTTTCACGGCAGCCTGTGGAATTGTTGTAAAGTTCCAGTCATATTTTGTTCCAACGGTAGACCCTCGTCGAGCGGGGATATTGATACCCAGCTCATCTGGAGCAGAGATTCCTGCCTCAAGGACGAGAATTGAAGAGCTGGGAAGGCGTTGGCTGAGGCGAGTTGCAAGAGCAAGACCAGCGGTACCTCCTCCGACAACAATCTACGTACTGTCAGCGAGGGAATTAAAATTAGAAAGGCTTTGGTTTCGGGTTCGTATTACATAATCGAATAAATTCTCTTGCAACACAGCCGAGGAACTAGAGCTTGCTACAAAATAGCTCAGAAATAATAGTAAACAAGTGGTGAACATGCTCGCGAACATGACTGCTTCACCAAAGTGGGCTGTTCGATACCGTACACTGTGATAAATTTTGCGGGATGCTGAATCTTCAAGGAGAGAACTTATACTTGAATTTTAGCTCCATACCAAGGCCAGCTTACTGTATTTATACAGTACATTGCATGGGGATCATGGGTCTTGATTGGATAATGTACCCCAACAAACGCCCTCATGCATTCGAGCTCTTTTCTTCACCAGGCACAGGTTCAAGGATCTAAGCGAAGTTCAACGCAACGGTTCTTTTTGGGGGAATGGCAAGCGAACTTACCCACCTTACCTATGAAGCCACCTTATGTCCAAACGGAATGTCTGCTTTTCTTCATTTAGCTGCCCTGATGGTTTCGTATTTCATGGTTTTCCTCTTACTGAAAGTGGACTCAGGCTTCTTTTTGTTAATATTTGCATTCCAAGCTTCAGAAACACATTATATACTTTTGGTGACGCGGGGTAGACTAAAGTTTTGTAGAAGATTTCAGATATACGGAGAGGGAAAATTATGATTGGCTGAATACATACCACTAGGTTACTTGGAATCCTCAACAGCTGATAGAATGTGTCCAGGCTGAAGAACTAAACCAGGCCCTTCTCTTCTATTCGGTTTGAAAGCCTTTACTTCTCCCTGAAGTTGTCGTGATGCTCTTCTATTCCCGCCAGCTTTGTATCCAAATCCCTAAGTTAAAGTATCATAATTGTTATTCATCTTTCGTTTACGTGACGCTTTTCATATCTTGAAGTGTACTGCAGTAGAGAAGTCTAGAAATCAAGTGGAATGTGTTTTTTAAAATAGGCTGTAATAGAGGTTACCTACTTTCGGTGCTCCTACTATTATATTTGAGTTCAGAGGCGTAGAGGGTAAACATTTGGGAAGCGAATCCTTCTGATACTTCTTTTACTTAATAAAGGATGCAGGATCTGTTTGGCTTTACTTGCTTTGCTTCCATTACTTTGCTTCCATAATTTGGTTACATTGCTTGCTTAAGGAAATTCAAAGAAGTTGGACAATATCCAGATGGGGGTATCAAGGTCATCTGGGTTGATGTTGAGGTCTAAATTGAAGAATTATTCACCTTCAACATGTTCACCACTCAGATATGTGAGCAGATACTAGCGTTCCCACAAAGTAGAAAGACAAGAATGGTCGAATCGAGAGGGAATGGGATTATTTATAGAACTTTTCATGTACAAAAGATCCAGTTTAACTTAAGTCCCCAAAAGAGCTCCTGTTGCTACTATATTCAGCTACCCGAGCCAATCCTGTTAGTCTAACATCCATAAGCATCGTCTCACATTTTTAAAAATATCCACCTCCATTCAGTGAGTTAAGGAGACGTGGTTTCCAGAAGTGCAAGTTGCCGTGACGCAAAAGCCGATCTAAATGGCGAATTAGTACTTAGAAATGCATCCCAGAGTATGTAAGCCAAACACTACGGTGGTACCTCGTTACTGATTTGAATAGCTTCTAGCTCACTCTGAACATAAAATTAATTGGAGTTGAGGATGAAGACACCTTAAATGTCCTGGGTCTCTGCTGCATCAAACAATGAAGAAACAGTCTAAAGAGAGTTTTGACTTTGGTAACCTTAGTCAACACCTGTCTCCTTCAAAAATTTCCTCTGCAAGTGTTCTCAAAGAATTCTACAACCGCAACCGATATAGTAGCCTGAGCTGATCAAAATACAAAGCTCAATGAGATCTTGTTCCTTGAGACTCAACTTGCCCAAATGTCACTTGTGGCTTGAAAAGAAGAAGGCCACTATATCAAAGAGGAAGTAAAAGTTGAATAGAAATTATTCTAGGGAATTTAGCCACGCTTCTAAGTAGATTGCGTAACCCATAAAGCATTTTGTGTGAGTCCATCATTGCACATAAGACGATTTCAGCTTTTCTTAAGTAGTCACATCCTCATAATTCACAGATAACTGACGCTGTGGAGTGTCTATGTACTTTTTAGTACGTACTATACATACATTTCTCTGGTGGTCATTATGAGATTGGTTCTAGATAAATTTTGCTAAACAATCACTCGTAAAAACATTTTATTGAGCTTCTAACTCATTGGGGGAAGTTTAATGTTCATCCTCGCATCTTCATTGATCTTTAGGTTACTACTTCCAAGCTTGCGTACGCTAACAATATTAACCCATCCGTTCACGTTAAATACAGTCTTCAACAAATCTCATCTGATCGGAAACAGCTTCCAATTTCCCCCTTTTTCCAGAATCTACTTCAACGTGACGTGGATTGGACCCCGGAAAGAATCATGGCAGAAGCAGCGAAAGTCAATAGATCCGAGCGAAGATAGTTTGGAAACTCAGATACTCACCCAAGCCAGGCTCTACAACGTAGTCAATTGGCCAACTCCAGAAACTATTCCAGCCTTTGGTCCAAGGTGCACTTTCACAAAAATGAATAAAAAGTTGAAGCAGCTAGATTGTTCAGAAGGAGTTAGGTGGTAACAAGTTATGTGGTCTATAAAAGGTTATGACCAAGAAACAGAAACTATGAATCAATTTAGGACACCGATATGTTTGGTTCATTAACTGATTCTATCTCGTTTGCGGACAAATGTATATTGCATCAACCATCTAAATGCGGAGAGTTAAGTGTTTTGGTATGCAAAAGCTTTTTGTATGACTGGAGCACCTGGCCAGCTCGTTAGTAGGTGAAAAAGATTAGTTGAAATAATAAAGTCTAAACTCGTCTAAACTCGGTCACAATTTGTGAGATAAATGGTACATCATGCTAACTTTTTGTCTAAATCTAGATCAGTGCGAAAATATTTAAACAATGAAACTATTTTACAAGTAGAGTTACGTTCAATCAAGGCTCTATCCCAAGTGTCAAGTCTCAATTTGATTGGTGTGTCCTGACTGACTAGGGGATGCACAATCGGCATCTACCTTCTCCTTTGACTTTCCACGAGGTATAATAAACCATAGCACAGCGATTGCAACAAGCAGGGCAAGAATGAACGGCTGAAAGGTCTGAACGCCTTTGGCTTGCGCAACTGCTCCAATAATGAACGGAAATACAGCCCCACCTGAACCGCCAAATGCAGTAGCAAACCCGATAGTACCAACATGAAGAGACTTTGGAAGAAGTTTGGTTATGAGTACAATGGCTGTGCCGAACATGGGACCTAATGCAAAGCTCAGTCAGCAAGATGAGAATATGACTACTCCAGACCAATGAGAATTTAGTGCAGATAGATGCGCTACGTACCGATGAAAACCCCTAGTAACGCTACTGATACGGCACTGACAATCATATTAGACACTTGCCAGAAAAGGATCTGGAGAGCGATAGTGAGGCCTAAGTAGAGAAGACCAGCTCTAGATTCTCCAATTCGACCCGTAACGAAACCTAGAACAAGACGTCCGACGGTCATTCCACCCCACTAAATTTTGTGGAATCAGTAAGATTCTGAATTAGGTAAAAGATAGAAAATGGCCAATGAGCAAACAAGTGAAAACTTTGCGTCTGAAGATAGCGGATGTGAAATATCTTATAAAAGGATCTCGGATGGCCATCTCCAGAAGCAATGAGATTTGTTAATGACTGAGATAGAAGAGGCAGAGAGTTTATGAAGGTCTATTGTCACGTACAAAACCGGTTGCTGTTGCTCCTCCTGCGAATGGGCTAGCGCCACGGATCCGAGTCATGAATACAACTATCCAACCGCCAAGACCGACTAGATTTATCTGTGTTAGAAAGTAGTCTTCTAAGATAATATGTGATTGTTACCTTCCGCACCCATATAACCGAAAAGAAATAGTGCAAAAATCCAGGTGAGTGGACTTTTCAAAGCTTCTCGTGTGCGACCCGTGGTGGCGTCGATTTCTCGTGGGTTCTTGAGAAGATAGACAGCTCCAGTCTGGGACCAGAATGTGTATGCCGAAGTTAGGAATTCAATTGTTGCCATCCCGATCTGAATTAATTCACGAAGGCATTAGCGTACTTCAGACCTTCATTGCCGATGATAGGTATAGACAAAACTTGTAACTCACCATGAGGTAGTAAAACACATACCAACCAAGTTGGCCTTTGGTAATTATAGCAGTGGCGATCAGAGGAGCAACAGTAGCTCCCAAAGCATAGCACCCATGAAGGAGCCCCGAGACTTCGTTGGCATTTACCATGTTACCTAACCAGGCGCACCATGCCGCATCTATCAAGCCATTTCCAAGGCCCACGAAGATGAACATTACAACCTAAATAATTAATAGTGAGTATTCGTTCTTTTCTCTTAGAAACAAGGGACATTAAAAGACTCACAAGTACTGGATATGGTGGATGGAATGAAAAAACAACGAAAGCCACGATATGGCATAAAGGTCCAATAGTTGCTACACCCCTTTGACCAAACCTTACGTGCATAAGGTTATTAACAAGAGCAGCTATCGAATAGCCTACAAATGGCGAGAGAAATACTAGCGAGACAACAGTATAATTTAACTTATAATACTCCTCAAGCTAGATATTGTGAGTTTCTACTTAGCGGATTAGAGGAGAGAATTCATACGTGAGGTATCAATGCCTATGTCCCAATGTCAGCGTTCACCCGATGTTAAGAATGTTCCAAGCTGAATCACGCACACCATAGGATCCATCGTTCATTCCAATCACTACGAACGACCAAAAAGCTGAGAACACCTTATATTTATTTTCGGGTGGTAGGTTCCAGCTCTCGAGTGCTGGTGTTGCATCTAACGGTGGAATCTCATCCGCCTTCACGGTTTTAGGAACTGAATTCCCCATACCATGTTCAATAACATTATTGTTATGAGACCTGACGGGTTGAAGCTCGACATCTAGGCTGTCGGGTATTGTTTGCGTGACTGATGAGGTTGCCATGGTGGATGAAGAGCTCGGGATAGCCAGAAAACTGACTGAGATCTTCGGAGAACCTTTCAATGAATGAATTGGTATTTATTTAAGTATGATGTCCAAGTGAGTCTGATTTTTATAATGTATTAAGAATACTTACCCCATTTATCAAGCACGGTCACGGGAAAATTTAAACTCAATATAGCTCCTTCGGATTCAATCCGATCTTGGCCTTGGCAGTCTCGGCTGAGTTTCCCCGCAAAACTCTCGCCACTCTTGCTCTTGATCCTCATCACGCTGCTTAGTCATGATATTGGTCGGGTTGAATCCGAGAACCAACTCAGATTAGTTGGATAAATACGGCCCAACAGGCTCAGAGGCATAAATTTGCTCATAGGAGGCAACCCGCCGCATAGCATAGCTATAGCTTTGAAATTGAAGAAGGTGTAGCGAGGGAGATTAGCTCAGAGGATTGAATCATAGTCATCATCTGAAGATAAACGGAAATGCGGGCGGATTCTTGACAAATTGAACATCAGCCTGTTGTGACAATCATTCTCCGTGTAACCCACACTAAGTACAAAAGGACAGCTATTTTAATTGAGTCACTCGATCTAAGGAGATTTTCAAGATGCTACCGCTTGAGTTACCTGGGAGTGGGATATTAGCTTAATCGAGATATTGGCAATTAGTTTATGGCTCGGGTTTCAAACGATTAAGGGTCTAGTGTTGGCTCGCCATGCTTTGGCCATTGATGCTTAGTAAGAAGAGATCAACTTTGCATCTTGCTTTCGTGGATATAAGGGCCTGATTTCTTCCATTATTCTCTACCATTTCAAACCATACCCGGATCCGTCCTTCCCTCCTCCTCGCCTCTCACACTTAAACCTCAGCTGTCTGATAAGTCCAACAAACCTTTTCCACCACAAGTCGCAATTAAGATGATGTCCACAAACGAACTTGTTCAATTCACAGCAACCGGCGGGCCCATGCCAGCGTACACTGAACAATCAGTGTGGGAGAAGAGCTGTCCATATGGCATCCAAGCACCGGTATTACCACCATTTAGATTTACCGACGATAGCATCATCGCTGTGATGGTGCATCCTGAGGAGTGCTATGAAGATGAGAAGGCAAAAATGTGAGTTGAGCCCGACATAGTCATTTGTACAGGTCAAAGACATGACTTGAAAAAACTGACTTGTATTTGAACTTAGACATGAACGGCATGGATTCCGATTCAGCCGCCTTGCAAACAAGCTGAAGGGAACAAGGTTTTCGGGCTCGCTGCCAAAGTGTGTTTTCATGCCCAGAAGGGAGTATCTGAAACACTTTGCACGCGACGGGAATGGCAAATATATTGGGACCGAAACAGAACGAAGGTGGTCAGAGAAGGAGCTTGATGATAGTTTCAAAGCATATCGCAACTTGAAACCTCGTAGGTGGGTCCTACGTAGCGTGAATGATCGCTGGTTCATGGAAGAGGACGTCAGGAAAACATAACCGGGTGATTGGCGGCTTTGATATTGAGGTTGGTAGTCAGGGTGTTGACTGAACTGTATATCGAGGATTGATGTTGATATCAAATTTTGCAATCCATGGAAATACGAATCCCATTTTGTGACGGCACCCCCTCACTTTAATTTCATAGCTTTCGTGGCCTAGTACGTGTGATTCCAGATCAACTGAGAATGTAGGAGTCTAATGGCTTCAGTCCAAGCCGGTTAAGCTCGCTGACTTTTCTAGGCCATTCGATATATCTTTTGCTATCGTCGTCTACATTCTGGTAAATTTGATCAATCCAAGTGACCATCCGAATTCTGTACATCGTGACAGTGTGTTTTTTGCGCTCTCGACACGAGATTGGTCTCATGATAATGTGTAGGGCGACCATATGCGCGATAAGAAGCTGGCAGGCAGTATTGCTGGTATCACAAAGGTTAACAAAGTCCTCGTGGCTGATTGCCACTATATATTTGCATATATTCGCATGGGCTGTATATGCTATTGACTCATCAGTAAAACCAATTGCGGTTTGGAAGACATTCCAAACCTTCTATAGATGTATGACAAAGAGATAGAAAGTTCTCTAGCATTATTACTTGAAATTCCTTCTGGTAAGGGTTGGAACACCAAGGTAGTAAACCATTCAAAGACGATACTGCATCGTAGACGAATGTCGGGCTGAATGTAGGAGTCCCACTTAAGTGTCCTTTCATGAACTCCACACCCGAATCCAGATCCTCTTTGGCTAGCAGAGCTTGGATATTTTGTTTACGAACTTGCCGTGGGACCAGACTAGAGGATCTTGTCAATACTAGGAAAGCGCTGAGACCATCATCCATAAACCATGATTGCATAAGTAGAGCATGACATGTGGCAATAATAGCATCAGCTTCCTCGGGTGACTTCAATGGAGCGTCAAGAGCTTGATTTAGCCCTTTACTAGCCTTCAGTCGATGATCCTGCGCAATAGCAGTATATGAAGCTGGGGAGATTTTGCTGAGATGAGATGCAGAGAGACCTAGTAGTGCATGCATCAAAAAGCTTGACTGGAAATTCCGTAAGTGATATGAATCAGCTCTGGAATATAGCATGATTTACCTGATGACTGATGGGTGTAATGTAGCTTAACCATATATCTTCACATGCTACTGGAAAATGGGGGTGAGCGGCAACAAGATAATGCTGGAAAAGTCTCAGATCCGTCAAGCTGAATTCTGGGTTTGTATTCAGCGATTGTTGTAGATCAGATCCACTCCGAGTAGCTATAATAGCACCCGTATGCATATATTGACATCGTAGGGATAATCTAACACAATTTGCGCACTCTGGCAAGGTCTCTTGACACTAGAGATATTGTCAACCCGATAGCAGTGACGATTGTATAAGATCTAACCTTTATTTTTCGCTGCTTACAATTGAAGCAACCTTGGCGAGACTTTCGATGACCTTTTCTTCCTCTTCCAGGTGCCCTGGAAATTTCTACCGAAGTTGTCGACTGATCGCTCGTTGGAGCATATAAGATATCATTTGGCGGCACGGTAGTTGACATCATATCTCACCAATACGCTATTGACATAGCGCAAAAGGAGGCTATTGAAAGTGCCCTCTTAAGTTTCGTTGTGTCAATTGGCTGGAGAACAAGAAGTAAATATGAATTCTTCGATAATATCGCTTATTATAAATCGAAAAACTAGTCACGTGATGAGCACCTACCATCTAATGGCTCTCTGTATACAAGTCCAACATTTCTCTTGACAGGATTATGCCGACTAAAAGGAAAGCTGCTAATTGGGTATTTGATTTACTTTTGTTCCTTCCTTCAACAAGATTTACCCACTACAACATGCTGAATTTGTAACATGATTTCGTTGTATAATTACTTGTACATTGTGCTTGAGCTTCTCAGTACAATCCTTTGCACCTCAGATTGAAAAAGCAATTGTAAAATAGCTTGCAGATATTCACCCCACAAATTTCTAGCACAACAGCTTACTGGGCACTGTTGATGAAATGGTGTCACAGGAAGGTTTTAATATCTTAACCTTAAAGTTGTAACAGAAAATTAGCTGTCGGGATTATTGGCCAACTGGAGTTGAATCATGAAAATGCTTCATGACCTACTTTGCGCAGTTTACCAAGGCATTAGAGTGTAAAGATCTGCCATGAACTAGTCACTATAAGTGCTTAGTGATCCGCCAAGTGGATATTTGTAGGGGAAATACGCATCCCAAGACTTGAGTTGATTTAAATACATCTCTCATATTCACATCTAACAGCTGGGTATATATATACATCTCTCCACCGCCACCACTCACTTACATCCCTGTTTCTCGACCTGTCTCTTATTACTTAGACACCAAAATCCATTCTCAAAGCAATTGTCGGTTCTCCTTCTCCATCATCGTTACCACTCTTCATTGCATTATCAATAACAGCACTCCTACCCTTAAGGATGACACTCTCCATAAAAGCCTTCTGCTCCCCTGACATACTTCCCACCACGCCCCTGAAAGCACCTTGGTCCGCGGCTGCTAGCTCCAGTAACCTGGCGCTTGTTTCTCGCCATGTCGACTCGCCTTCTTTGTTTGCTCTTTCTAGTAAGGTTGGGACAACTACGGCCATCCCAGGTAGTTTCTTGTCTGTTGGGAGAGTGGAAATGTAGGATGTGAGTGTGTGTGCGATAAGACTACGTGCTTTTTCGGGGTCTTCAGAGGAGGTGGTTGTGAAGGCTAGAAGGTGGGGCAGGAGGTGCCGCGCAATGCTTTGATCGGCGGGCGTTTTAGGTGAAGAAAGAAGGAGGGTGCGGATGCAGTTTCCTGCCACTTTTGCCGTCTGTTCGAGTTAGCTATGTTGAAATTGACAAAATGAAGAGAGAGAAGTTTACCATGCGATCACTCAGACAATCGACAATCTCATCTAAGAATCGTGATACAACAGGATCTGCGGCCGACAAATAATTTGTGCCACTAGTCAGTAAAAGTGTTGAGGCCAGCAAAGAATTCTTGACGCATGGTAGTGAAGCCTCGGTTTCTCGTTTTTGAGCATTAAGATAGATGGAGAGAAAGCGTTTGAGACATCCTTGTACTTGTGTGGCATCTTCAGCTGACTTCTCGGAAGATGATTTAGATATGCTGGTGATAAAGCGTTTGAGGATTGGAAGTGACTGTGGGACAACGACAGCTTGACAGCTAGCGGTACCGAGTACTGTAGCAAATATATGGATAATGCAAGCGTGGAGATCGGTTTTGATGATCGAAGGATAGACCTCGGCGGAGTCAACAAGGGCGCTGAGGGAGAGGCGAATCAGAGCCAGGGCTTCATCGGTTAATTGGTGGCGAGCAGGTTGTTTCGTCTCAGTGAGATTGGGCAAGAGACCTGATAAGACAAGCACAATGATCCTGGTCAGCTCAAACAGTTGTTCGATATCTTCGGAAAGGTCCGCTTCATCATCCTGCGGTTTCCGGGCAAATGGATGGGATATACAGAGGCCGCGGGCGATTTGTACTATGACGCCTTGTACGTCAAGACTCTCTGTGAGGACTAAACGATCAAGGAGTTCCATGGTTTCGGAGAATATTGCATCCTGGTAAATTGCATGCCCAGAGACACTTGGATGGAGGATTTTCTTCAGTGCTTGCAAAATTTCTAAAGTTTGTTCTTTTGTGGCTAGAGAGTCACTGCCAGGACGAGACACAAGTGCCTCAAAAGCGATACCGAAGAGCACGAAGAAGAATGCTACAGGCTCATCACGGTAATTGATGTCGTTACCCTTCGTATGTCCATTGGTAGTAGCGGCGTCCCGCTCCTTCCCATCGAGAGCATCGAATACAAATTCACTGTCTTGTTCAATAAGGCTAGCAATAGCATCCACGAGCTTCAGCCACGAGTCCTGGTAAAAGCCCAAAAGTGTTTCGCGATTGAGCGCTGAATATATGCTATCCAAGCTGCCGGAAAGCGATGGCGGGCCGAGGCTCATCGAGATATCGGGCTCGAATCTCAAACGTGCGAATTCTCTGAGAGATGCTAACCACAAGGGTGTCAAAGTACCAATGTACGGCTTCAAGACTTCAACCAGGTAGATCTGCTCAGTGCTAGCGACCTGGAGTTCCGCCCAAGCGGAGAAGACTGACATCTTGACCATCACAGAAGCATTCGAACTCAATCCCTTGAGATCCCCGATAGCTGCAACTTCAGACTCCGTAGAAAAGTTCTCAAGTGCTGTTACCAAAGTTTTGAGAATTCTGCCCATCCTATCGACATCCGTTACAATGCCTGTTGCGATGAAAGCAGCACAAACATTGACAGCTTCTGATGCTAGCTCGGGAGACGAATCAGCTGCAAAGGCGGGTGTGAGGGCTGAGCTAATTTGAGCTTGGTATTGCTCTAACAATGGAGCTTCTTGAAAATCAGGGTCAGGGGTTTTGCCAAACATCTTCAGTACCGAGTCAATAATTTTCAAGCCCCAAACCCTCAATTCAACTACATTTGAGGTTGATGCTGAGAAGGCCATTCTGATAACGTCCGCAACTCGTTTCTGCAACTCAGCTTCTGCACGAGAATTACCATTTTGTGAAGAATCTCGACTGATGATAGTAAAGATTTCACCAAGGCAGCTCATGGCAAAGGTACGAACCTGCCAGCGTAAAGGCTCCTGACCAGATCCTGCTCCTACGGTACCATCGTCGTTAGCCGCTCGAGATGCAGCTGCGAAGCCAGCAACCTCTTCGTCTTGCAAATCTGGCATAGCACTCCTTGGCTTTGCCGTCAATGGCGAATTCTCAATAACCTTCGGTCTTGTCATCGTAAGCACGGACTGACATCTCTGTAGCCAGCGTGTTGTTTGCGTGAGGCAAGTCTGCTGCAGCCAATTGCGAATGACATTGCGGATGCCTTCATGGTTGGGCTCGGCATCGAGAGCCAGCCATAGTTGGTCCTCAAAACCTTCTCCTGCAGCATTGACTACGTCCTCAGAGTTTCGTTTCATTAGATTATATAATCCATCAATGGCTAGGTCGCGTATTTGGGAGAATTCGGAATTGAGGTCCTTCTGCAGCTGAACCACATAGTCGCCAAATACCATGTAACCAGGTGCGAAAACTGAAAAATGTTCGAGACACCTTAAGCTTCCTCCAATCACAGAGGTACTCTGTTCACTTAGAAACTGACCGACAAGAGTCAGTATTAGGTCGCGAGCCTTGACCATGTCCTGAAGATCAGGGCCGAGGACATTAATAAGCGAGTCCACGGATCGTGCTATCACAGCACTTGTGGACAATTCAAGCTCGAGGTTCGAGGTTGCAGTGGAGGCCACCTCTTCGTTATGTGTATCCGCAACATATAGCTGCCCAAGCATGCCAAGTGTACTAGACACATATCCCGAGAAGGTCAGTCCAGCCGAATCCGCCACTCGGGCAAGGCCTTCCAGGGCCCAGAAATGAACAGTTGGATGCGGGTCATTACACAGAGACATTAAGATACCAAGTATTGTTTTAAGATGGAATCCAGCAGCCATTCCCCCAACTTGGGAGTGTATGCACCCCAATGCCATAGCGCAGCCTGCTCTCGCGCTCGGCTCTCTGTTTGCAACTATAGTGTCAACTAGATATTTGATCTCTCCATTTGTAAAAGTATTCCCGGAACTGTTACAAAGTCGTGCAAGGGACTGATACCCAATGCTGCGCAAGTATTGATCTGGATGGACGACAAACGTTCTGATGATTTCTTGCATCAACTTTTCCACCGCAGGGTTGGTGAGATTTCCTGCTGGCGATTGGGTCTCCCTCACAGCAACCTTGAGTGTGGAGAATAATGCTGTCGCCACATTGATATTCATTGCAGACTTTCTTCCAAGATCTCGCTGTAGGGATCCAGCAGAAAGAAACGTTGCGATCTGCTCCAAGATACTTTCTTGAATCTTAGGAGGCGTAAGAGGAAAGGCGATCGCGAATAGCTTGATGGCAACATTTACAACCTCCGTCGCTGGTGGGTCAGGAAGTACGGTCATATCCCCAAGTTCGCCCAGATACAAACAAAGTGAGTCATGCTCAAGCGAGCTACATATAGGAGAGAGAAGAACACGGGAAACATCGCTATCAAAGTCGCTTTCCTTCATCCAGTCATCTTGCTCATTATTATCATGCTGGCCCGGAAGACTTCTAATTTCATAACCTCTGACCAACCCAGTAACTCCAAAGCCACAATTATCACCAACATCCCAGATGGTTTCAAAGTTGCCGGCTGAGCTGGCTATTGAAGTACTCAGTGAGCTAGGGGTATAATTTTCAGGATCTGCGAAAAAAGAGACAGCCAGAGTGAGCAGGTTCGACTGTAGTAACGTTTCACTCCCACTGGCAGGGCTGAGGTTGACTAATTTTGTGTAGCACTGTAATACGCGCCTCTGGACCATGAGATCCAAGTCATGCAACTGCAATGACGGCGTGAGGCGTTGAGATATGTCCTCAATTGTCTTTTTTGACGGCATCGTCTTCAAAAATGCTGTTGTATTCTGAAGCATCTGGGCAATACGTTTCGAAACATCAGCAGTCAATAATCTACTATTAAACTGCAGGAAAGCCAGAATGGACCCAAGAGCACACTCTCTAACATGGGTGAGGAACGAAGACTCTAGATAGCTTCGCTGAGATGTGTTGTCTTTCGCAAGAGGTTTTGGCAGTGCGTTCTTCCAAAGAAGCAAAAGCTGTGACAGATGTATTTTAACGAAATTTGGGCCGAGAGACATCAGCCCACCGATAAGAATCCATGCCACCTGAATTTGGGTTCCAGAGATGCGCAGTTCAGATTTACTACTTGACTTCAAGAGCCCAGTTGCCAATGATAGGACCCGACTGTTTACATCAACAGAGCCGTAGAGAGGTTGTAAGGGCGCTGTGCTGATCATAGCTGAAAGCCCATTTGCATATCCAACACATCTCCTGGGAGAGTTTCTTCCAGTAGAGAGCAGATTGAGTTCCCGATTAACGCTATTCATACAAACTGTTAAACATGGTAGTAGCTGCTGTGGGCATGCCAGTGTGAAGGTGCGCAAGCAGTGTGATGTGTATACCTGAACAGTATAACTTGGATGCTGAAGAACTTGTAAGAGTGCATCTCGACAGGAATCACCAAAAGCGTTAGAGGCAGATCCGAGTGTATTGATCAACGAGGCTAGCGCACCCAAAATCGCAACTAAAGCGTACTTCGTTGGCTCCGGTCGCTCCTTGATTACTTGTGGGTAGTTTTTCAGGACGTCGTTAATGAGATATTTTGCAGCGTCTAGTTGACCAGATTCCCCTAGAACAGTCCGACCGATGACATCCTCAAGTGCGATTTGTACGAATTTCCGTGTACTCAAGAGTCGATACCTGTTGCTAATAATATTTGGGTGGCTCAATACATCAACAGTAAGATGGTCCACAATCTTCAGATACATAGTCTCCACTGTTCTTTCACTCAGGTTTTTGAATATGCGATTATAGCATATCGCTAAACCGGCCCGGGCCCTGTTGCTGGTTGAAGTCTTAACATAAAAAGTTGAGAGTTGCTTCAACATATCCACAAGACTGAAAACTAAGACTTGGTTTTTCTTCGGACCGGGGCTCTCTGGGCGCTGGATTTCCTCATCTTCTGCCCCTACATTTTGTCTCTTCGTATTTGACCTTTTCGGTTTCTTAATCTTGGGAATATCATTCTCATTAACTGGCTCTTCGGAATGGCTTTTCACCAATGCTTCCGCCAAACATTCTGCGGCAGCCTGTCTCACAAGCGGACTTGTCGAGTCAACTGTTTTGAAAATCGTAGATTTCAACGTCTCAAAATCGTTTGCAGTGTTAAATTGATCCGTGTATTTGCATAACGCCTTCAAACATCTCGATGCCGCAACTTGTACCAAAGCTGATTTGTCGGCCGGCGCATATCGATTGCCGTATTTCCATGCATCTTTCAATACCTGCTCATCCATGCTCCCTGCCACCATCTTGCAAATCTTGGCCAATGCGTTGAAAACTGCAGCTCGTAGTCCGGCATTGCTTTGGGCAACTTTCAACAACTTCATTAACGCTGCACATGAGATAGGATGTAATCCAATGGCACTATCCCCTGCTGCTGCAAAGACATCTCCAAGACAATATACAGCTGCATGCTTTGTCCTTAAATCACCTTCTGCTTTGCTCTTCCCACTACTTATTATATCCACCAAGTCCTTCACTGTCTCGAATAGTAGTTTTCGGTCCCCATTGCCCAAGAAATGTGCAAAGCATACCCCCAAGTTGTTTCGTACAACTCTTGTAGGTGGTGGCTGATCGAGATTGAGGATTTGCATGAGCTCGCGCTTGAGGTATAGTTGTTGGGCTGTACAACCATCAGCATCGAGTGATTTTACATGCTTCGTAAGGGTGGATATGAAGGTGAGGAGGTAAAGGTCTTGTTGTTCTGAAGCAAGGGATTGGAGTTTCTTAATGTCGAGTTCAGGGGTGGCTGAGTCCAACCGTGACGGTTGAGGTTCGCTGGTTCCATTTTGCGAGCTGGGGGGAGATGTTGAGGTCATTTCCCTCAACTACAGGCCGTTCCAGGGAATTTTCGGCTATTTGGATGGGTGTTTTGGTGGTTTGTAGAAGGAGGTAATGGATGATGGAATTATAGCTGGCCTTGTAATTGCTGACTAAGCACAAGGCTATCCAAATGGCTGCCCAAAAATATCATGAGATGTGTATCATACTCAATCGTCACTCAATTAGAATGGCAGCTTCTTCTAGAGCATTAAAACTCTTTTCTCCCAGCGTGGAATTAATATGTTCACGCTGTATGCCATTTTCTACAACTTCCGCTGCACAGTCGGGACACAGTCGATGGTCAAAAATCAAACATGATAAAGGTGCAGTGGATGCGAAGAAGAATGTACAACGTTCTGTTTATGCGAGAGAAATAGCTCTATGCTCCAAATGTAGGAATATATTCTCAAGTTTGAAAAAGCAATTTCTAAAATTTCTAGTATATGGAGGAGATATAAACAACAACCATAGACTGGCAGCTCTATGCGCCAACGCGAAGAAAGGTACAAGCTACACATCTTAGCCTTACATCTAACCTGACTGACGATACCAAATCCAGCTGGTTTTCCAAAAACTTCAATGGAAGCAGCCATAGCTCGCGGCCAAGGCAAATCTACCAGCGGCGCGATCCTCAAACCCCTAAATTTCGAAGTCATTCTCCCCTCCACCGTCGCCCTCATCATCGAAACCGAAACCGATAACGTAGCACGCACTCAGATGGAATTACGTATGTTAATAAAATGGCACAAGGGTAATGTCACCCCTACAAATTATTTGTTCACAAAGAAAGGACGGATAGCGTTCGAGAAAGATGACAAGGGATTAACTGTTGATGATGTACTTGATGAAGCGATCGAAGCGGGGGCAGTAGATGTAGAGGAGAGTGAGGATGGAGGAATTGTGGTTTGGACGGAGGCAGTAAATACAACTGCTACGGCACTGGCTTTAAAAGAAAAATTAGGTTTGAAGGTTGAGAGCTCGGATGTGATTTGGGACAAAAATGAGGATACTGGAGTGGAAATTGACGAGGACGCAGCGCGGAATATGTCAGCATTTTTGGATGCGTTGGAGGATAACTCGGAGGTGCAAAACGTATATGCCAATGTTCTGCAGGGAGGGTTGAGCGACGAGGTGTGGGAAAATATGGTTGATAAGTTGGCCGCTTAACTCTATAAGTATCAGACGCAAGAGGCCACGGTACATATATAAAGCATGTAAAGAGTGAGGAACTTTTGTACATTTTGTAGAATATTGTACAGTACAATAGAAAAATGCCTTATCCAGCCTGCACGTTTCCACCTGATCATTCTCCGTCCAACAAGCTCTAGTCTCTTATACAAAAGCCAAGCATAAGCTGAATAGCTGGGCCCAAATAAGCTCTATTGTTGCTTCTGTATTAGAGCCATCTACTCCACAATTGCCAATCCCAAATGCAACTGGCTTTCCGTACCAACTCCCAAACGCCATTCCCTCATATGAACAATTCTTCTCTTCATCTGTCCATCACTCACGATCCCCCATCCCCCCTATTCCCATCATTGTCCTGCTTCAACCGCTGTTCTCTCAGCCACAATCTTTTCATCCTCAGCCGTTCCAATTCTCCCTTAATCTCATCCCTTTCAAACGGAACTTTATTTGTCTGCTCAGGCTTCGGCCAGAATTCCGGGACAGTGAAGCGTCTGTCTAGGTTGGTACCATAGTAATACATTATTGCTATTGGGAACATTATGTAGATGCCGAACTAGGGAAGGTAGTGTTAGCCAGCTTGAGGCGGGTAGTAGAAATGAAAGGTTACCTTAAAGACTTCGAGGTTAGGTCCTGCCATTTTGGCGTTAGGGTATGGAACTATTATGTGCAATTGACAGTTCTGGGTTACAACTTTGGAGTTTGTTGCATTGGTGAGGCGTTTTAGAGCTCCGCAAATAATCAGGTGAGGCGGTCATTAACTTTCTTTTGAGTTAGTCGAGGTGGTAATCATATTGGGGTGCCTCGTTTTCAAGGCGCCACTTCAATGTGATAAATCCGGTTACGAAGTACAATCAACATATTGAAAAAATATATCTAACTGAATTGGGTGAACTGGATGAATTCAAATTCGCTTTACATAGGATAATCCATCACCAAAGTTTGATCCTTTCCAGATTTTGAATTTTGTAAGCCATTTTGTTCAGATTGCTTTCCCACCATCAATTGTGACGTCGAACATCATAAATCAACGAGGCTATGAAGCCTCGCCCTCACGTGATCAAGTGCTGAACCGCGATGCCTCGGCTCCACCCCTCATCAGCTTCCAGGCTTGGCTTCATGGTAGTTTATAATACTATCTCTAATAACCTTACATATATCAATTTACTTTCTCACCTAAATTTTATCACGTATCTTCATTACATTTACAATTCCTCTAGTATCAGCTCTACTTGTATTGTATGTACTGTATAGTATAGTATAATACGAAATGTCAGAATTTGTAAAAGTGTCCTACACGGGGAAAATAGCTATTATCACAATTGATAATCCTAAGAAATTGAATGCATTGGATCAAGATGGATATTATCAACTAGCAAAACTGATGAGGGAGGTTTCAACACATGATGAGGTTTTTATTACAGTTCTGACTGGAGTGGGTAAGTTGTAGTTCCTCTCTGGTAAATCTTATACCTTTGTTACCAGCATCTGATATGGTTAAGAATAGGTCGGTTCTTCTCTGCGTAAGCATCTTCCATGCCTCTTAAACCCGGTAGTCTAGGGAAGTTAGGGAACTGCTAATAGTACTAACACCCAAGCAGAGGAGCAGATGTAGGAATTGGCGCAACTACTCCAGAGCCGGACGAGGACGTGAACCGTCTCTGGCTCAAGAACTTCGTATCCAACAATTTAAACATAACGCATGCTTTCTATACCCACCCCAAAATCCTTATCACAGCACTCAATGGCCCCGTGATCGGCCTATCAGCCGCCCTAATCGCATTCTCGGATTTCATCTACTGTGTTCCGTCGACCTTTTTGCTAACACCATTCTCATCCCTGGGATTGGTTGCTGAGGGAGGCGCGAGTCGAGCGTTCGTAACGAGGATGGGTATTAGCAAGGCGAACGAGGCCTTGATTATGAGTAAGAGGATCACAGCATTAGAGCTGCTGCAAGTTGGGTTTGTGAACAAGATTTTTGATGTTGCCAAAGGCGACGATGAGGCATTCAAGAAGATGGTGTTGGAAGAAGTAGAGGAGCGATTAGGCGACCATCTGATTGGTGACAGCTTGACGAAAATCAAGGCCTTAATTAGAAGGCCAGAAAGAGATATTTTGGACGCGCAAGGCGTGGCAGAGGTGTTTGGAGGATTGGAGAGGTTCGCTGCTGGGATTCCACAAGAGCAGTTTAGAAAGTTGGCCAGTGGAGAGAAGAGACATAAGCTGTGATGATTTAGAAATGATCTGGAATAAGTTTTGGTTATGTATACCTCAAAAAAAGCCCAGAAAAACGATAGAACTGTGGTGGCAACTTAACTCCAACGGCAAACGCCCCCTCAATCCTGTAACGCCCAAAACTCGGTCCAAGGTCTTCGGCCAAAGCTTCCATAATATCATTATTTCCCCATCTCAAGCTTCACTTCCTGCATCCTTGATAGAAGCTTGCTGCTCTTCAAACTCCTTTCTTTTCTTCTCCTCCTGCTTTTTCCAATGCCCTCCTTCTTCATAATTCTTACTGATTCCCAGAGCAGATCGGAATCGATCATCCTGCTTGATTTTTGCTTCAGCTAACTCATGCACTTGATGCATCTTTAAACCCTTCTTGGGCCCTGCAGCTCCTTCCTTTACCAGCTTTGCTCTTAACTTATTTGTCTGTGCTTCTATTTCTTCTTCCTCAACTCTGCATCATGTTAAATTCCGTTTTGTTAAAAGTTCTAATGCAGACCAAGGCGGTCGGGGTGTTGCCTACCCTTCATCTTCCAGACGATCCCTCAATTCAAATATCTTAAGCTCAACTTCCCGCTTCCGGTCATGTTCCAATATTTCCTTGTCAGGTTGCCGTTGGCGATGCTTGAATGAGTCAAGGTCGGCGTATGGTTTGACTTGATCGCGGGGTTTGAGATGGGCGAGATTGCGCTGAACGTAGCCAGACGTACCGCTTCCTCTTGGCGTGGTGAGACCAACATTTGATGACATGATTACGTTAAACAGTGACTCTGCGAGTAGTTCCGTAGTGATTGTAAATTATGGGGAGTGGTTATGAATTTGGTGAACAGGTAGTTCAGGTTGAACTTCTCAGAACGAAAAGGTACGAGAGCGGTGTATAGCTCCAAGCCTCTTGGCAGTCGATTCTGCCGGCGAAATATCTGTATCACGTGGTACCCCGCCTCGCCCGCCGTCACCATATCTTCCAAATTTATGAGTCAACTATATCAAGATTGCTTTCCTCCCCTTCTCTCTCTCTGTGTGTATCTCTCGTTCCTCTTTGAACTTCTGGGTATATCCTTTTTTTCTAATTCAACACTTAGGATGCCGGTCCTAGATTCGGCTGCACCTGCACCACAAGCAGAACCCCTCACTAAACTTCCCTTCAGACCTATTACCAAATCACACATCCTCCACTGCTCTTATGATTACTGGCATCCCAAGTACGGAATTCTCAGTTCTCCCCAATTCTCCCAAGATTCCCAAGCGTCAACTAACAAGAATCAGATACCGATCTTCTGCTTTAAAATCTAAAATCATCCCCCTCTCATCCGCGTTCCTGTCCTACCTCCGCGAAGACGGCATCCTTCTCCCTCCCTCTACAGCCTCCTTCCCACCTCCCGATACCTATACCAACACCAGTACCACCGTATGGGACGAAGATCCTGATCCCGACCCATCTCTTGCTTTCCCGGAAATTCACCAGCAAATTCAAGATGCGATCGCAGAACTAGGAGGTTTGGTGGCGCCGAAGTTGAATTGGAGTGCGCCGAAAGATGCAACATGGATTGCAATGAAAAAGAATAGCATGGAATGTTCGAGTGCGAATGACATCTATTTGTTGTTGAAGAGTTCCGATTTTGTGACGCACGATTTGGAACATGCGTTTGATGATACGGACCTAAATTCCGAACATAATCTTACGAAGGATAATATAAATTTCGTGTTAGTGCTGAGGAAATGGTTTAAAGTCAACCCTAGTTGCGAGTTCCGCTGCTTTGTAAGAGATAAACGTGTTGTTGGGATATGTCAAAGGGATCTTAATCATTTCGACTTTCTGTTTCCGCTGGTGGAGAAGATTAGGAATACGGTAGTGGAATATTTCGACAGAGTCTTAAAAGACACGTTCCCCGAGCCGGACTTGGTATTCGATATTTATCTACCAAATCCCTATGAGAAAGTTAGGTTGATGGACATTAATCCGTGGGCTCCCCGGACCGATCCTCTACTCTTCTCATGGTTGGAGCTACTCACTCTTACCGTGCCGCCTCCCTTGTTGGGCTTCCCAGATTCAAATCCACTCGAGATTCCGCCTACTAGTTCAGACGAAGATACAGCTGATGACGGAGAAGAAGAAGCAGACGAAGAAATATGGAGACCGGAAGTTAGATTAGTGAAGAAGGATGATCCCGAAGCATATAGTTTCAATACCCCTATGTACAGTGCGCACAAGCTGCCGAGGGATGTAGTCGATGCTGGCATGGATGGAGAGAGTGGAATGAGAGATTTTGCAGAGAGGTGGAAGAGTATGATTGAGCGGGGAGACGGAGATATGCAAGATAGAAGTGAGAGTGAAGATGAAACAGAGGCTATAGAAACTAGGTGACATGAATGAAATGGGATGAAATAATTAAGATTATGTTAGATTAAACTGAATGGCGACGCTAGCTCGTCCAAATTCAATTCAAGATTTCTATGGAGTAGCGTAGAAATATGGAATACGGCCATGAAGGTTTGCTTGCATACGAAACCTGTTTAATAGTTTAAAGCTGACACATCAGTATATAATATATGATATGTTAAGTGCCTTCATCAATCCCCGTCTACATATTTTAGTATGTTAAGAGAGTATTTCATTATGCACCCTAAATTGTTTTTGCCTCACGCAGAAAGAAACATCAATTTATCCAACTTTTTACCAGAGGAATCTTACTAGTAGCAGTTCCGCTATTATTTCGAGTCTCTCTATGTCACTTAGATATGCTTTTGTCTGTCTCAGCGGTAGTTTATTACTGAAGTTGTGTTTAATGCTTGAAGAATTACAAACTTAAGCATCGAAGCTGATTAGTAACTTTAGGTAACCTGAATGGCATATGTTCTATAAATTCGTTGTTATTATATTGTTTTCGGCTTACTTTATGGACGGAGCTACCTGCAACTATATATTGAGCAGAAACTTAGTGCCTTAAGAGTTTTGATACTGAAATTGAATGATAATACGCAAATAAAATGAATGAACAATGTTTCTCTGGTAAGCCAGTGCAGCTAGGTTGAAAAGATTCATAGACTTAGTGGCATGTTTTTGGATATCATATTTTTAGCAGTCCTGCATACTACAAAAAAGTTAACTAGTCATTAAAATACCAACTGGCATTTACCGTATTTGCGATAATTTAGTAAGAACCCATGTTGATAGTGAATTTATAGATACAGGCTAGCTGTTGTAACGATGATTAATATTTGCTACTCAGTTCGAGTATTATGTGACTAAGTAAACTCTATTTTCTCATATAATTGATTTGTTGATTAATTAAGCCTATTGTGATTTTTTTTTTCAACTTGAATAACAGCAAGGGAGTGTTCGGATTAGATATAGTTTGTTCTAATCACCAAACATATTCCTATCTTGAAACGTCTTTACTGTATTGCAAATTCTCCACATCTGTATCCTAATTGATTTAAAGGTGTGTATACTCTTTAAAAAGCCAGTTTCTTAATTGTATACAACTGATTATTCTGGGAAGGAGCGTGCGAGGATGTGAGGCATCACACATATTCTTGCATCTTGCAAAGGAGTTTCTAACAATGACTACGGTCATAATTTAATTCCGATCTTGAGTTTATTTATAGGTTTCAAAAAGGCCGCATATTTAGATAACTGCTCCCAGAGTAGTAAATGTTCGAGTCGACTTACCTTGTAGATTGGACAGGAGATTAATTTCGCCTCTGTCAGTCACAGATCCGGGTAACAGTAAACCGCTTAAATATAAGAGGGAACTGGTTGCTGACATGACTACCCGAATAGCAAAACTAAAAGTAAAACGATGCCGCTTCAGAGGTCTTAGTAACTCGTATTATACCTCTATATTTGCTAGCTCAGACTGTAAGGATTATTAAAAAAACGCGGTTGAATACTTGTTCCTGATTTTCGAAATGGAATATATTTGCCGACTGGACTTTGATTAAAGTTTAATTAAAATATTTCCGCAGCACGCATCTGACACTTGTAGCTATCCGCGATGAGGACTTCCATTATAGTTCGGCTTGGACATAAAATGCAAACTTAAGGAAGATTCAAACCACTATAAATCAGGTCCTGATATTCGAGATAAATACTCCTAGGTGGTTATGAAGTTATTCCTCATGTTATAATGTGTTATTTCAGGCATTTGGGACAAGATATATTAGTTTATCTGAAACTTTTAAACTTAATTTGAATTTATTTAAATCGTAAGTTATTGTTCTTAAGTGTTACCGGGATGCTTTGGAGGGTAGCCGCCATAAAAAGCATCCGAATTCCACCCAGATGACTTGAAGGTATGAGTCTTGAATTTTGTTTATCGTATGTTTGCAGGATGCAGCTGTTCGAAATTCCCCATACCTTCTTACGTCAACTCGTATCAATTTACGTACTAAAAGCGCAGTCATGTACAGCATTAAATTGTATTCACTCGCCAAGCTTGAATTGTGCCAGCTTGAGTTACCTCCAAACTACCATGTGTGGTAAAGAGTTGAAACCCAACTGAAGGAAAAGGGATTCGCATGGCTATTGTTCTCTTTTTATTCTTCTATGAAGTAGATATGGTATCGAATCATTGATTCTGATGCTCCATCTGATCGATCCCTCATCAACTCGTAACGCTTAGCCAATCATATCGTTCTCTCAGCACCCACCTTTAGGGCTTTACGAACCTGCAGCTTAGTCTGCTCTATAAGCGCTTTCATGCTGCGGCTGTCGGGCTCGATGATGCTTGTATCAGCCTGCCAAGCTGCAGTCACCGTTATTTATTGGTTTGTCCGGAAACACCCACGGCCTTCAACTAGCCGTTGAAATCTTAAAATTGCTCTACTGTAACCCTGCAAATCTCAAACCTCTCCAGAGGCGCAGATGTCTGGCACGGAAACAAGTAATAAATCAACGCCGATGCCGGTTACTATTTCACGACTCATTGATTTTCATTCTGCTTCTAAGATGGCAAATTTCGTTCCCAATTTATCGTTGTTACTGGGATTTCTCTCGTTTTTTGTTAAGTTAGTACAAGGTGAAGAATATTCTAAATTTCTCTACCCGAACGATCCCGCGCAGGTGTTTTATTATCTCGACACGATCAATGTCACATATGAGTCCTCCTTTGCGGCGCCCGGTCTGTGGACGTTCTGTAAAGACGTTAATGTTGATAGTTATTTCCCAAGTAAGTGATAATAATATATCTACTAGAAATTGTAATCACAGCCAACCTCGATCATGGATGCTAATAGTAGTCTTTTTAGAACATGTAGACTCAATCCCTGGGTTCAATGGCTCATATTTAGTCAAAATAGATTGGACATCAGTTGCGGAAGCCTGCTGGTTCAATATTCGAGGTGGTGTTGCGGTGGATAGCAGTGCTGGTTCAAATAGCGAACATTTCAAGGTTCTCACTAGAGCTATAACTGCTGGATTGCCAACAACGACAACCGCAGGTCCGACATCTCTTCCTACGACAGCTTCAAACCCTACAACCACCCCGACTGCTGCACCAGCTGCACCATCGATCACTTCGATTCCAGTGGCTGCTAAAATTGCTAAAGAGGATGGAGGACTTAGCGCTGGCACCAAAGCTGCAATTGGAGTTACGATTCCGCTTGCTGTGATTGCAGTTCTGGCAGGGGTGTTCTTATATCTAAGGAGAAGGAAGGCAGGTGCTGCAAAACACTCAACTGATTTAGCACAAGGGGGACAATCTTATGTAGAATATAAGGCTGTGTATGGAGAAAAGCCGAACTTGGTGGATCAGGTACCACAGGAATTGCAGGGAAATGTAGGCAGCGATCTACTTAATAGTGGTACACCTGCTGAGATGGACTCATCTCAGACACCGGCGTTGGGACATGACAACAAACTTGGGAGACATTGATATTATGTAATAAAAGAGATAGACATGCGCAAAAGTAGAATAAGTAATATTGAAATAACCTTAGAATTTCCACGATAACCATTCCAGCCCTTCGATTCTAAGGAGCACCGCATCTTAGATCTTCCTCCAGCTGGATCTGGAGGCGTCTGCAACAGTATAAATATTGAAAGTGGCTTCGCTGTCTGATTTAAAGGGCTGCAGTTAAACCGGCACATACTGAGACGTATATACGTGCACTAGCCCTTGCTACGTCTCGTACTCTACATCAAGGAAATAAATATCTGTAATTGAATTACGGGGTCGGCTTTTGTACAGTGCGTGCAATTAATCGATTTGCGCAGACAAATTCTATACAAAGGATCAAGCTTCCTTCTTCTAAGTTCGGCTTCGGCTTATGATATTCATAAATTCCTAGAATTACCCATTGCACCACGCTATACAAAAGAGAATCCGAATATGAACAAATTTAAAGTCGATTTAACCACCCATAGTATTTTGCCTCTATCGTCATGGCTTGTATTTTGTGACCTTGTACTATGTGACCTTGACAGCTGGGGGGGGGTTTAAACATCAAAAATAGTAGTGCTGAGCTAAGATTTGGAACCTGGATACCCGAGGAAATTAATTCCCATTTCAGCAACTAATCTATACTTAAATGGAAGATAATTTCATATAGTGCACTGTACCTAGCTAGGGAGACGAGCAACGTCTCCCCTATTCCCTTCCCTCGCTTATATCTGCCGTACTTTATTTACTATTGCCACTCCACTGCCACTCCACTCAAATTCCTCTCCCAGCGCGTAGTCCCACAAAAGCCCACACACCCAAAAGAAGAGAAAAAAGGATATACACCTGCTTGAAATAAATAACCCACCCATTTTGGTAAAAACATTTCAAACAATGACGCAGCATTTAAAATATAATTCAAAAACAGCAAAAAAACAAAGAATCTGATCACTACGAGGGTCGAACTCGCGACCTTGGCGTTATTAGCACCACGCTCTAACCAACTGAGCTAAGCGATCTTTGTTTGGTGTTAATTGGATATCGGTTTTGAGAATGCAGTACATAAACAACTTATTGTTATGCCGCACGTGATGTACATACAAACATCCACCAGGGGTTGTCAAAATTCATGACCAATTTGTCAGCAAAACAACACCAAAAATCGGTCATGAATTCTGACGATCCCTGGTGGTCTTTGAATAGAGAACGGATTTGTTGTGGGATGATTCAGATAAATTAGAACGGCGATAAATGTGTGGAGCGTAGAATCATAGTTTAGGCATCAAGATTATTGTAAATCAAGGTGAGTTTACATTCTATAATACTATTCTAGTTCTGTACATGTTTGTTATATATAATTACCCTTACAGCTGAGCTGGTCTTTGGTTCACTTATCTTTGGGAATTACCAGATTGATCGTCCTTCCACCCTGCACAACGATAACCTTCTTCACCTTGGATATATCCAGCGACCCCGTTAATTTCTCCCGAGGGATATCTTGTTGAGAAAGATGCTCAATTACCCATTTCTCGAGTGCATTCCCCTCAAGACCGGCAGGGAAATCTATCTTCATCGCAAACTTGAGCTTGCCATTAACCTGGACCGAGCACGGCTTGACCGCAGTTCCTAGAACATTCAGACTTCCATCTGCTTCTGGAAATGGAAACTCAAAGATTGATGGTATTTTTACTGGCCCTTTGTTTAAGAATTTTGCGCTGGTATTAGGCTCCAAACAATTGGTAAAGCCAGGATGAAGTAGAATCCAGCATTCTTCGGAAAAGGCGGGCGTAATCGGTGCCATCATCTGAACCAAAGCTTTCCAGCCACTCCAGCATGTCAGGAGGTTGCTTCTCTTCTCCGGGTGGCCTCCTATATAGGATCCTATCGCTGAGACATAAGTCGTGTGCTCAATAAGGGATTTGGTGAGACTCATCAGGTCGGATACCACTGTATTTAAGGACGCGGTCTCTCCATAGGACTTATTGACGCTTTCGATTGTTTGTTGTACTTGCCGCCAAAGGTCTCTATCGAGCTGTGATTGGCGCCACAAAAGTTCATCATACTTTCCTATGGCCTCTGTGATATTGGTTTGACTCGGTTGTGTCTCTTTCTTCTCCTTTCCAAAAAGCTTGCTCTCCGTATTTGGATTGTCTGTCTGTTTGAGCGTCCACCGGCCACTGGTCACAAAATCTTGTGAAGAGAGATTCCTAATTTTGCTAGTTTGGAAAAGTTGTAAAAGCTCCCCCCAATTTTTATCTCCAGATTGAAGGGCACTATGAATTCGTTTCATCCAACGTGTCACGCCTGCTATTTTAGTTTCGTCCCACTCCAGTACTTCACTTACAGGTGCCTGGAACAAAATATGCGCTCGAGTTGCATCGGCACCATACTTCGCCATGCACGTGGTAGGATCAACACCGTTATACTTTGATTTCGACATCTTCTCATAGCTAATAGCGGGCGGCAAGCCACTAGAATGAGCAATAGGCTTAGCAGGGTTGGTAATGTCCACTTCCGTAGGTTTCAGGAATCGACCAGTCATCGGATCCGTAAATGTCTTGCCGTGGACCATGCCTTGAGCCAAAACTCTTTTGAATGGTTCCCCCAAGTGCTGCATGGGCCAAGCACCTGGTAATTGACCTTCAGATCTTGCAAGAAACTTCGAAATGAATCGAGCATAGAGCAGATGTAGGATTGCGTGTTCAACCCCACCAATATATAAATCGACGGGTAGCATTTGACTCGCAATAGTGGGAGAAAACATCTCTTCGCTATTCTTCGTGTCAATAAATCTCATGAAATACCAACTGGAATCAACAAATGTGTCCATGGTGTCAGTATCTCTTTTCCCCGGACCATGGCACTTAGGGCATGATGTATTGATCCATTCGTCAGCAGTTTCAAGAGGATTGCCGGATTTGCCATCAGCCCAATGGTCTCTTACAGTCGGAAGTTTGACTGGTAATTGATCTACAGGAACAGGAACAGGGCCACATTCTTCGCAGTGTATGATTGGAATGGGAGTTCCCCAATATCTCTGACGACTAATCAACCAATCTCTAAGTCGCCAAGTCTCTGTTGATGACCCCACGCCTTTTGATTTCAGAAACTCAATCATGTAGTCTGTGGCTTCTTGGGTGGTCTTCCCAGAGAGTGTTCCACATTCCGAAGTGAGTTTGCCGTGATAAGGGTATGGGACACTGTAAGTAGTGTCTCCTTCAAGTGGTTCAACCACGAGCCTAATTGGATCAAGTGGACAATTGTACTTCCAAAAGTGGTTGTCTCTTTCATCATGACCAGGTACACCCATAACCGCACCGTCACCATAATCACCCAAAACATAAGGAGCAACATAAATTGGTAAGGGTGCTCTAGAGGCTACGGGTGTTGTATCTTCGGATGAGAGTGGATTCATGGCAAACAAGTCCGGGAGTAGAAACCCGGCTTTGGAGTCCAGTGGAAGTGTTGGCAACTGGAGTATAAACTCTTGAAGCTCTGCATTCGTCTTTGCTAAATCCTGTACAATAGGGTGGTTGGATGCGAGAGCAATATACTGCACTCCATATAATGTGTCTGGCCGAGTTGTAAACACCTCCACATCAGCCAAATGCACTGAGCTACCAGTAGAAAGAACTGAAAACTTGACACGTGCTCCTTCTTTTTTACCAATCCAATGTTTCTGCATTGTCAACACCCGCTCGGGCCATCTGGAATCTTCTCCAAGTATCTTCAGATCTTGCAATAGCTCCTCTCGAAATTCACTTATCTGGAAGAACCATTGTTTCAAGAGTCTTTTTTCAACCTTCGCTCCGGATCTCCAGGAGCAACCGTTATCATCCACCTGCTCATTGGCCAAAACTGTCTTATCTATTGGATCATAGTTCACCAGAGCCTTCGACTGATAAGCGAGTCCCTTTTCGTGGAGGAGAAGAAAGAGGCGTTGGGTATGTTTGTAGAATGACGGATCACAAGTCGCAATTTCCTACGGGGATCAGCGCTTTACTCACGTATGGCTGTGCAGCAAGAACGAACCCGGTCCCAATCCCAAGCACCATTCATTGCTGTCAACTGTGTCTTCATTTTTTGGATATTGCTTTTCGTCCATTCTGCCGGGTGGATTTTTCTTTCAATGGCTGCATTCTCAGCAGGTAAACCAAAAGCATCCCAACCGATTGGATGGGTGACTTGATACCCTCTCATCCGCCAATATCGCGCAAAAACGTCCGAGATGGTGTATACACGGAGGTGGCCAAGATGCAAGTCGCCAGATGGGTATGGAAACATAGGGAGAATGTACTTATTTCCCTTGCTCTTTTGTCCCCGAAGGCTAAGCTCAACCGGATATGTTGAGTTCAAAGGCCATGGCTTTGGCTTAGTATCATTTTGCCATTCTGCCTGCCATTTGGAATCCAGAGCAACTAGATCAAGAGGGGAGATTTCAACTCCTTTGCCTGCATTTGGCTGTTTGTCAAAGTTTGGGGTAGTTGGTACGGCGAGGCTACGACGACATAATGGAGCGTAACGCATGGGGCGCCATACCCTCCAGGATCCTCTGCCAATTAACTGCAGCATTGTGCAGCGTTATCATGGTGTGTTGTTATAAGCAGAATAGCTTCATTGCAGAGGTGGGAGAGAAGAAAAAGGTTCCTTGATATAAGTACAAGTTGAGTATGTACCTGGATCGAGAACATGAGGCTGAACCTTATTTTGGTGCAGGATAAAAAGTGGAATGCCAAGGCTGAACATCCAGATTGACCATCATCAACACCATCTCCAAAATCAAGGCTTCGCTACGAACTCTCACGATTTACGACAGCATACTTTTACGACTACACAAATTGGACCTCACCGCTGATATTAGATTCATTTCCGCTTGGCTAGGATCTGTATCATTATAACTGGTTTATTTCTTCTACTCAAGTCATCACTGGAATTCAATTACCCCTGTCATGGTTGGAACATCTAATTCCAAGATCCAAGCCGCACCTATTGTCTCATCGAGAACGAGATATTGACTAAGATGCCTGCATATAATAGTCTACAACCAAATGCACGCGATTCATTGGAATTAGCTAGCCTAGCATCAAGCTCGCCAGGTCCAAGGACCTCATCTTCTTCCTCAAGGTCTGGTGTAGCATCCTCTCGCAAATTGTCCCTAGAAGAAGATGACCCCCTCGACGACAGGAATCCGGCTGCACTCGGTCGACCATCGGGTCACAACCGAACGTTTTCGATGACCTCTGCCTTCGATTTTGCCTCGAATCTATATCCCCTAACGTCGACAACTGGAAATGGTTATGCGCCAATAGGAGCGCCAATAACACCCACGAATGGATTAACAGGATTGGGAGCTGGCAATTTAGAAAAACACAAGACGTTGACATATATGAATGGGCTATCTTTAATTGTGGGGTTGATAATAGGATCTGGAATCTTCTCTTCCCCAAGCCAGGTCAATCTAAATGCTGGATCGCCTGGAGCGTCTTTAGCAGTATGGGCCATCGCTGGAATACTTGCGTGGACTGGGGCATCTAGTTATGCCGAGCTGGGAGGTGCGATACCGTTGAATGGAGGAGCGCAAGTTTACTTGTCCAAGATATTTGGAGAGATTTATGGGTTTCTTTTCACATGGTGTGCCGTGGTTGTGCTGAAACCAGGTTCGACAGCAATAATATCAATAATAATGGGAGAGTACTTGGTACGAGCTGCTATTGGTGCTGATGCGGAGAACGTTAATACCTGGATCAATAAGGGGGTAGCACTTGTAGGATTATTCGCCGTCACATTGTTGAACTGCATATCCACAAAACTAGGAACGAGAATGGGAGACATGTTCATGTTTTTGAAATTTGTCGCGCTACTCGGAATCACGATTATTGGGGTCGTGGTCGCCCTCACAGGATTTTCGACCACCGGAGAAGCGAATCAGGATTGGAAAACCCATGGCTGGTTCGATGGGACCAGTA
>Ga0247734_1000357_pt1 | contig 40271 bp, 70 predicted proteins | sample UWRJL103311B2_FD_180933 | JGI IMG/M metagenome (GOLD analysis project Ga0247734, IMG submission 180933) | Plant litter microbial communities from Arlington Agricultural Research Station in Wisconsin, United States - UWRJ-L103-311B-2 | ecosystem: Environmental > Terrestrial > Plant litter >...
AGTCTTACCCCAATGGTCAACTACCGATTGATATGTATCACCTGGCTTAGGAAAATACCCTTCTGGCTGCGGATCTTCTTTTTTGCATGAAGATAAACCAAGTGCCAATGCTAAAAATAATGTTGCTGTTTTCATGGATGTAAAATTAAATGGTTTTGTGATACGGTGTATGTAACAAGTTTGTATCATTTCAATATTTAATCACCCTAACTTTAAGGTTTAAAAAGTGGGCGGTATCAACCATATTTTTTGTTCCCTTACTTTTACCATCCCAAAACGCAACAAGCGCATCGGAATACTGTGCCATTTGTAAATTCCTGAATGGCCCTGCTTTTTTACCTAACGTGGCCCAATCAGCAGGGAATACTTTTAAAGCACAATGCCTTTGATTCTTTGCGTACTGTTCACCTAAATAATCAGCCCCATATTTTTCTCCTGTATTTGGATCAATAGTCACTTGCCCACCTGATATTATCTCCACTTCTTCTCCAGCATTAAAAAGTATCTTATCGAGTTTGTCTGCCAACAACATGTAATCTTTAAAGTCTCTGCCTCCCGCTACTATTACTTTCATTTCATTAATCGTTTAATAGCTAAATTCAATATCTCAGGTCTGCCAAATTTTTCACAATACCATTTAACAAAAGGAGTAAATTCTTTTGCAATAATGTATATACCTCCAGCTGATGTGACTTTCTCCTGGTATTTTATTTGATCATCAGACTGACGGTCTTTTCCTATCTTAACTTCTATTTTAACAGACATACCATTTACTGTAGCTGATATGTCTCCAGTCCCCTTAGTTCCGGTTCCTTTCTGCCATTCAATGGATCCAATTTTCTGACTATGCCCTAATACATTTTTAACTATTTTGGTTTTATCTACCATACGCCCCATGTTGTTTATACGTTCAGCTTGCATACCTGTTAAGTTGATGAAAGTAATAATAGCCTTGGTAAGTCCGTTAGCCGTCTTGTCTGTAAACTTAGTTCCAACAATGTAGTTCGCGGGTATAGACGGAGCATCTAGCTCCCTTTTTATCTTCTCCATTTCAGATAAGCATTGTAAAGCTGTCATTTTCTTTGCCATTTTTATCTTAATAAATAATCCGCTAAATCCAGTCCATTTTTCCTGTCTTCTGCTGTAGCTAACTTTTCTATGTGATCAGAAATATTAAACCCAAATTCTGCAGCTTTTATTTTCCACTCTTTATAAGCACCTAAATCAGGGAATAGTGTAACTGATCTATTTTCCAAAACTTTGCATTTGTAATCAGCTAAGCCGCCTTTTTGACCGCAACTAATCCAGATGTACTTATCAATAAAACAGCTCGCTATAATAGCTGTCTTTTCGCTTTCTACAATTGCAACCGGCATTGTTGGCTCTACTGTTAAAAGATGCTCACCAAAAAAGCATTGTTTTAAATTAAAATCCGGATAAGATGGTTTACCAAATATTCGCCTGGAATGTTCCCATGTTGTAGCTGAATCTTTATCCCTGTGCCCATCTTGTTTATATCTCAGGAACTTACCAGACCTGCAAAACCCTTTACTATCTACTTGCCAATAAATACACCAATCGTTTAATATACCTACGTTGTAAAGCCTAAATCTATTTTCTATTTCTGCAGCGTCAAATTTCTGAGATAAGAACTTAACAAGAGCATTGTTTTGATACCCTTGAAGACTAGGTATTACAATTGAAGCATCGATGTAAGAAGTTGGTTTCTCTACTATTTCTCTTTTTTCAAATACCCAATTAGGATCCGGATTTTCTTTATTGTAACCATCATGATAAGGGCTGAGGAAATAAGTGCAGTTATCCTCTCTATCGCAACGGCCGTATTTATCAGGCAAATAATTGCCTTCCTGATCTATGAATCTTACAAATGTCTTTTTATGACACATCGGGCAAATTGATTTTTTCTTTGCTTTTTCTAAGTTGAATCTATGTACCATTATTTGACGGTTTTAAGGTTTAGAACAACAAGTTCGGTATAGGCACCCTTTATATATAAGGGTGCCCCTATACTATACCAAACATTTGAACGTCTGGTATACCCTTTGGTATGGGCATACTGTACCGGTAGAAATGCCTTTAAAGGCCGTTTTTTGGCAATGTTTAGAACAACTAATTTTAGTTGCCTATACCAAAGGTTCAGTATAGGTAGCCCATTCCAATCTTTTAGGTACTTAAAGACGGTTTTTATACCGAAAACGATTTTGGTATAGTTGATTTTAATGTCTTTTATAAAAAAAATATGTGTTTTAATCCCGTTTTCATTTATAAGTGTCTGATTATTAAATTTATAATAGGCCATACTAAAGGTTTTACTTTAATTGATAAAATGTTTTATTGCTCTTTTTTTCTGACTTCTCTAAATATCCGTTTTGGGTATACCAGGATATAAAAGTCTTGATTTTAACAACGCCCATAGTTGTTCCATACCCTGCAAATGCTGCAGCTAAATCATTCTGCAGATCAGAATAACTCATTTGTTCAATTCCTTTAAAAGTTATCTGCAATATTTCGTTATGTGTTTCCTTAGCTATGTCAACAGGTGTTGTTTTCCGGCTGTTACTTTCTCCAGAATCTATACGAGGCTTCACGGTAACTAAAATTGGGATACCATATGAATCTCGGTCAAAGGCAAATACTTCAAATGGCTTCCCGCGGGTAAACTCTGGCTCGCATACGGTATAGTTATCTTCGCTTTTAGACACTTTTATAACTGTCTCTGCCTTATTTACAAGTTCACTACCTAAGTGACCTCTTGCGTGATCAGATCCTTTGTTCTGATGAATAATAGAGAGTACATGACAATCGTAAACATCAGCCCAACGCATGAGGTCGCCAGTAATATTTGTGGCTTCTTCAGGGCTATTTATGTCAAACACCAAATCTCTTATTCCATCTAAAATGACTATATCCGGCTTATAAGATAATAATAGATGTTCAACTATCTTAATCCTCACTGTTGGATTATAGATTTTTAGGTCATAGAAGTTTAAGTATGGTGATTTAGGTGTTCCGGCGATAGACAAAACCCAATATTGGGTACGGGATCCATAATACAAACCCTGCTCTGTGTCAATCCATAATACATTTAACTGGTTATTTATTGTTTGTGCTGTAATCCATGCCGTTACGGTTGTTTTACCGACTTTAGCTGGCCCTTTCAATACAGACAAAGATTTTTTAGTAAATAAAGGGATACCGTTTAAAGCAAATATCAATTCCGGTTCAGGAATAATTACGCCTTGTGGTATATGTGATTCTTCTGCTAACTCAGCTATTGTTTTAGTGGGTTCAGGCGCATCATTACTGATCTGGCTAGCTAAGTTTAATGCTATATTATTTTCATTCATAATTAGCATTTATTTGATTTTTCGTAGTTACATTTTTTGCATAATACTTGCAGGTTGTCTACTTCTGTCAATCCGCCTTTAGACCAGGGAAATATATGATCTATCTGTAAATGGTATTCACGTCCGCACTCATTACATTTGTCATCATAACGATCCAAAACTATTTTTTTTAGTTTAGGAGATATGCTTCTGTAAAATTTTTCAGGATACTTAAATCCATAAAAACGATATCTCATGCACTTTTCTCCTTGGTGAAAATAAATACCTTCGCATTTAACGACGTTATGATCAATCAAGTCCATCAAAGTCTCATGCTTTATTTTCCGGTCATCATACAATATAAGCCCTGTTTTAGCCATAAAATGTATGTAAATACTATAAACTGATGGTGGTATAAATTCATTCGAATCATCAAACTCCTGTTTGACTCTTTCTAATATTTGTTCGCTTTGTTCCAGCATGTTGTCAATTTGTAAAAAGTTAATAGCCTAAAAATTATTTCTTTGTTGATTTATCCACAAAAGACTTACCAAGGAACGTTACCTGTCTGATCTTGCCCTCTTTTATCCAGTTATAAACCGATTGCCGACTTACGCACTCTTGTTTAGCATAATTTTCAACTGTCACCAAATTAATTGGGTTTATTTTTTCTTTTTCCATATACAAATATACATTATGTTTTACACTTTGTCAAGTTACCTTTTCCAAAAATAAAAGGGGAATTTCACCCCTTAAATTTAAACCTTAACTGTGCCTTAGTTGGATGGTGAGTGTACGTTTTGCATTTAGCAATTAGATCACTATAGGCAATTCCTGTCATTTCTGAGCATACTCTTATTGAATTAAACTCTGCAACTTTTACACCTTTACGATTAAACACTTCAATTGGAAAATCTCCTTTATATTCTTTACAATAAGGGTCTTTATCTATCATGACCTGCACTCGTAGCCCCAACCTTCCCATTCTGTATTTGCAGATAAAAGTGCCGTCAGGCAATTCTCTATAATCTTTGTTGTCATAAAAAAGATTACCTTTTTTACCGTCGTAGTACTTATCAAAAACTTCTGACATTGATTCGTATGATCTTAAATATGAATAGTCTGCCGCGTATTGATATAATTTTAATTTTAGCCTTCCCATTAAATTATTCCAAACTTCCTCCTTAAAGCGTTAATATCATACCCAGGTTTAGCCCATACCTCGGTCTTAGCGTTTAACCTGACCTTGACCTTTCCATCTTCATTCGATTTAATGACGATCACATCCGGCTGTTTGGCGTGATCTAATTTTACCGGCTTAATCACTTTTTCGCTGATCCTGTTTGCTGGTCTTGCTTTGAGTATTTTTTCCATTGGTTTAGTTTTATGTTCTTTGCTTCGTTTTTTTACTGGTACTTGCCTTACTTTTCCTTGCATAGCCAATTTCTTTTCGTATGATTTACGTGACCTTTCGTTAGCATTGAATCTCCTTTGTTCATCTGTTAGAGGTACTCTTTTGATCCTCAACAATCTTGCTTCATCCCTTTTACGTTTGGCATAAACACGCATACGCTCTTTGTCTCTTTCACTTAAAGGCTTCATTATAGGTTTAATGCCAAGCGACCTCAATTCTGCTATTCTTTTTTGCTTTGCATCATTTGATCTTTTCTGGTTTGCTAATTGTCGCTGGTGAACATCATTATTAGCTAATTTATTACGTAGTTTGTTTTCTCGTGCTAACCTTTGAGTGCGTTGTCTTTCTTCTAGGGATTTCATAACTTCATTTCTAACTGTCCAAAATTAAAACCTTGCCTGCCTCTCATATCGTAATACTCGTCATTGCCTAGTGATATGCGTAATGCTTCCTCTCGCCATTCGATCATCTCATCGGCATTGAGCATTAGCATCCATTCTTCATACTGGCTCATACCTTTAGTTTTACGACGAATGCGTTAAAATTAAATGCTATATAAGTCCCTTGAGTGATAGACAGACGATGTAACCTAAAATCATCCTTTTGAAGGAACGATATATATGTTTCGCTTATATCGCCTATGCCGCTACCATCTCTATTGATTTGACCAATAAATTTAAGTTCGTGACCTTTCTTTTTCATACTTCTTTTAATTTTTCAACTCCATCCATAAATTCTCTAATCTGATCAGCAGACTTTTCAGAAAAATAATCAACCAATCTATGAAACTGCAGCACATAATCGTATGTCATCGCTTCGTAGTCTTTAACCTTGAATTGATATGCCAAATCTTTTTGAATCGTTTCTGAGGCTTCTTTGATGCGTCTAACGTGATTATTTGTGTTGGGGTTCTTAAACTTGGTGTCAACTATGCGTTTTTGGTACTCTACATCAATAGCTTTTGCTAGCAAACCTATTACATGTGCCGATTTAAGTATTTCAAATACTGTTTCGGGTGTTGGGGCTGTCTTGATCATAATAGTGATTTGATATGCGCCACCCGTTTCTGAAATTGACGATCTGTTTTATACAGTGCTTCGTATGTTTGGATTGAAAAGATAACCGTTGAATGGTCTCTACCCCCAAACATTCCTCCAATCTTCTTTAGACTTAAGGCAGGATTGTTATACCGTATAAACGCCATTGCAATTTGACGACCTTCTACTAAAGGCCTTTTCCTGGATGATCCGGTAAGCGTTTCAATCGACACGCCCAAATCAATACATATAGCCTCTATAATGTTTGATGGTGATGCAGGCTTAATCCCTTTTTTCATTAGCATTTTATTCTTGTCGGATAAACCGGCATAAATGTAAGGACTAACCATTAAACGCCCTCCCTTCTACTATTGAGTCGTGCAGTTCCTCCCAGTAATCCATACCAGGTTCATTATTCCAATTGACTGCTAAAAATATAGCATCATATGCTGTTTCTACTTTCATATCAAGCATAGTTATAAATGCCGCATTGATTGCATTCGTACGGTGTGGTTCCGGTAGTTCTGATAGGTGTTGTTTGATTGTTAGCATGATTGTGAGATTAAAAATTCAACTGACTGTTTTGCTATGGCTTCGGCTATTCCTTTGTATGTTTTACTTCTTAGTTCTGCTCTGTTTTTACTAGGTGGTAATAAGTGTAACGCTTGAACTCTACCTTCTACTATCTTTGTAGATTTAACATTTGGAAACCCTTTATTCCATAAGCACGTAGCTTTTGTTTCTCCATGTCCAAACATCCAGGGTTGCAATACCTGATCTGGCTTTCTGAAACGGCTACTCATGACGCATATTGGATTTTCTATTCTAATGTATGGTATGTCACAATTATAAAGATTCATAAAGAACTTAATAGCCTTCTCTCTGGCCTCTCTACGCCGGGCCCCAACTAATGTACCTGATTTTCTTTCTGGCTGATCTTTATACCATTTGTTGGCTGAAACAGTAAGATACGTACAATCAGGGTGAAACACAGCGGCGTTCCATTCTGGTATAATTACTTTACTTCCATCCTGAGTTTCAATATAAATGCTTCCAATTGCTTCAAACACATCCCCTTGTATATGCCATTCTGGATGCCCACCGCTGCAAGGCTTAAGATCACAACTAAATGCGTTAACGCCTAACCTTCTAAGTTCAATAGTGATAGCCTGGCTTTCTTCGCAACCCACTAAGAAGTATATGTCTTCTGGTCTTTCCATTACGCTGTCCTCCTTACTGTTAGTTGTCCCTTAGTTAATTTACTTTGCCATTCACCCTTGCCGTTGCGTTTCAAACGTGTTTTTGTCGTGATAAAGCTGTCGTAGTTGAAATGAGACTTATCAGCCATTTCTCCTACTTTCATTTTTAAAAGTTCTTCTGTCATTTCGTTAATATTTTTCACCCAAAAACCCCGCAACTTTCGAGTCGGGGCGGTTTGTAGGGAGGTCGCTTATTTAGCGTCTTTTAAATTAACCTCCGTTGGGAAAGCTATTTTATTTTCTTTTATATGGGTATCGGTAATATCCGTTTTTGTCCCGTCAGCATTTAATTGAAATGCTATTTCAAATTTTAATAAAGGTTCCATTTTATTATTTAAAAAGTACATAATATATTAACTCAAATCTATAAAAACCCAAATCTTCAGATTTATCCAGTAGTATATTGAATGCTCTATATACCCTGTTCATTCTAAAACGATTGTAAATTTTCAAACCATCCTGGCCAAGCATTTTTTATTATTTCTCTGTTTTCGTAGTCGGCTATCAAAAATGCGCCAAATATTTTTACCGTGAAATTGTTAAGATTTTTTACTTCAGAATCGTACCACTGATCAAATAAGCATTTTTTCATAATCGTAAACCGTTTGTTTGTTTCGGTATTCAAATATACTAATAGCAAAACAAACAACCAAATTAAATCGTATTTATTTTTGTAACAAAATAATAGACACAAAAAAACCGGCTCATGACTTCCGGTTAATTAGTAGGTAGAATATGTTTAATTTAAATGTAATCCCAATCCTATCAAGCCGGATGGGTTAGGCTTTAATGCGTTAATAAATTGTATATATATTCTCTGCACATATAAGATCTTTGTTCTATTAATTTCTGAGCAGGCTTGTCGACGTCAAAGTAAAAAGGTTTAATCCTATCATCTTCTGGTATTTCAATGAAGGTTTCCAGAGTGGAGCCAGGAAACAAAGCGGACTTAGCTAGTTCAAATTCAGGCTTAGTAAACACCATTCTTTCTGCAATTTTGTACTTTTCATTATCTCCACTAATCCATCTAACGGCGTCTTCAACAGCTTCAAAACTTGAATTTATTAAAGTATAACACAAGCATAACTTATCTGCATCCCAAAGTGTTGAATAGTTTTGTAATTGCCACCAATATTTAGGATCTGGTATTTCAGTTTCAAACATCGGAAAAGTGTCGAGAGACCAACTGCATTTATTGTCATAAACAATACTATTGTGGTTTAAGTCACATTCTCCCTCCGAAAATTCATTACGTCTGCGCTCTGTATTCTTATAAACCATACCTAACTTTAACTGAACGGCCATTAAGGTAAATGCGTCTTCTTCTCCCTCATTACCTTTGTTTACATATTTATTTTTAAGTTGCTCACGTCTGCCATAAAGTGTTTGTTTAAGCCATTTTTTGCAATGCGTTTTTGCGCCTTCAGTCAATTCCGGGTTATCTCTTTTATGAATCAAATCTTTTAAATCAGCCTCTTGCAACAAACTAAGAGGTTTAGCTTTACTGACTAGTCCAGCATATACATTTTCAAAATAAAGTTTTTGCCTTTCTTCCAGTTGTTTAAGTTTAGATTCTTGGGCTACAGTCAACCCAACTGACCCCCCGCAAATTTCAATAGTTGCACTACCCCTAATACGGAATGAATCCGCTATTTCTCTGGCTGTAGACTGTTCCATTTTTCTTCAAATTGACTGGTTATAGATTCTGTTAAATGTGAACGGAGCGATTCTAGCACCTCTAAGCTATCAGATTTATCAATCAAGGTTAACATTCGTATTTCTTCTTTACTACGAACTACCTCCGCTAATTTAGCGTCCATTTGGAAGGCTAGTACATCCTTCCGGTTTAAGTTAGCTCCAAAGATATCACCTAACATGTCAGCGGCATCTTTTAGCGCAACTGTTTTCGCAAGCGGGAAAGCCATACTTAAAGCGCCGTTGTTAATGTTAGCTAAATCTGCAGGAGAAGTGCCTTTAGCTGTTTGCAATTGAACTGCGCCTATGCCGTCTTGACATTCCATTTCTCCTGTTACCAAATCTTGATACCAGAGCCTTACCACAACATAAACACCATTAAAAGAAGTTCCCTCCCTAAGAATTTCAATTCTGTATTTTTTAAATATCTTTTTTAGCATAAACTCTACCTTTTCAATAGGCAAGTATTTATATCCTTTAATATAAGGATGTTCTTTAACCCACGATTTAGGGGGCGACTGATTAAGGTAGTGCGATACCATGTCTTGCTTAAGTGCAATTTCTGGGTTTGCATATAATTCCTGCATTGACGGCACTTTTGATTCTGATATTGTTAAATCTGTAGTTTCTTTCATTTATATAAATATTTAACTATTAAAAATACTCCGATAATACCCATTGTTATGGTTATCCGTAAAAACCAAGTGTATTTAAGCATGATCTTTGATGTGTTTTTCTAGCCATCCAATCAATTCATCTAGCCTGTCGTAGGTGTAGATTGAATAGTTGTACTCATAATACTCAGGCTTTATCTTAAATATAGATATGGCTTGTGCTGATGGATGATAATCAAAGTTAGCCCCTTCAATTTGTAATGCCAATTCCAGGCATTTTGAGATTTTTTGTTGAGTAGTCATTATTTCGAAAGTTTAGAACGTAAAGCCATAGCGTTAAATTTAATCGTCTCAGCCATTAAAGCTGGTGATAACTTATACATCGTGCCTTTAAAGCTGATGTTTTTATGTAGTTGTTTTTGGTAAGGTGTCATGTTATTCAGCGTTTAAAGCGTAAATTAATGCGTCGGCTTGATTTACTGCCCACCTGGCTATTTCTTCATGCGGCATTCCGCTATTACCTACGTGATCAGCCCCAGCATAAGCCTGCATAGCGGACATTGCAAATTGTTCACGTTTGGTTAACCCAAAGCCCCGTATGGCATAACCGTTATTGTCATACTCTGTAGTCGGGTAAGCAGGTTCATTCCCGTTTGTTTTCATAATCCTAATGTCGTTTGATTGTTGCGACAGGACAAATATAGTTATACTTTTCATATTGTCAATAGTTAAATGATATTATTTCATAATTATTTTCATTGCTATTGCAATATCGGATTATTTGATTACATTTGTTGCCATGGAGACAGAAAAACCAAAATATAGAAAGTTTGTACTAAGGATTAGTAACGAGCTAAAAGAGAAAGCAGAAGTTAAAGCAAAAGAAGATAATAGGTCTTTAAATAGCTATATACTTAGCCTTATATCTGCAGATCAAAAGGGATTTATAGTTAAAGGAAGTGATTTAATAAATGTAATTAAAAGATCAGTAAACCCAAGATCATGACAAAAATACCAACAAAAGAAAATCCTATACCTTATAAATTTCCGTTTAGGGTTGGTCGTAAAAAATCAATAGCTATACTTGATGCTGATTCTTGTGAGATAGTTATATTTCCTCGTGGTAGTGAAGAAATAGCCAGAATTACATGTATGCTTTGGAATAATTGGCATAAAGAATTAATAGAAGCATGTTCTTTTTCAGAACAACGCACTTATCAAAAAGTATCTTATATAAAAGAAAAAAAAATAATATGACCCCACTAGACTACACGTTTATTGCCTTTAAAGTATTGGTAATAGCAGTAATTGTATATTTTTTAATTTGCTCACGAGGCGTAAAACCGGAATAAAATGAATGCACAAGAAGCAAGACGTACGGCTAGTAAAATGCATAACAAAGCTGAAGAAATAATCCTTAAAATAAGAGAGGAAGCGATTAAAGGCAGATTTGAAACTTATTGGTATGAACAAATATCTGACTTTGATAGGTCTTCATTAACAAATTTAGGTTATACTGTAGGTCAAGAGCAATCTGACGGAAGAAACGGAATATTAACAAAAATAAGCTGGTAAACTATGAACCTCCTAGCCAAACTAACCCCGCCAATATCCCTGCTAACAGTTGTTGCGGGTGTAATTTATTTGATTAATCATTTAGGAATATGAAAGATTTAATAGAATATTGCATTACATTAATATTTCAATTGGTATACTTAGCGTTTGCTATATTCACTGCAATAGTAGGCAAGCATATAAACGGATCTGTATTTTGGGCAATAATAGACTTCTTTTTCGCTCCCTTTGTTTGGGTCAAGTGGATGCTGTGTGAACAAGTAAGTTTATCAATAATTAACCATTCGTTTGACTTTTTCTTTAAATAGAGATATGGAAAATCAAGAAATATGGAAGAAACAGGTTTTTGAACTTAATACTAAGCTGTTTTGGGAGAGAAGAAGGTACGATAAGCTATACGCCTCTATACAATTTCAATTAAACAAAGCCATTGACCTAACCCTAAAAATGCACGATAATTGCATTGAAGAAGGTCATATTATGGCTACCAAAGCAAAGATTTTAGAACAACTAACCAAATTAAAATGAAAAAACACCCGATTGTTATGGCGATAGACAGGTATGTTGTCGCCTTGTTGACCGCTACGGCTTGCGTTATGGTTATGGAAGCATGCATGCCTACTGAAAGGGCTAAACCGCTATCATATACTGTTGCCAGGATTCCGAGTGATAACCTTCAGGATAGTTTGCAACATGCCGCAATGGAGGCTGATAGAAAGGCAAGTATTGATAGGTTTAAGGAGCAAAGGAGGGTTAAGCCGTGATTAGAAAAATCAAAACAGAAAAGTTCGAAGGGCTGGCAGTGCTCGTACCCGATGTAAAAATGTTTTTTAAAATCCATAACGAATACTTGGTAATGGGTGTGTCTAGCGAAGATGTGGGTGGCAAAATAAAGAAAATACAAAGAGGTGACAATAGAGGTTTTATTAGGTCAGAATTAATATATGGATGTGAAATATTGGGGAAAGTAGAGGAATTGACAGAGGATCAATGTGCGGATATTGTTGAGCTTGGAGAAGCAGGTAGCTTTTATGGATATAATTTTACTGTTTATAAAAATTACAAGAATTCAGAAGATAAAGGAGATTGGTTTTTTAAATCTACAATATCATTCGCCTCCCTCATGCAATCAATGGAATGTTATTCGGTAAATCCATACGGGGAAAGACCAAAGGCTGATATATTCATTGATAATACTATACGCTGGAAGATATGGGACTACGCACAGAAAAAAGTCGGCACGTGGTTAATACTTAAAAAGGTATAACTATCTCACCCACTTCAACCAAGCCAGAACTCCCAAAATAAGAAATCCAAATCCACCAAGTACGTAAAGTCCATTTCTCGACGAGGTGGACTTTTTACTTTTATATACAGTCAGCGTATTCGTCACTACCTTGTTTTTAATCTTCCACTTTTCTACATCATGCGTAATCGTGTTGGTTACAGTTTTCTTAATGGTAATCTGCGTATTGGTATAATCACCTGTTTTAGTAGATTTAACGACCTTAGTAGGTTTTCCTGTAACTTTATCTAGGTATGTAGTTTCGCTTATCTCAGTCGTCTTATTTGTGGTCGTATTTGTGCTTAAGGCCTTATCCTGGGTAGTGATAGCAGATGACTTATCAGACTGACCTTCATTTGATGATTCGTTAAGTGTACTGTTCTCTGTACGTATCTTTTCAGATTCAACCTTCCTAGTTCCGCAACTAATTATAAACATAGCAATGCAAGCGTATAGCAGTATTCTAATTGATAGGTTTTTCATTTTGAGTTATGTTTATGTCGCCTGTATTGGTCGTTGCTGGAGGATTAGAAGTAAGTTTGGCAATCGTGTCATCCTTAGACGAGCTGCTTTTAGATCCGCCAAAGTAAAACGTAGCAGTAAGCAGTGCAATATCCAATATCCGGTTATTTATCCCTTCTGTAAGCCCTCCAAATTTAAGCAATGCACCAACACCTATAATAACTATAAAAGCCAAAATAGCTTGTGTTTTGGTTGCGTGAATGAAGTCTAGGAGTTTCATACTAAATATTTAGAACTAACCCACCCTATCAGCTTACTTTTGCATACAAATACATTACTCCATCCATCCGATTCCGACAATACATTCACCTTTGTACCCTTTGGTAGCGTAGAAAGTAATTTACCTGTAGCTTTTCCGGTTTCCCGTATATTTAAATCAGAGGTAGTATGTTTAGTAGTCACTAAGTTAACTTTAGGCTGAACATTAAACACCTGTTTACGCAGCCATTCCATAGGAAACTGTTTGCCTGGATCTGTTTTTCTACCAGGTGCTATATCTGAATGTCCTAATATTTCTTTAATGGGGTATACCTCAACAATAGCTTTACAGGCCAACACCAACGCGTCCAACTGAACTTGTGGATATTCTTGTGTACCTGTATTTTGACATTCAATACCAATAGAATGTGAATTTAGCCCTATAATCCCTTTCCATTCAGATTTGCCAGCATGCCAAGCAACTTTATTAAAAGGCACCAATTGAAAGAATATTCCGGCACCTCTATCTAAATGCAAATGTGCTGACACTTTAGACTGAGGACTAAGCATCCACGATATTGCACCATCAGCGTTACTAGAAGCTGTGTAATGAATAATTATATATTCCGGATTAAGAACGCCTCCTATGTTTGGTGACTGTCTGAACGGTACTGGTTTACCGTCATTATCTAATAGTCTGTTATTTGCTATTTTCATAATATAAAGTTACAAATTATTTGAAACAAAAAAGCCACCCTGAGCGCGCTGATCTCAGGGAAGCGGGGTGGCTATATTTAATCTGACGGAATTTAACTTGTAAAAGTGCTAAATGAATTCTGATATTGATTTTAATTCATATTTTATAGCCTTATGGAGTTTTCTGTAGTCTATTCCCAATTTTTCAGACCACTGTTTCATAGTTAATCTGACACCGTTGTGTTCCAATATTACGTTAGATTTCCTATTGTTATTTTGTTCCTTACTATTTGACCATTTACAATTGCCGGGTTCATAATTGCCAAAAACATTTATCCTATCAATACTATGATTAGGCGTTGGCGCTCTGCCTATGTCACTTAAGAAATCTTCATATGAATTTAACCATCTGTCGCATACAGTGATGCCTTTCCCTCCATAATCTTTGTAACTAATATTGTTAGGATTATAACAGCGTTGTTTTATGGAGAACCAAAGTTTGTTTTCTTTTGTTTTATTAGCCTCCCCGTGTCTTTTGTTTATGCTGCCAACTTTTTCCTTTTGATAACACCCACAGCTCTTAGTTGTTCCTATAGCCCCAGACGCTAATTTAATTTCGTTCCCACATTCACATTTACAAAGCCAAAAAATAACTTTCTTTTTCCCCGAATAAAACGAACCTATCTCGTTTATTACCGTAAGTCTACCTGAATTAAATCCTGTTTTGTCTATTTTATTTGTTAATCCCATAACTCAAAGATACACATATAACCAGAACAATATTTAATTAATTATGAAGTCTATCAAAAAACCATTTATAGGTCTTTAAAATCGCAAGCCAAAGCACTATATTTATAAATATACTAGCTTCAGGTCTGATGAACATTTTATTTTGCCTAAACGGTTCAATTAATAGCAATATCATAGGTATTAAAGCTATGATAAGCAACATAACCCAATGATATACTTTATTATCTCGTAGCCAACAGCGATACTCATAATGGCCTCTAAACCATGCGTTGATAGTAAGGAAATATATTCCCCTGCCTTTGTATTGCGCTCTTGCGACAAACCTAGTGGCTAAGTAAACAATGCCGATCATAAGGCAAATTAATATAAATCCGGCTAGCTGTGCTAAGTTCATGGTTTTTCCTCCTGTTTTTCATTAGCAAGAAACGTGCTTAGTTTTAATCTTAACCACTGTTTGATACCGCTTTTACCTACTTCTTCAAATTGACTAACTAAAAATGTCGCGAAGAGTGAATTGACGAATAAATATATCTCAAAACCTTTTTTAGCGTCAATGAAGAAATAATTCCACACCAGAACCGAAAAGAAAGTCCACGAAATAGTACATATGGACTGATATAGTAAGGCCGCTCCTGTCAGCCTGTGTTTATTGTGTTCCATTCCTACCCTAAGCACGAACGCCAATCCGACACAAAGCGAATACCATACGATAGTTAAGGGATTACCAAGCGCGAAAGGTAACGCGATGATGTTAATTACAAGAAATTCATAACCCGCTCTAGCTATTGTATTCACGATGTTCATTTAAATTTGTCCTTATTATACGCAATATGTCCCAATAAGACCACGATACTAACAGCTATAATGTACGCAAACACATTTGTATTATATATAGCAAAATCCTTGCCTCTAAACATGCACACAAACGTATATGCCGAATCAGCTATTGCAATCCAAGCAATGAATTTAAACAACAAGCGTTCGTGTTCCAATATTGATTTGCGGGTAGACAGCGTATAGCATAAAAAAGCTACCATTAAAGCCTGTGCCTGCAAATAAATATCATTCCAATAGCCCCCGAAATCAAACGCGAAATACAGGAATAGAGCCGTAATATATAGAACACAAACGCCTGCTTTCATTTAAGGTTTTTTAGGGTCTTCTGGATGTGTGCCGCCATCATCTGGCAAGTCTACTGGTTTAGGATCTGGCATAATGCTATATAATTAAGTGTAACGTAAAGATAGCAATTATTGTAACATTATAGATACCTGTATAAAAATTCGAGATCGTGTGTTTATATTTGGTGTATGGAAATGACAACGGAAAATAAAGCAAAGTTTTTTGCACAGTATTGGGGAAAAAGCTTCATTAATGGGATTAATGGTGAATCAGTACTTTCGTTTATTGATATAAATGATATATCCTTAGGAAGGATAACAGGGAAATTAATGTTAAAACCACTTTCATCTATCAGCGATGAAGATGCTGATGAATACCTCAGGTTAACAGGAATCCAAGAATTTCATAGGACGATATATTTAGATTCATGTAAGAAGCTATTGCAGGATGATTATGACGATATATTCAGAACTGATTTTCTTCGCTCAAAAGGCTATGCATTGCCTTGGATGGGTTTATCAGTAGATCAAATGGTAGAAGCGGGTTGGATTAAATTACAGGAGGCATAGATAATGGAGATTTACAAAATATACTGTAGTGATGAAATGAGCAAGAGCGGAATAACCGAGCTGAACGTTTTAGGCTATTGCAAGGAATCAATCATTAAGTGGTGGAATGAATCGGGTAGAAACAGGATATTGCCGATTAAGTCAATTAAGGCCGTAGGAGGTAATATTAATGAGTGGGAGTCTTATGATTAAGCTGCAATTCAAAGAGCCCCTAAACGGCTTCAAATCTATGGTATGCAAAGGTATATCATCAGATCCTATGAATGAGCGTATGTTCATCATTCAGTTCGCTAACAATGAAGTGTTGTCTGTTAAAGTGACCAATATTAAACACATATCTAATTATGAAAAATAGAAACATCATCTTTGCTTGGATATTCGTTGTATCCTTAGCATACGGTTGTCATAAAGCACTTGACAAAGCGCAAGAATGGAGTGATAACCAGCCTACATCAACAAGTGCATCGGGTTATAGCTCAGTTGGATACCCTTATCATCCTAAGCCATGAAAAAATACCTAATCACCGCAATGGCTAATAATGTAGTGTTCGAACAGACGCTTTATGCCAAATCAGAGGAAGATGTTCACGCCCGTATAGGTGAAAACTTAATGCTATTAAACGTAAAAAGCCATCCGGTTAAAGATGGCTTAATTAAACGTTTATTTCTTAGTGTCGTTTTATAAACTCGGTATCCATCCTGCCTAACATTTCGTAAGTTTTAGGTGTAGGGTGTATAGTGTCTCTTAACCTAACGGTATAGTTATATATGCCAATGCCACTATCTTGAAATTTATCCAAAACAGGCACTGAATACATTTCGCATATCTCTTTAATGGCATTGGCAAATAACTTTCTACCATTAAATACATCTACATCAGACGTAGTCCCACCCGGGCCTTCAACTGTGCCGTTATTACCGTATAATGGGGTTGAGACCAATATAGGAATGTTTGGATTGTTAGCGACTAACGAGTAAATCAATTCTTTATAGGCCCCGTAAAACGTTGTATGACCGGGATCGAAAATAGTTCCTAATGGCACCTCGTACCCAAAGTCGTTTGTGCCTCCGTTCAAGTAAATCAAGTCAGGATTACTAGCGTTAATCAGCGCAACTCGCTCTAAGGTAGAAACGCCACCGCCTGGATTAGAACCGTACCCCGGGGTTATAGTTGAGCCGGCAACAGCTAAATTTGTACTAATGATGCCTAGTGTATCTATAACTACCTGTTGGGATTGATCTTCTGCAAAGATACTGTCACCGCACCATGTCACCCGCTTGCCTTCCCAAAACGAATCGGATGAAGAAGACGTAAGACCTTCATAAATCGCATAAGGCAAAACGTCAAAATCTTCGTTTATCTCTACAAAGCCTCCGAATACATATTTTTTACCAGCAACAGCCCCTAATACGAAAAAGTTATGCCCATAGTAAACTGCGACGCCTATTGATGATAATGGCGTAATTACTATTTTAATGAAACTAAAACTGCCGTTAACGGCCTTGGTTGAAATATTGAGTTGACCTGTAGTTCTCTGAAAGTTAATGGTCTGCATTTCGCCCTTACTGATATTTATCGTTTGTGGGCTACCTAAATCATTCATGGATATACCATAGAACGTTAAGCCGAAATTAATACCTCCAGATTCTATCAACGCGGTGTTAACCCAAAAACCAACAGAGCTTTTTTTGCTGTAGTTTATAGTACCTAATGCATTGGTATAAAACTGCTGATTGCCCCCTGATGATGGAGTATAAGCTAGGCTATCTGGGTAATTGGAAACAGTTTCATTTGGCAATAACTGCAACACTCCAGATGTACTGCCTACGCCTAACAACGTAGTGTTCATGTGTTGTAGCTTATTGGGCAACGTAGTGCCCGATATAGTTTTATATATTTCTGGTTTCCCTAACGATATCCCAACTGTCAACACCCATGCGCCACTGACATATGACCATAAATTCAGTTCACTAGTTGCCGTTTGCCCGCTAAAAGTGCCATCACTTGTTAAAGTATAGTAATTACCAGGAACAGCTAGCGTAGGTAACGTATTGCCGGTAGTTTGCAAATATCCGCTAGAGCCAATTGACGAAAGATATGGCGCTAAAAATGCTGTCAATTCTGACATGGTAAACTTACCAGAAAACCCATTCGGACTTGCGCCCTCTAAAAAAGACGTAATAGCCAAGGTAAGGTCTGGCAGTTCAGGTATAGTTATCGTTTCAAATTCAGGCATTTTTTATTTCGATTAAATTGTTGTTTCCGTCTTGTCTTATTTCGTCACCATATGGCGTTGTTGCTCTTAATAGCTTGATTACATCGCCCGTTAGGGTCGTCGGCCTACCAATCCCCACAAATGAAGCGGTAAAGGTATAAAGGCTGTTCATTTGCGCTGTCTCTCTGTACGACCCAATCCTACACCATATTTCGCGGACAATAGTCATGTCGGCATCTGCTTGCATAATCCAAAATTCGCGCTTGTCATAGAACAGTTCGGCTAGTTCTTGAAAGTTAGCCTTTATCAGCTTCTCCGCCATTCTTAACCCTATTGCCTGCCCGTCCATATCAAAATTGGTAGATATATACCCTGTAGTGCTTTGATCATATCCTCCGTCCATTTTATTATGCAGGGATATACCTTCAGCATCGCCACCCCAATTGTTGGATGTGCCACAAGCAACCGGCCGGTAATCAGCACCATGCCCCGCTGAACGAGGGGTATCTGTATCAATTAAGATCACGTAAGAATCGCCTGTGATTGCCATAGTTCAAATATAATCAATTTATCTTATCCTAAACCAACCGTTTGCATTTAACGAATACACCCACGTTACATATCCTCCGGCAAGTAGTGTAGCTAGGGAAGTAATCAATGTGCCGCCTGTCAAAGTAAACAGCGTAATGCCATTCTTTGTAGCAAATGTTACGATTTGACCGTTAACAGGCGTAGTAGGTAATGTAAAAGACAAAACAGCTACTAGAGCGGTTGCATTGTGTAGGACTATTAAATCCTGTTGTGTGTTATTAGCTACAATAGTTCCCGAGGTAGCGGTAGCATATTGAATTACGTTCATAGGTTTTACATTTGTGCTATAATGATCCAATTTGCCCCTGTACTTTGTAGGCCAAACAATGAATATTGCGTGTTAATTACTTTAGTTAAAGTCCCATCTATCAACTGACTACTAGTTGTGTTTATTGTTACCGTGCCCGTACCGCTGTTCTTGATGCGGATAATCCTGCCCGTTATGCCTATCGCTGTAGGTAATGTTAAAGTTGGTGAATTTGCCGTAACGTTTACAGTATTATCAGTTGCTATAAGGGCATAGTTCGCATTTACCTCTCTGTAATTTGGGTTAATCAGCGTTATAGCGTCCATCACAAACTTAGTGCTTGCAATTTGTTGCGTGCTTGTACCTGCCGCTGCGTTAGGTACCGACCAGATACCCGTAATTGTAAATGCTAATCCCCGAACATAAGCCCACCAATTGGCTAGTGTAGATGGCGAAACATACTTATTCGCTACCGTGCCGGCCTGAGTTTCTACATTCGTAGCGGCAGTAGGCACATCTGTTATTTTCGCATAACCGGATAAGTCAACATAAGAACTCCCTGGCTGATCACCTACGCCTTGCGGGCTACCTACTGATATACCGTTTTTATCCGTTTCAGTGCCATAATCTAATTTTTGTACCTCTATATAGCTAGGATCATCGATTAATGCCTCAGCCCACCGTAAAGTATGTACATCAGTCCTGAGATTAAATGTGCCGGACATAAATATGAACGAACCGGGATTTAAGTCAATTGTAATTAGGCTATTCGGATTGATATCTCCATAACCTATAAAATCACCTTCGAATATTTTGTATGGCCTTGCGTGTAATCGCAATTGACTGTTGGCAATAGTATGCAGTAAGCTTACCGATTCAGTTATTCCGGCTCTAGTCCATGTCGCTGTCGGTAATCCGTTAACGAGTATTGGTGATAATCTTTGCGTACTGTCATCATCACTATTCAATATCAATATCGGATCTGGCTGAAACGTTTGGTTGCTCGTTTGCGTTTGCTTATTGTAAGAACCAATTGCAGCCTTTGAAGCACCGTCTGTATTTGCCGATACCGTAACATTGTTCACGTAAGTTTCGTAATGCGTACCATCAGCACGTCCCGCAACTAAGAAAGCAACAGTTATTTTAAAATCATTTGCTTGCGCGCCTAGATTAAAGTTTACCGTAGCTTGGTTTATCGTTACATCTCTTGCGCTGTCGTATCTAACGGTATAAGTTCCGTATGCTGTTTGCCAGCCCCCGTTCGTGTAGTACTTGCCTGCATCATCCTGAACTATAACCGAAAAGTAGATAGGTGACATTACGGGCACAACGTCATAGCGCAATAGCAAATCCATCGATACACTTGCGATTTGATTTGCGCGTATCTGAACTTCATTCGCGTTCTTTACGTACCCTTGCCCGCTCCCATATACACTGATATAATAATCTGTTGTATCTACCCCCGCCGATTGCCTGATCTTAGTCGTGGCAGTAATCGTTCCTGTAGTCTGCACTACAAACCAACCATCGGGTAGTCCTGCAGGTTTTAACGACCATGTATCCATATTACCATTAATCAAACTGTTTGGTGGGTATCCAAACTGATAATATGCAGTACTTGAAAGATAAGCCTTAGCAAATGAGCTTGTAGCGTTCGTTGGTATGTTATCCCTGGTAAAGTTTCCGGTAGCTAATGTATTGACGATATTAGGATAAGTAGCCGTCTGGCTTCCGTTTATATCAAACTCCCACGCATACACCGTACCGCGTGAATACTCCAGTACATTCACGATTTGCCATTTACCGTTAAACTGGAATAACCGACATCCATAACGTGCTAATATGGAACGGATCACCTCTGAACATGCAAATGATGATTGATCTGAATCTATGAACGTTTGCGCCTGAATGAAGGATTGTTTCATCGGACATACACCTGCAGTCATTTGCGCCTCATAAGTAGAAACGCCAATCAATAAAGGTATTTGAAGCCCTGTTTTATTCAGTGCAATCCTTAATATATCATGATCTGAAAATGACCCTTTGATCTTAGTTAGATCTGCATTCTGAAATGGCAAATCATCTAACGTCCCTAGCGCGTCCGTAGCTTGAACCGAAACGTCATAAGGCTTGTTCTCATATGGTTCACTTGAGTTATCTGGCAACATCCAGCCAATCCAATTCCATGCCCCCGATATAACGATACGCCAATACTTATCATTCTCAGTATATAGTGATGATAACTCAAAGCCTTCTACTGCCTTTATATTGACAGTGCATTGTGATTTGTTGATCGGGTTATCTTTGTTGTTGCCATCTTCGCTATACTCAATAATTACGGGTTCATTGTCCTCACCTGCAAAGATTATCTCCTGCGGAATGATTTCTTCGCCCCCAATAAAGTCACGCTGAAACTGTACAATAACATCATCACCCGATTTATTGCAAAAAGAACCCTGAAATACTGTTTTAAATGCCATTATTTACGCTTGTTGTTCTCCCTGTTTATCACCCTTACTAGCTTATCGCCTTCAATCTCAAATCTACCACTTACATCTATATTATTCCTACGTATAGGATTATCTGAACTGCCCTTGCCTATAATGGATTTAAGTTTGCTCAATGGTGCCACAACCTCTGGATCTGCCTTTGCTCCTGCATACTCACCTATCAACGCCTTTGTAGGGCCGTATACAATACCGCCGTCTGCAAAGGCAGTAACACCGTTACCTGTACTGTTTGAGTTTTGTTTTCCTTTACCAGAAGCAAAAGCACCTATCGCAGCCCCGGCGGCTTGCAAGGCTATACCCGCAGCAATCGCTAGTGGACCTGTTACAAGTCCGGCTCCTGGAATTAAACTCGCTGCATCTAATTTACCTTTAACCAACGCAGCTACCCCATAAGCGGTAAGCAATCGTCCGTATTCAGACAAGAAGCCACCAAATGAAGTTAATAAAGACTTGCCTACCGCATCAATCACGCTACCTCCGTTTGCTAAAGCTTCTCCAATAGCACCTGCAAAATTACCAATACCGCTTGTTATGCTTTCTACAACTAAGCTAGAGAAATCAGCGTTTAACTGTGTGCGTTTTTTATTTAATTCGACTAAGCCTTTCTCAGCAAGCTTGTAGGCGTTCAAAGTATCATCTTGAACCTTTATACCGTTCAATCCGGTTTGGCCTGTAGAGTTTTTTTGTTTACCAAAATCACCACTATTAACGGCATCCAATAAGCTTCTGTTTTGCTTTATAGCATCAAAATATTTTGTTTGGGTTCTTATCAATTCAGATAAAGCCTCATCATTTGGTTTATAGCCTAACGTCGTTAAATCGTCTATAGCCTTTTGATATGCGTTGACTTGCGCGACTTTTCTTTCATCTATGCCCAATGTCTGCTTGTTGGCTATTTGATCTAAATCGACATTAAGCTCTTTAAGCACATCAGAAAGCGTTTTTGCCTCTTTAACCCTTGCTTTTCCTGTTCCTGGCAAATCCCCAACCTTACCCGCTAAATCTGCACCCGTTTTAACCTGATTAGTAATTTCCTTTGTTAAGTCAAGATTGCGCTTATCAAGTATATTGGTATCAGATTTCAGATTCCTAATGGTGGTAGACGATTCAATCAGATCCTCTTGAGCCTTAGCTAGTGCCTTAGCTATCGGTGCTGTTGCTCCGGAAAGTTCTGCCGTACCGCCGGCCGCGCCTAATGCTGAACGCTTTTTATTTAACGCGTCAATCTTTCGGGCTGCTGCATCATAAACAATTAAAGCGTCATTGATCTTTTGCTGATTCTCTAATTGTCTGGAGCTGTTTTTTGTGATAATATCCTGCGCCGCCCTTGCCCTTGCTGTTGCAATGATTGAGGTAGTGAGTCTATCATAAGAATCTTTTGCCGCTCCATTCAGGAAATTTTCATCCTTAATGTTTTTGAAGTATTCAGGATATTTCTTTTGCAGTTCATCAACCGCTTGCCCTCTTTGACGGGTTGATATGGTTGTATCTTGAGTGATCGCATACAACGTACGTAGCTCCGTTAACTCCTTTTGCGCATTGATTGACCCTACTAATCTAGCTTGCGAAACAGCATCTAAGGTTAAGGCATATTCTTCTGCCGACTTCTTAGCGTTTTTCATTGCCGAAGCCGCAGCGGCAGTTTCCCGATTTGCGCGTTGTTGGTATTGTTGGTAAAGTAAAACACCTGCACTAACCAAAGATAATGCAATGCCTATACCAGCCGGCCCCATTAAAGAACTTGTCAATGCTTTAAAAGCCGCGCCATTGCTACCTGTTTCAGCGCGTAATCTTTGGAATGACTCTAATAGTGGATTTAAGTTGTTTTGAATGCCAATAAACCCGAAAGGCGCATCTTGTGCTACCCTGCCTAAATTAGTTAACGCAAACGCAGCCTGATTCGAACCAGCGGCCATTGCCCTACCGGATGTTGCGCTTGCTTGTGCTGCCTGTGCTAAACTACGGGTTACCGTACTTGATGCCGCAGCCGTTTGTGTACCTAAAGTAACAGCACTTGCCCCCGCTGTACGTAATGAAGCTACGAAAGCTGTTAAGCCTGTATTGTTGATAGCCGCTATGTTTCGGCTGACATTTACCGATAGCGAAGAAACTGAACTTCCTGTCTGATCGGCAACCGTAGAAGCCGCTTGCATGTTCCGGACAAATCCGGCTATATCCGCTTGTAATGATACGCTTAACTGACCGTCTGCCATGATTTCTTTTGTTCTGCTAACCTGTCCATCATTTGGGCTATTTTAGCTTTACTCTGAACGGCTTGTGTACGGTATTTATTCTTTTCGTCAACATTCAATATAGGCCATTTCTCAATGATGTCGAACTTTGCTTTTTTATCCAGGTGAACTGATACGAGGAATCCAGTCATTCGCCTTGCAATAACCTCTAGCCTATCGTTACCCCTAGCAAAGCCCTTGCATTTAGCCTCAAATTGAGCAACCGTGTAAGCCTCTAATTCATGTGGCAATAACCCCATTTCACCAAAAGCCAAACACATGATTTCTTCATTTGTCGCTTTGTTCGCTATAATATCGGCTTCGATTTCCTCGTCACTTTTTTTTTATCTTCTTCCTTAGCAGCCGGATTTCTTGCAGCAATAATAGGTAACACACTTTCATTGAATGCCGCCCATATAGCCGTTAACTGCTCGTTGTAATCTTCCTCTAATGATAATTCATCATACAAGTCTGAAGCATCAGCGTAACTGATAATCGGTTGTTCTAAACGGATATTCGAACCGACTAATCCGGCATAGAAAACATTGATAGAGGCGGTAATCACATTGATATTGTCATCATCAGATACGGTTGATTTCTTACCACGTTCCTCATATCGCATCAATGCCTGAACCCCAAATTTCAACGGGTATTCCTTGCCTTTAATGGTAACTTTTGCTACTCCGTTCATACTATACGGTTGGAGGTGATAAGAATAATTCGCCTATTCCAGTTAAGGTAATATCAAAAGTAATCGCCTCTTGGTTTGGCTGGCCTTCTGATTGAGACGAGTTATATACTAACCCTTCACGGTAATATAGAGTGGAAGCGGTATTGGTGATACGAGCAAAGAACGCTGTACCCGATTTCCAAAGCTCCATCAGCTCGTTGAAGTTCGCATAATCAGCTTCCGGTGCCTGAGCTGCTGAGATAGCCTGTCCGTTACCTGTGATATTCCACGACTTAACACCTGACTGAGAAGTTTTAAAGCCTCCAGAGCATTTATTAGTCGTTTCCTGATCGGCAGCAGTAGCATCCACGCCATTACTGACTAAACATACTACAGGTCTGAAATTAGCGTCTACACCCCTCACTGCGGTAGGAGTAGTTGTTCGGGTTTCAGTGTCTATCTCAATAATAAACTCTGTACCTAAAATTGGGTCAAATACTGGCATGGCTTTAATTTAAAGTTGTTTACCAAAAGTACAACAAGATTGTTACAATTGCAATATGATTGTTACATAAGGAATTGATGGATAGTTAGTATGTTTGGGTATGGAAAATAGAAAAACACCCATAGTCACCATTGACCTTGAAGAATACAAAGCGTTACTGAGAACAAGAGATATATATGACAGAATGATGTCTCTTAGAGTTGGAGGCAAAGCGTTTGCTATATATATGAAATCTAGCCCGAATGGTTTCGCTTGGGAGTTCGATAGAACGTACGTTGTGTATAACGAGAATGAATATATTTCTGAGATGCAATCTGCATTAAAAGTTGCTGAAAAGGAAATGAAAGGTATGTATGATTTGAAATCTCACAACGAATCTCTTATGTCAATAGCAAAAGATCAATCAGACTTGCTTACGTTCATTAAAAATAAATGGTGGTATAGGCTGTTCACTAAATTCATCTCAATTGAGGAAGAATTTCATTACCTTAAAAGTAGGCGCACCAAGTATTAACCTGTAATGTATGATCCGAACCGAAAACGCATGCTTAGGCAAAATATCCTATGATACAGCAGAACAGGCAAATTCATCTGTAGCGAATATCAACAAGGGGTGTAAAAAGAAAAGGATGGTTAGTTATAAGTGTCCGCATTGCAAGAAATTTCACAATGGACATCAAAACAAAGGTAAAACAATGAAACACGACCAGAAGATGAAGCCGATTAATTACGTGCATATTCCTGGAATACATAAATTAGAAGAAGAATAGATATGAAAAAGATTAGTACGTTATTTAAAAAAGATCCTAATGATTTGGGGAGAGTCATTAACGAAATAAATCCTGAAAACAATTGGATATTTGACAAGGGCGTAACCGCTACCCGTAAATGGGATGGAACCTCTTGTGCCATTATTAATGGCGAACTATACAAACGTTACGACGTAAAGAAAGGTAAGTCGATACCTGAAAATGCAATACCCTGCCAAGAGCCTGATGAAATAACAGGACATTGGCCTCATTGGGTTAAATGTGATAGGTCGAATAATGGCGATCAATGGCACTTTAAAGCATTTGATGAAGCGCCTAAATTAGAAGACGGAACTTATGAACTTTGTGGGCCAAAAATACAAGGCAACCCAGAAGATTTAAAGTTTCATTATTTAGTTAAACATGGTAAGCATGAGGTTGCTATGGGAGGCATGCCGGCAATGAAGTATGCGTCTAGCTTAATATTTGTCTATTTTGAAAAGTTTCTATCAGACGTTAATAACAATATAGAAGGTATTGTATTTCATCATCCTGACGGACGTATGTGTAAATTAAGAAAATCAGATTACGGAATTAAAAGATAATTATGACACAAAAAGAACAAATAAGCTCCCTAGAACAACGCGTTCAGGTTTTAGAGCAAAAGATAAGTAAATTAGTAAGGACTGAACGAAATGAACAGTCTAGTAGTGACGCTAAGCCTTTACCGAATAGGAGGCAAGAAAGGTTGGCTAAGTTGAGTGAGGAAGGAGGTGAAGGTGACGGACAGCTATAAATTGATGATGTTTTTTGTGGTTGGGACTATACACTTCTATAGAGGCAACATAAAACCAGCCACTTCAGCTGAAGATTTTCGAAAAAAGAACTCTAAACTAGTACAGAGAATATTTGACGAAGGGCTGACTACCTTCAAATACGAACTTAGTTATAATCAAGTGAATTCAGGTATAGCCGCTTATTTAGGGAATCCTTTAGATGTAGAAAACACCCCTATTTGGACGCCTTCTCCACCCACTTCATCCGAAGCCAAATAATCTTTTTCCGCTTCCAATCACAACACCGCTCAGGCATTGGATATAAAACCTCTGCCTGAGCTTCTAAATCACTGCGCAACATAGCAAAGAAATGTCATTTGATGCACCCATACGCGGTTAGTTTCAGTGTCATATGGTATATTGCGCCCCGATTCATAGTTACATTTCCAAAGTTTGAATGCCGGATCTAATTGTAGAGCGTTCGTATTTGCTGATGGAAATATCTTAGCCTTAATCAAGTCGCCTATCAATTCGGCAAGTTCAGAGCCGCCAGATCCCGATGGGAATTGCGTAGTTACCTGTACCTGTATAGAGGATTGGTCATTTCTAATGCACTTCAATACCGGATCAAAGTTGCTAGTTTGGTTAAGCAATATCACATAAGCCTTTACCGTTTGATTGTTGAAAGTCAATACTGCAGGTTTAGCAGCGGCCGGCATATACTCCTCGTATACCGGAATAGTCACGTTTTGGTATTTCAGGTCTTGCTTCACGGTGTTGTAGAAGGCGGTTCTTACTGGTCTTAGTACGTCTTTCATTAGAATGATATGTTTTTAACGGCCTCAGCCATTTCTTTTTTAAATTGGACACTGTACTTGAAAAATGCGGGTAGTAGATACGCCTGCTCCCTAATCGTCCCGCGTCCCGTGAGGTAAAAGCGTTTCGCGATCGCTTGAAATTCTGGAGGTAATGAATTCACATAGTACGCCGCGCTTTGTCCTGTGCCAAATTCTGTCCAGGCTGCAATAGGCCCCGCCGCAATATCTACGAATACAGTTCCTTTTAAGCCCTTACTTGGCACATCTAAGTAGTATCCGATAGCCTGACTAATGGGCACCCAATTGCGCCCTCTAGCGATGTCTGATTGCGATTCAGGCCCGTGAGTAGTTTCTATCGGCTCGGAAGGCCCTGGAGCGTCACGAATTGCTTGCAACTCCATATCGCCTAAATTTATTTCCACGATTCCCCGCGCATCCTTAGTAAAGTCCTCAGTAACCTTTTTAAGTGCAGCAGACATTTCCATGAAATTCCTAAATACTTTTGCCATATATCTACCTCTCCGGCAAAGCTTCAGCCTTACCAATAATAACCAGCCATTCCTTCGCTACGAAATCAACCTCAGCCGTAATAACTGTAAAATATTGCCCCCTCCATTTAATACGCATATCAGGCGTTACAAACTTATCTTGCCTATAGCGTACTGTAAACGTTACAGCGGGAGTTAGTATGTCTTGTAAAGCTTGTAACGTCCTGTCTGCTCTAATCTGGTCGGTCATAGCTGAGGTAGCCCAATATAGAACGTCTAAGGGGTAAGTGCCACCGCTGCCATCTTCGACAAGTGACTGCTTATATATCTCAATACTCTGGTTTAAATCGCCAGATGTGATTAGCTTTTTTTTCATATCACCAAATTCCTAGAGTACCGACTTGCCATATTCAAAGCGGTCTGACTAACCATTGGCCCCTCTGGCTGTCCACGTAACTTATACATGTGGTCAATTTGTGCTAACAAAGCTAATTTAAGCGTCTGTGGCAATACTTCATAGCCCGTTTGATAGATACACTTGTACAACGGTTCGTCTCCTACACGGCCAAATGGCGTGTATTCAGCATAACCTCCAGATATAGAATAAAACCATTGCCCATCAGTATTACCGTTCCAATTTACCCATATAGATTTAGCTTGATAACCATCAGTCGAATATTCCACGTCTTCCCCTTCGCTATCTTTCACGCTGACAATAGCAATAGTAGGGCTTAACGGTAATTCTTGCTTACACCCGTTCCATTGAAACTCTAATTCCATCGGCACAAGTCCTATGTTCAATTCATCCTGCATAATCTGTCTTGCCGCACCCGCAGTAAGTTCCAGGAAACTATCCTCAGCCACATAGTCAGCGTCAATGCGTAGGAATGCTTTTATCTCTTGTAAGGTTACTGGTTCCATAATGTAACAATAATGTTATAAGCAAATATAGTTAATTGGGCTTACATTTGGGAATGGAAGCGAATGAATTAAAAATAGGAAATTTAGTATACACCAAGACTGTATCTATGGATATGAATGGTACTAAGTTTGGTCAAGCCGAAACGGTAGTAAAAGGAATAACCGAAACTGGTATAACCCCTTACCTGTTTAAAGGCGCTTATGTTACTGAAATGCGAGACGAGCACTTATTATCGAACTTAGAACCTATCCCTTTAACTGATGAATGGTTGCATAAATTAGGCTTTGAACATCCGAAAGGAGATACAAACACCGAGAATGCGTTCGTCAAAAATGATGTGATAATATACAAGTCTATTGATCAATACCGTTTAGGTGTTTTCCAAAACGCAATTTATGACGATACTGTTGGGCCGAAATATTATGAGCCCACTCCTTTTATTATTTTAACAGTTCATGGGCTTCAAAATATGTTTCACTCTTTAACAGGGTTGGAATTAATCCAATTGTCTGGCGCTCACGTATAGAAAACCCTATCCAATTGTTATAAGGGATAGGGTTTTTGAGGTGGGGTGTTTAGGCTATGTTTACTTGTACTTTTATCACCTGTGAAGCTGGATCAATTGCGCCTGTACTAATATTTGTAGCCCTAACTACTATTGTATCATCAGCACTTACATAAGCTGAATAGGTTATACCTGCTGTCGGAGTTAAAGGTGTGGCAGTTGCGTTCATTCCAGCTTTTGCCCCATAACATAGAGCTGTGGCAGAATCCAAGAATGAATCAGCAGCGATAGAAGCAAAATCTATAGTTAACGACCTCGATACAAATCCTTTTAATGCTTGCGTAATTACCTTTGAAGTAAGTAAGTGCCCTGCATCATTTAAGTGTAGCGTATCTGCCAAGTACGAATTTGGTGCACCCGTATCAACCATTGGACTGTATGTATCAACGAATAGAACATTTTTGTTTTTTGCGGCAAGTGCTGCTCTTGCTATATAAGCTAACTGTTTAGTCGTATTTCGGCCATCATTCGCATATGGAGGCGATAAAACCACCACCCTTGAACCAGCGTTTAAATAACCCTGAATAACCGCCTCCAGTTGCACTCCATAATCAGAAATGATAGTCGCATCCCCGTTAGTAGTCGCATCCGCAATGCCCTCGTCATTAGTCCCCGACATTATGAACTGAACATGGGCAAATAAGGCTAATATAGAATCTGAATACCGCTGAACTAATCCTGCTCCAAAATTACCTTGCTGTCTTGTTTGCGTCCCAGGAGCACCTATGTTGACCTCAACAGCCCCCATTTCTACACTTGTTAAGTAGCTAAACCTTTTTAATGGCGTAGTAGCTCCTTGTCCAGTGGGAATTGAATCACCTCCCCATCTGTAAATTGTCCCGTCTAACTTTACTCTACCCACTTTTTGGTATAGCCTATACAATGATTTAGATAAACTAGAAGACTGCGCTTTAGTCATTCCTGATGTAACAATGAAACAACCAATATTCCCTGTTGCGTAACTAGCATTGGTGTTAATTGTATCCTTAAATATGGTAAGTTCTGTGTCTATAGATCCCGCAGTAATAGGAAGTATTGTGGTGTTATCAATAACTAATGCCCCATTAATATACGATTGGTATGTGGTTAAGGAAGACACATTGAACATCCTAAAACCCTTGCCCCCTATTGATGTAGTCCCCATATATCTACCCCGAAAACTAACATCCTGAGCAGGATTTAGCACGTATATGTTTGGCAGTCCTGTAGTGGGGTTGTCCCCAAACAAATGCCCTGCACCCCCATAATTATCCGCAACAAGGTAGGCTAATCCGAAATTCCCAGAATTTAACCCTTGAACTGATGGAATAATCCCTGTTCTAATTTGCTTCGCAACTGTCGTATTGTTCACGTTAACATAAAAACCGATACCTTTTACGTAGTCTGTTTCAGCTAGACCTACATTTATCATTGAGGGGACACCTCCTGTCTCAATTATCAATTTGACTAACGCGCCCGCCAAATTATTGCCTAACATTGGCGCAAACCCTTTGATAAAAGAAAAGGTACCTTCTGATTTAGTTTCAACAATAAAATCATCAATAGCGTTAACGTGCAACGTAGGTATTGTTGAATTTACAGCTATTATGTTTTTAACGTAAGCATAAGTTTCTGCTTGTAAAACAGATGCGCTTAAAATAGCAGCATCCGTAGTAGCTTTATTAGCATTATATACCGACTGATCAACCTTTAAGGCAATAGCAGCGTCTGTATTCGTTTTATTCGTAGTGTAAGTAGTAGTATCTACCTTACTCGAAATAGCCGTATTATAAGCCGAAACGAACGTATCATATACCGATTGTGCTACCTTACTTGCAACCGCGCTGTTATTTGACGCTACGTATGCGTTATAAGCCGTTTGCAGGTTATTGAAGTCGGTTTGGCTTGCTTTACCTGCCAATGCGCTGATAATGGCCGTCAAGTCCTGATCTCCGGTATTTACGCCAGAAATGTCACTAATGCCCAACTTCAGTAAAATGCTTTCCCTCGTTTCAGAACCTCCACCGCCTCCACCAGAAGCATCAATCAAGGCTTGTACCTGTGCTGCATTTAGCTTTGTACTCATGGTAGATATCAACTCTGCTATTGACAGCGCTGAATTATCCCCCTGTACGCCTATTGTATTGATGATTGCTACCATTTGAGCAACAGTCATGCCGTTAGTTACTGGTGTATTCGCCATTATGTAAAGTTTACTATTTTTGTGAAATCCAATGTTAAAGCAAAATCAACCAAACCACCAGGGAATTGATCGGTCTCTGAGTCATTAAGCAGCCGGATAAACCTGATTTGAAAGCCTGACATTTGTATTATTTTAGTTACGTAAAGATATATAATAAAAAAGCCCCTACCAAATTAATGATAAGGGCTAATATGGATAAGTTACTAATCTTCTTTTTTGGTGTACTTCTTAGCGATTTTCTGATCAATCAAAGCCTGGCCTTTTATTTTATGAGGGCTTATAATGTCGCCTTTATTGTAAAACTTTGTGGCTTCAATGATTTCGACAGTCATCCTATCGTTGTAATTGATCTTAGTTTCTTTCTCAGCGTGTTCAGCGATCATCTTTCGTGAATCAAACGCCTTAACTTTTGCTTCTTCTGGCATGTTAATATTATAATGGTTATTTATTTAGCCCCCGGTTAAAGGGGCTGTTAATTATACGGCTGCAATGTCGGTTAAAACGTCAGCAATCGTGTCGTAAAGGATTGCGCCTCTATCAGACTGCTTGATGTAACCCTGTGCAAATGTTTCGATCTTCTTAGAAACTAAGTTCCTTGAAAAATCGTCATTCTCATAACCTTCGTTATAAATTGCATTCTCAGAGATAACCAATCTATATTTTTTCAGATCACCAACCAAAATAGCGGTAGCTGGAATTTTATTGGTAAACTCTACTTCAACATCACCAATTGTTTTTCCGTTAGGTGCAACGAATGGAGCAATCACATAACGACCTTCGCCGTCTTTGATGCCAGCCATTTGAGCCATCCAAACAGTATTGAGAACTGCGGTTATTTTGCCGTTATAGTTAGCTAAACGAATAGCTGTAGCCATGGCCATAACAACATCCCAAATATTAGCTTCTGCATAATAAGCAGCCAATTGAGCCGGAACAACAAAGGCTGATGCCTGAGCAACAATACCATTCAGGTTATTGCCGGTGTTATCGCCTGTTAATACAGCAGTATCTAAAACTTGCTCGATCAACTCGTTTGCATGCTCCCTAAAGTCAGTAACAACAGCAGGGGCGTGGTACATTAGGCGTGTAGTCATTTTCCAACGTTCTGCAAGCTCTTTTGTTTGCAGTGAAGTAGTTTTATACTCTACATCAATTAAAGGTTTTAATGCGCCCTCTGCTATAAACTGAGCTGTACCTTCTTCATTGATACGGTCAGTATAATAAATGTTCTCAGTTCCCGGCTGATAAGTAACCGTAACTAAACGCATAAAAATAGGAGCCGGCTTTGGAACGTGACCGATTTCATTGTCTATATAGTTGCCAAATAATGGTGAAAATCCACCCACTACGTTAGGCACAACGTTGGCAGTAGTCATTAAAGCAGGCGCTTTAAACTCGAAAGTTTCGTTATACTTCGCGTTACCTTTGTCGGTTCCAGTTTTAAAGCCGTTATCGGTAATGTTTTTCTCAACAAACTCAACAAAAATACCTTTTTTATTAGCCTCAGATCCTTTGTTTTTGAATGCCAGTGCAAGCGCATCATGCTGCTTTTGCATTTCTTTAACGATTTCAGTAACCGTTTTTTCAGTACCGTCAAAATCTTCAACCTTTGCCACTTTAAAGGCTGCATTTACAGCATTGGAGATAACAGTTTTAGCCTCTTCAGAAGTTAACCCTTTAGTCAATAGATCTGGTAAAATAGCCGTTACTTCTTCTTTTGCCGCTTGTTTAACTGCCGCAAGTGCTGCAACTTTCTTTTGTTCGTCTGTCAAACCGTTACCTTCACCCCCGTCTGGAGATAAATTAGCGCGGAAAAATGCAGAACCAAGCCCTGACATTGCAGGAATAAATACTTTTTTCATGTTATTGTTAATTTAAATAAATGTCCCAATAGGACTTAGTCGACTGCTCTAAACGCGGGTCTGGTGTTGCTTGACTGTCTTCGGACGGGTCAATATTTTTGTTAGGCAAAGTGCCTGTTAATTCATTGCTACCTGCAATTACGCAGGATATTTCAATCAGCTTAGCTTCTTTTACAAAGAAACAGTATCCTAATTGTTCAGCCTTAGCATAGTTTCCCAATTTAGGCGCGTATTGACTCCAAATGCCGTATTCTTCTTTACGTTCAGGGTCATTAATACCTAGCATGATATTAACGTATTGCATCCCCACTGAGTGCTGATTAATCAACCCATCTTTGTATTGCTCGAATATTGAAGGGTTCATAGATCTCTTAATTAGGGAATCCATAAACAAAGCCATTGTCTGCCCACTTTTATTAACCCCTAAATCAGTCCAATTTATATATTTCTCATATACTGCCTGAGGTATACCCACTTTAGCCATTAACTGAGCAACATGGTCATGGAAGTGATTAATGTTTTTTGCCCCCTTTTGCTCTATGCTATTTGCAAATACATTGTCTAAATGTGAATCTTCATGAGAGTCCATCCAGTTATAAGTATTCCCTATAACAGTCCTTTTAATTTGAGAATCTGTATCCTGGTTGTTTGTTTCGTTAAGAGACTTAATTACGCTTTCCTCGAATTTAGATGTACCGAAAGGGTCTACCAACTTAATAGCTGATTTCTTAAGGTTAACTAAATCCTTTTTGTTCTCCACTAGGTAGTCAAACTTTTCGGACTTATTCGTAAACTCTGGAAGGATTATTTTCATTTTCTAACGATTACCTGCTCTTTTACTTTTTTAACCTTATCCGCTTTAAGCTTTTTAATTTCCTCGTCGGTCAATTTTTTCTTATCGCTCATCTCATTCACTTGTTTGTTACAATAGCAAATATACATAATAATCCGAAATAGCAAATAAATAATTAACTCGCCCCAGAAAGCTTGCCGTTAACAATTCTGCCACGTTTGACATATTGCTGATATCTTGCCTCACCCATTAAACTTTGAGTGCAGCGACAATTTAGGCGGTTTTTCGCTTCCAACTCCACATCGCCAGGCCTATCGCAGAGATCGCCTCTAAGGGAATATCTATCTCCCATCGGGATGATAGTGTCATTCGTTTCTAAATGCGTGTCGCGTTCGCCCTTTATACGGCCTAACCAAACTTTATACCCTTCACCATTTCCCTGCTGTTCAATCCAAGATTTAGCGGCTATTTCTTTGCCTAGGTTCGCAATTGTGCTGGTTTCGGTTCTCGATATAGTCAGTCCTCTACCTTTGTTGATGTCAAATATTTCTCTGTTGAATATCCTAATCCTACCTAATCGATCTAGCCCGATCTCGTAACCATTCGTCAAAGCGCGTCTGACATTCTCTATAGTTGTTTGATTGAGTAAGTCTTCAATGCCGGTTATATATTCTATTGCTGCGCGCCTAAGTTTGCCGCTCCAGATGTCTTTCAGGAAGTCAATTGCTGATGCCTTATTTGCAACCCCATCTAGTCTACGTTGCCTGTAGTATTCTAGCCTAGCCATGCTCATGCCGAACTGCTCATACAATTGAGGGTACATATTACGCCATACAGAACGATCGATAAGCATTTCTACAGGGACATTCTCAACGCCATTGTTTTCAACCCACGCTATCACATTTTCAACCTGCTTGTTTAATGCTCTCCTAACAATAGGCAACATCTGTTTCTCCGCGTTCTTGTGGAACCTGGCAAATTCTAATCGTTCCTGTTTGAATTCATTAAGCATCGTCTTCTGTTGTGATATTGTTAATGTTTAGCGTTTCGTCTAAATCAGTACTATCATTTATCAGCAGAAAAGCGTCTTCAAACCCGCGCTTGTATGCTTTCATGATTAACGACACGTCAGCAATAAGGGTATATTCAAGTTTTGCCACATCTACAAGTTTTGAGGTGCGTTAGGATCGTTAGCATTTGGCGTGTCGGCAAATTCGTCATTGATCAAATCTTCGAATTTCATTAAGCCAGTAGCAATCAAATAATTTTTACCTAATCCGTCACGCATTTCATCAAACCCGAATATAGCCCTGCGTTCATCTTCATCTAACGTAGGCTGTCCGTATATTTCACGCATCAGTTTTAAATCCGGTGCAAGTTCTGTAAACTCGGTTAAATCGTGGCAAGCAATAATATCCGGCCACCATTGAAAGGTGCGCTGTGTTAGTTTCTGATCGAATTTACGTAGGATAGAAACGATTGTATTAGTAACTAATGACTTATACCCGGCAATGATTGAATTTTCGCTTACCGATGACGCGGCAGGAGATAAAACGAATGGTACGCCACAAATCGTATATATATTCTTCCAATGTGAATCTTCGGCATTTATAGCATCGGTTTCCACCATCGTATCGCCAAATGTCTCAGCTTTAACGTAACCGTTAGTGAAATGTAGCTTTTTGTAATTCTCTATGCCAGCGTAATCAGATTTAATGGTTGATTTCAGTGCATCCATTTGAGCAGCCGTCATCTTCTCTGTCACCTCCCCATCAGTTCCGACAAGGATATCAGAGCTGAACATCGTCCCGCGCCCCCCGTTCTTAAATGCGGCCCCTTGCATGGCGTTATTAGCATTGTTCAATGAAATATCCATCGAAGCAATTTGGTCAACCCCTAAGCCCTTTAATTCGCCTATATTAGGATTCCAGTGCTTTAGGTGTAATACTCTGTCTTTTGGTATTTCTATCTGAGTTCCGTTAATCCCTGAATAGATGTATTTTGCTATCCCATCAAACGCCAAATTAGACTGAACAACTTCTACCCTATCACGCCTTAATGAATGTACGGCGATAGGCTGCTTATTCCTGGAAGATTCATCACCTAACGACTCGAAATACAGAAAACCGTCCCCATAACCATAGTTAAACCAGAAATCTTCCATCATTTCAATACCTGACTGATACTCATTTGGAGAATCAAATAACGCATTTAAGGGGTGATTTTCTTGCTCATCTAATGATTGAGCCTTTATTCTTTGCCTATCTTCGTTAGAGATAGCCTTAGAATAATACTTTCTTAGCTTCTGTTCGCCTCCTTTTTTACGTTTAGAAAACATAATAGGGGCTTCCGTTAGCTTATTTACAAGAATGTTTTGTGCTGAGTAGAATATTTTATTATTATAGGCCGACATGCCATTGAGTGACCATCTGAACGTGTTGCCAAATACTAACGGTAGTGCCGCGCCTAAATTGGGATAGGCCTTACTAATGGTATCAACTGATTTGCCGAACATTACTTTCAGCCCTTCCTTTATCTGCATACTACAAATGTAACATTATGGATATGTATTTGCAATATATGAATTTAGCTTGATTGCATTACTGTTCTTTCTTTTTTGGGAGCTTTAATTATTGGCCACGCTACATATCTGATTGGATCTATATAGTGATTCCACAAATCTACAGGCACACCCGCTTTCTTGTCTGACCACACGTAATTGTTCAGTTCTTTGATTATCGGGATGCTTTCATTACCCGGGTCTACTATTATCTCGTAGCCTTGCATGTCTTTTATCGAGGCAGTTACCGACCCCGGCCCTTTAATTGCGCCCTTTATTTTAAGTTCACGCTTGCTTAACTCAGATATTAACCTTGGCTCTGCGCTATCGCCTGTTATCTCGCTGTTTAACCCACAATGGAATAGGTTAGCCAAATAAATATCATTGGTAGACATGCCGGCTTTACCAAAGCAGCCCTTAACGTATATTTTCTTGTGCTTAATGCTAACAGCTACCTTAACAAGGGTCGTAGGATCAGCCGAGAAGCCATAATCCTGACCAAATGCGTAAGGTAAACTGTCATCAAACGCTCCAATAGACCAATTGTCAAATACTACCCCTTCAGCATTTTCTAGCCAACCCCCTGCAATCACATGAATATAGTAATTAGCTTTTTTAATGATTTTCTTATCAAGATATTCGCGCTTATCCTTATCAGTAGCCATATACAGCTCATAGGCTATGCGCTTATCTTCAAAGTCAAGGTAAATAGAGTCTGGTATAAATTCGCGCTTTAAATCCCTGTAATCAGTATGGATGTATAAAACATTATCTTTAATCCCATTAAAACCTTCTTGCACACCCCTATCCTCAAACAATTCTTCATATATCCAGTGTGTTTTTACGGCAGGGTTAAGTATCAGTATTGATAAGTTACGCACATCTAGTGCCCTAATAGACTTCTTAATCTTATCCCATTGATCAAATGAAGGTAATTCTTCGGCTTCTTCAACTATGAATACTGAGAATCCTTTTAATGATTTCAGGTTGGCAGTTTGATTACCCGATCCGGTTTTTATACCTTTAAACACAATCTTACTGGCATTAAAATTACCTACAATACGATCCCTGGTAACTGTAAAATCTTCATGAACGCCAAGAATATCTATCTTCTCTGAAAACTCAGGAATGATTGAATCAGAGGCAGAAACTAGTGTGTAACGGGTGTATAATATCCTATGCACAAAGTCTTTAGCGGCTATGCATGACCATGTACCTACCGCGAATGACTTCTGGCTATACCTGCCTCCAGTGCAAACAACAGTATCCACTTTAGCTAACTCATCGGTATCTAAACAAGAAAGCCACTTAAAAAGTGGCGCGTATTTCTTGGATAATATCAGTTCGTCCATTTACTCGAATTTGATAGTCGTTTTAGGTGTCATTGTGCCGTCAGTAGATGAGTGGTCTATTTCTTGTTTGTCTCTCCACTGTTTAGATTGCCTGTTCTTAAGCCAAAATATAGCTGCAGTTGTGTCAGGCGCATAATGTTTTATAAGGTCAGTCTTTATGATTTGACCTTCATACATTTTAATATCCACTTCGGGATGCTCATAGCCGGTAGCTCTTTTAAAGAGCTTATGCGCAACTTCACTGTCTGCTTGTTTCTTACCTCTTTTTATGGAATCGGAAAATTCTTCATGAACTTTCTTCCATTCTTGAACTGTATCAACGTTTACTTCGAAAAAATCAGCTAATTCCTGGTCTGTAGCGCCTAACAAGCATAACTTATAAGCCTGCTTAGGATACTTATCGCTGTATTTTGTTGGTCGTCCTAAATCCATAATTCAAATATACGACATTAACGCTTGAATACAATATTAGTTTGCTTTTTACAGAAGTCCGATATTTCTGTTAAGCATAAGTGATCGAACAGCATACCCTCATTAGGATAGAAGCAATACTTCCTCCATCTTCCAAAGAATGATATCGTACCTAATTTTAATTCTCCTGAATTTACAGCGTAAACATTTGTCTTGCCTGATGATGATGTGCCTGTTTGAGTTATATTTAACATACGACTATTTTTTAAACCTATCACTAAATATTGTGCCAGTGACAGTAGGTTTGCAATTTAAGGCTATGGTATTATCTATAGCACATTGCAATAACCTACATCCCTGCCTATCATACTGACTGGCCAAATGGGGTTTCATCTTTTCGTGTCTGCGGGTCATGGTTGCTGGTTTAATTGTTCACGATACCATTTAGCGCCAGTAACGAACCCGTAAATTTCTGCGTCTTGAATATCTTCATGTGGTTCATCAGGACTATCTATATTAAATGAATTTTTCTCAATCTCATGATCAGTGATCACCTTTGCGGGGGTTGCTTTGAATTGATTAGCGTACATTTCTGCCGCAATGTCTAAAATATAAGGTCTATTAACTCTGAAAACGCTATCACAAGGGAGGTTAAACTCGTTTCTAGCCACTTCATCCTTACACTCTTGCAATGTCTTCACTTCCTTCCCGGCACTTGAGACGGTTGATTCTCCGGGGGCGGTTAATTCATCTGTTTCGTTACGCACTCTATCAATCCATTCAATATAAAAGTCTGATAAATCAGCGTGGCTTCTAATATTGGTTAACAACCCGTCCAGTTTTTGTGAAGCTTCTTTCAAGGATTCATAATCCTGAGCCTCAAACACCTTCCCCTGATCGATCATTGACTGAAGGAATTTTGGTAATATATCCGTCAACTGTACCACTTCTTCAGTTGTGCTAACTGCGTACTCTATATTTTCAGCCTCGCAAAACTCCTTTGCTGCTTGCTGTAATTGTTCTTTTTTCATAATTTATCACCGTTAAGTATCTGTTTAATGTGTTCACTTTGATTTTTACCATCTTTCATAACAGTTTCCCCTGTTTTTTGGTTGGTATAAACCCTGTAACTTTCTACTCCCGCATTGAATGCCGTTGTCATTCGCCAGTATTTGGCCTCTTCTGCTGCTATTTCTTTTTCTTTATCCATTATCAAATTCCTCCAACAATTTTTCTGCAAACTCTTGAACTTTAGGTAATAAATGGGGTAGTGTAAACATCACTATAAATTTATCCTTACCATATTCTTCTACAACAGTAACATTTAACGGTTTGTCTTTTTTTAGTATTTCAACTAATTTGTCTGTATTTATTTCCATTTTTAAGCGTTTTAAATCAATTTAAATTATTTACCTAACCATTTACACCAATAGCCAGAGATAATGTGTCCTGTGTCTTTATTTTGCGTCTGGTGTGATTTTAATCACTATCATTTGTGATACCCGTAAACTAACCTTATGATCGACATAGTAATAATCAGCATCACTATTGAAAGAAGGCGTAAGATACAAAATGGTCTTAGTCTTACCCCAATGGTCAACTACCGATTGATAAGTATCACCTGGCTTAGGAAAATACCCTTCTGGCTGCGGATCTTCTTTTTTGCATGAAGATAAACCAAGTGCCAATGCTAAAAATAATGTTGCTGTTTTCATGGATGTAAAATTAAATGGTTTTGTG